>SESF01006180.1_pt1 | contig 16081 bp, 13 predicted proteins | sample 3171521 | NCBI WGS metagenome assembly SESF01 (sample SAMN10866945, study PRJNA518727) | freshwater metagenome | biome: subpolar coniferous forest; feature: holomictic lake; material: water; isolation source: holomictic Lake 227, 6 m and 8 m depth | place: Canada: near Kenora, Ontario | collected...
ATAAGATCCTTGATGGTCTGCTTCTCGACGATGTCGAGGGGGAGGGGCGAGGGCACCACCCGCCGCCAGCCGCGGCCCGGGTCTTCCTTCATCATCCAGCCCTTGGCTGTGCAGGCATCGACATCCGTGACCTTGTAGAAGGGCCCCACATACTTGGTGGGATTCTTCATGGAGGGGTCGGCCGGATCGACCACCACCTGGGTAACTACCGTGACAACATCCTTTTTGACGCCTTCCTTGATAAGGGCGTTGGCGAGGCACTGGGCAAGCATGTAGCCCATGGAACCCTGGGTATCGGCTACGATGACATTGAGTGGCGAGGGCGGCACCTGGCTCGAAGCAGCTTCGTTGCGGATGAGGTGGACGCCTGCCTGGGGGCCGTTGCCGTGGGTGATGACGACCTTGTGCCCCTCGCGGATCATGCCGACGATGGCGCCGAGGCTCTTCCTGGTATTGGCGAACTGCTCCAGGATGGTGCCCCGGGTCCCCTCTTCTATGATGGCGTTCCCGCCAAGCGCTACAACAATCGTCTTTCGGCTGTTCATGTTGACTCCTTGTCTGCCGCAACCTTCCTGGCCAAAGCTGCGATGAAAGGGGGGAGTGTAGCTCCGGGCCTAAATATCCGCAAGTTCCTTCTGCATCATCAATCGTCCTGCTCCTCGCTCTGGGCGAACAAAAGGAGGTCGGGCAATTTATGGACGCCATGGTGATCAAAACCGCTGTTGGCTTCCTTGTCCGCCTCGATCTCAAGTTCGAAGTAGCGGGATGCAGTCTCAAGGCCTGGAACCACGGCGCGTACCTCGAGGGTGAAGCTGCGCTTCGCCCCGGCAGAGGGGGCTGACACGGGGCAGACCCAGAATATGAAGGTCCCGACCGTAGCCCGAGCCAGCACGAAGGGATTCTGCCAGTTGGGATCGGCCATGGGAGCTAAGGCACCGTCTATATATAACTGCACCTCACCCGTGGCGAGTGGTTCGAAGTTCAGGCCATTGAAGGCCCGGCCCCTGATGGTGGGCAGGTTGAAGGCCGGGCCCTCGGGGAGCTGGGAGACCATGGCAGCACCGTCATGTTCAGAGGTTGATCGGGGGCTGTGGGAGACGCGCGACCAGCCGTCGCGCGCCAGGCTGATGATGTCAGCGCGCTTCTGGACCGCCACCTGGAAGTCGCGCTCGCTGTATGCAAAGCCCCTGCTCGAGACGATGTACTCCGGCTCGATGCGGTTGAGCACGAAGCAGGCTACATCGAGGCGGCACTGGCCACAGGTGCAGAAGCCGAGATTCTTGTCCTTGTTGCTGCCAGCGAGAAAAAGCTCATCGACGGTGGTAAGCACCGCTTCTTCCATCAAGTTCCGGATTTCCATCACCCACCTCGCTCGGGCACAGCCCCTATCAGTGTACCCGATCAAGGCAAAACCGCAAGATGGCTGGAAAGAAAGGCGGGAAAGGACAATAATCCAGTTGAACCATGAACCACCGCCGGATAGCCCCCGTGTTGCTTGCGCTCGCAACCCTCACACTTGTACTCGCCTGCGGGAATCAGGCCAAGGGAGGCAAGCCAGGCAGCAAGCCCAAGGTGCCAATCCCTGCCCTGGCAGTGACTGAAGGGGTCGGAGCCTCCACCCAGGCGCCGACCCAGATGCGTCCCATAGTGCCAGCCCAGGGGGCGCCGATCCCAAAGACTGGAGCCAATGCTGAGGCGGCGGCCCCGCCCCCGGTGTACCAGCCCGGGCCAAGCGCGCCCTCGACCTCTCGCTATCTCAACATCGGCATTGCGCCCGTCGCGCACATTCCCTCTGATTTCCGCATTGGCCCCCTCTCCGATGTCGCCACCCCCGATCCAAGGACTGAAGGAATCGTAAAGTGCTTTGCCGGCTTCCTCGACGACCTCGTGGCCGGCACGCTTCGGGAGGACTCCGTCCTCGCGGAGAATATGCCAATCATGGAAGAGATGGTCGGTATGATCCTTGCGAAGAACTCGCCGGGACACCCTGTCTCGTGGAGAATGGGAAGGGTGGAAAGCCTGGCTGACGAAGCCCTCGCCCCCATCGCCCTTTTTGCCGAGGTCCGGGATCCCGCTGGCAACCTGAAGCTGTTGCCGCGGGTCGATGGCGAGCTGCGGGGGAGGCTGTATGGTGAGGTCTGGCTTATTGACGATATATCCTTTGACACGGAAGGACTGCTCCAGGACAGGGAACTCCCGCGCGAGCGTTTCGAGCCTGACGTGCTCGACAAGAACCTGGGCTCCAAGGAACATTGAATGGCAAGCCAGCTGAAGAGGATCGAAAAGGAATTCATTCTTGGAATCGTGAGGGACAAGAAGGTGAAAATCCTTCTTTTGGCGGGGAATGGGGAGTGGCCGGTCGAGATCCAGAGCTTCAGCGAGGAGTTCATGGTGTTCACGCATGCCCTGCCACCCCGATTGCTCCGCAGGGGAATCCGCTACGAGTTCCGTTTCGTATGCAACGACCAAACCATGGCCTTTAGGTCCCGCACGCAGGAAGTCAAGGAAGCGACCCTTACCGTGGATTATCCGGAGCACCTCTATCGCAATCTTGACCGCCGCTACTCGCGGCGGCCCCCACCCTCGGAACTATCGATCGCCTTTTCGTTCAAGGGAGAGCGCTACCAGCTTTCCTACCCGACGACCCCGGGTTTCACGAGCCTTCTCGCACCCGAGCCCTCCTCGGAGTTCGAGCCCAAGGACATCCGGGACCTCATGCGCGACTTCTACACCAAGGCCGAGGCCTACGCGACCGATCGGGCCATCATCATGTTCAAGGACCGTTCCCCTGAAACCCTCGAGGAGCGGGCAATAACCGGCACCGGCAAGATCCTCTATATCCCCGCGGTGGCCGGCGGACTGCCATCCAATGACCCCTTCAAGCCGCCCCTTATCATCACCAAGTCGGCAATGACCGATTTCTTCCGGAGCGAGGGCGTTCCGGCGGACCTTGCAGGCGACGAGCTCGACAGCTTCGAGAAAAAAAAGCGTGAATCCGGAATCCTCTCCGAGCTTATGGTACCCATCCTCTTCCAGGACTACGTGATTGGCTACACAACCATGGCGAACAAGACCCCGGGACGCATGCCCTTCGATACTGGAACGGTCAAGACCTTCAACACCTTCGCGCGGGTTCTCGCCTGGTCACTGTTGACCAACGGCTACTTCAAGGGCGCCCCCAAAAAAAACGCGTCCATCAAGGCCCAGGTACTCGACGTGTCGGCGGGCGGGATACTTTTCACCTGCGAGTCCACGGAGTCAGGAGAAAGGGATGCGGAGCTCCTGCCGGATACCAGGCTCGACATCGACTTCAAGATCGGAGCGAGGGCCTTCGTAGCCTGTGCGGTGATAAAGCGCAGCTATGGTGACGGTGAACGCCGCTACTACGGCATCGAGTACGACGAGTTCAAGCCCGAGGACTTCCGCTTCCTCTTCGAGGCGCTCTACGGCAGGCCCTTCACCGACGCGGATGGCATCTCCATCGAGGGACTCGCAGCCAGGAAAGGCCCTATCGACTTCACGAAAAGCTAGGCCCCTGGCTCCGCACGGTACTTCGGACCTGGCTTGCCCGGATCAGCGGACCAGATGCCGGTGCCTGGGAAAGCGCTTGAGCATGCCGACGCTGTTCTTCCTGCCCGAGAAGATAAAGCCGCCGTCCCAGAACTCGAGTGCAGCAAAGAGCGCGTTGCCACCGTCGTTTTCGTCGGCTGTCAGGCTGCGGAAGGATACCAGGGTGGAAAGGGCCTCCCAGTCCTGGCTGTCGAGGGCGACCTGGCGCCTGCGGTTGAACTCATTCCATTTCCCGAGGTCCTGGAAGCCGGAGCCCTCGTCCTCGACGATGAGGTGTGCGTGCTCGACGGAGAACCCATACCATACCTTGACCAACTTTTCGGGCCGCGACCGGTTCCCATGCTTGACCGCGTTCTTGATGACTTCGGAGATCTGCTGCTCCAGGAGGTTGATCTGCCTGATCTCGGGAGGAGCCATCTGGACTATGCGGAGCGTGAAGTAGCGGATCTGGCGGAAGTCGGAGGGGAAGTCCTTGTGCAGCATCCCCGCCCGGATGAACAGGGGAGAATCGTCATCGACGCGGATCTGGAGGAAGCCGTCCACGAGGTTGGCGTTCGGCATGTCAGACTTCCAGCTTCGCCAGCGCTTCCTCGATGGTCGGGCTTATCGGGAAGTACGACATGAGCTTGGTCAGCTCTATGACCTTCTTGACCGAGCCGTGGATGTTGGTGATGAAGAGGCGGAGGTTGGCTTTCTTTATTGTGGAACAGATGTAGATAAGCGCGCCGATGCCGCTCGAGTCTATGTAGTCGACCTGCTCGAGGTTGACGATGAAGCGCCCGACCTTCTTCTCGAGCATCTTCATCACGAGCTCCTTGAGACGATATGAATTGTAAAGATCCATCTCGCCGTCCACGTCGATGATGTAGCTTTCGCCTGACTTCCTGATCTTCAGTTCCATTTCCTGGCGCTCCTGTTCAACCTGCGTGACCCGCCATGCCCGCCGACGCATGCATGGCGGGTCACGAAGTCGCCTTGATGACGAGGACCGTCTGGTCATCGTGTCGCCGTGACCGACCCGAGAACCCGTCGATCCCGGACTCGAGGGCTTCGGCGATCCCCTTCGCGTCAAGGTCGCAGGCACGGAGGAGGTAATTGCCCAGATTCTCGCGACCGAGCTGCTGCCCCTCCCCGTCCATGGCCTCGACAACGCCGTCGGAATGGAGCAAGAGGATATCGTCGGGCTTGAGCCGGATCGACTGGGATGTATATTCCGTCATCCGCTCCACGCCGATCGGAATGCTCTTGCTGTCTATCGTCTCGAGGCGCCCGGACTCCCTGCGGTAGACGAGCAGGGCTTGTCCGGCTGCACTGGCATACTCCATCTCCCCGGTCGCACTGTCGACCAGGAGGAGGCCGAGGGTCGAGAAGTGGTCCTTGTCGACCTTGCCGGAAAGCCCCCTGTTGACCCAGCCCAGGAGGGTCGAGACGTCCCCGGTGGTATGGACTATGAGGTTCAGTATCCCACGGATCATCACCATGACCAGGCCTGCAGCGACTCCCTTGCCGGCAACGTCTCCGAAGACCACAAGGGAGCGCTTGGGCTTGATCCGGATGATGTCGTAGTAGTCCGAGCATACGCCGCGCGCCGGGTTCGAGAAGACCCCGACCTGGAAGCCAGGCAGCTCGGGGAGGCTGCGGGGTACAACCGTCCTCTGGATCCCCTGGGCTATCGCAGCCTCCCGGTCGATGTCGCCCCGCTCGGCTGCCTCGACAAAGGTGAAGGCATCGGAGACAGCAATGGCGCCGAAACTTGCCAGCAGCTTGATCCGGTCGAAGTCTCGCTCGCTGAAGGCTTCGTCCCCGCCGCGCGACAGCAGGAGGAGGCCGATGACGTGGTCCTTCATGACCAGGGGCGCGACGAGGAGGGAGCGCAGCCGAAGCCATTCCTCCTCGCCGTTCCGAGGGATGCGGGGATCCGAGTCGGCGTCGGCGATGAAAAGCTCGCTGCCTTCCTTGGCTAGCTGGCCGATGAGACCCTCGCCGAGGTGGAAGCGGGCATGGCGCATGTACGCAGCCACGCGCTCTTCGTCCCTTGGGAGGCTCGCGGGGAGTCTGAAGGGCGGAGCAAAGCGCCCCTGGAGCGCTCGAACAGCCACAATTTCCTCAAAGGCTTCGGCAAGGAGGACCATGCCGCCATCGGCAGAGCTGCGATCGATCGATATCTCCAGAAGTCCGTCGAGCACTTCCTGGAGGGAGAATCCTGACTTGATCACCGAGCCGGTAGCCATGAAAAGCTCGTAGAGCGAGTCGACCGATTCCTCGTAGTACTCGACAGCCAGGACAAGCTCGGCACGGATGATGTCGATGTAGGCAAAGCCGATCATGGAAAGGGCAGCATAGAAGGCGCACACTGCCAGGGTCTGGAACCAGAGACTCCCAGGACCGAGGAGGGCACCGGCGACAAGGTAGGCCAAGGACGCGGTCGCGAGGCTGTAGCGCATCGTGCGGATGAGTTGCAGGGCATGCCCCCCGGCATTTGCCGCAGCTCCGGTTCCATGGAAGAACAGGATGCCAATGGGTCCCAGTCCTGCGACAAGATAGACGACCGAGGGCAGGAGGTGGAACCCGAGTGAGCTGCCAAGCCACAGCAGGATACCCGCCAGGGCCGAGATGCCGGTGCAGGCATACACGAGGAGGCTCCTGCCGAGGGGCAGGGCAAAGACGAAGGCGAGAAGCGCCAGCAGGACCAGGTCTGAGGCTCGATAGAAGTCAGGATGGGGGAAAAGGAAATACATCCCTTCGCGGGCGACCAGAAAGAGGGCTACAACGATGTAGCCGATCATCGTGCCTTCCGTTTCCTTGCGCTGCCAGAAAACAAAGGCGACGACGAGTATCATTGCCAGTACGAGCTTGACGAGTTCGGGCCCATTCAGGCTGCGGGCGATACCTTCCCAGTCCATGTGGCTTCCCTTGCTGAATTTGAAGGATTTCCGGAAATGGTCCCGACCGGTTCTTTGAGTCTAGCATCCGGGTACAGGGGCGTCAACGACAGCGACCCTCCGAAACCGCCCCGGAAAGCCACGGCGCAGTAATGTCCGGGGGATTCAGGTTCGATATACAATCGAGGGTCCAAGCCCTGGGGGAACCAATGATCATCGTCTTTGCGCGCCTGTCCTATCGCCGCCAGCTCCGTGCGACTGTTCCCGATCTTCCCGAAGAGATCGAGACTGCCTTCAAGAATATCGCCCGCGAGATGGGTGCCTCCTTCCATTCAACCGATGAAAGCCTTCTGTTGGCCTTTTCGGAACCTGCTGGATGCGCGGAACTTCGCGCGACCGAATCGCTCCGGGAAATCGGGGGGGTCTTCGCCCGCCTTGCCCCTGGACTGCATGGATGGGTCCTGGTCATTGACCGGACCGAGGAGGAACCGCAGAACGCGGTGATCAGCTTCGAGAAGCTCTGGCTCAGTATCGATGAAGACGGGATCTTCGCCACAGCCAGGGTCGCCGACAGCTTCAGGGACTATCTCGAATGTGGCGAGGGAGGAGAAGCAGTTCCGGTGCTGGCCTTCAATGTCGCCGAGCCGGTTGTTCCCGATGGATGGTCGACTCCGGGTCCTGGCGCCGCTGCCCTCGCCACCATGGTCGACGAGCTCAGACAACTCCGCGAGATCAAAGAAATGAGGAAGATTCTTGTAGTAATGGGTCCGGATGATGTTGTCTTCCCCCTCGTCAACGCTGCCATCCGTGAGGCAGGGCACCGGGACGCGCCTCCCTATGTAATCGCCGCGCTGCCTGGGAGGACTCCCCTCCACCCCTTCATCTCGGGGATTCCGCCGGCCGAGTCCGATACCTCACCCGCAGCCCGCGCCGCCCGCTTCGTGGAGACCTCCCCCTTCAGGGAGGTCATCTCACCAGCCATCTTCGCTGACTTTTCGCGCGCCATCAGGGAGCGTCTGTTCACCCTGAGAAAGCCGGGAAATCCTGAAAGCGGAAACGAAGCCTCCATCGTACTCATCGAAAACCTCGATGCCTTTCCGGCCGAGAGCCTGCGCCTCCTTGAAGCCGCGATCGGGGATGGAAGTTCGGAGGGCCCCGACGGGGCCATGCCGATTCTCGTGGCCATAGGAAGGGAAGGACAGAGCGGCTTTTCAGGAATCGGGACAAAGACGCTCAAGATCGGCCCGCCTGGTCCGGCCGAGCTTGCGGATGCGGCACGGGAAGGAGCGCTTGCACTCGGGCTTCCTGGCCTGGCCCCCCTCCTTGCGGCGACTGCGCGCGGGGAATGGTTCAGGCTCAGGCTCGCCGTTCGCCTTGCCCGGAATGACTCCCCGGAAACACGGCTGCGCCTCAAGGGCGGGAGCATCACGACCCTGGACCTGATCACTGCAGTGCTGCAAAGCTGGCCCCGCGAGTTTGCCGCCTACCTTCGCGCCATCAGTCTTGCTGATGATGTCCTGGACGATAGCGCCTACGACGAGTTCCTCGACACGACTGGCTTCAAGCCAGGGATCAGGCGCATCATCGTGTCCGCCCTCGAGACCCTTGGTCTCATCGAGGTAGGCAAGCGGCCGAGGATTGCCAGGCGCGAGGTTGAAGAAGCCATCGCCTCTTTCGACCTGGACCTCCTTGATATCGACCGGGCCTTCCTGGCGGAACTTCTCAGCCTGTACAGGAAAAAGCGGATCATCCCCTCGATCGCCCTCCACGAGCGCCTCTCCGCAATCGGTTTTCCCAATGACAAGCACGCGACCTTCCTTCTCGACTGCATCGCCGCAGACGAGGCCTTTGGCCCCTCGAAGGCCGGCGAGCTTCGCCTGGATCCACCCCACTTCGCTGCCTACCTTCCTCTCATGAAAGCCATGGCCGAACCCGAGGGTGCCGGCGCCTCCGAGGCCCTCGCCGCCTTCGCAAAGGCAGTCGCAGACGAAGGATCGCCCACCCTCGAGACGGCGATCCTCATCCTCTCGCGTTCGACCCACGATTTTTCCCGGGGCGAGAGCGCCACTGCCGCGACCAGCGTCCGCCAGGCCCTGATGACCCTTCACAAGCTCGGGGCGCACCGTACCGAGGCAAGGGCTCACAGGCTCCTTGGACTCTGCAGCCTTGCCGCGCGGCAGGTGCAGGAAGGCTGCGACTACCTGAGCAATGCCGTCGAAATGGCCAACCAGGTACCCGACTATCTCGAATCATTTTTTTCCGCGCTATCTGCCGCAGGCGCCTCCTTCACGCTCGGCGACCTCCGCAGGGCCATGACCTGGCAGGAGCGCGCAAGGGAGCTGGCCGCCCGGGCCTTCCGACCAGACTGGGAGCTCGGTTCCAGCTTCCTGGCCGGTCGCATAGCCTTCGAGTTGGGACAATATGGCAACGCAGGCGAGCATTTCAGGAAGGTGGCCGTGATGGCGCAGGACCTGGGCACTGCAGAGGCTCAGCTCAGGGCCGAGGTCTGGATCGGCCGCTCGGCAGCCTATGATGGGTATGGCGAGCGCGCAGGCGACATACTGTCAGCGCGCCTGGACGACGCCGAGGCGGCCTGGTTCCTCGCCGAATCCATAGCCTGGAACGGACACTGGAGCGAGGCCGCACGGCTCGCGGAATCCGTACCCTCACTGATCAGGGAGCGGAAATTCCACCCCATCGACCGCCTGTCCTGGGCTTCGGGCTTCGATTTCATCGAGGGTCCCTGCATGGGCTTCGGTACAAAGGCTCCCTACCTCGCCGACCAGGCGGCGGTCTTCGCCTCCTACGCACGGGCCATGGCCTCAGGCAACCCGGCAACCCTCCATGAGATTGCTGCGCGAACCCGGGAAAGGAGGCTCGCGACCATCCATCCCCAGGCCCACCTCTACGACTTCTATGCCTTTACCTGGTGCGAATCGGTCGAGGCCCCGCCCTTCGATCCTGGCACCCTCCTGTCCCGTGCATGGAAGTCCCTCCAGATCCGTACCATGCACCTCGAAGAAGCCGGCATGAAGAACCAGTACCTCGAAGCAAACCGCTGGAACCGCGAGATCGTGGCGGCTGCCCGCGCACGCAGGCTCATCTAGAATTGGGCCAGCCGCAATCGGGCCAGATTCAATCGGACCAGAGGCGCGAACTTGGGGGATTCTGCTACCATGCAGCCCGGGGATTCCTTGACCACCTCAGCGCCGAGCTCGGCGACCACGACCGGGTCGATGGAGAACTGGTTACCGTCCTCGGGGAGCGGCGCCGCTCCTGGTGGACCCGCAACGTATGGGAAAAGCCCCTCCTCATCGAGTTTTCCTCGATCGGCGATGCCGCCAACAAGCTTCGAGGAATACAGAGGAACTGGGCCCCCCTCCCCTCCCGACTGAACCGTCGCACTGCCCTCATCGCCGGAAAGCTCCCCCCGCTTCCGTCCAAGCCCAAGCCCTTTCCCTTCGCCATTCCTGATGTCCCCATGGGGGCCTTCACCCTCCTCGACGAGGGCCTCATGCTTGCCTCGCCTGAATGCTCGAGCCCCTTTCCCAACGGTGAATTCGAGTTCGAGGAGGACCACGAGGGCCCGCCGAGCCGGGCCTACCGCAAGCTCTGGGAAGCCCTTCTCCTAGCGGGGGTCCTCCCGAAGGCGGGTGAGCGCTGCCTCGACGCGGGCGCCGCCCCCGGCGGCTGGACCTGGGCCCTGGCGAGCCTCGGCGCCTCGGTGCTGGCCATCGATCGCGCCGAGCTCGATCCCCGTATCGCCGCGATGCCAGGCGTCGAGTCACGCAAGGGCGATGCCTTCGCCGCCAGGCCTGCCGACATAGGCCCCGTCGACTGGCTCTGCTCCGACGTTATCTGCTACCCGCCGGCCCTCCTGGCCTGGGTCGGGGGCTGGCTGGAGTCGGGCCTCGCAAAAAACATGATCTGTACTATCAAGATGCAGGGCACAGCCTTCGACCGCGCCACGACGGAGCGCTTCGCCGCCATCCCCGGCTCGCGCGTCGTCCACCTCTGGCACAACCGGCACGAACTCACCTGGATGCGGGTGGCGGGGGATCGCGGGCTGCCGTCCCCTGCGCAGTCCGCTGACCAGGCCGGAAAGGTCCGCCCCCTCGAGGCGGCTTGTGAGGATATCCAGAAAAGCCCGAGTAGCAGATGATCTTCATCCCAGTTCATCCAATCAGGAAGGCCAACCCCGCCGCCGAGGTCGTCACCCTGGAGGCCGAGATCGACACGCTTGTGTACCAATTGTATGGATTGAACGCGGAGGAGATCGCCGTTGTGGAGGGGAGGAGGCAGTGACGGAAATTCGGTTTTCGCGGCATGCCTACACGCGGATGTTTGAGCGGGGAATTGCGTAACAAGGAGAAGGAAGCCATGAACTGCCCAGTCTGCAAGGTCGGACTTCTCGCAAACGGTTACACGACCGTCAGCCTCAGCCGCGCTGAGTCCACTATTGTCATCAAAGGCGTTTCCGCCGAGGTCTGCGACAGTTGCAGAGAATATGCCCTCTCATCCGACATCGCCGCCGAGGTCTCCACGATGGCGGAACAGGCCTTCACCAACGGTGCAGAGGTCGAGGTGCGGCGCTTCCGCAGCCAGACGGTGGCAAGCGCCTAGGCCACATTCGGGCCTCGCCCCAGGTTTCCCCTGCGGTCGCGCGGCCTGCCTTCCCCACGACCTGCAAGCAGCTGCTTATCTATTTTTTCTTGATGAGTATCGGCTTTGCCAGCGACTGCACAGGCGCTTCGGGCGCGACCTTACCGGCGCTGCCCTTCTTTGCGGCGCCCTTCCCGGCAGCGGCCTTGACCTTGGCCTTCGGCGCAGCCTTGGCCGCGACAGGCTTGGGCCCTGGCTTGGGCACAGCCTTGACCTTCGGTACAGCCTTGACCGCTGGCTTGGCAGCGACAGTTTTGGCAGGGGCCTTCGCTGCCGGCTTTTCCTTCGCCGGGGCCTTCGCTGCGCCTGCCTTCGGCGCAGCTTTCACTTTCGGCGCCGCCGATAGTGGCGCCCCCGACCTTGCAGCGCTCCTGGCCTTCGGCCCTGAGCTTTGCCTGCCCTTCGCTGGTCCAGCCTCGCGGCGCTCTGCCAGCATCCTGGCCCCGTCACCCTGCGTCAGCAAGGCGGGATCGCTGCCCTTGGGAATGGTGGCATTGGTGCTTCCATCGGTCACATAGGGCCCGTATCGACCCTCCTTCACGAGCATCGGCGCACCGGTGACCGGGTCGGCCCCGAGTTCCCTCAAGGTCACGGAGGCGGCCCTCCCACGCGTGCCCTTGGGAATGGCGAAGAGGGCGAGAGCCTCGCTCAGTGTAATCGTGAGTAGCTGTTCTTCGCTCTTGAGGCTCCGCGACTCCGGCTTTTCAAGCCCGGGCAGGATCTTCTCGAGGTAGGGCCCGAAGCGGCCGGGCCTTGCGACAATCGCTCCGCCATCGGGGGCGGCACCGAGTTCGCGCGGGAGCGACAGGAGGAGGAGGGCATCCGCCAGCGTGACCTGTTTTGGATTCATGCTCTTGAACAGCGAGGCGCGCTTGGGCTTGAGCTTGGACTTCTTGTCCTCGGGATCTTCGCCAAGCTGCACATAGGGCCCAAAGCGGCCGATGCGGAGGTAGACGGGAGTACCGTCAGGCGCGGCGCCCAGGGGCTCCTCCGAGCGGCCGGCAGCGGCAAGCAGCTCCAAAGCCTTGGCGATCGTGATCTCATCCGGCGCAAGGCCCTCGGGAACGCTGGCCCGGGCATCCCCGCTTTCAAGGTAGGGCCCGTAACGCCCGACGCGAAGCGAGATGGCCTTCCCCCCATGCTCGCCCAGGGGAATGGTGCAGACACGCTTTGGATCGACCGCCGTCGCACGCTCGTTGACGATGGCGTGGAGTCCGGGTTTCTTGCCCTTGTAGAATTCGTCGAGGAAGGCCACACGCCCGAGTCCGCCCAAGGCGATCTCATCGAGCTTCGACTCCATGCCTGCAGTAAAATCGTAGTCCACGAGGGTGGGTTCGAGCTCAAGCATAAGCTGTACCACAGCAAAGGCCAGCGGCGTTGGGACGAGGGCGCTCCCGCGCTTGGCCACGTACTCGCGATCGATGATCGTTGCAATGATGGACGCATAGGTCGAGGGCCGCCCGATGCCAAGCTCCTCGAGCTTCTGCACGATGCCGGCCTCGGTGTAGCGCGCGGGGCTCTGGGTCTCATGACCCAGAGCCTGAGCCCCGGCGACACGGGCTTCCATGCCAGCGCGGAGGGGTGGAAGGATGGCTTCGCGCCCCGCCGTGTCGGCGCCAGCATCGGCCCCGGCTTCCTCGCCATCCTTGGTGGCCTCATCCTCGGATTGCTCCTCCACAGCCTCGGCGACCACAACGGCCCAGGCCTTCATGAAGCCCTCGAACAGCACGGTCTTCCCACGGGCTTGCAGCTCCGCGCTGCCAACCGCCTCGGCTCCCGCCCCGGCGCGAGGGCCGCCGAGCGCGCAGTCGAAGGTCGCGACAACCGCCTTGTGCCGCGCGTCGGGCATCTGCGAGGCCAGCGTGCGCTTCCATACCAATTCATACAATCTCGCGTCCTGCGAGTCCACCTCGGCAGCCACCTCCGACGGATCGCGGAAGCTCTCCCCCGCGGGGCGGATGGCCTCGTGGGCCTCCTGCGCGTTCCGGGATTTCCCCTCCCAGTTGCGGGGGGTCGCCGGCAGATATTCCTTCCCGTAGCGCAGGGCGATCAGCGAACGCGCAGCCTCGATGGCCTGAGCCGAAAGCTTCACGCTGTCCGTACGCATGTAGGTTATGAATCCGCCTTCGTAGAGCCGCTGCGCTGCCTGCATCGCACGCTTGGCTGACATCCCGAGCCTGCGACCTGCCTCCTGCTGGAGGGTCGAGGTCGTAAACGGCGCCTTCGGTGACGAGGAGAACTCACGCTCCTCGACCGACCTCACCTTGGCAGTCCTGCCCGCAAGAGCGGCCGACAGGCGCGTCGCGCCCTTTTCATCAAGCACTAAGACATTCTTCCCGCCCGACAGCTTTCCCGTCGAGTTGAAGTCCCGTCCCGTGGCCAGGACCTTCCCGTCAAGGGCGACTACCTTGGCCGGAAAGCGCTGCCCGCCCTCCTCCATCATGATCCGTGCATCCCACCAGGGCGCTGAGCGGAAAGCCATGCGTTCACGCTCGCGGTCGACGATGATGCGCGTCGTCACGCTCTGCACGCGGCCAGCCGAAAGCCTCGGCGCGATCTTCCGCCACAGCACCGGGCTGACCTCGTAGCCGTAGAGCCGGTCCAGGATGCGCCTGGCCTCCTGGGCGTCGACAAGGTGCTCGTCGAGGTCGCGGCAATTGTCGATGGCTTCCTTGATCGCCGACTTCGTAATCTCGTGAAAGACCATCCGCTTGACCGGCACCTTGGGCTGGAGAAGCTCCAGCAAATGCCAGGAAATCGACTCCCCCTCGCGGTCCTCGTCCGTTGCCAGATAGAGCATGCTCGCCTCTTTGAGCCGTGCCTTGAGTTCGCGGATGCGCGCCCTTTTTTCCGGCGGGACCACATACAGCGCCGCATAATCGCGGTCCACCTCGACGCCGAGCCGTGCCCAGGCCTCGCCCTTCAGTGCAGCCGGGATCTCCGCCGCCGATGAAGGAAGGTCCCGGACATGGCCTATGGAAGCCTCGACCATCCAGTCGGGACCGAGGAATTTCGCTATCGTGCGCGCCTTTGCGGGCGACTCGACTATGACTAGAGGCTTGCCTGTTTTCGCGGCTGCGCCGCCAGTTCTCGTGGTTGCCATGGTTCTCCGTATCTTGTCAGGAACGCTGAACCTACACGGAGAGGGCCGCCCTTGTCGACAGGGAGGGCCGGGAGGTGAACCCTCGGACCTTGTCAACCTTCGCAGATGGAAGCGTTCAACTCATCCTGCTCGCATGGGATTGATCTATGCTGACCTTGAATTGATTCGCTCCGACGACCTCGCGCTGGTTCGGGGGGGGTGTCGCCGCGCACATTGAACTGACAATCTTTCTCACGCTTTCCTGTCTCGCACAATCCGCTGCCAATTGAGCCGGACTCCCGGATTTCCCCTTACCGGGTCTGCTGTCTCGCCGCCCCGGTCCTGAACTCCGTCGGCGCGACCCCGGTCGCACGTCTGAAAAAACGCGAGAAGTAGGAAGAGTCCTTGAACTTGAGCCGCTCCGCGATCTCGCCGATCGTCAGCGTCGAATGGGCGAGGAGCCGCTTCGCCTCGAGGACGAGATGGTTCTGGATGAGGATTCCGGGTGGGAGGCCGGTCGTCGTGCGAAAGGTCGCCGAGAGGTGATCCGCGGAAACGCCAAGCAGGGTCGCGTAGTCGGCGACCCTGCGTCGTTCGAGGAAATCCGTTCCGACTAGGCGGCAGAAATCCTCGGTCAACCTTTGGCCGGCAGTGGGGCTCGGGCTTTCCCAACGTCGTGGATAGAGGCGCTGCAGGCGGATCAGGAGGATGCGGAGCAGGGACTGGGCCATGATGTTCGATTCCAGCGTCGCAAGGCCTGACTCCTCCTCGAGCCGGGAAAAGAGATCCTGCAGCCTGTCACTCTCTTCGGGCGATGGGACCAATTCTTGCCTTCTGTCGAGCTCATGGAAATACGAGAGGGACCTGAGGAAGCGCTGGTCCGCCATGCCACCTTCAAGGAAGCCGACCGAAAACGACAGGGCCCATCCCGAGAGAGCGTGCTCCGCATTCCAGGAAACCACCTGTCCCGGTGCGATGAAGTAGAGCTGGCCAGGTTGGAGGCGATAGTCCTCGAAGTCGATGCGAAGGATGCCTGATCCGCGGATGAGCCAGTACACCGCGTAGAAAGGGCTTGACAGGGGCGGTGAGGATCGCAGGCTGCCAGCTGAATCCTCGAGGCGGGCGACGAGGCGGGAGGTCGGGGCGTGCATCGACAACAGGGTCATGCCCCCTGACCCCATCGATGGTCTTTCCATGGAGACATGATCCTCCTTTCAAGCCCTCCGACCAAGCCCCGTTTGGGCGATTACGGACGATTCCCGGAAAAGTACCGAAGCTTCCGGGAAATCGGAATGCACGCATCGGATGTGGCGCTGTACTTTCAACCCAAGGAGTCATCATGACAGCGACAACAACCCCCGTTCTTTCATCCACTGCGCCTTCCACCCTGCGGATTGCCCCATCTCGATTGGCTATCGCGACGTTTGCCGGCGGTTTCATCGCACTTGCCCTGAATCTGCTGATCTTTTTCGTGGTGCAGGGCCCGTTCGGTAGTGCCCTCCTCATTCCCGGCCCCACCCAAGCTGGGACAGAAACGCCACTGGCCGCCGGCATGGTCATCGCGGCAAGCATCGTGCCTGCGATCGGCGCGGCCTTCTTGCTCATGCTGCTCGATCGGTTTACCTCGCGGCCGATCAGGATCTTCCAGCTTACCGCCCTGGTTGTTGGCTTGCTGTCGCTGGGTGGACCGCTGGCGCTGCCCCTTTCCTGGGCTGTCCGCCTGCCCCTGGAAGCCATGCATGTCTGCACCGCGGCCGCGATCACCCTCTGTCTCTCGCGATCCGGCAGCGCGAAGGTAGCGTGACAACCATGCAGAAGCCTGAGCCGATGACTCACTCCATCGAGTTGATCGAGTTCACCGACCCCTACTGTACCTGGTGCTGGG
>SESF01010102.1_pt1 | contig 16065 bp, 45 predicted proteins | sample 3171521 | NCBI WGS metagenome assembly SESF01 (sample SAMN10866945, study PRJNA518727) | freshwater metagenome | biome: subpolar coniferous forest; feature: holomictic lake; material: water; isolation source: holomictic Lake 227, 6 m and 8 m depth | place: Canada: near Kenora, Ontario | collected...
ACTTGGAGACCGACAAATGAAACCCGTAAAAATCACTGGAGAAATCACCATTACTCCTGAAATGTATAAGGAGTGGAATGAGGGAGTTCTACCAGAAACTGAACTAATGTATCATCGTTTTATTGAAAGGGTACTTTATTGTAAGTTTGGTTCTTGGAAAGATATTGGCGATTATGGGGACTTTATCAACAAAACGATTGATGATAATGGTAATGGATTGAAACTTACTATGGAGGAACTGGAATGACGATTGAAATTGAAAAGACCTATAAAATTACATTCACTGAAGAACAACTGCGAGGTCTTTATAGTATTCTTGACCGAAATGTTAATGATTTGAAAGGAACGGATTTGAATCCAATCTATCACGACATCAAAAACATCTTTAACATTCCTACTATTCGTTGAACTATTATGACTCAAAAACTATTTTATGTTGAAGTTACCAAATCTGGTTGGGTGCTCGCTGAAAATGACGAAGAGGCAAAAAGTTTTGCAGATAAAATTTTAGATGGCGAATTTGTTATGGATATTGATGTATTCCCCTACACAGAAGAATACTTAAAGGTTTCTGGGTATTCTGGATGGAATAAGGATTGCTATGTCTATCATAAAGACCAGAGAAACAAAGACATTAAACTTGGAGATGTTTTGAATGACTGAACTTGTTGACCTTGAAGAATGTGTTGATTATGTCGTCAAGATTGTTCGCAGAGACGATAAAACTTTTTATGGTAAAATTGTAATGCTTCATAGGCATCCAGATGATGACTGTCCTTTTGTATTTGATTTAGGAAATGGTGGTGGAGTTCATTATAATAAATGGGGTAGAGCAACAGGGAGAAAAGCAGATGCACTTGATATTATTTGGATTAAAAAAATAGCAAAGGAACTTGAAAATGACTGAAGAAGAACTTTGTAGAAGATTTGAAGAACTTGGAGACCGCATTAATGAACTTGAAAATGAGAAGTTTAGATTGGAATATAAGATTGAAGATTTGGAGTCCTTGTGTTCAAGACTTGAAGATAAAATCTCTGATATTGGATGGAGAACTTGAGAGGTAGGACACTTGAAGAACCGTCACAAGGGCACTTGAAACCAGGTGCCCTTTCTGGTATAATACTACTATAAATGGACGTGATGAACTTGAACTATTATGACTGACCTAACACACGAAGAAATATTGGAAATAGCAGAACAAAGGGAACGGGAGAATAGGACAGATTTTCCCAAACAAGAAACTGAAAATCCTGATGAGATTATCGTGAGTGATGTTTCTATGGTTCATTTTGAGAGAATGGACGATGGATTTTTGTGGTGCGGGATTTATCGCAAAAACGGACAAATAGACCACATAAACATCACCACAAAAGGTAAAAAACTCTCTGTTCTTTGGACTCCAGCAACAGGACACACTGACCCTAATCATTCACTAAATCAATGACTGAAACTAACAAACAAACGGCACCAGACATTATTGAGATTAATGGTGTAAAGTATCAGCGTGTAGAAGAACCCAAACCACTAACACTCTGGAAAACCCTTTATAATAACAAGTTTTCCGATGATACCAGTGAAGATATTTGTGAGATTGTGAGAGACTGGATTTCGCAGTATTCTTGTGATTGGGCGGTTTGTAAAGAATATTTGGATGGATACACAGATGCTCTTAATAATCTGAAGGAGAATTTAAAATGACTATCAATCTCAAAGATTACGCAAACAAACTTGTAGTAGCAACTCTCCGTAATGAGTGGATGGTTGTAAGTTTGGTAAACACAAATGAAGGAGGTATGCGTGAATATTATCCTTATTCTATTGAGGGTAAGAACTACTCCAATGATGGACGAATTCTTTTCTGGGAAGAAAGTCCATATGATATTGTAGACATTAAACTTGCAGAGGAAGAACCAGAACCCGAAACACTAACACTCAAACAACTTCTTAAAAAATGGGAGTTTGATTTCTCTGCTAAATGGGAAAATCCAAAGAATAGGACTAATGTACATTATGAAGAAGAAGTAGAGAGGTTCATTCAAATGTTTATGGAGTGGTTGCCTGATGCTGTTGATGATAATGTTCTTTCTGAGTGGGATAGGGGTTGTAATAGTGGATTTAATCGTTATCGTAAGATTCTGATGGGAAAACTCAAATGACTAAATCTCAACTTTTATTCATTGTTGCAAATATCTGGTTAGTACAAGTTTTTGACGGCCAGCAAAAGAGGTTTGTGCTTGGTATGAGCCTGGTTTACGCAACTGCTTACGCTATTTTTTCACTACAAGGAAAATGACTTTAGATTTAGATGATGATGCTTTTTTTATAAATGCTGACAAGGAACTTAAAAAATTTGTAAAAGAGGAAACAGACAAAATTATCTACAATACTGTGAAAAACATTATCAACAAAGAACAACCATCATTCTCACAATGCCCTGGAGAATGTTATTCGGAATTTTGGGAAAATGAGAATGGTGATAATGAACCCACTCTGAATATTGACGAACTCACAAAAGGGAAAACCTATGATAAGGACTTAAATGAGTGGGTGGAGCAAACCACACAGTATCGTATTGATTATTACTACAAAAACGACTTAGAACGACGCTGGCAGTATCATAAGACGATGCCCAAGGCGATTGCTACTGCGAATTTGTTGATTGCGACTGGTGATTATACGATTGTGAGTGTTACTGAGGAGTGTGTTAGTATGGGGCAGGACTGATGTGACACCTTATCAACTGGCACACTGGGCACTCTTGGTTCTCCTAGGGTGCCCTATAATAACAAAGTAACCCAAACACAAACATCCCCAAAAAGCAGTGACTCAACAACTATCTGATGCTACGATTGCCAAACTTGCAGATGTTCTAACTGATGATGCGATTAAGTATCTTGAAACTGATGAAGAAGTCATTGAAACTTTGGTGAGTGCAATTGGTAGGTTTCTAACTGACCGAATGGGACAAATGGATGATACTCTTTTGAATGAACTGTCTTTTATTATTTTTGATAACTTTGACATCGTTTCTAATAACAAATGAATAGAAATGATTGACCTTCGTGGGATTATTGGTTATACTGATCCCGAGTATCCTGCACTTGATCCAACAACTCCATATTATGAATTTCTTTCATATCAAGAGTGTGGGAAAAGTTTGAATGTTCCAATTTCTATTCAAAAGTTTATGAGATACAATTCCTATTACAAAGAGATTATGAATGAAAAACTTTAATGCTATTGGTGATTTTTTTGTCTAACCTTTTTAGTACAAAATCTTATGAAACAAGCGAACAATATCCATCTCTTGGACAACTTCTAAAACAACTTACATTGTATGTAAAATCTCTACAAGATAAAATTGAAAAGTTGGAAGAAGAGAATGTAGAAACTACAAACACTCTTTACGAACTGATGCACACGATTGATGCTCTAGATGCCCGTATTGATATTGTTGCAGCACACAATGAAACTCAGAAAAACCAAGTGGAATGTAAAAGAACTCAACAGTTATTTGATGGCCCGCCTAATTTCTGAACTTGAGGGAGCATCATATTTTCTTGACTGTTTGGATGAAGAGGACTATAATACCATTAGGAACCTTTGCTCCAAATATTACAAACTTTACTTTTCGTTAAAGAAAAATGAATCCTGATTATGATGATGGTGTAAAACTTACAGAGATGCCTGATGGTTCTCTTCAAATTGAGTGGGATAAAAACGACCCAAGATGGTCGGTTTTCAATTCAATGTCTCAAGAAGAATTCCAAAACTTTATAATTGAAGCACTAGAACAAGCAACGAGGAATGAACCATGACTTTTGACTACAAAGAATACTCTATCTCACAACTCCGAAACTGGGTATCTGATGCTCTATCTGCTGGAGATGTTGATGCTCAAGAGATTTATGATGTGATTAGAGATGAGGTTAATGAGCACGTTAATTCTCTACAAAAACAACTTGATAATGGAAAAAGACTTCAAAATCTTCTTTTAGGTTATCGTGATTTTTCTTTTGATGATTATGATGATGACGATTTGAGTGTGTTTTATGAAAGAACTGATGAGGTAAAAACCTGGATTCGTACAGTTGAAGTTGATGGTCTTTCTGGTGAGTGTTTTGTTACTCTTCCAGATGAACTTCTTGAACTTAAAGGGTGGGGAGAGAATGATCAAATTCAATGGATTGTTCGTGAAGATGGGAGTTATGAACTTCAAAAAGTAAATGAGAACTGAACCTATTATGTTTTTAGATTTTAAGGAAGAAGAACACTCCAAAGAATGGAGTCAGTATTTTTTGAGTAAAACTGATGCCTATGCTCAATGTGCTTCGGCAGTTGCAGAAAGACTTTTTGAGCAACCATCTCTTAAAGAATATAGTCCTGATGCCCTTCAGTTTATTGGTACAGTTACCACTCAACTGATTGAATCTGCAAATCACTCAATGAAAACCAAACACAAGGAATACGGAAAATAAAATGGCACTATCTGAAAAAGTGAATGAAGAGGTTTTGGAAGCAAAAAGTCATCTTCGTAATGCAATCAAAAATGCAGCAGTGAATGAAAAACCATTCATTATTCAACAACTATCCAAAGTTCTTTTGCAACTGGAAGAACTTGAAAAATATGAAGAACTTATGGATTTGTTGGATAGTAGGAAACCTGGAAGCAGTGGATCTTTTGGGGCATTCTTTAGTTGAGGGTCACGAATGAATTCTGAAGATATTGTTAAAAAACCTCCATTTACATAGATATTGTGTTAGGATAACAACACAGTATCAAAAAATTATGACTCTCGTAAGAACTGAAAAAACTGAACTTAATCCAGATGAATGGAAAGAAATGATAGCACTAAAAGAAGCAATCAATTATGATCCCCGTACAGTGACACCTGAAAAGATGGAGCAATTCACCGAATACCTTGTCAGAAGTCTCAAAGAACGTGGTGGTTGATAAAGAATCCTGGGGCCTTGAAAGTGTCCCCTTAGTGTAGGACACACACAAAAAATGGCAACTCGCTCACGCATTGGTATTCTTCTGGAAGACAACTCTGTTCTTTCTGTCTATTGTCACTGGGATGGTTATCCCGAGTTCAATGGTAGGAAACTTGAAGAACATTTCAACACTTATGAGAAAGCATCAGAACTGATTGATGGTGGAGATATTAGTGCTCTCTGGACTAATCTAGGTTTTAATAATGAAACTCTGCCCGAAACTGGCCCACTTCCTTATAGTGCCCGTGGAGAAGTCACTGAACCTCGTTATGATCTGTCTCTGAAGACTTATCTTGCCAATGGTGAAGAGTATGCTTATCTATTTGCGAATAGCGAATGGATTTGTTATGATCTTCATGGTACGCCTAAGATTGTTAAGATTCCTGCTCCTGCTGTGACAGTCTGAGAACTGACCACTGGGCATCTAAGATCCGTCAAAGGTGCCCTATAATAAACAAGTTGATCAAAAATGAAAACCTTTGAGGTAGATTATGAGTTGGAAACCTAAGTTCAAAAAAGGAGACATTGTTATCTACAACAATGGCACAAGACCCCAAGAGGTTACTAATGTGCCATCGTATGATTATGGGTGTTATTATACAAAGTATCTCCATAATGGTAAAAGTTACTCTATTAATGCACTAAACCAAGACAATTATTCACTTTACGAGGATCCTCAAATGACACAAACTCAAACTCTCTATTCTTTCACCAAAACCGATGGTACTGTTGGTTATGGTAATCACATCGGTACTAACAGTCAGAATCAGTATCTGATTGAAGAAAAGACCACGCATGAGATTCATGTTCTGAATAAGGAAGATTTGGTAGAAGTTCTTCCTTATACCTTTAGTGTGGAAATGGAAGGTTCTGAGTATCACTATGTCGGCAAACCTGATACTGTTCAAGTTGGCGATCTTCTGCTGAATATGGAAGCAAAGAGTCCTCGTATTGCTATTGTGAAAGCACTGGATACTAGGAACAAGACTCCCCGTGCGAAGTTCAAAGGTCGCAAACTGGTAACTGTCGAAATCTGAATATAAAAAAATCAATCAATGATTTCAAAACGCATCAAAAACCTTATCAAAAAAGCAGAGGAAACAATGATTGATTACAGTGATGAACGTAAAGAACTTCAAACTGAAAAAATGCTTGATGATTTCTTTGTGTGGGCAGAATCCGAGGCAAGTCGTTTAGAACTTCCGTTGGATTACTTTCTGGCAGAATTTACTTTACTTCTGCCAGAAAGTTGATTATGATGTTCTTGTTAAACAAATGAGGTAAATGGCACAAAAGTATTTGTATGTGGTTGATCATTTCGTAGATTTCCCCAGTTCAGAATATGGAGGTTTGTGGAATGTTATTGCCGAAAATGATGATGAATGTTTCGATCTTATTAGTCAGCATGAAGTGTGGGGTAGTAGTAGTTATTCCAAATATTTTGGAAAATTGAGAGAAAATATTCAAAAATCTCTCCATTTTCTTCTTGCTGAAAATGAAGAGTCTCGTGTAGTTGAATCATTTACCACCTGAATTATGAACACTGATTTTTATACCAATCATCTGGCACTTCGTCTTCAAGAGCAGTATCGAGATCGGATTGATTTTCTGCAATCAAAGATCAATGACCAACAAACCGAAATTGATCAACTCAAAGAACAAATCAGACTGATTACACTGGAAAAAATCTATGAATGTTGATCTGATTCCTCAATTTCTGCATAAAGCACCCAAAGGATACTTCTATCGAGTAGAAGAGTTCAAACGGAACGTTTTTTCCATCTGGTTGCACAATACACGCAAATTTGACTACAACGATGGAGAAGAAACGAAATCCATCTGGGGTTTTTACAATTACAAGAAATGCAAGTTCTTTTCTCCTGTAAATAGTAAAACAGTTGGGAAAGAGGTGGAGTTTAGGAATACCCGAAACTACACTGCAATGCAACTTAAAAGTACAACTCTGGAAAAGTTTTTTGAATGAAGTTTTCTCAAAATACACAAGTCATTTACAATCAAATGCAAGGAGTCATTGACTTTGTGTGTGACAAATACGTTGTGATTGTACTGCACACAGAACCACAATACAATCCTCCTCGATTGCTTGTGTATAGAGAAAATTTCAAACAATTAGAAGTAACACAACCTGGGCCCTTGAAAGTGTCCTCTTAATGTAAGGAGCAAACCTAAATGAACGACTTTGATGATCTTTCGATTGAAGAATCCTCCGGATTTGATTTCGCAGAGGCATGTTACGATGGTCTCTTTGATGAAGAAGAGAACGATTCTAAAACTTTTAACACCTTTCTGAACTCCAACTACGACTGCTGATTATGGAACCTTCTACTTACTCTTTTGCTGGCGATACTACCACTTTTCTTGGATTGATTGGTGTGGTATCAACTTTTGTTATCATTGTTGCAGTTTATCGTTCTTACTGGAACTCTCCTTTTCGTAAATGAAAGCATTCTTCTTCGGACTGATTCTGGGAATCGCATCAACAACTGTCGGATTCTCTGGTCTTGCACCTATTCTTGATTCTGGTGTAAGGTCAGTTCAACAAACAACCATCAATCTCACTGAAAATACACACAAAAACTATGAAATCCGCTGAAATCCTCTACCAAATGCGTGAACTTCAAACTATTTGGAGGCAGAACAATTTTCGTTTGAATGAAGAGCAACAATCAACTTACAACAATTTGCTTCGATTGCGTCGTGAGCGGGTGCAGCAATTTTATGCAGATGGTAGGGTATTTAAGGGATCGAAACAAGTGGTAGCATAAATATATTCAAAATGTTCAGTAGTAGCAGATGAAAACTTTTCGCCAGTTTATGTCAATCACAGAGGCATACTATGAAACTGATAAAGCAGCATCAGCACCTCAAGATGTAGGCAAAGTTGGTCAAGAAAGAAAGAAATCTGCTCCTGAAATTCGTAGAATGTCTCAAAAGAGTGAAAAGGGTAAACAAGGTCAGGAAAGAACTCCATCGTCATACAAACCAAGATCCGACATTGGAACTCAAAGACAAAGTGCCAAGAGAGTACAGCAACCAACTCAAGAACGTGGTTCTGCTGCATTATCTCCAAAAGAAGCACAACGTAAGGCATATTTAGAAAGAAAGGCAAGAGAATCTGGTGCAAAGACTAAAACTGCAACAGAACTTCTTTCCACCAAATCTAAGGCACCAGAAGACAAAAGACCTGCCGATCAACCTAAAAGAGCAGTAGTTGGAATGAGTAGGCAAGAAAGAAAAGACATTACTAGGAAAGGACATAGATTTGCCCAAGAATTGGCAAGACAAGGTGAAGCAGAAAGGAGAGGTACAACACCAGATAAAATTAAACTTAAAAATCTCACTGACGCCAAATAGATGAAACCTGGGGCCTTGAAAGTGTCCCCTAGGTGTAGGCACTCAACTCCAAATGAATCAAGTTGAAATCCAGCGCAAACTTTATGATGCTCGCAATGCTTATTTGAAGGCAAAGAAAGAGATGGAGTTCTATCAAAGAGAAATCGAGTTTCTCAAAGCAGTTGAAAAAGAACTGAACAATCCTACTGATTTGTTTCAAGAATTGTTTGGTGATACTCCCCTTTATGATGAAATCTACGGAGGTTGATGATGAACAACGTTAAAGTTGCCGAAACTACTTTGGAAACCTTGATTGATGGATTGAATGATGCCATTAAGGTATGTCATACAGCACCCAATGATTCAGAGAAAGGTTATCCCTATGCTGTTGGTTATACTTGTGCTGTGTTAGAACATCTTGTAAAGTCCATCGAACAACTTAAATCACAAGGAAACTGATTGTGGCAACTTGGAAAGCAGAAGTATTTGTCAATTCTCGTGTCGGAAGGATTAACACCGAAGTAGAAGCAGCAACATTTAGTGGTGCAAAGGAACAAATCTATGCAAAACATGGTGATGTTCAACAGATTCTAAATCTCCGTCAGGTCAATAGTTATAGATCGTCTAGTTCTGGTGATGGAGATTCATCTGGTGGTGCCCTACTTCTGATTGCTCTGTTTCTACTGGGTGTGATTGTGACCTATTGGTACTATGCAATTCCTGCCATTATCATTCTCTCTATTCTCTACTACATTGGATCGAAAGAAGACTGATTGAAAATGTGTCCCTAGATTATTGTTAATCTAGGGACTTGAAAGTGTCCTCTTAATGTAATCAACAAAATCAACAAACTCATGGAAACCTTCCTACAAACTTCATTCCAGAAAATTAGATCAAAAAGTCGCACTAAACGTCTTCATGCTGCACTGTTGGATGAAGTTCTAAATGTTAATCTTGCATGGGCAGAGTATGATTGGAAGTTTGAGCATAAACTTCTAGTTGATGGGTATGGTGGTACATTTGATTTAGACATTGCTGGTTTTGATGATGGAGAACTTAAAATTGTAATACTTGCAAAAGCAATCAATAGCAGTTTCTCTAAAAATATTAAAAATTACGCTAACACCAGTGTTGGTGAAGCGGCACGAGTGATCTATTCTCCTAACGTTAATGTGGATCGTTTGCTGTTCATTTCTATTGCCCCCCGTGTTGCACCTCGCTTTAAGAAATCTGGGGTAGTTGGGGGATTTGATAAAGTTCTTTCTTCTAGATCCCGCACAAACATTGCTCCCGTTTTGAAAGAGCAATACGGTGACAAAGTGCAGGCAATTGATTTGATGTATGACATTGCAGATGTAACAGAAAAAACGACAAAAGATGATTTTCGTGATATAATCGTAGAGAATCTTGATGAACTCGTTATCGTATGAATAGGTTATTCCATGGCGATTGTTTAGAGGTCATGTCCACACTTCCTGATGGTTGTGTGGACATGGTTTTCGCAGACTTGCCTTATGGGACTACACAGAACTCTTGGGATAGTTTGATTCCTTTCGATAAACTTTGGGAAGCATACTACAAAATTGTGAAGGAAGATGGAGCAATTGTTTTAACTGCACAACCACCATTCGATAAAGTTCTTTCCTGCTCCAATCTCAAAGACTTTCGTTATGAATGGATCTGGGAGAAGAATAAGGCAACTGGTCATCTAAATGCAAAGAAAATGCCTATGAAAGCACATGAAAATGTGTTGGTATTCTATCGGAAGTTGCCTACTTATAACCCACAGAAAACGACAGGGCACAAACCAATGAATGCTGTCCTTCCTCGTGATAACATTCCCGAACCAGATAAGAAGCGAAACTACAATCATGTGGATAAGCGTTTGGGTAACTCTGGTGGTGGTACTGACAGGTATCCACGCGATGTTATTTACTTTCCTGTGATAAACAATGATGATCAATTGAAGTTTCATCCAACACAGAAACCAGTGTCACTGATTGAGTATTTTATTAAAACTTATTCAAATCCTGGTGATACGATTCTCGATAACTGTATGGGATCTGGTTCTACTTGCATTGCATGTATTAACACCGATAGAAAATACATTGGAATAGAGTTTGAAGAGGAATATTATAATAGAGCAAAGCAATGGATTGAGTCTGTGCAATCAAATCCGATTCTATCTGCGATGAGTTAAACCTGGGGCCTTGAAAGTGTCCCCTAAGTGTGGTGGACAAACTGACGACGCGGTTTTCAGTTTGGATTAAGTAGATGTCCAGATCTGAGTCTATACTTAATCTCCACCACTCAATCACACAAACATTCTCATGAACTATTCTGCTTTCATTAACAACTTCTATCGGTCTTATTATCAAGACAATCAGGGAATGAGAATCGGTCAGTTTTTTATGAATGAACTATCAAAGCATGATTTGAATCTGTATCGTAGTATTCCTGCTGATCTTGATCCATTTCACAATGATAAAGTGCTAGATTCCTGTATTGAATGGGCATCCTATCGTTGGGTAGACACCTGAATAACTGGCACACTGCCACTTGATTTGACTTCTCTTTCGTGCCATACTAGGATCATGCAAAACAAACATCAAGAACATTTTGAAGATTGCATCCTTACTGGTGATCTTTCTGTGCTCGATTTCTTCAAGTCTGACTATCAAATCTCCTTGAAGATTGATGGTTCTCCTGCTATTGTTTGGGGCACTAATCCTGCCAATGGCAAGTTCTTTGTTGGCACCAAATCAGTCTTCAATAAAGTTAAACTCAAAATCAACCATTCTCATGAAGAAATTGATCAAAACCACACGGGTCAGGTTGCAAGTATTCTTCACGCTTGCTTTGATTATCTGCCTGTCACAGAGTCTATCTATCAATGTGATTTTATTGGTTTTGGCGGTTCTGATACTTACTGTCCCAATACGATCTCTTACAAGTTTCCTGAAGTGATTGATCAGGACATTATTGTTGCTCCTCATACGGTTTGGCACACTGATGGCGAAATGAAGGATGCCTATGTGATCGGTAGCGCACCACTTTTTGTTGATACCGAGAATGTGAAGTTTGTGCAACCTTGCGTAGATTTTATTCGTCTCAATCTTCCGAAGATTGATGTCTCTGATCTTGAGTTCCTGAATGTAAAGGAAGCAGCAGAAGCAAAGAAACAAATCAATGCTCTGATTCGTGAGGGTGAAGAACTGACTTGGGACAATCTGACTGACATTCTTGGTAGTCTGGAACTTGCAGATTTGTACCTCACGATGATCGAACTCAAGGAAGATTTGATGGACTGTATGATCGTGACTGATAATCCTTCTGCCTACATTCAAGATCAGAAGATTGTCGGTGAAGGTTTCGTTTGTAAGAACGAAGATTTGATCTTTAAGTTAGTCAATCGTGAGGTCTTTGCTCATGCAAACTTTAACACAGTGAGGAATTGATAACTGAAACCTGGGGCCTTGAAAGTGTCCCCTAGGTGTAAGGTCAAGCATTCTGATGAACTACCACTACACTCCACACCTTTCAAATCTGCCTTATCTTAAAGTTCCAGAGAATCGGTTGAATCTTGCATTTAACTGGTACAATCGTCAAAATGATCATCCACTGAACTTTCCTTGCTTTAGTTACTGGATTGATCAGTGTGAATCCGAAGGTTCTGATTACTGAAAACCTCATTATTACAATCAAATGACTGACCGAACCGAACTTGTAGAGTTCGTGTATGAAAAATGCAGGCAAGACCCTGACCTGCTTTCTACCATCATCACAGAATACATCATTCGTTTGGATGATGCTGACCTGACTGAACTTGAGGACTTTCTTACAAACAACTTTGGAGACGATTGATGACTGACTTTATCTGCATCACTTTTGGTCCTTCTGATGATGTTGCCCGAAACGGTTGGTGGAATCGTAAAGAGCGATTCTCCACACAACGACAAGCAGAACGCTGTGGTCTTGATCAACTCTCAAATGCCGGAACTTTCGGTTATGTTGTGATCGAAGAGGGCAAAGACTTCTGGGATGTTGTAGATGAACTGGGTGCTCCTGCACACGCTGTTTCTATCTCTTGCAACCGAGTTGGTGTTTTTTCTGTTCAACCTGCTCCTCAACTTACTCTGGTCTGATTATGTACTACACACTTTCCCAACTTCGTGATGCTATCAGTCGCAAGATTGATGAGCAAGGTGAGAACGCACCAGTCGCAGCATTTGTATTCACTGCGAATGATGTTATCACTCAAGATGATGATTGCAATGAAGTAACTTATCCTGATGGTGTAGTTCAAGAGGTGCTGATTGGTCTTGGCGATAGTGACTACATCTACAGTCAAGTTCTTGAACAGATTGAAGACGAAATCAAAGAAGTTCTGAAGCAAACTAACTGAAATGAACTACTCTAACCTCTCCAAGATTAAACCCAAACTTCGCACACAAGGTAACGTAACTGGCAACTTCGGTCTTCCTCGGCCTAAAGCAGGTTCGCCACTAAATGAACTTGGAGTTACCACTGTTAAAGTAGTCAAATGTGCCACGCAGGATGATTACTTAAATCGACTGCATTATGCCTTTGATCATACCACAGATGAGAAACTCAAAAAGTTTATCTATCAGGAGATTCGCAAGATTCATGTTCAACGTGGAACTTGGTGAATAACTGAATCCTGGGGCCTTGAAAGTGTCCCCTAGGTGTAAGGACACGAAAATCTTAAATCATGACTGCAACTTCTACTCTCACTGACAATAAGATTGAGGTTCTTCGTTATACTCAATCTCTCTGCGAATGCCTTGAGATTGATTATCGCCTCTATACGACAAAATCACATCGTCGTAGTGTTTATCTGGAACAAAATGCAGATTATCACGATAAGTGTCTGCAAGAGATTGCAGCAGGAACTTATGATTTTGGTTATCAGTTTCTGATCGAAGAAGGTAGGAAATACCTCAAAGTGGTTATGGTAGCAAATGGACAGCATTCTGTGCATTGCTTTGTAGATAAGAACACTGGCGAAGTGTATAAATCTGCAACCTGGAAGTCTCCTGCAAAAGGTATTCGCTTCAACCTGCTGGATGACAAATCCCGCGAAAGATGCTACACTAATGCTGATTGGAGCGGGCACTATTTGTATGCTCGTTAACTCACACCTGGGGCCTTGAAAGTGTCCCCTAGGTGTAAGCACACAAACCGATTCAAAATGTTCTACATTTATCAGACTCAAGACGGCAATGCTGAACTTCTTTATGAAACTCCCGATGAGGAAGTTGCAGAGAGAGAGGTAAATCGTATCAACTCTAATCTTGATGCTGCTGGTATTCCTTCCTGGGTTTCTTGTGCCTACTATCGTTAATTTCAAAATGTCTCAATTCGTTTATACTGACTACGTTCAACAGAAAGGATACACGATTGCGGAATGCTATCGTCCTATGAAACAAGAAGTTCCCAAACATCTTCAGAATCGTTATGCGACCTTTGAAGAGTATCAGGAAGCAATCCATGACTTCCTGAACGGTAACTGAACCTGGGGCCTTAAAACTGTTCTCTTACTAGATGATGAATCTCATGCAAACTCAACTTCGTCCGCATCAACAACGTGGTATTTCTGCAATGCAGAAGTATAACAAAGGTCAGGTGATTGTTCCTACTGGGGGTGGAAAGACTCTCAAGATGATCTATGATACTCTGCGGGAGTTTCAGTCAGAAACTCCTCAAACGATTGTTGTAGTTGCTCCTCGCATTCTGCTGGCAGAGCAACTCTCTAGTGAGTTTCTGGAGTTTATCACCAATGCGGAAGTTTTTCACGTTCATAGTGGAGAAACTCATCACGAATCTTCTACTCGTCCTCTTGCTATTCGTCAGTGGGTAGATAATCACGATTCCTCACACAAACTTATCTTTACCACCTACAACTCTCTTTCGCGTCTTCAAGAGGCAGAGATTGATGTGGATACGATCTACTTTGATGAGGCACACAATAGCGTCAAACGTAACTTCTTCCCTGCAACTGAACAGTTCTCTGCTGACGCAAATCGTTGCTACTTCTTTACTGCAACGCCGAAGCATAGTCTGACAGTAGGTAAACCAGGAATGAATGATGTGGAGGTTTATGGTCAGGTTATCTGCAAAGTTGCTGCTCCTGAACTAATTGCTGGTGGTTACATTGTGCCTCCTAAAGTTGTAGTCAAGCAACTGCCGATGGTAGTCGGAAAGCAGACTAACTTCGATCGTGATTCAGAGAATCTTCTGGAAACGATTGATGAGAACTCTGTCGGCAAGATTCTGATTTGTGGTAAAACAACGAAGCAAATCGTTGGTTTGGTATCACAAACTGATTTCTGCTCCGAACTCAATCAACGTGGATACTCTTGGATGTACATTACTGCCAAGACTGGTGCGGTTATTGATGGTCAGAAAGTCAATCGTGAGGTGTTCTTTGATACCCTGTCTGCATGGGGTAAGGATAACGCAAAGAAGTTCGTTGTTCTACATCACAGCATTCTGAGTGAGGGTATCAATGTGTCGGGACTTGAGGCAGTATTGTTTATGCGAAACATGGACTTTATTGCAATCTCTCAGACTATTGGACGGGTCATTCGTTTGCATCACGATGATGCTGCGAAGTTGCAATCGGGAGACATTCAACCCGGCGACCTGAGTTCCTATACCAAATCGTTCGGTCTGGTTTGTATTCCAGTGTATAGCAAAGTTGGTGTTGCTACTGCTAACGCAGTTCAGTCAGTTGTCAACACAATCTTTATTGAAGGAGAACCTGCTATCAGCACCGTTCGCAGGTGAGTCTCACATAAGACCCCAGTCCACCACTGGGGTCAAAACGTGTTTTTTTGCGTTTTTTGTTGCAAAGGTATGAAAGGTCATCCAGTCAGATAGAATCACCTGTTTTTTTGAAAGTGTAAAAATGAAGAAAGGATTTACAGTAGGAAAGGGTTTGGAATATGCTGCAATCCCTTACGGGAATCAGTATCTTATCATACACAATGGTCAGCAACTCGATAAACTTTGCAAGACCGAATCATCGGCACGAAACTACATCGAAGCACACAAAAAGGGTAAATCATTAGGCAAACTTTCTTTCTGATGATAAACCAACCTGGGGCCTTGAAAGTGTCCCCTAGGTGTAAGGACCAAGCAAACCAACTCTAAATCTAATGAACTTCAACGATTTGCACGACAGCATTAACCTGACTGCCAAACTGGCAAAGGATAACTATGATGCTCGCAACGCAATCATTGATCGTATGAAGAACGATTGGTCCGAACATGCACATCGTTTGCATTACATTGCTGGCGACTGTTCGCATTACTTTCCTCTCTACAATCAAGAGTATAGAAAAGTCGGAGAAGTTGCTCTGCATTGTAAGTGCTCTCCGACTGTAAAGGGTGGCATTCGTTACTCTTACACTCTGAACGGTAAGACTATCGCACGTTCCAAGATTGCAGTTCGCATGATTGAACTGGGAGTCTGAAAGGATAAATGAATCTTGGGGCCTTGAAAGTGTCCCCTAGGTGTAAGCACACAATCGACCGAGAATCAAATGCAAAAAGATTATTCTTTCGTCAAAGATGCGACCGATGATGCAATCGAGTTTCAGTTGAACTATACCTTCGATTGTATCAAGAATGATCGTACCTATCCTGGTCTGTCGATGATCGAAACTGTCGAGTTTCATGATGCACTGAAA
>SESF01017823.1_pt1 | contig 16058 bp, 18 predicted proteins | sample 3171521 | NCBI WGS metagenome assembly SESF01 (sample SAMN10866945, study PRJNA518727) | freshwater metagenome | biome: subpolar coniferous forest; feature: holomictic lake; material: water; isolation source: holomictic Lake 227, 6 m and 8 m depth | place: Canada: near Kenora, Ontario | collected...
GGCGGCGGCGCGGGCTGCGTATGAGGCGTGGGCTACGGCGTGGGCTGTGGATGCGGCGCGGGTTGCGGCGTGGGATGCGGCGCGGGCGGCGCAGGCTGCGTGGGCTGCGACTGCGGCAAAAAAGGAGGAAAGAAAATGACAGATGAAGAATGGCAAGAACGGTTGTCAAAAATAATGGACGAGCAAGAAGCAATTCTTTTGCAAATGTCGCAACAAAATCAAGTTTTAAACGAAAAAGTCAGAAATTTAAGCGCATTGGTTCGTTGGGCGTATCATCACAGCCGCGATGCATTAATGATTCCTCCGAAAAAAGTTCGGGAAAGTAGAGAAGCGAGAGACAAAGCGTTGTGCGACATTAACGGCAAAACCGGAGCCGGGATGTGATTCACTATCACGGCGCTGATTTAAACCCCGCTCACGATATGGTAAAAATATTTCCGGGCCGTCATGCCATTGTTAGTTACGCTTACCCAGAACCTATCGCCATTGCAGCAGAGATTTGCCAATCTATCATTCTGGATAACGGAGCATTCACAGCATGGAAAAATGGCATGACACACGATTTTGATGGCTATGCAAATTGGTGTCGGCATTGGCTACGTCATCCTTGCGTTGATTGGTGCATAATTCCAGATAAAATTGATGGAACGGAAGCCGATAACGATCAACTGATCGAGCAATGGACGTTGCCAAACGCAATGTCGGTTCCCGTTTGGCATTTGCATGAATCTCTGGATCGTTTGGAACGACTCACGGAGTTCCCCAGAATCGCTTTAGGTTCGTCAGGAGTTTATGACGATCCCGGATCAAATGACTGGTGGCATAGAATGTCTCAAGCCATGACAATTTTATGCGATCAAGACGGGTTTCCCAAGGTCAAATTGCACGGATTGAGAATGCTCAACCCTGGCATTTTTAGCAAACTGCCTTTGTCTAGCGCAGATAGCAGCATGGTCGCTAGGAATGTGGGCATGGATAGCCGTTGGAAAACAAACATTGTTCCAAAGTCAAAAGTCATTCGGGCGGCTATTTTGATGGAAAGAATTGAACGTCATGCGAGTGCGGCATTCTGGAATCCAGATTGCATTGGCGCATATCAAAACGTGGATTTATTCGGATAACACCGAGGGGGGTGGGAAATGACCCAGCAAACTGAATTGGAACGATTACAGGCTGCGGCTGAGGCGGCGTCGAATGCGGCTGAGGCCGCGTGGGCTGCGGCTGATGCGGCGTTGGCTGCGGCGTGGGATGCGTCGTGGGCTGCGGCTGATGCGGCGTTGGCTGCGGCAAAGGCGGCGTGGGGTGCGCGGGATGCGGCGCGGGGTGAGAAATGACCGAATACGAGAAACGAGAAGCAGCCCAACGGCGTTACGAAAAAACGCTGGATTTAATTATCTGGTGCGGATTTTTAGGTGCAATTGCTTACACCATTTATAAATGGTTTTAATGCCCTAGTTGATGTGCGGCCCAAGTCATTACGGCGCTACCTACAATTGCACCCATTGACGCATATATGGCTATTTTAGTTTCTAATTTAGCCACCAATACTCGCAATTCAGCAATTGCTTCACGGCAATCTTGGTCACTGTGAGCGTGTGCGCGTCGCAGTTCTTTCATTTCACTGTTCACTTGTTCAAATCCCACAATCACTAAATCCCTGAAAGAAGATTGGCTCGGCATCTGTTCCATTTTATTCCTGCCACTGCGGCATAGGCGATATAGCCATACCCGCGATATAAGTAAATTTTTCTTCTCCGGCTACTTTTATGGGGATCAGTACCATTTTGGTAGGCTTAAAAGAGTTGTAACGGGTTCCGTTAAGGTCAACTACCGTTACCGTGCGTTCAAATTGTATGGTGTGCAAATCATCTAGCCGCTTTTTATCAGCGGTAGGCTTGGGAAACAGTTCAAAGTCTGTATGACCCAACACTTCATCCCGCTTCATACTGTAAGTTCGTTCCCATTCTCTGGAAATAAGAACGTACTTCCCATCGGACTCCGGGGAGTAATCTTTTAAAAACATTAGATTGGGGGCCAAATACAAAAATTGCTTGATGGCATCTAAGTGACGCTCATCTTTTTGGTTGGTGTACTTCACCATAGCAATCGTATTGTCAAAATTGTAGGTCATGCGGTTCCTACTTTTTTGTCGAACGATCTCATTGCTCCCATTCCTAACATCCCGAACAGCAGGGTCATCAACGTGCCGAGGTCGAGGGGTGGAAACTGGACTGGGTGACCCATCAAGGCTGCCACCCAGGAGCCAATGGGATTTAGGAGAAATTGGACGCCTAGGGCCACCGCGCATATCCAACCTACTGCCGGTCGCCACCCAGATTTGAATAGCGACGGTGATGCTGCCTCAACCTTATTAACATCCACTTGAGCCAAAGACGCCTGCACATCAGCCTTTAACTGCTCCAACTGGCCCGTCTGCTGTAACTGCAATACGGCTAGTTGTGCTGCTGCTTTTTGGCCTGGGTCTGGAATGACCTTATCAATAACGGAAATGACCCCGTTAATGACGGCTCCCCAAGGGGTGGTGATGTCTAGGCTCATTTGGCTAAAGATTTCCAATTGGGCATTTGAAAATGTGGCAATTCATGGAACGCCGCTCCCGGCACTCCATACCACTCCATCCCCCTAGCCAGTCCAATACTCCCAATCTCTTGCCAGACCGGGTTATTGTCCTCCCAACATGGTTTACCATTTACCACGGGAACAACATCAATTGCCAAACCCCAGTTGTGGGCGCTCTGGCCGGGTTGTGCGCGGGTTACGATCTTGCCCGGCGCTGTCCTACCTTGTGCGTATAGAACCGCTTGTTCAAAGTTAGAGCGCAGCGTACAGGTCACTATAAGGTCTATTCCCAAGGTCTTAATGTCATCTAGGAAATGGCCCACTGTAGGCAGGAATTCGGGGTGCAGGTCTTTGAGATTGCGGGACATTAGCCAGAACTCACTGTTAAGTTGATAGTTGTCCACAATGACACAACAGATCCCGCAATGGGGTTTTGGCTAATTACCGTTTCTGCATAAACTGTAGATGATGCTGCATAAACGGGCGACCCAACAATCAGGCTAGAATTGACCAAAGTAGACCGCGCAGCCGTGAGAGTTGTACCCACTACGTTAGGAACAATGGCCGCAGGCGTGACCGGCTGTGGCCCAGAACTGACGCTGTAGCCCACACCCGTTCCCACCAATACCGTTGATCCTGCTGCTACCGTTTGCGACACAATGACCCCGGTTGCTATCGAAGTTTGGAAACCGTAAGTCACGTTTGTAGGAACTAAACCTGCGCCGCTCAAAGTTGAATTTGCTGTACCCGCTAACTGACCCACCAAATTAGGCATGGTTACGGTCTGTGGGATACCAAACGGGCCGCTAGATATAACCAGGCTAACCGGAGTCCACAAATTGACCGTTGTACCCGCTGCCGGGGACTGACTAATGACCAAGCCTGTTGCCACTGTATTGCTCTGCTGATACAGCGGAGTAAGCAAAATTAGGTTGGATTGGACTACCGCAGAGGTGGCTATTGCCAAGGTGCTATTTGTTATGGTGGGGACGGAGACAAAAGAGTTGGCAGTTAATGTACCTAAACTGAGGAAAACAGAGACCAAAGTTCCGGTAGAGACCACCGTTCCGGCAGTCACGGTCTGGGAGATGACCAACCCTGCCGCTATTGTTGAACTGTTAACGTAAGTTGATGTACCTGAAATGAGGCCAATTGTGGACAGCAAACTGGTTGCGTCAAAAGAGCGCAGCCCCACAAGGTTAGGCACGGTCGCATAGCCGGGGCTTGCCGGTGGCCCTGCGGACGCAACCATTCTGATATACGTCCACGTTGGCTGTGCCGAATCCGGGTACGGGGTACGGCTAATGACATAGCCCCACGGGATCGTAGCCGACATGATCCATTCAATCGGGTAAACCATCAGATTGTCGTTCACAACCTGATAGGTAGCATCCCAAATGGTTGTGCCGGGGTACGGCGGCGAGACGTAAGGCGACTTCCAATAGAACGCCTGGTTAGGGAACGGGGACGTTACCCGGTACTGTTCAGCCTCAACCGTAACGGCCTGCTGCCAGTGCAAAGTAACCCATGCGTTAGACGGTGGCGGTACAGCAGGGGTTTTCCAAAAGAATGATTGCAACGGATACGGGGTGCGTACCGTGTAATCTTCTGCCGCCACTGTTGGGGGCTTTGTCCACCCTAAAGCCGTCCACGGGTAAACGTTAGGCGGGGTAACCGGCACTGTTCTATTAAAAAACAGCAGGCTGTTATCTGAAGGTCTACGCGGGAACCCATCGTTGGCTTCGTACAGAACCGTAGTCTGGTAGCCTAATACCGCAATGGTTCCAGTAATGGTGACCGGAGCAGGCTGTACAAACGCCCAAAAGTTAACCGGGGTGCGGGGGACGTATTCTTCAATTTGCGCCGCAGGCGGCTTGGCCCGTTGAAACAAACTCCACGGCTGTCCAACGGTCTGATACCCAACCCTGTATAGGTTAAGGTCGGAGCGCAGACGCAATGCGCTGTATTCCTCAGTCGCAACAGTTGGCGGCTTGCCCCAGTTGTAAGCGTAGAACGGTTGCGTAACGGTAGGCGTTACTGCCGCAGTGCGTCCAAATAACAACAGCGTGTTGTCTACCGGCCTGCGCGGGAACCCGTCATTTGCTTCGTAAAGAACGGTAGTCTGGTAGCCCCGAATCCCAATCATCCCGGTAATTGCTACCGGCTGCTGGTTGTAAAACCAAGTACGCCGTTGTGCTACGTCTTGTTCGGCTTCAATTGTTAGATTGCGAGTGCGGGTATATACCTGCCACGGTTGATTGGCCGCAGTAGTGACATTAGCGACGTTATAAAATTGAGTATGCCGCTGCGCCGTATCCGCTTCTGGCTCGACAATAGGAATACGGGGGCGTGTAAACGCAATCCAAGGCTGACCAACAGTCTGATAGCCCACTCGATACAGGTAAATATTGTTACCCGATAACCTGCGTCCCTGATCCTGTTCTGGCTCAACAATAGGAATACGCGGCCTAGTTCCCGCAATCCACGGCTGTTGAACGCTTGTAGTGGGCGTTACCGGGTTGTAAAACTGGGTACGACGTTGCGCCGTATCCTGTTCTGCTTCAATAACCGGAGGTTTGGGCCTAGTAAACGCTACCCAAGGTTGGCCCACGGTCTGGTAACCAACGCGGTATCTATGTAAATCATTGCCAGATAAACGTCTGGCTTGATCTTGTTCAGCCTCAACAGTGGGAGGCTTTGGGCGCGAAAGAGCAATAGACGGCTGATAAACAACAGCCGCCGCTGCAACATGAACAAAAGCAAAAAATAAAGAAACCCGATTTGGTTGTCTGGGAAACCCGTCGTTTGATTCGTAAAGGACGAGTGCCATCAGATCGGGCCTCTACCCGAAAACGCCCCCGTGTTACCGGGGGCTTTCAGGATTAGATTTCTTCAAAGTAGAGTTCGCCCGACGCAACAACTGTTGCGCCAAGCGTTGCGGTCTGGGCAAGTTCCCAGATAGCGCCGCCGGGAACCACGATACGTTGATCCGGCGTAAAGATACGTTCAAACGGAACAATGACCGAAACAATTTCGGTATCAAGAACCGTAAACGTTGTACCCGGAACCGAGGCGTTTGCAAGCCACGTTGAAGCCGCCGCTACCGTGTTACGAGAATTGATTGGACGAGGCGTTGTTGCCGTACCTGTTGTTGCCGCAACCGTAACCCTTCTGCTTGCCAAAGTCGCACGAACGTCCTGCGCAACACCGGACGTAATTACCGGAGTAAACGTCACTCGGATTGAGTGAATGAGAATAGGAACACCGGCAGCAGCCGTCACAGAAAAAATACTGGACGCCGCTGTTGGGATAGTAAGACCGGCGAAAGAAGCCGTGTAAATTAAACCATTGCCTGCCATTTCAATTCTCCTTAGATTGCCATTAAACGATTAGATTGATAATACATGATCGCGGTTTGTGAACCGCTTGTCGTGTAAGTAAAAGTAACCATGCCACCGCCACCGCGACCACCATAAGCGGCAAGACCAGCACCAGTGCCACCACCGCCGCTACCAGCATTATTGCCGTCACCATCACCGGCAGCAGTACCACCACCGTTAGGTGATGCGCCACCAGTACCGCCGGTATTTAAAAGCCCTGCGCCACCCGCCGTTCCCGGTGAATTAGCCAACACCGAACCGCCAGAAACGCTGTTTGTTCCCGCAATACCGCCAGTAGCCGCTAAAGCAACAGTGCTGCCACTACCGCCACCGCCGCCACCGGCAGCGGACATAGTAACCGTGCCGCCTGATACCGTGCCGGATACGGTTGTTGGCCCACCTGGATTACCAGAAGTGCCCAAAGTAGCGGGTTCTATAGGGCCGACAGGGGGAGTACCAACGGATACTGTGAATGTGTCACTCGCAACAACTGCAACAGTAAATTGAATATAGCCGCCACCTGCTCCACCACCACCGTTTAATGCTGGAAAGCCATTATTAGTAGCCGCACCTGCACCACCTGAACCCCACATAGTAACCACAACAGACGTAGCACCAGTTGGAGCGGTTTCTGTTGTGACTACTTGGGAAACAATGCCAGTTGTTCCAAGAACTCCTCCGCTTCCCGTGCCAAGAAAAGAAACGGTTGTGGAAGTTGATGCCGTTACAGTAGCGCCTGCTGTGTTATATGATCCAGTGGTAGCCGTTACGCCTGTTACGACAATTGTGGAACCTACAAGAAAAGTAAAACTTGGCGTACTAGCATAAGTAATCGTAACGGTAGTCCCATTACCTGTAGCACCTACTACAGTAAATCTAGGATAAGTGCGAACTACTGTAGCCATCAGGTCGTAACCTGTTGCAACTGTGCGTTAGTCAGAGTGTAGTTGAAGTAACTGAACGAGCGGATGTGGCCGTTGAGGAAATTCTGGTTTCCGGCTTGGCAACCAAAATAAATTGCAGTTACACCACTAAACGGATACGTACCAGCACCAGCACCAGACGTTGGAGTAGCACCGTTTAAACAAATAGTAAACGAAGAACCAACATAAGTAGATGCCGCTTTTGCTACGGTATTTGTTGAAATAAGGTTAGACGTAGTGACGTTTGCGCCGTCATATATAGAAATGGCACCTCCGCCATTAATTGACAACGGAGTTGCGGCTGTTTGTGTGCCAATAATACGAACAGCACCAGTAAGATAATTTGTATCGAAAGCAGCAAGAACTGTTCCTTGCGCTGTGTTATACCAACTGCTGATTGCTGTAATTCCTAAACTATCAAAGTTCCTAGTCACCGTCGCGCTAGTAGTCGGGATGTAGGAAGTGGCAAATGCACCGGCTTCAAGTTGAGCGCCGTAAATGTAAATAGTATCGCCGGAAATGCCCGTTACTGCATTAGCAACATTGCACACGCCTATATCAGCAAGGTTGTTTGTAATAGAGGCAGGTGTAGTTCCGCTAATAACGCAACGATACCAACCGTTTCCTACTGAAGTTATAATAGGTGACGGATAAAAAGAACCACTTGAAACAATAGTGCCGTTTGCAAGGTTAAAAACAACAAGGCCGCTTGGTAATCCAAAATCAACTGCAAGATTTCTTAAATACAAATACGCACCTGCGGTTACTGCTTTTGCGTAAACAGAGAATGTGTATGCAGTGCTAATTGCTTGCGTAGTTGTAATACGAAGCATTGATTCGCTTGCATTAGTAGCGCCACGAATCAATGAATCAGCATTTGTCGTTCCGTCTGGCGACGTTGCCGAATTTGCAGTTACTGCACTATTGGATTTTGAGTAAACGGCATTATCAAATTGATCGCTATACGTCAGCAAATTCGTCCGCGTTTCTTCAATCAGCAGTCCCCTAGGGGCGCAGACGGTTTGTTGACTGCTTGTTGTTGCCAGATACGATAGGGCGGTGGAGCCAATGTTTTCTTGATACCCCCAAATGTACATACCCGCAACAGCGGTTGAGTTTCCGTAGAATTGGAAAAAAATTGCGCGACCTGTCTGCACCGGAGTTGCTGAGGTTGTCCATGTATGAACGCAACGATACCAACCGTTGCCAACAGGCGTAATGGTGGCTGATATGCCTGGAGATCCAGTCGTTGATGCCGTGACATTTACTAAGTTAAATGTCGCAACAGTCGCCCCAATATCTGCTTCAAAAATTATGATGCCGTTGCCGTATGAGTATTTTGCATAAATTGATCGAGTAACAACCGTTGATAACGGTGGAAACAAAGAAACTCCCGCGCCTGACACGTTAAGGAGTGCCGGCAACCCTACGTTCGCGTTTGTAATGTAAACAAACGCTCCGGTGTACGTTCCGTCTGGCGCTTGAATAACATTGTTGTTAATTGCACACCAGGAAATATCGTAGTAAGGCGACGCAAAGTATTGCGAACTGAGAATCAAATTCTGCTGCAACACATTACCGGGATCAAAGTCAAACCGAGGGCCGTAGACAGCAGCGCTCGTAGTAGGCGTGTAGGTGGTTGCGTTGGAACCTTGTTCTAATTGAGCGCCCCAAACGTAGGTGTTCAAACCTGTATTATTGGGGTCTGGATGGAACAGCGCCCCTATGGAAGTATATGCTCCGCTAGAGAACGTACCCGTGAATCGGTAAATCCCATTACCAACTGGTGCAATTGACGTTGATGCGTATCCAGTAATTGAACCTAAAGTTGGTACGCCACTAGACCAAAAAACACCAGCAGCAGCAATTAGGGTTGCGATAGTGCCGTCAAAAATTCTGATTAATTGTGCAGAAGAAGTTCCTTGTTTGACGTAGTATGACACCGTATACGTCGTAGATGCCGTAACGGTCACCACTTGATAAATCCACGATGGAACGGCGTTGGTCGCATTTACCAACGCCATTGTTGCAGTGCCATCAGGTGCTGTGCCTGATGTGCCAAATGTCGATGCGACTTTTATCCACGCCGCATTGGTAAAATCCTGCGAATACAAATTCAGGTTGCTTGGCGCATACGCTACCAAGCCGCTCTGGTTGTACAGCGTACCAATAGTCCCACGACTAAACGTTGATCCGGGCGGCAAAGCACCACCACCGCCAGTCACAAAGTCCTGCGTAAACACAGGAGCAGGCTGCGAGTTAAACCGCCGCCTCCGCTCTGCTTTGTAGCCCAGATAACGTACCGTCACACGCCTTCTCCAGGCGTTGCGTACAACGTGCCACCCGCAGCAGCCGCAATCACCGCTACATACGCCGTCTGGAACGGTACAGTAAAGACCTCCACATCACCCGGCGGTAACGGCAAGCCAGTACCTACAGCAGCAGTCGCAGAACTGGTAGCACCAAATGCCACAAACACCGTCGATGACGATGAATTGTGCAATCGGATCTGATACCCGCTAAAACCGCTTGCGCCGCCTGAACCAGTAATTACCAACACGTTTGCGCTTGTATTGCCAATAGCCACGTTAGCCGTGTTTGCTAAAGGAGCAAATGCTTGTGTTAATGCCATAACCTACTCCTTAGAAAAGACCCGGATCATCGGGGGAACTGCCCAAATTCACATTGTACGTTGGGCCAAAACACAACGAACGGTTGGTAGCCGGGTTGATTGACTGAAACCCATTCCGTGAGCCTTTTGGCCCCGGCCCTGCTTCAACCAAAGTTTTTTTCCGGTTGTCTGGGGTCAATTTCTGAAGGGTTTTGTAGTCATGAATGTACTGCGTCATCCGGTCAGCCGTGCGCGGACTGCTAGGCTCCTTGCGCCGTTCAACTACATTCCCGCCCACGTGGACAGTTTTCTTGTTCTCAAACATCACTATTCTCCTGTTTGCGACCGCCCCATAGGACGGGTAGGAATACTAATACCGCGAACCCTCCTGCCACTAAACAGGCCAACGGGGTCTGAACCCACATAGCCCAACAGAAAAGCCCAAAAACCATAAAAAGACATAACATAGCCAGAACACGCGCCGCAAGTATACGGGTCGCTGCGTTCAAAACCTGAGCAAAATCAAACGTTTCCTGTTTCATCGTCATCCCCTGGCACATCAAACCCTGATCCCATGCCGCCCGACCGGACGGCCTGTTCAAGTTTCATCATTTTATCCCACCTATCCCAAATCTTGAGTTTGTCCTCAAGGGTGATAGGGGAATCCCGAATCATGGCTTCAGCCATCAGTTTTTCAATGAACTTACGGCCTAGGTCTAAACGGTCGCGTTTCATTTTGCATTTACCACAGATTTAATTGTGGAAATTGTCTCTAAGCCAAGCATGGATGCGGCTGCGCCCCAAAGGAATCGTTTTATTTTCTTGTTACGCGCAATTTTGTCCGTTTGTTTATCCAGACTTATTGCACTTTGTTTGAATCGGTCAATTTCCGTTTCAGAAATCCCGTTTTTTCTTAGCATTGGCGCAATGTCCCGGTCAAACTTGGCAATCATCGTTCCCGGACGTTCGCCGGCCAAGAGCGAAAACATGGCATTTGCTAAATTGTCTGTTTCTTTAACCTTTGCTTCTGACGCTTCAGTTGCCGTTTTAGCCTCTTTAACCGCGTCCTTGTATTGAGCAAGGGCTTTCTTGCGAGCCGCTCCTGCCGCTTCTCCTTGCGCTGTTTTGGCTTCTTTGCCTTGTCGGACTTCTGCCTTTTGCGCTCGTTCTAACTGTTTACGCGCTTCTGCTTCCGCTTGCTTTGCTTCTTTGACGCTATTTTCCAAAGCGGTTGCCGTTTGTTCAAGGTTTTGATCGCGTTCAGTAGTCGCTTCTTTGAAATGGCGCATTGCTGTGTCACGCTCTTGGGTTTGCGCGGTTTCTTTAGCCTGGCTGGCTTTCCCGGAGCGACGTTCTAACGTTGTTTTAGCCGCCAATTCAGCCTGAGCGCGTTTTGCAGCAGCCTGCGTTGTCGCTTTGTTAACCGTTGTATGCGCTTCTTCGACAGCGGCTTTACGGGCTTTATCTAAAGCGCCTAACGTTTCAATATCGCCTTCTTGTTGAGCCAACGACTCAACATAGCGTCGAGTCATATTGTTAATTTCAGGAGTTTCTTTAATCCACCCGTTTTTACGAGCATCGTCCCACCATCGCAAAGCGGATTTGGAGTCTTTGCCGTACAACTCATTAGACACATAGCGACTGGCAAATTGATCTAATTCTTGATCGCCCATAAACGCTTTGGCTTCTTTAACTGATTCAGCGCTGCCAAATATTTTATCTTCTAAATTCTTAGAAGTGACTTTAAACGGTGATTCGTTAGGCTTGTGGTAATCTAATTCAACGCGACCAACGGCGTTTTGAAATAACGGCCTTTGGAATTTGTTGAAATCTTCCGACATTGCCGCGTAGTAAGCGCGGGGATAATGTTCTTCACCTACCCAATCAATCATAGAGTTTTCTAAATGATCGGCTAATGTTTTAGCGCGACCGCGCTGTATAGCATCTGATCCCGCCAAATCGGCTCGGTTTTCCAACGCCCGTAGATTACGCAATTCTTCATCAATTGCATCAATCGACAATGGCGCAGGTTGATCTAACAACTCACCACCGCGAGGAACCTGGCCTCGTAAATTATTTTCCAATCGTTTTGCCGCGTTACGAAACTCAACAGAAAATTTTGTGACTTTTGCGCCCGGAGGAGGTTTTTCAATGTCCCGCAAATAACTTATGAGTGAGCGCCCGGAATCGGAAGCAATAAATGGCTGACCGTTATTTTCTAATTCTTTTCCGCGTTGCAAATATCGTCTAAATTCTTCTCCACCAGTACGTTTGCTACGGAGAGCGTCTCTAAAACCATTTAGAAACCGAGCGCGCATATCGCGGCCCAAAGTTCCTTTTGGAGAATCTTTAACAATATCGGACGCCGGTAAATCAGATGCAGCCTCTGCGGCTGTAGCCACTTTCTTTTGATGCGCTCTGTAATCCGCTCTAGCCTTGCGTATTTTTGCTGCGGCTTCCCCGCGAACGCCTTTTAGCGCCCCCTTCTCAACTTGTTCCGCTTCCCGGATCGAACGTTCAGCGTCTAATTCCGCTTCGCGCATTTCCGCTTGCATGGCTTCTTCAGCCTCTACATGAGTGCGGTGGATTTCATTAGCAATTGCTTCTTTACGACGAGCGTATTCATCCAAAATTGTTTTATCGTGCGCGGCTTTGTCGGCTTTTGCTTTTGCTTCAACTTCTTTAGCAGACGGTACAGACGGTTTCGGCTCACCCGCTGTTGTTGGCGGCAACGCTTCACTGCCCGTTTGCAACTCTCTTACGCGTTTTGCGTGTTCATTTGCAATGCTTTTTTTGCGTTCTTCAAATCGTTGCTGAATTTCTTCTTGCCGCTGCTTATGTTCTTTCTGCGCTTTAGCACGAACTACATCAGTTTGGGCTTGAACACCGGCAATACGTTTGCCCTCGTTGGCGTCTTTAATGCCAGTAATGATTTTTTTTGCGCCACCAACGCCTTCAGCAATACCTTTGGCGCCACCTAAAACGTTAGTCCACGTTTCGCCAAATTTAACTGCTTCTCCTGGCGTTTTTGGCTCCATAAACATTGTATTTAATGAGTCCGGCGCGGCTTTGGCAATTTGCCCCAAAGTATTTATGGGATGCGCTACTGCTGTTCCAATGTCTGCGCCTATGTCTCCGCGTTCTTCAAACGGAGAAATTCCTGCGGCTTTAACAACCGCATCTAATCCTTCTGTTGCTGCTAATCCAACACCAGCAACTTCATATCCTAAACCTTCCCACCACCCCATTTTTTTTGTTTCTGGTTTATTGGCAAATGGGTCATGGTCAACGGGAGTACCACTTGCAGAAGCAGATGGAGATTTTGCAGCAAACGGATCGTAATCAACTTGCGTAGGCATTTTTAATCCCACCGAACATATTTGCCAGGTCGCTTAGGATCTGGTGAATACCAATGCCCATCTTCTGCTTTTTTAGCATTAGCGGGAGCATTAGCAGGACGTTGTTCTGTAGGCGCGGCTGTTGGTTGTGTTGCACTATCATGGCCCATAGGAACATACATTGGCTGGCCTAATTTTCTACGCTCAGTTGAAGCATCAAATTCGCCAACTGCGTATTGTTCAGCCTGCGTTGCAGCCTTTACTGCGCTGGTTACGGCTGCATCAGTAGCAAGCCATCCTTTTTTTAATTCAGGAATAGCCTGAGAATCTGCTTCAGCAGTTATTTTTAATCCCGCCATTCTGGCAGGCATACCGGCAACAGCATTTTTTAATTGTCGCGGATAGTTTTTACCGGCAGCGGTTGTAAATCTTGTTACTGCGGCTTCATCAATTTGAGAAAGTCTAGTTAAAATTGCCGCGCCAAACAAATGACCGGCGGTAATTTCTGCTTTAATTTCTGGATGCGTTTCCACAACTGCTTTTAATTCATTCCACGCTTCTTGCATTTCTAAAGCGGAAGACTTGAAATCTTTTGCAGCAACTGCTCCAACTCTTAATGTTTCTTGGTATTTGTCCCAATGACCTTCTCTAGCAGCAGATGTTCTCTCTCTTCCCATATTAACGGCACGAACATAACCATCAACAGATGCCATTAATTCTTTGCTTGCTGTATGTCTGGAATAAGCATCGCCTACTAATTCGCCGCCAACTCCAGTAGCATCTTCGGCTAATTTGGCTGCTTTTTGTTTGGCATCAATTTGACCTTTAAACCAATCTAATCCTTGGTTATACACCGCTTCTTTGTTTTTCCAATTTGTGTTTAGCGTGTTCCAATGCTTTGTCCATTCATCGGTAGCGCGATCAAACGCATCTTGATTGTTTTGAGCCGCGCCGTCTAATTTTCCTTTTAATGCGCCTAACATTCCATTGGCGCCAACGCCCATAGCCCCACCCGCTAATTGCGTCATAATCATAAGAAGTGGCGATAATGATTTTGCTGTATCTGCAAATTTAGGGGCTTCAACTTGAAGGGGAGCAGGGCCGGGACGGTTTTCTGCCATCCATTTTTGTTGTTCGTCAGCAACGGCAATTCCAGACTCATCTTCTTTTAAACGTTTGTCTCTATATTTGCTTTTAATTGCTTCTCCCGCTTTTGCTTCGGGATCTTTGTTTGGGTCATAAGTTACTGCTTCATACAGTTTCTCATTAACTTTACTCAACAACTGGCTTTCAGAAATTTTGCCCGGCGCTTTAGACGGCGCATCCGGCAATCCACCCAAGCCCGTATCTGGTGATAAAAAATCTGAAGGTACGCTGCTCATAATTACCCCGGAATGTCAGGCATGGTGACGTTAGATAAATCAGGCGTAAACACGTTTGGATCAATTGTAATATCCATACCCGACGTAACGTCTGGGAGGAATCCTGGAATTGCCCCATAGTCTGTGCCGTATTGCGCCATCCAGTTTGGAGCGGTTGGCGCAGTTGGTGACGTATTGTCGTATCCTTGCGGAGTGCTGCTGCCGCCGCCGCCAAACAACCCTTTAAAGAAATCCCCCACCGTTTTTCCTGCGCCACCACCGGCAGTCGATGCGCCTGCAATAGATTTAAACAAGTCAGACATTGTAGACTGCATTTGCTCGTTATTTTTTAACCCAAACAAAACGGCATCTGATAACGGCCCAAGACCAGTAGTAGCCATAGCCAAAGCGTTTTTGAGATTTTGGTCAATTTCTGATGCGGCTTCAGAATAAGCCTTAGCAATTTCTTGCTGCCCTGCCGTCTGTTGGGCTTCACCCAATCCATAAGTTTCCTGTCCGCTAGTCTGGTATCCCGCCAACATTTGCTGCCTAGCAAGCATGGCGTTCTGGTCAATCTTGGCCGACAATTCCTGATAAGTCGTGCTATCTGGGCTGTATTGCTGTGCTAACTGCGCTTTAGCCGCTGCAATTTGCTGCTGCAATTGGGCTTCCTGCGCCGGAGGCAGGTTTCCAGAACCGGCAATGTTTAATTGCTGCTCGCCCAAGCCAATCAGCGGCTGTGCGCCCTGAACCTGGTTTGTTCCAGCCGTAACCCCGGCATTTAACTGCGAGGTTTCTAATGGCGTAAGGTTTTGATAGCCCTTTAACGCATTTTGACCACCAGCAATAAATGGATTTGCAGCGTTGGTTAATTGGTCAATTAAACCCTGATTTTGCTTGTTGGCTTTACTGCCTGCGTACAAGCCTGCAATGTCGGCTACGGGCAAATTACTTAGCCCATTCATCATAGATGAGCCAAGTCCGGCCAAGCCGCTTGAGATATTTGATGTTCCAGTAGGAGATGAGGGCATAGTAGCCGCCTTGCCAAGTTGTGAGCCAATAGTAGAAGCGAAACCAGATGATAATCCAGCATCTTTGAGACCTGCGCCTACAGCGCCGCCAATAGCCCCAGATTCTGCTGCCAAAAGAGGGTTGCCACCCATTACCCCGGCAGTTATACCCCCGCCTAAAGCGCTCGTAGCGGCCCCACTGAGCATATCTCCAGGTATTCCACCGCCAACTGCGCTACTAACGGCTTTGCCAAGCCCGGTTTCGGCTATTCCGGCCCCTACAGCGGTTCCCAAACCGCCGCCTAAAGCACCCTTCCAAGGATCGCCGCCTTGAATAGCGGACATCATTGATCCTTGACCGGCTCCACCAAGTATATTGGCGGGAAGTTTGGGCATACCCCAATCTTGTAATTGATGGCTAATGAGGTTTTTAGGGGTGTACTGAGATAGCCCTTGCGGGTAATTAGGGGTGGGCATAGCACCACCGGACGCTCCAGTAAGGTCTATAGCGCCGCCAATTCCGGCGGCTGCACTTGCGCCTATTTCACCGGCAGTTAAACCTGTTCCTAATGAAGAAGCCGTTACGCCAATATCGGCTAAAGTGCCTGCCCCAAGAGTCCCTTCAGCGGCTAATCCGGTTGCTGTTTCTGCCGCTAAAGTGCCTGTTCCAAGCGCTGTTTCAGCGACAGTGCCAGTGGCAACAGCGGCGTCTCCCGCAGCGGCTACTGTACTTGCACCTGCACCCGCGCCTGCGCCTCCTACGCCCATTAACGCCTCGCCGCCAACAAAAGCCAAACCCAAAGCAAGCAAAGGCATAATTCCTTGTAAGAAAGAATCTCCTTCTTCTGCTTTTTC
>SESF01009419.1_pt1 | contig 16056 bp, 20 predicted proteins | sample 3171521 | NCBI WGS metagenome assembly SESF01 (sample SAMN10866945, study PRJNA518727) | freshwater metagenome | biome: subpolar coniferous forest; feature: holomictic lake; material: water; isolation source: holomictic Lake 227, 6 m and 8 m depth | place: Canada: near Kenora, Ontario | collected...
CCAGAGGGGTTGCCCCGACATACCCTGCCGTGGTACAATCCGGAGAGCAGGAACCATAATGGCGAAAATACTCATTATCGATTCAGACGGTGTTGGGCTGAGTCTCGCTTGGCGATGCTCCCAAGCAGGCCATGAAGTCAAATGGTATCTGGCCGACAAGCCTTCCATTAATAAGATGACCGGCGACGGATTCAAGGGCATAGAAAAAGTCGCGAATTGGGTAAGTTGCGTAAAATGGGCCGACTTGATTTTCCCGACTTCAAATGACATGTTTATTGAGAGGCTCGAATTTTTCAAGAAAAAAGGCGCTCCGGTATATGCGCCTAATGTCGGTTCAGCGAATCTTGAAATCAGCCGCGAAGACGGCATGAAGTTGATGGAAAAAGTCGGAATCGAAACCGCGCCTTACAAAACGTTCAAATCGATGAAGGAAGCGCGACGACACGTGGAAAAGACTGGTGAACGTTTCGTGTTCAAAACTCTGGGCGACAACGAGGACAAAGCACTCACGTATGTATCCAAAAATCCTGCCGACTTGATCGGGTGGATGGACCGAATGATGAATCTCAAGAAAGAGCCGACAGGCGATGTGATGTTGCAAACATTTATCAAGGGCATCGAGATGGGCGTGAGCCGGTGGTGCGGAAAAGACGGATGGGTCGGACCATGGAACGAGTCATTCGAGCATAAAAAGATGATGTCCGGCAATTACGGCCCGAACACAGGCGAGATGGGGACCATCGCTGCTTTCACGCCCGAGAGCAAGCTTGGCGACGAGACACTCGCGAAGCTGGAGACGGAGCTTGTGAAGATGGGGCATCTCGGAGACACCGCGCTGGGGTTCATCATCGACGAGAAAGGGAAACCTTGGCCGACTGAATGGACATGTCGTCCCGGATGGCCTATCTTCAACATGATGCTCGGTTCCATCGAAGGAGACCCGGCGCAGTGGATGATCGATGCGATTAAAGGCAAAGATTCAACGTCGTTCAAAACGGACATTGGGTGTTGTTTGGTCATGGCTCACGGAGATTTTCCGCACGGCAACGCTACAAAACGTGAAGTGAGCGATACGCCAATTTACGGCGTAACCAAAGGAAACAAAAAGCATTTGCACCCACAGTCGGTCAAGATCGATGTATTACCAGATATGGACGGCGACCGTATTGTCAATCGCCCGGTTTGGAATACGTCCGGCGATTATGTTCTTGTGGTCACGGGTTACGGCAAAGATGTCAAACAATCGACCGACCGTGCTTACAAGACCGCTAAACAATTACATGTGAGCAATCCCATTTTGCGTGATGACATCGGAGAAGGGCTGGAAGAGCAGCTACCGAAATTGCATGAAATGGGCTATGCGACACATTTCGAATACGGAGAAAGTAAATGAGTGCAGTTCTTTCAGCGGTTTTTGGAGCAGGGACTCAACTGTTTAGCTCACAAGGCGCGGTGCTGGCCGGTGGGAAGATTTATACTTATGTCGCTGGTACGACGACGCCTGCTCCAACGTTCACAGACTCCACGCAACTCGTGCCGAATGCGAATCCGATTATTTTGGATTCAGCGGGGCGCACGACGAGCGAAATCTGGCTTACAAACGGATCAACTTATAAATTTGTTGTCACCGATTTGAATAATAACGCGATCGGGCCGACACTCGACAATATCCCCGGCATTAATCAATCGACCACAGCTCTTTCTGAGTGGGTCAGTGCTCCTACTCCTTCGTACGTTAGCGGTACGCAATTTTCTGTGCCGGGTAACCAGACATCTGTTTTCGTCGCAGCTAGGCGGGTGCAATACCAACTGACAGCAGGAACATATTATGGTTCAGTTAGTGCTTCGACGTACGATGGTGTTTCAACCACCACCATCACAATTGTTGCAGATTCAACGGCACTTAACTCTACATTGAGCGCTGTCAATTACGGGTTCATCAATTCGAACCCGTCGAGCATCCCTGTTGTTTCTGGTATTACCGCCAGTTATGTGCAAGCACAAACAGGTGTCGCATTCACGACAGCGGGGACAACTAGTGCCTACACTTTAACCCCGTCGCCGTCAGTCGCAGGAAATGTCGCGAACCAAGAATGGGACATTACATTCAATTCGACCTGTTCTGCATCTCCGACAATTTCCGTCAATGGGAACACCGCGATGGCTCTCGTGAAGTACGCTGGTGGTGTGTATACAGCATTGACCGCTGGAGATGTGGTCAACGGCTGGAGGTCTAAAGTCACAGTGTTGTCCGGTGGCACTCAAGCGCTGGTGCGGAGTGTAGTTAATCCGAATTTCGGCACATTGACAGCGACGTCAATCGCGCTGAGTACCCCATTACCGGTTGCTCAAGGGGGCACAGGGGCGTCCACGCTGACTGTGAACAATGTCTTGTTGGGCAACGGCACGTCGGCACCGCAAGTTGTGGCTCCCGGCACAGCGGGCAACGTATTGACATCCAATGGTACCACATGGGCTTCCACTGCTACACCAGTTGGTGGATCAAGTACTAATACTCAAGTGTTGTACAACAGTTCGGGCTCTGTTGTCGGATCTGCGAATCTAACATTCGACGGAACAAAGCTATCAAGCAATGGTATTCCGATCAGTCAAGGCGCGAGCAATAGTTCGGCCAGTATCGCTATCGGTGTCAATGCGCTAGGCAGTTCTACTTCTGGTAATGCTGTGGCCATCGGCTCGAACGCGTGTCGAAATTTAACCACCGGGTCGGTTAATACCGCAGTCGGAGTTAATTCGCTATTTTCTGGGACCACAGCTTACGGAAACACCTGCATCGGTTACAATGCTGGATATGATATTACAGGCAGCGGTAACGTGGTAATAGGTGGTCCGACCTCGACGATAGCTGATTCTCCAGTTTTCGTTATCACGGGGCAAAGTAACCGAATATCGATGGGTAGCACCGGCGTCTTGAATGCCTATATTCAAGTGGCATGGACCGTGGTGTCTGATGTCCGAGACAAGACGGACTTTGCCCCCGTCCCCCATGGATTGGATTTTGTCTGCAGACTCAATCCAACGGCCTACCGGTATAAAGCAAGCCGAGAGGACACTCAAGGCCAAGGCCCGGTTCGCTATGGCTTTAAGGCGCAAGATGTGCTGGCACTTGAGGGCGACACCCCCGTCATCGTTGATGCCGAGGATCTTGAGAAATTGCGGTTCAACGACCAGTCGATGATTGCTGTGCTAGTCAACGCCATCAAAGAACTCAAAGCAGAGTTTGATGCGTACAAGGCGGGTCACCCGTGATCATCAGGACTAAACTAGTGCCAGCGCCCTACAGCGGGATTACTGTTTGGCCGTTCATCTTCGTGGCACCGTGGGCTGACGCGACGATCATCCCACATGAGATGGTTCACTATCGGCGGCAGGCTTGGTGGTCGCCTGTGTGGTTGCTGCTATACTTTTTCGCGCCATCGTTTCGGTTGAAAGAAGAAGCGCTAGCGTACAAGGAGTCAATCCGGCACGGCATGGGCGTTGAAAATGCGGCGGCATGGCTGATGAGTTATCGTGCCGGTGTATCGCGTACCGAAGCCATTGACCTGTTGAACAGTTGATGTGAATCTCTGTGTCCCCATTAACAAGGCCCAATATAAATGACCCCAGAAGAACGCGCTCAATTCGCCGCCGAACTCATAGCTGCCCTCAAAGAGGGCGACGATTCCTGCCTCAACACTGACGAGCAACAGTGGGTGCGTCTCGCTATTGCGAAGCAAGAACAAAGCATCAGGTTGCGGCAAGCCATTATCGAGAAGTCGCTGGCCGGGTTGGTTTGGTCCGCTATCGTGGGGGCCGGGCTGGTATTAATGGATTTTCTGAAAGGACATGGTTTCAAATGATCTCTGCACTCATTTCATTCCTCGGTGGCTCGGTGTTCCGTATGTTGTGGGGCGAGATCAGCGCTTGGCTCACAAAAGCGCAAGACCACAAACACGAACTGGACACCATGCACCTACAAGCTGAACTTGACCGGGGGCAACATGAACGCAACATGGAATCTATCCGCGTACAAGCTGAACTTGGCGTCAAGACCATACAGGTACAAGCCGAAGCCGCCATCAGTGAGCTTGAGACGCAAGGATGGCTGGAAGCCGTGAAGGGCACCACCAAAACCACCGGCATCCGCTGGGTAGATGCCTGGAATGCGATGATTCGTCCCGGCGTAGCAAGCTGGGCTGTTGTCATGATGACACTTGGTGAACTCCATCTCATGACGCTGAGCGAGAACACTCTCGCCATCACGGGCGCAGCGCTGGGCATTTACCTCGCTGATCGTAACTTGATGAAGCGCGGCAAGTGATTGACGCAGCCTTGCCCGTAGCACTGGCGCTGATGCGGCGTTTCGAGGGCTTCTACTCCAAGCCTTATTTGTGCCCGGCTGGAGTTCCGACGATAGGTTACGGAGCCACATATTACGAAGACGGCACTCGGGTTACGTTGATGGACGCTCCCATTGATCGCGCACGGGCTGAGGCTTTGCTGCTCTGGGTGGTAGGACACGTGTACCTACCCCAAACGATAAAACTCTGCACCGGGGTGGATACCCCCGAACGCATGGCCGCTCTCATCGACTTCGCGTACAATCTCGGCGGCACGGCCCTCAAAAACAGTACCCTGCGTAAGAAAGTGAACGCCGGGGAATGGAGCGCCGTGCCAGATGAATTCCTCAAGTGGAACAAAGCCGGAGGACGAGTCTTGCGGGGGCTAACCATACGTCGGCAAGCAGAAGCCGCACTAGTGTAACATTTAAGTGAATGCGGCCCACAAAAACAGTCCGGCCATTGTCCACGTGGTACCAGCAAAGAAACCAACGGCAACGTAAATCCACGGATTCGCGCCAGATCGAGCCCGTTCCAACAATTTCAAGCACCTTATGACTTCGACATCCGGGTCTTTCCCGAGATCTTGAACGTCGGTCATTGCAACAGCGTCGGCCAGATATTTCAAAGTCGATTTGACTGTGTTAAATTCGTACTTATCTAGGTACTTCACGATTAGCCTCTGTATATTGTTTAGGGAATTTCGACGCTTTTGCGGCAGCATCGATGGCCGACCACAAGTGTGGTGCTGATTCCTGTCTCAAATCATATGCATACGCTCCGCCCATCCATTTCGATGATGGACGAGACTTGACAAATCCTAGTCCCCTCATTATCTTCTGAATTCGAGCCACATCAGCTTGCGACTGTCTCGCGGTGTCCACCTGCAGCAGTATGCCGAGCATCACGTGTGCGGAGCCTGCCCGGACGTTAAAGTTCTCGGTGAGTTGCCCCTTGTCATATCGAGGGACTACAAAAAACACCTCATTCTCGAAGCTGTCGGGGTCTGTCAATGCGTCACGAACTCGCTGGAACCAAGGATCGATGCCTTCAATACTAATTTGCCGGTCCTGTTGTTCCTCTGTCACAAGCTCCACCGGGACAGAATACCAGTCTTCCCCGCCTTCGTAGGCCTCGACGGCCTCTGCCCAAAGCTGCTCGCGGTCTTGACGCAACAGAGCAGTTTTTACCGGGCCTACTTCGCCGACATGGGTAGGCCAGAAACGCCGTGCGCCGGTCAGATCAGCGATGTACGCTTGACCGACCTCATTTGTGGTCCCTGCGAAAACGCAAGTACGAGGGTAGGATTTCGCATCGCGTTCGTAACTAAGGCGAACATCATCGACAGTGGTGGTCAAGACCGCCTTGAGCGCTTCCATCTCCGCTCGTCTTACAGTAGCCAACTCCGACATCTCGACGATCATCTTCCCGGCAATTACGGCTACCAAGTCTTTATGTGCGGTTCCACCACCAGTCATGCCGCCAGAATACTCGCAATAGAACTGGCCGCCCAATATACGCAACGCCTGAGACTTACCGATACCCTGTGTGCCCTCCATGATCAACATGTGGTCAGCCTGACACCCTGGGTCCATTGCACGGGCAACTGCGCTAATTATCCACTTACGACCAATCGATTTCGTGTACTCGGTGTTTTTCGTCCCCATGTAGTCTGGAAGCCACGTCGATAATCTCTCAGTGCCGTCCCAACGTAATTGCTTCAAATGTGTTCGAAGCGGGTTTACTCGGTAATCCTCGGCGATAAACCGAATGACCTGACTCATGTGAGACTGTTTCACCCATGCATCGCCCGACGAATGGAATTTCACCATCAACGATATTTCGTCGCCCTCATTAGACTTGGGACAGTCGATGTCGCCCACCTTACCTGCACGAACCCTATGATCATAGTCGGCGATCCAAAACATCGGGACAACGCCCTCATCTTGCATCATGCGGGTACGATTGATAAGCCCGACGATGTTGCCACGTTCATTATTCTCGCCGATAGTCTCGCGCTGAAACCGCTTCCTCTCATTCTTAACTAAGTCTTCGAGGAGCACCACCCTTGCGCGGATAGACTCCTTCTTCAACTTCTTGAGAATCTCGGTCAGCTTTTTACCCGTAGCGCAGGCTGACTGGATAAGCTCGGGGTCCATCTCGGCCTCGGTACCGTCGCACCAAGCTTTCAGACGCGAATAAATGGTCTCGGGGTCTTTGTACGTAGGGTCTATCTTCTCACGGAATTCCTTCCACCTGAAAGCGGAGCAGGAGTCATGAAGACATCTAAATACAGGTCGATTATTGACGAGCCCGACCATCGGGTCAATGTGGTTTTCATTGAACGGGCATTTCGATATGATCCACTTTTGCCCTTCGTTCCCGAACATCGGTCTGGGGCCGCTAACGACAGTCTGTTTCCTTTCTGTGAGCCACTTGACCATGTCCGTGATGTATTCGCCAGTCATGTCACGATACTCGTCGCTCTTGGCGTCTCGGAGAGGCCGGGCGACATTATCAATCTGCTCTCTCGTAAGAAGCCTGAGTTCCTTCGGCACCTTTGTGATCATGGCCACACGGTGTGGCCGTTCCTCAGTCGACGAGCCTTTGGCGCTGATCGTACCGTAGATCTTCCAAACGCGACTGGCGTTGAAAACAGTGACGTCGACCTTAACTTTGTCGTCCGAGAATATGGACGAGATCATCTTCAACGCGTATTCGAAATCGATGCGGGTCGAGTCGTCGGCAGGTTCATCCACTTTGAACATCACGTGGACGCCGTTGCCGCTGTCAGCCCGTATCGGCTCCGGCCAGCCGACCGAAGTGAGCCAGTCGACCACCTCATCGGCTTTCCGAGCAGCTGACTCGTACTCTTCCTGAGATGAAGATATGCCGGCTGGCCTTGTCGGGTCGAAGTCGAGTAGGAACCACTTCCTGCGAAGGATGTCCCCATCGGATGAAGTCATGTAAGACCCGGCTGTAAGCTGGTTCTCCGATCTCGCAAGCAAAGCAGGATTGACCGGGTTTACCGTCATGTATATCGACTGGTGCTTCCCGTTCTCCTTGGCGATTAAAGACGCAGCGATCGCCGAATCATCAAAGTAGCCACTGATCGTTCCGGCCTTCGTCTTCGGAATCCTGACCTCAAACACAGTACCGGGCTCATGGAGCAGATCAAGCGTCGCCTTAATAATGACGGCTGGCTTTGTCCCACTGTATTCTTTAAAATTAGCCACGTTATATTCTCACAATACTTTTGAGTTGTTCGGGCAAAACGGAAGCTATGTCGATCTGTCTGAACCAGCAAACACTCATGGACGGGAATATGTTCTCGCTATCCACATACGGAATCTCATCGTGTAATTCACCTGGAATGAGATAAATGGTGGTCTCGACCCGAACCAAGAAATGTATCGGCATCATAGGCAACCATCTGCGATAGTATTGATGCTGTGACGGCTCGACCGCGATCCTGTTCCTCTTAGAAAGACTAACCCTACTTGCTTTCAATTCAAGCCACCCGATTCGGTACTTGGTCGTACCTTCCGGCAGGAAACAATAGTGAAGATCTGGAACACCCGGAGAGATGCAACGGTCCTCATGCCACGTCATCTTCCAGTGTGTACGCATCCTCGGCTCTATGTAGTGCCGGAAATCTACCTCATCTTTTTTCGTGTGCATAGAAGCGAATCAAATCCCAAACATGTTGATGGACCCGCTCAGGCCATTCACATTCGTTAAACTTCTTCCTTAGCTGGGCTTCGAGCCCCTCCCTGGCATGTACCGCCGTAAGATCGACGCCGTGCAAACGAATGAACCGAATGCCGTCAGCAAGGTCGCACATCTTGATCAACGTTTGAGTATCAACACTCGTCTCGGTATCGAACACCGGATTCAGCAACCTCGATTCTAACTCGTCCACGCCACTCAGATACTTCTTCGTATGTGAAGGTATGTCGCCTGTGAACGCCTCAGCCAAATCGTGAACAAGAGCCGAAACAGCAGCGGACTCCGGGCTATCGAAAAAGAATGTGGGTGATGTCTTCACGATATAGAAAACAAGAAGCGCGACGTTAGCTGAGTGCTCCGCCAACGTTTGCTGCCTTGTCGTATCGATCATGTGCCAGCGCTTGACCGAGTGCAAACGCATGACCGTCTCCAGCCCTGACATCGACTCGTCGTACGCGCAGAACACCTTAGCCAACATGTTGCATTACTCCCAGATCGTTTTTATGCCAGACTCGGTTAGCGTTGATCGCCATCTTCTCCCGAATAGCGTGTTCGATTCGGAACATCTTACGGCTACCGTAGTCAAGCAGCATGATCATGACATCGGCGTATTCTTCCTCGCTGCCATCGGCCACTAACTCGCCAATCTCGGAAAACAGCTTGAGAAACATGCTGGAATCTGTGCGATTCGGGAAGATCTTGTCGGCCTGGGATTGAACCTCAAGCGCGAAATTGTCGATGCTCATTTTACGCGCACCTCGACATCGGCATCATCAGGACCCCAACCGAGCCAACTGACCTTAGGCGGATTCATGTTCATCTGGCTTGGAGCTTCAATCATGTCAACGATGCCCTCCAATTCTCCCAACGTCCTGCAGTAATTCGCAAAATTCAAAAATATTCGGGTATCCCAGTATCCGCCGCAATGAAATGCCGCTTCTGCTGCCTGCTGCTGGCTGAACGTGAATATTCGTCGCTGAAGCTTGGTGACGGTAGTAAACTCGGGCATCACACCCAATTCATCGAAATGGCTCCAAAGCAACTCAGTCTGGTCAGGATAGCAAGGACCGCTGCTGCCGTCCCGATTGTTCACACGAATCGGAAAAGTGCGCATCGTCCCGATGACCTTGACATAAGAGGCCCACCGGTACGGGAGTCCACAATCGGCTGCGATTTGCCAAGGAGTGACATCGCGAGAAGTGGTGTAAGGATACTGGCCATGATATATAGAAAGGGAGAAGCCCTGAGCGCCTTCTATCAGAACATTCTCTGCGCTGTTGAGGACGGCATCATAGTCTGCTGGAGTACAGACGTACGGAGAAAGTGGCGTGTTGTAGAACCTCTTGGCCGCAACATTAGGATCGTGCGGGTCGCGCTTGATCCGTTCAATCGCCGCCGCGCCAACTCCCTTGGCAGTAGAGCCGATTTTGGTCATCCCTCCCGACCTCTCCTCAGCAGCGTGATAGTCCTCGACAACGGCGGCATGTGGATGAATCAATATCTTCTTGCCCGTCAGCATCCGGATGTTCTGCTGAATCTCGTCGAGCAGAGTCTGCCCATGAATTAAAGCACCTGGACCTATCAAAATGTTCTTAACAGTGGACGACACCAGACCCCCTGTGGGGAGTTGCTGCGTCATCAAATGAACATCACGGCTCCTGTCGATGTACGTATGTCCCGCATTAGTCGCGAATGAACACACGCTCGTGTCATAGTCGCCACGTTTCGCTAAATAACCGGCGATCAGTCCTTTGCCTGTGCTGCCATACTGAAAATCCATGACCATGTCTGCTTGATGTACCATATTACTTCTCCGATCCTTTGTACGTTACGTTAGGGAGCCACTCGAATTGAGTCGGACCCGTGTGGAGTTTATCGAACACAATCCATACGTGTGTAAACTGACTCTTGATGAGTCCTTTCGAGGTCACAATTTCCTGGCCTTTGCCTGCGAGCATGATTTTGGATACCTTCATCTTTGAATACATTCGGTCATAGCGGCCGCAGGCTCCCAGATCTCTGTGTGAAATTTCTCCCGGTCCAACAACGCTCGTGTGAATCCACGTGGGGTTTCATATAAATCGTGTTCGTCCCTGTCGGGGCTGGTTCCATCACTAAAAATACCTTTAGCTGTCGTCGGTGCTGTCATATTATTTCCTATCCTTTACTTGCTTCGTACCAATTAATGCCATAATCACCGGATGAGGTTATTGGTACCCGCATCCAGATCGAACTATCGTCGCTATTAAAATTCGTATACGCTCGTTGAATGATCGAATCAACTTCCGGATTCTGCTTCATACTGACGCCAATTTCATCGTGGCAAGACATCAAAAGCCGAGCCGGGAGTTTTTGCTCTCGAATCGCTGCATCGGTCTCGATAAGCCCTGTCTTGTGAAGATCAGCAGCATATGCTTGGTATAGGAGTCCTGCTGCTTTATGGGCGCCCGTGGGCAGTCGCAACCTTCGACCAGTTGCGGTCCTGACGAAGCCGGTTTCTTTGGCTATCGCTTCAGCGTGTTTCATGAATTGTTGAACGCCCGGTAGCCTCTTGTGATATAAATTGAAGATGTCGATCGCCTCGTTCCCAGCAACGTACTGCATCTTGTCGCGACGCTCCCGAATCTCGTAAGGCATCCCCATCATGAAGGCCAACTTCCCAGCGCCTGCACCAAATGCGAGTCCAAGGTTGATCTGCTTTGTGTTAGGGGCGCCAGCAAAAGCAGGATTCCTCGGAATGCCTGTCATGTCGCTGACAATCTGATGATAATCTAACTTGGGATTCGACGCGTACGCGTCAATAATATTCTGGTCGTTGATGAGGTGAGCGGCACATCGGAAATCTACCTGCGAATAGTCGGCGCAGAACCACTCATCTCCCTCGTCAGCGAGAAACATAGCGCGGAGAATGGCTGCATTAGCCTTATCGCGTTTCGTGATCTGCTGCAATGCCGGGTCCGTTGAGGACAGTCGGCCAGTAACAGTGCCTGCATCAGCATCGTTGCGGGTCTGATTGAATTGGGTATGTACGTATCCATCCCCATCAGCACTTCCGATGACGTGACCACGGATGAACGTATCGCGTAGTTTGATCGTCTTACGAAGAGCCAGTATTTTCTCGGCAAGCGGGTGCTTGATTTCCCGCATAACGTTTTGATCGAGCGATGGTCCCTTACCGCCTTTAGTCGGTCCCACGAGCGTCCCATCGATAAGACGCCACTGGAACTTGCTAACCGACTCAGGTTTGAAGAACTCACGGACCTGCGGCGATGAATTAACATTGAATTTCCCTCCGGTGATTTGCTCTATTTCGGACTGCAGCTGTTCCTGTTTCAAGTCCAGAGCCGGGATTGCGTCGTGAGCAGCGGCCAAGTCAACCCGGACACCGACCCAAGACATATCAGCCAAGACGGGAAGCAACCGCATCTCCAAATCCGAGACTCGTTCTAGTCCCTGTTTGCGGATCTCGTCCTGCTGCTCCATATATATTAGTAGGGCGTCGGAGGCGTCAGAGGCACCATACGGTACTACCATAGCTGGGGGGACCTCGGATAGGCGTCGCAGTACCTCGGCGGTACTGCTCCACCCCATCGCCGCACGTATCTCCTCCAGTATCCGGTGCTTCTGGCTGTCGATGCCCCTATGCTTAGCGATCGAGGCGAGATCGTAGGTCAGGTGATGCTCATCGATCAAGCACTCGTTGACCATGGTGCAATACCATTCGATCGATCGCGGGTCGATCTGGAAATGTCGAACACACTGATATTCATACTGGGCATTCTGCGCGACAACCAGTTTTGCTTTCTTCAACTCGTCACGCAAGAAGTCCACTGCGCGCGGCGTTTCGCGAATGTCCCAATACCATGCATCAACGGAATCTCCAAAGAATGCGTCGGGGGCGGACAGCGCGATGCCGAAGACCCTGAAATCGGGGTCCCAATACCGAAGACCCGAAGTCTCGAAATCGAGACCGATGGTCATTCCGGAAGGCAGATTCGGAAAATCCATATCTATCGTTCTATGATCTTAAAAAGACCCCCCAACAGCGAGCAATCTACAAACTGTTGGGGGGTAAAGTCCCGCCGATGGCAACTGCGAAGCCTAGACGGGACAAGGGAGACAACTGGTTAAATCTCGCCGCGACCAGCGACGGTATCGGTATCTTCACCGGCGGAAGCAGAAGCGTGGTCGGCTTTGATCTCGCCCGACCGGAACGAGTTATAGAGCCGCTCTGCGTCTTCGTACACCTTCTTAGGTGGGAAACCGGCCGGAGTGACGACAAAGTTCTTGAACTTCTGGCCCTTCTTGTTCTCGTCGGTGAAAGTGGAAAGCTTGTAGACCCGGCCAAAACGATCACCACCAGCGATCTGGATCATGGCGTTCCACTTGCGGCTGACTTTGCTCTTGGTCTTCGCCATGGAAACGACGATCTGTTCCACCACGCCCTCGGGAGTGATGCGCAAGCCGTAATGAACGGGAGTATCGACGATTTCGAGATGCTCGGGGTTCTCGCCCTCACCGACGACCTGTCGCTTGCGCTCCTCAGCTTGCTCCAGTGTCGGGAACGAGCCGAAAAAGCCGCCGCCTTGGTCTTGGTCCTTCCAGATCAGATGTTCGAGGCGGAAGTAGATCGGCACGAAGTAGACGGAATCACCGTACAACTCCTGGGTGACCGAGTTGAAGATCATCCCTTCCCTAGCGTCGGGATTGAAGACGCCAGACGAATCATCGCGGATCGGGGACAAGCCTTGTACGATCTCGATTCGGGGGAGAACCATGTCCGTAGACTTGACCTCCTCAGAACCACGAGAACTGTCCTGCTTGATGTAGCTGGGAACTTCGGTTTGGGCGAAAGCCAAAATGTTCTGTTCTTGCACTTTCACTTCAGTCTTGGGTTTAGTAGCCATAATAACACTCCAGACGCTGTTTACAAAAACCGATCACTTGGCGTCATCAAGGACGATCGGGGGTTGGGAAAGACCTATTTCGCCTTGGTCAAGGACTTCCTGGATTTCGTGTGGCCCTGCTTGTGATAGCGTCCGGGACCCTTCTTCGTAGAGGATGGATTCTTATTTCCCATTTTATGCTTTCACAATAGATGCACGTATGAAAGGAGTGACCGACAAACACTCCGGAATCTCCGCTCCATCCTGAATGAGTCGCCGTACCAGAGCCTTCATAGAAGTCGCGTTGTACGTCTCGGAAATCATGTCGTCAAGGCCCAAGTCGCGAAGCCAGAGCATGGCCTCGTCTTTCTTGCCAGCTTTCGTCGAACAATAGAGATCGGTCGCCAGTTGTACCCGGCCCAAGCCCTCAAAGGTGGCGTTCTTCACCTCAAGCTGGTCCATCAACTCAGGGATCTTGCGGAGACGAAGCTCGTCAATCTTTGCGTTCAATTCGCTGGATTTCTCTTCCAGCTGCTCTTTTTCAGTCTGCAGTGCCCTCATCTGAGCACACAGCGAGCGGAGCGTATTCAAATCTGCCATCTGTATCTTTCAGTCTTGGAGGGCTACCGGAGTGTCGAGCACCCGGTACCGGTTTTCTTCACGACGCCACACGAGGAATCGGGGCAACTTCCCAGCCATACCGAGAGCGTGACCGACAGCGAATATAGCGGTCGGCTGTCCTGTGGTGATGATGAAATCCCTGGACGGCTCATACGCTTCCACAAACCGAGCAACATCGTCGTCCCAAGACATCCTCACGGTGGAATGGGGATGGAGCGGCATGTCCGAACGGGTAATGAACTCGATGTCTCCGTACGCCATGGCAGGACTGTAATCCATGGGATTAGACCCCGTGGGGTCTCGGAGCATCTGTTCTTTAATGATGAAAACGATTGGTTTTTGCATGTTTACTTTCTATAAACTATGGGTCTTTTGCCGACCCGGTACACCGAGTATACCACAGGCGGTGTGCCAGCACCAGTACATCATCCCGTGAGTTCCATACTTTCGAGAGGAGCACCCTCTTTTAAACGCTTGTAAATGTACTCCTCGACGCCCATTTTCTCCGTGATAGCCGCGATGATTTGCTCATCTATCGTCTTCTCCATCACCATGTCTACCACCACGACTGATCGTTTTTGTCCGATTCGGTGTGCTCTGTCTTCAGACTGTGCACGGTCAATATAGGCGTTTGTCCCGGAATAGTAGACCATGATGTCATCGTACCCTGATATAAGTGTGAGTCCAAGACCTGCGGTCGCCGGGTTTCCAACAAAGAAACGAAGTCGCGGGTCATTACAATAGGCGTCCTCAATCCGACTTCGCTCTTCTTTGTCTGTTGCACCGTAGTATCCAGCGACGGATTCACGTCCATATTTTTCAGACAACTTTCCAATGATGTATTCGATTTCATGAATGAAAGAACTCCAGATAATGAATTTAGATCCTTCGAAGTTATCCGCGATCACCTCCATGAAGGCATCCATCTTCGGATTTTCTTTGAGCGGTTCGAGCATGACTTTTTCAGTCAATGGGTCCATGCGCGGTAGCCAGCCGCCGACGACCTGCCGCCAGCGAAGAACACGTTCAAGAACGTTGTCGACCTTGATAAGTGGCGCGTTGGGGTCCGGGGATTCACCCTTTTTGATCAGACGAAGCAGCGACTTTTGTTCGGGGGTAGCCTGAACGTACCTCGGTTTCAGTACTTTAGGGGGCAAATTCAACACATCTTTGCTGACCTCGACAGTGTACGGCTCGATCAGGCGCATCAATTCTTCGATATTCTGAACTCCGACTATCTCTTTATTCTCATAGCCTCCCATCACGAGGTAGCGCGTCTTAAAGCTCCAGTAATCACCCGAGCCTATGATATTTGGGTCCAGAAACTCGTATTGTGACCACAGGTCCTTGATACCCAGCGCAATCGGGGTGCCATTGAGAATGATGCGATACTTGGAGGCATCCCGAAATTCAATCGCACGTTGCGTTCGCTTGGCGTCAGGGTTTTTAATCCGTGAAGATTCATCATTAACGAGCATGACATCTCGTCCGACGAAGAAACCACACACCGAATCGAACAAGGCTTCTGATACGCCAAGGCCTTCCACCGATACCGCGAGTATTTGAAGTCGCTTCGATTTGCGATCGGCATAGAACTCCTTCAGCCAACTGGCTTTTGTTTCATGGATTTTGTAATCGTACTCGACGGTAGCGAATTTCTCAAGCTCTTTGCGCCACGTCGACCGCAGAGTCGAGGGACAAACTATGACCACCGAATCGATGAGCCCTGCTTTGAATCGAGCGCACGCCAGATGGATGGCTGCGAACGTTTTCCCGGTTCCCATCTTCGCAAACCATGCGGCAGCAGGAAGGTTCCAGACCTTGTCCAACATCCGCTGCTGGTGTTCCATAGGAACAAACTTGGCCTTCGACTTCTCGAAATCATAAAGGTGGTTCGGGAAAGGATGATAGACCGGGCCTGACATCAGACTTTCGTAGTTCCGGATCGCCTCTATCGCGCTACCGGTCACGCGATAGTCATAGAGACGCTCGGTAGCCTTCAAATGGAGTATATTCGTGCGTATCAAAGGCATCCGCCATGTCTTTGACTTAGGATCAAATCTGCGCGACGGAAATCCTCTCATTACGTCGGCCAGGAAGAACGGGCACGTCATTTTCAGACGCTTGGTCTTCATATCAAAATCAACATTGATCGTGGACTGAATGGCACTCACTTCAAAGACCTCTCAACCATCTCCATGTGCCGAATTTCCAGATCGAACTTTTTCCGTTCCTCACACATCAAGACACCAGCGTTTAAAGACGGGACAAGAGCGATCAAATTCGTGACGTGTGCTCCAGTCGCTCGCCCAGCAGCGACAGGCTCGATTGAATGGTAAAGTTCAACGATCTTCCAGTCGTCTCCGACCATTTCATACAGCGCAATCAACGATTCGCCTTTTGAAACATCAAGTCGAATAAATTTCGGTTTCATCATGATTCTCCCATTCCATTACAAATCCGGCAAATCGTGCCGTCGT
>SESF01029410.1_pt1 | contig 16038 bp, 11 predicted proteins | sample 3171521 | NCBI WGS metagenome assembly SESF01 (sample SAMN10866945, study PRJNA518727) | freshwater metagenome | biome: subpolar coniferous forest; feature: holomictic lake; material: water; isolation source: holomictic Lake 227, 6 m and 8 m depth | place: Canada: near Kenora, Ontario | collected...
CAAGTCTTCGCGGTTGCGGCGTTCGGCTCGTAGGTAATGACAGGGAACGAGGCCCTAACGGTTTTCCGCAAGTCGTCGAGGGATTTCAAATGGCCGAGTGCAATGGCCTGGATGAGCACGTTGCCGATTGCCGTGGCCTCGACCGGTCCGGTGATGACGGTGCACCCGGTTGCATCGGCTGCGAGTTGGTTTAAGAGCAGGTTCTTGGAGCCGCCGCCGACAATGTGCAGCTTGCGGATGGTCCTCCCCGTCAGCGCACAAATTTCTTCCAGCACGTGGCGGTAGGAAAGGGCCAGGCCTTCCATGGCGGCGCGGGCGATCTGCCCCGGCGTTTCCGGCACATGCTGCCCGGTTTCCGCGCAGTAGCTCTGGATTTTCTCCGGCATCTGGTCGGGCTTAAGGAACCGGGCGGCGCTGGGATAAATGATGGAGCGCAGCGGCTCGGCCTCGGCAGCGAGGCGGTCGATCTCGTCGTAGGTCAGGTCGATGCCACGGATTCCCCAAGTGCGCTTGGATTCCTGCAGGAGCCACATGCCCGGGGTGTTCTTCAAAAACCGGGCGATGCCTTCGAAGCCGGACTCGTTGGTGAAGTTGGCCGCGAGCACCGCCGGATTGATCAACGGCTCTGGCAGTTCGACCCCGGCCAGCGACCAGGTGCCGGAACTCAGGTAGGCCCAGTCGTCGCCTTCGGCCGGAACGGCAGCCACCGCACAACCGGTGTCGTGCGTGCAGGTGGCGACAACCTCCACTTCTTCGAGATGAGTCTCGCTCGCGATGTCCGGGAGCAGCGGCGCCAATACCGAACCGGATGGAACAATGCCCGGGAACATCGCTTCTTTAAATCCAAAGAGCTCAATAAGTTCCCTGGACCACGCCCGGGTGCGGGGATTGTAAATCTGCGTTGTGCTCGCGATGCTTTCCTCGGCGCGAGCGACTCCGCAAAAGAGATAGTTCAGGTAATCGCCAATGTTCAGGAACTGGTCGGCCAAGGCGATGACTTCCGGGTTGTTCTCCAGGTCATCCACAAACTGATAGAGCGTATTGATGCTCATGAACTGGGTGCCGGTGTTTTCGAAAATCATTTCAGGCGTCGCTTTCTTGAGCGCGCGCTCATACGTAGCGTCGGTCCGCGCGTCCCGGTATTGAAAAGGAACCGAGAGTTGCGGGTTTTTTGAGTTGAAGAGAACGTAATCGACCCCCCAGGAATCGACGCTCAAGCTTTCAGGCTTCAGGTTGCGATCGGCCACTTTTTTAAGCCCGATTTTCAGTTCGCCGAAGATCCGCTGCACATTGAGCCGCAATGTTCCAAACACCCGGCTCGACCCGGTGGGGAAACGGTGAACTTCCTCGAGTTCAAGCCGGCCCTTGTCAAGGTGGCCGAGCATTACGCGCCCGCTGTCGGCGCCAAGGTCGCAAGCAATGTAGTAGTGAGACATGACAGGTTAAAATCTGGAAGGTTTCGATTTACGAAGCGGAATGCCGAAGGAGGCGAGCTTCGCGTCGGAGGCGTTGCTGATGAACGCGGAGACCTCGTTCCAGTCGCAAAGGAAGACCGGCGCGGTTTTGTCGAGTTTGGAACTGTCCACGCAGAAGACGGCGCAGGTGGCCAACCGGAGGAGTTGCTGTTGGAAGGCGACGACGTCCTCCTGAGAATTCCAAAGGCCGGCGGAGTTGACGCCCTGAACGCCCAAAAACGCGACATCGATTTTGTAATTTGGGAGAGCATTCCGGGCGGCTTCACCGAAGAGGACCGACTGGCGGGGCAGTAATTCGCCGCCCAAAAGATGCACCCGCGCATCGGGAACCGACGCGAGGACATCCGCCACGGGGAGGCTGTTGGTAACCACTTCCAGCGGCCCCACCGGGTTGCGCTGCAACTCTTCCGCCACCGCGTAGAGCGTCGTGCCGGCATCGAGAAAGATGGTGCTGTTCGGACGAATCCAACCCCGCGCCTTCCGGGCGATGCGGCGCTTGGCATCCGCGGAGTTTTTCATCCGCTCGCGGAACGAGGCAAAGCGGTGATTGTATTCCGCCAGCGCTCCACCGTAGGTGCGGACAATCTGATTCCCAGCCGCCAGCGCCGCGAGATCGCGCCGGGCGGTGGCTTCGGAAATCTTGAACTGGGTACAGATATCCTGAAGCGAGACATGGCCATGCTGTTGCATCCAGGTCGCGACCTGCTGGCGGCGGGCTTGAACAATGTGCAGGGGAACCTTCACAGATCGAGGGAGTAAATCTTGGGATATGATCGAAGTCAACCATATAAATGGCTCGCATAAAAGCTGTTCACCCTACCAAGAAAATTATTGTGGCCAGTAGTGCAGGGGTGAAATCGGCGCGCCGATTTCAGATCGATCGACCAATTCGGAAGCACCCGTGTTCCCTGGAGCGCTTTCAGCGCCGCGCAGCCTTTTAGTGTTTTTCGCGGCCGGAAACCCTGTATAGTGCCCGGCTCGCCATGACCGAAAAACCGACTCCAAAACCGCGCATTCCTGTAACCATTCTGACGGGCTTCCTGGGTGCGGGCAAGACCACCCTGCTTAACTACATCCTCCAGCAGCAACACGGGTACAAGTTCGCCATCATCGTCAACGAGATCGGCAAGATCGGCATCGACAGCCAGTTGGTCGAGAACGCGAAGGAAGAGATCGTGCAGATGAACAACGGCTGCGTCTGCTGCACCGTCCGCAAGGATCTGGTCAAGAGCGTCCAGAAGCTGATCAAGCGCGGCGGGTTCGATTACCTCTTGATCGAGACCACCGGAATCGCCGATCCCTCACCGGTCGCCCAGACTTTCCTGAACATCCCGCAGTTGCAGCAATTCGTGCAACTCGACTCGATTATCACCGTGGTCGATGCCGAGCAGATCGAGAAGCAAATGGCCGACGTGGAGACCGCCCGCGAACAGATCGCAATGGCCGATTTCGTCCTGCTCAACAAAGTCGATCTGGTCGATGAACCGCACCTTCAGCGGGTGGAATTCAAAGTCAAGGAACTCAACCCGCACACGCAGATTTTCCGGACGGACCATTCCCAGGTAAACCTCAAGGAGGTGCTCGATATGGCCGCCTTCGACGTGGACCGGAAGCTCGCGGTCGATCCGCAGTTCCTCAACGAACTGAACACCCGCCACCATCACGAGATTCAATCGTGCGCGTTTACCTTCGACCAGCCTTTCAGCGTGGATCGCTTCGAGGCGTTTGTGCAGGAACTGAGCAGCACGGAGCAGGTTTTCCGCTCCAAGGGGTTCATCTCGATCGCGGGAAATCCCCGCCGGGCCATTTTCCACGGCGTGAACAACCGCTTCACCATCTTCTGGGACCGACTCTGGGAAAAGGGTGAGCCCCGGACGAGCCAGTTGGTCTTTATCGGCAAAGGACTCGACTCGGCGGCGATCAATCGCTCGCTGGCTGGGTGTCTGGCGTAGCGGGGGGCGAGGCAATGGTCCACACCGCTGCCCCGACTGAGCGCATGGAAGGAAAGGAGCGTGGGCGTCCCGCCCGCCGCTGAGCGGCCAAGATGGCCACTCTCCCGTAGCCGCCCCGCCTACGCATAATCACGCAGGCGATGCGGCGTGACTTTCACGCTTGTCTCTCGTAGGGCTTAGGCGTAGTGAAATCCCTGAGCGTTCTTTCAGCTCTTTGACAGCCGCGAGTCTCGATTCTGGGAATCTCATTGACCCCCCATTCTATATGAAACATTGGACCATCCAAAAGCTTGTTGGTGCCGGTTTTGCCTTTGTCATCGCTCTCTCCGTCGTAATCTGCGGCTTTTCCATCTACCGATTGGCAAATATTCAGAGTCAGGCTCTCGATCTGAAGGAAAACCACGTTCCGGCGTTATACCTGATTGGACAGTTTCAGCATCACGCCGAGCAGAGCGCGGCTTCAGTTGAACAGTTGCTGTACCCCGGGGACCCTGAAAAGAAATCCAAACGCCGCGAGGCCCTTTCAGCCGATTTGAAGGAACTTGAAAGCCTGCATTCGGACCTCAAGAAGGGGATTCCAAAGGACAGCACGAATGAGCTTGCCCTTTTTGCCGACCTTGAAAAGACCCAGGTTCCTTATCTTGCCCTATGCCGGGACCTGACGGATAAAGCGGAAGCCCCGTCACTTACCGCTGATAAGCTGGAGGCAACGCTTGCACCGTTCATGGCGGCGATCGAGAAGCTGCAAGAGTACAACAAGACCGATGCGGATGTCGCCTCAAGCGGAATCACCAGCGATGTAACAGTTACCAAAAATGTGGTGATTGCAGGCAGCCTGATCAGCTTGATCTGTTGCGTGCTGATCGCGTTTTCGGTCGTCCGCAAACTGAGCGAGACCCTCCGCAAGCTGATGCTGGCGCTGATCCAGGTGAACGGAAGCGCGACTGAAATGTCGGCCACCCTCAAGCAACAGCAGGCGTCTGCAAATGAAGTCGCATCGACTTCGGTGGAGATCGGAGCCACCGCAAAGGAGATTTCCGCCACTACCAAGGAACTCGGCAAGACCATGGGCGACGTGGCGGCCGTCTCGGATCAAACCGCGCACCTCGCCACCGGGGGGCAGAACGGTCTCTCGCGGCTGGAAGGCACGATGCGCCAGATTATGGGCGCCACGGCCACGATTTCCGCCAAGTTGGCGATCCTTAGTGAGAAAACCGCCAATATCAACTCGGTGGTCTCGACAATCAATAAAGTCGCGGACCAGACCAACCTGCTCTCGCTCAACGCGGCGATCGAAGCGGAGAAAGCCGGGGAGTATGGCCACGGGTTCGGAGTGGTCGCGACGGAGATCCGGCGCCTGGCAGACCAGACCGCAGTGGCAACCTACGACATCGAGCAGATGGTGACCGAAATGCAGTCTGCGGTTTCCGCAGGGGTGATGGGGATGGACAAGTTCACCGAGGAAGTGCGGCGGGGCAACGAGGAAGTCTGCGGCGTGACGGCGCAACTGGTGCAAATCATTCAGCAGGTCCAGGCGTTGACCCCACGATTCGAGTCGGTCAACGAAGGGATGCAGGCGCAGAGTGCCGCGGCGGGGCAGATCAGCGATGCGCTCGGGCAGTTGGGGGAGACCGCTCAGCAATCGGCCCAGGCCCTGCGGCAGAACAGTGAAGCCATCGAGCAACTCACCCAGGCCGCACAAGGATTGCAAGGCGCGGTAGCGCAACTCAAAGCCCAATAGCAACAGCCTTCCACTACCCACTCATTATGCTAACCATCCGCCGCCGCATCATTCTTAGTTTCGCGGTCGTCCTCATCCTGACCTCCGTCATCGGGACCATCGCTTTTCTCTACTTCGAGAAGATCTCGGAGGCCGTTCACAATGTAGAAGCCGACACCGTGCCGGGGCTTTATTACAGTGGGGCGATCCTGGCGTCCGAAGTCATGAGCCATTCGCTCATCGAAGCGCTAGCCATTGAGGAGGACAGCGCGGAACGAGCAAAGCTCACGGCCGAGTTTTCTCAGCATCGGAAGATCCTGGAGAATCTGGTTCCGAAGTACGAGGCGCTCGTTGCCGAGAACCAGGACAAGGATCGGTTTCTAGCTTACAAGACCGCCCTCGTCTCTTACCGGCAAACCCAGGATGAGGTCATGCAGCTTGGCAAGGACGTGAAGAACAATCACGAAGCCATCAACCTGATCAATTCCAAGCTGGACCCCAGCTTTGACAAGATCCGGGGCCAGTTACAGGAACTCCTGGACCTCAACAACAACGAAAGCGGCGACTCGGTCCGAAGCATTCAGAACGCGATCCGCTCGGCGAAGACTGGAATGGGAGTGACCTTCGCGGTCGTTTTCGCGCTCGCCCTGATCAGCGGGCTCGTGCTGCTGCGGGCCATTTCGCAACCTTTGGTCTGTTTGCTGAAAGCCATCCGCACCATTTCGTTAGGGGATTTCACTTCGCGCGTGAACGGCTTGCGCGCCGACGAGATGGGCACCATTGGCGAAGGGCTCAACGGGATTTCGGAAGCGATGGCCGGGCTGATCGGCCAGGTGCAGAAGTCGAGCATCCAAGTCAACACGTCGGTCATGGAAATGTCCGCCACGCTCAAAGAACAGCAGACCACGGCGAACGAAGTCGCCTCGACCTCCGTAGAAGTCGGCGCCACGGCCAAAGAGATTTCGTTCACCGCGAAAGAACTCGGGAGAACGATGGGCGAAGTGGCCAAAGTGGCCGACGAAACCGCTCACTCGGCCATCGGCGGCCAGAGCGGGCTCGCCAAGCTCCAAAGCACGATGCAGCAGATCATGGTGGCCACCTCCACCATTTCCGCCAAACTAGCGATCCTCAACGAGAAGACCGCGAACATCAATTCGGTGGTGAATACGATCAACAAAGTCGCCGACCAGACCAATCTGCTCTCGCTGAACGCGGCGATCGAAGCCGAAAAAGCGGGCGAATACGGCCAGGGCTTCGGCGTGGTGGCCAATGAAATCCGGCGCCTGGCGGATCAGACCGCAGTGGCGACCTACGATATCGAGCAGATGGTCAAGGAGATGCAATCGGCTGTTTCCGCCGGCGTCATGGGGATGGACAAGTTCAACGAGGAGGTCCGTCGTGGCGTGGATGAAGTCGGGCAGGTCACCGGCCAGCTCGGGCAGATCATTGAGCAAGTGCAGGCTCTCACCCCTCGGTTCGAGGCGGTCAACGAAGGAGTCCAGACGCAGTCCACTGCCGCCGGGCAGATCAGCGACGCCTTGGGGCAACTCGGGGATACCGCGCAACAGTCGGCCCAGACCTTCATGCAAAACACCGAGGCGGTGGAGCAACTCACCCAGGCGGTGCATGGGATGCAGGATGCCGTCTCCAAGTTCAAGGCGAAGAGCTAGGAACTCATGATTTTCCTCCTTTTTCACATCGGAACAGATCGCTACGCCGTGGAAATCCGCCATGTGGAGCAGGTCCTTCCACAGGTGAAGCTTAAGACGATTCCGCAAGCGGCGCCGGGAGTCGCGGGGGTTTTCAACTATCATGGTGCGGCGGTGCCGGTGGTCGATTTGAACCTGATGGCGCTCGGGCGACCGGCGCAGGAGAGCCTCAGCACGCGCCTGGTGGTCGTTCACTACCCTTCCGCCGATGGCACGCCGAAGCTGTTGGGGATGCTTGCCGAACGGGCGACTGAAACCGCCCGACTTGAGCCCAAAGATTTTCAGGCCACCGGAGTTTCCTCAACGGGCGCGCCCTATTTGGGGCCGGTCATCAATGATGGGCGCGGAGTGATCCAGTGGGTGGAAATCGGCCCGCTGCTCTCCGAGGAAGTGCGCCAGTGTTTGTGGGTGCAAGCCGGGGAGGCCCTATGACCGCGCTGCAACAGATCGAGGCGCGGATCAATCAGGCCATCGGACTGGATGTCCGCTCCGTGGGGGCGTCCACGCTCTCGATTGCCGTTCAGGCGCGGATGCGAAAGCGCAAGATCAAGGCGCATGAGGAATACAGCGCGGTGCTTGAAAACTCAGAAACCGAGTTGCAGGACCTCATTGAGGAAGTCGTGGTGCCGGAGACGTGGTTTTTCCGGGATCGCTCTCCCTTCCGCGCGCTCGCTGAATGGGTGAGGAACACCTGGATGCCCGCTCATCCCCATGAAGCACTGCGTCTGCTAAGCGCCCCCTGTTCGTCCGGAGAGGAGCCGTTCTCATTGGTTATGGCGCTGCTGGACGCGGGACTCGACCCGGAGCAGTTCAGCGTGGAAGCGATCGACATCAGCCGGGCAGCGCTCGAACGGGCGCGCCAGGGAGTCTTTGGACAGAATTCGTTTCGTGGCCAGGGCCTGGAATTCCGCGACAAGCATTTCTGCAAGGCGTCGCGCGGCTGGCGGCTTAACGAATCGGTATTGAAACAAGTGCAATTTCGTCAAGCCAACGTGCTGGACCCGGCCTTCTGGAAGAGCGGCGCCGTTCGAAACGTGATCTTCTGCCGCAACCTCTTGATTTACCTCGATCCGGATGCACAGTCGCGCCTCCTGGCCAGCATTCAGGCCACCCTATCACCTGACGGACTGCTATTCGCCGGACATGCCGAGGCGTTCATTTGCAGCGGCTTCGGGTACGAAGCGGCGCAGATGCCGATGGCTTTTGCGTTTCGCAAACGGGATGGAAAACCGGGCGCTGCGGCGGCCCATCCAGCGCAACTTTCAAGTCCAACTCCGGCAAGGAAAGTTTCTGCACCAGTTCCGCTCCACGTCATCAAAGCGAAAGCGCCTGCGATCCAGGTTGTCGCCCAGGGCGGCGAAAGAGCGCCGCAGCCACAGGAAAACCCGAAGGTTCCGGCGGCGGCAGATCAACCCGGGGAGACTTTGCTTGCCGAAGCACAATCCCTCGCCGATGCGGGTCGATTTCAAGCGGCCATGGAGAAATGCGACGCCTACCTGCGCAGCCATGGGCCTTCGAGCCGGGTCTTCTGTCTGCTCGGTCTCATTCACGATGCCGCCGGAGAGATGGCGGAAGCCCACACGCTCTATAGGAAGGCTCTCTATATGGAGCCCGAACATTGCGAAGCGCTTGCGCATCTGGCATTACTCGCAAGAAAGTCCGGGGATGAGGCCGCGGCCCGCCAGTTCGAGAAACGCGTGATCCGGGCTCAAAATAGAACGTCAACGACCGCGCAAACCGCATGAGCACCCTAGCCATCGAGGCCTGCTGGAAAAACAAAGGGATTTGGGGAGACCGCTCCTGCCCCGAACTCAAACAGCACACGCATTGCCGAAACTGCTCGGTCTTCTGCGCGGGCGCTTCGGCCCTGCTTAACCGCGAATCTCCTCCGGGCTACCGCGAAGAGTGGACGGAGCGGGTGGCCCAGCCGCACTTTTCAAAACTGACCGGCACCAGGTCGATCGTCATTTTCCGCGTCGGCGATGAATGGCTGGCTCTGCCGACGAGCGTGTTTTTGGAAGTAGCGGAACTGCGACCGATTCACTCGTTGCCGCACCGGGATGCGGAAACAGTGAAGGGGCTGGTTAACATTCGTGGCGAGCTGCTGGTTTGCATTTCACTGGCCAGCTTGCTCGGTTTCGATATTGGCGAACACCCGGAACCGAAACACAAACAGCGGGCCGTGCATCGGCGTTTGCTAGTCATAGCGCATTCCTCCGGTCGCGTGGTGTTCTCCGTTGACGAAGTTCATGTGGGATGCCGCTATCATCCCGACGAACTCAAGCCTGCTCCGGCGACGGTTGCCCTGGCGACTGGGACCCATGCCGCCTACACGGTGGGCGTCCTGCCCTGGGAAAAGCACAATGTCGGTGTGCTTGATGACGAATTGTTGTTTTACACGATCAGCAGAAATCTAGCATGAGCCCCGACGACCTCAGCCAGTTTACATTGCTCGAACTCTTCCAGCAGGAAGCCGAGACCCAAGTCGCCATCATCACGCAGGGACTGCTTGCCCTGGAACGCGGCTCCACCGATGCCGCCCAGCTTGAAGCGCTCATGCGCGCCGCCCATTCGCTCAAGGGCGCCGCTCGCATCGTCGGCCTGGACGAAGCCGTGCGCGTGGCTCACGCAATGGAAGATTGCTTTGTCGAAGCGCAACGAGGGAACATCGTGCTGCGCTCCGAAGCGACCGATCTCCTGTTGCAGGGAACCGACCTTTTCCATTGCCTGGCAAAGGCTGCACAAGGCGGCGCGGTACCTGGCCAGGATTTTAGCCGGATAATTGACGAAATGGTCGCGGCCATTGGCTCCGTTGCCAGCGGTGCGACACCGGCGATTATTCCAAATCGACAAGGGCAGGAAGTCACCACGCCACCGGTTCCCGATCAAGGCGCGGAGGAGGTCCCCGCATCCGAACCGGCGAGGGAGGTCAATGATCGCGTCCTGCGGGTTACCGCCGCGAACCTGAACCGTCTGCTGGGGCTTGCCGGCGAGTCCCTGGTGACCTCGCGCTGGCTGACGCCTTACGCGGAGTCGCTCCTAAGACTCAAGCGGCAGCAATACAAGCTTTCGAAAACTGTGGAGTCTCTGCGCGATGCGCTTGGCCAACAAGAGCTCGACGAGCAGAGCCAGATTCGCCTGAACGAGGCGCAGCAACAAGCCGTGGCCTGCATGCAGGAACTCTCAGATCGCCATGCGGAACTGGAAGTGTTCGTCCGCCGTTGCACCAATCTTTCCCACCGGCTTTATAGTGAAGCGGTGGCCAGCCGCATGCGGCCTTTTGCCGACGGGACACACGGTTTTCCCCGCCTGGTCCGGGATCTCTCGCGCTCGCTCGGCAAAGAAGCGCATTTGGAAATCACGGGGCAATCCACACAGGTCGATCGCGACATGCTGGAGAAGCTGGAGTCCCCGCTTACCCATCTTTTGCGCAATGCGGTGGACCACGGCCTGGAAACGCCCGCGGAACGGCTGGATGCCGGAAAGCCGGCCCGAGGCACTGTTAAAATGGACGCGCGCCACTCGGCCGGGTTGCTGATGGTAACGGTTGAGGACGATGGGGGAGGCATCTCGCTGGACGTCCTGCGGCAGGCCATTGTCCGGAAGAAGCTCACGACCCATGAACTGGCGGCGGAACTCAGCCAGGAAGAGTTGCTCGATTTCCTGTTTTTGCCTGGGTTTTCCATGCGCGAGGAAGTCACCGAAGTTTCCGGGCGCGGCGTGGGACTGGACGTGGTCCGCAACATGGTAAAATCGGTCGGAGGCAGCATTCGCGTCACCACGGAAACGGGGCGCAGTCTGCGGTTCCAGTTGCACCTGCCGCTGACGCTCTCAGTCATGCGCGTGTTGCTGGTGGAAGTCGCGGGCGAGCCTTATGCTTTTCCGCTGGTGCGCATCCACAGCACTGTGCGCATTCCACGGAGCCAGATTGAGACGCTCGAGGGTCGCGAGCATATTCCCTTTGCCAGTGAACGAGTGGGGCTGGTCGCCGCATCGCAGATCCTTAACAAAAACGCTGCACCGAGCGTGGACGAACTGGCTATCGTCGTTCTCGGCGATCGGACCAAGCGCTTTGCCGTGGCGGTTGACAAGTTCCTCGGCGAGCGCGAGCTCGTGGTGCAGCCGCTTGATTCCCGGTTGGGCAAAATCAAGGATATCAGCGCCGGAGCGCTGATGCCAGATGGGTCACCCGCGTTGATCATTGACGTGGACGATTTTTCGCGCTCGATCGAGTCTCTGGTTTCCGGGGGCCGCTTGAGCAAGCTGCAAAGCGCACAGGCCGCGGGCGCCACACACCGCCGCAAGCGGGTTCTCGTGGTCGATGACTCCCTGACCGTGCGCGAACTCGAGCGCAAGCTTTTGGGCAACAGCGGGTACGACGTGGATGTGGCGGTCGACGGGATGGATGGCTGGAACGCGGTTCGAACCCAGGCCTACGACCTGGTGGTGACCGATATCGACATGCCTCGCATGGATGGCATCGAACTGGTCCGGCTCATCAAAAAAGACCAAAGACTCCACGCCTTGCCGGTGATGATCGTCTCCTACAAGGATCGCCCGGAGGACCGCAATCGAGGCCTGGAAGCGGGCGCGGACTATTACTTAACCAAAGGCAGTTTCCATGACCAGACGCTACTCAACGCAGTGGCGGACTTGATCGGCGAAGCCGATGAAGCAACGGAGGATGCACAATGAAAATGGGAGAAAAAGAATGCGCATAGGAATCGTCGATGACATGCCGCTGGCAGTGGAAGCCGTGCGCCGAACGCTCGCGATGCGCTCGCAGCACCAGATAGCTTGGACGGCAGGCAATGGAGCCGAGGCGCTGGAACTCTGCCTTCAGGACACGCCGGATCTGGTCTTGATGGATCTCATCATGCCGGTAATGGATGGGGTGGAAGCCACCCGGCAGATCATGGCCAACTGCCCGTGCGCCATTGTGGTGGTTACCGCCAGCGTCAATGCGAATGCGGCGAAAGTCTTCGAAGCCATGGGCTGGGGCGCGCTCGATGCCGTGGACACCCCCGCATTGCACAGTTCCAACCCGGAGAATGGATGCGCCGCGCTCTTGTCGAAAATCGACATGGTCAGCCGCATTCTTGGCGGCAACAGCCTGGATGGGTTCAAGCGGAGTTCGCCACCCGTAAAATCGCCTCTGGTGGTGATCGGCGCTTCAGCGGGAGGCCCGAGCGCGCTGGCCATGATCCTGGGAAAGCTGCCAAGAAACTTCGCCGCACCGGTGGTGCTCGTCCAACATGTTGACGAGCAGTTTGCCCCATCGCTGGCCAGTTGGCTGGCGCAACAATCGATTTTGCCCGTCGTCGCAGCAAAGGACGGAGATAGGCCAGGCGTCGGACAGGTGTCTTTGGCGGTCAAGGACCACCATCTTGTCTTGCGCAAATCCGGTGTGCTTGGCTATTCGGAAAATCCCCGCGATGTTTTTTATCGGCCTTCGGTCGATGTGTTCTTCGAAAGTGTCGCGGAACACTGGACCGGAGAAGTCATTGGCGTCCTGCTGACCGGGATGGGCAGGGATGGCGCCAAGGGCCTCAAACGGTTGCGCGACGCCGGTCACCACACCATTGCCCAGGACCAGGAAAGTTGCGCGGTCTATGGAATGCCCAAGGCCGCCGCTCAAATTGACGCCGCAGTTGAAATTCTTCCCTTAAGCAAAATCGCATTCGCGCTGGAGCAACGCGTCCTTGCCGGTCGATCCAAATAGCTTTTTATGCCCACTCCTTCAAATCAAGCCAGCACGGATTTCAACCTGCCCGAAGCCTGCCACGCCCTGGTCCTTTTGATCGACGACCAGGCGTTCGTGGCTGACGCCGTGCGCCGCGCCCTCGCCGAGCAAAGCGATATTGATTTCCATTACTGCGCCAGCGCGTGCGAAGCGATCGCTGTCGCCAACGAACTGAAGCCGACGGTGATCTTGCTGGATCTGGTGATGCCTCACCTTGGCGGCCTGGCGCTGCTTAAGCTCCTGCGGGAAAACACCCCAACCAGCGAGGTGCCCATCGTTGTCCTCTCGGCCGAAGAAGAGGCACGAACCAAAAGCGAAGCCTTTGCCCTGGGAGCAAATGACTACCTGGTCAAGCTGCCGGACATGATCGAACTTCGTGCGCGGGTCCGCTATCACTCAAAGGCGCATCTGAACCGGGTTCAGCGGCAGGAAGCCTTCAAAGCCCTGCGCGAAAGCCAGCAACTGCTGGTCAAAAAAAACACCGAACTCTCCCTGGCCAATCAGGAGCTGGAGAAAGCGGTGACAGAGGTCAAGCAACTACGCGGCCTGCTGCCCATTTGTAGTTACTGCAAGAAAGTGCGCCAGGATGGAACGTATTGGCAGCAAATAGAATCTTACCTGGCTGAGCATTCCGACCTGACCTTCAGCCACGGCCTCTGTCCGGAGTGCTACAATGAGGTCGAGAAAGACTGGAACGCCAACCCCTAAGCAATGAACCCAAATAGTCAAAAGAGGAACGCTGAGGAGGATAATTGCCCCACTCTGGTCTTGCTTGTGGATGACCAGGCGCTGATCGCTGCGGCCGTTCAACGCGCTTTCGCGGGCGAAGCCGACATTAACTTCCATTATTGCTCCAACCCGCTGGAAGCCGTGGACCTGGCCAACAAGCTGAATCCGACGGTTATCCTGAGCGATCTTGTCATGCCACAGATGGACGGCGTGAGCCTGCTCCGCAAGTTTCGGGCGAACCCGGCAACCACACATACGCCAGTGATTGTCCTTTCCACCAAGGAGGAGGGCCAAATTAAAAGCGACGTGTTCGCAGCCGGAGCCAATGACTATATTGTCAAGCTGCCCGATCGCTTGGAACTGCTGGCCAGGGTGCGCCATCATTCCGCCGCTTACTGGCATCGCATTCAGCGCGACGAAGCTTTCGACGCCTTGCGCCGCAGCCAGCAGGCGCTGGTGGTGAGCAATGGATCGCTCATACTGGCCAACGAAAAGCTTGAGAATGCGACCCAAGCCAAATCGGAATTTCTCGCCAGCATGAGCCACGAGATCCGCACCCCGATGAATGGCGTCATCGGGATGGCAAATCTGCTGCTCGACACCGAGCTCAATCAATTCCAGCGCGAATACGCCGAGACCGTCCGGGACTGCGCCGAATCGCTTCTCGGGCTCATCAATGACATCTTGGATTTATCCAAGATCGAAGCGCAAAAGCTGAACCTGGAACAAATTGATTTCGATCTGCAAAAGAGTGTGGACGAAGTCCTAAGGCTGGCGGCCGACAGCGCCCACTCCAAAGGCCTTTACCTGGCAGGCATTGTCCCCTCGGATATCCCGGTAAGGCTCTGCGGAGATCCTTTGCGCGTCCGCCAAATCCTTACGAACCTGGTCAGCAATGCCATCAAATTTACCGAGGCCGGATCGGTCGTAGTGCGGATCGCGAAGCTGGACGAAACGGCTGACCGGGTGACTCTGTGCATCGAAGTCCACGACAGCGGCATCGGCATCGCACCCGAGGCGCAATTGCGGCTTTTCAGGCCATTCAGCCAGGCGGAAGCATCGACCACCCGCAAGTTCGGCGGCACGGGACTCGGACTGGCGATCTGCAAACAGCTCGTGGAAATCATGGGCGGCCAGATCGGGGTGGAGAGTGAAGCGGGCACTGGTTCCACCTTCCGGTTTACAATTTCGTTGCGCAAGCAGCAGGGGGCGGAAATGGTGGAGACGGCCAAGGCATTGTGCCTGCCGGAACTTCGGGCCGTGGTGGTTGGAAAGCAGCCTGCCATCCGCCACATCATCGAACAGCAGGTGCGCTCCCTAAAAGCACAGACTCTGGGGGCGGCCAGCGCAAACGAACTGCGGCAGTTATTGCAATTGCAAGGACAAGGCAACCCGGTCTCTCCCCAGATCGCCCTACTCCACATGCCAGTTCCGGATGCACTCAACGCGGCCCGCACTTTAAAAGCCGATCCCATAACCAGCCGCCTCAATCTGGTATTGCTCACTCCTTTTGGGCAACTGATCGAAATGGCGGACATCCACGAGGCCGGCATTCAGGCCTGTATTACAACGCCGATCAAGAGGCCCGAACTCCTGGCCTGCCTGGCTTCGCTAACCCGTCCTTTGGCAACGGCGAGCGCGACTGCTGCGACGGTGGCGGAAACGCAAGCGCCCGAGGCGTTGCGCAGCTTGCGTATTCTTCTCGCGGAAGACGGCGTCGTGAACCGCGCGGTGGCGGTCGCTCAGTTGAAACAGATCAACCGCGACCCCGTCGATATTGCGATGAACGGATTGGAGGCGGTGGAGCTTGCACGCCATACTTACTATGACGTCATCTTGATGGACTGCCACATGCCGGAAATGGATGGCTATGAAGCCACGCGGCAAATTCGCAAACTGGAAGCGGCGCGTGGCGGCAAACGGGCGTGCGTCATTGCCATGACGGCCAATGTCGCGGAAGACGCCAGCGAGAAATGCCTGGCCGCGGGAATGGATGGCTATCTGAGCAAGCCCGTTCGCGTCAGCGAGCTTCGCGAGGCGCTCAAGCGCCATGTGAACGCTGGAGGGACTGAGTGAACCTAGAAAAAGCAATTGGATTTCGCGCCAAGGATGCAAAGGTCGCCAAGACAGAGCTTTACGAAGTGGGCGAAACATCAAAGGGATCACCTACACGGTGATTTCTGCCTTTTTCATAAGTTCCTCCCTTGGCGGTCTTTGCGTCCTTGGCGCGGGTTCTTCTGCCGGATCTAGGGTGAAAATACCCGGAATGGTTCGGCGCGAGCGTTCCCAATGTGACACAGGCTTCCAGCTCAATTCTGTTCGGATTGGTTCTACTGAGGACCAAAGGTCCGTCCCATACCAGCCTGGGGCATCGCCCCAGGAAATTGGCGAAATAAGGTTCAGGGCTGAAGGCCCGCACCATTGTAAGAGATAGGACGGGCCTTCAGCCCTGGATTCTGTTGAATCGAAAACCTGGGGCGTTGCCCCAGGCTGGTATGGGGTCGCGCCTTTGGCGCTGAAAGATCGCTTTCGCGAGAGCGTATCTTGAATCCGAACAGGATTGTGGTTTCCAGTACTGTTTCAGTGCAGGTTGCGCCACCATTCACGGGACAGGCTGGAAGTCTGTATCACGTTCCCGGCTCCGCAAATAACCGGGTGTATTTTCATCATGCGTGGTGAGCGAAGCCCATGGACACTCATACCCGTCAGC
>SESF01002676.1_pt1 | contig 16030 bp, 11 predicted proteins | sample 3171521 | NCBI WGS metagenome assembly SESF01 (sample SAMN10866945, study PRJNA518727) | freshwater metagenome | biome: subpolar coniferous forest; feature: holomictic lake; material: water; isolation source: holomictic Lake 227, 6 m and 8 m depth | place: Canada: near Kenora, Ontario | collected...
GTTGCTCTTAATGGCTTGGCTGCTGGGCTTAAGCGCAGCCGCCTTGGCGGGTGAGGACCGTGCATTCCTGGTGGTCTATCCCAACGGCAAATATGTGTTGCCGAGCGGGGAAACTGTGGTTGTCGAGGGCAGCAAGACCAGCGGGCTGCAAGAAGCTATCGGTCGGGCAGTCAAAGACGGACTTGAATTGCCTGCCTCTCAGCGGCATAGATTTGCCCCCCGCTCCGCAGCCAAGCTGCCGCGCCCCGCAATCCATTTTCCGCGTTTTGGGCTCCGTACCCGAGCAACCAGCCGGGGTGCTTGGCCAGGAGCGGCGAAAGAACAGAAGCATTTGGGCTGGTGATATACGAACCGGCCGGCGTATTATTTCCCAAGCGTCTTTGATTATGAGCAACTTGCGCACAAAGGGACGGGAGAACGTCGGCTAGGGATATACGAACCAGCCGGGAGGAGATCAACGCGAATGAGGCTGGTAATCAACGACTTACACCCAAGAGGGCCGTGGGATGCCCGATCCTGGATAGCCGACTGGCCGTCGCAGAATCACAGTTAGCTCAGACAACGAACGCATGGAATCGTCAATATCAGATTGGCAAATTGTCGAGCGCAAGCTCAGGCGGACTCCATATATTGCCTGCCTCGCGGGCTTCGCTGCGGTGGCTCTGGGAGTTTGGTTTCCGTTTTCTGTGGGTATTCTTGTGGTGGCGGCTGGCACGGGGGTAGCCAGCTTTGCCTTTGGCTGGTGGAGGATGCACTCTCGTCGAGACATTCTGATTTTTGACCCCGGCCTCCAGTACACCTTCGGCCTCCCGTTAGTAATTCTTGTGTCGGCTAAGAACGGCGGTTTCGCCGCCGCAGCCTTGGTTGCCGCTCAGTGCATGGCTGTGTGCACCTTCACATGGACCGGGCTGTTCGCCCTTTTTCGACGCCAATTGGTGAGGACCTTAAAGCGGTATGAGATCTTACATCTCACTGGAGCCGACAGCTCGCCGCTCAGTCTCTGGGAGCGGCGGCTCAGTTTCGCGATATTTGGCGAGAGCGACTTTCAGTACGCGAGATTCGCCAACGTCCAGATGCCTCGGTGGTATCGGATTTCAGCGCGGGTGGTTCGAGCAATGGGATTCCTCATCTTTCTCGCTTCCGCCTGGCAGATGACGCGCGAGGGCTCTTCCGTTTCGGTTTGGCTCGTGGGTGCACTCGTTGGAGTTCTCGTCTTGGCTCTGCCCAGCTTACCGAAGGCATACATTGAGGAGCGAAACCGGATTCGGAGGCTTCGGGACGGTTCGTTCAAGGAGTTTTTGGAGAGTGAGCGACAGAAAGACAGATAACTATCCGGCTGGAGCCAACGCCGGGTTTAGCGCCCTGTTTGCAGCCGGACATCAACGTGAAACGTGAAACGTGAAACGTGAAACGTGAAGGGAATCCGAAAGCGCGCATCACGTTTCACGTTTCACGTTTCACGCCCCCCGCCGCCCCGGCCCACCGCCCACGGTTGTGGTTCCAGAAGGGAGAGAAGGCCTATTTCGGTTTGCGTGAGCTGACCTCATCAAAGACCGCCAGTAGGGGGAGGAAGCCATCCACCAGGAAGCCTTCGTAGCCGTGGCAGGCGCCGTCCCAGGCGCGCCAATCCTTGGATTGGCCATCGGGCCCAAAGCCCTGGTAATCGCCGGCGGCAAAGCCCTTGAGCATTGGGTAGAATAGTTTGCGGGCCTCCTGGACGCGGCCCAGTTGGTAGAGGGCCTTGATCGTGTAGTAGGCATGGCAGGTGGTGGCGCCGCCATTCTCGTAAATCTGGAAGCCGTCGGAGCCGTCCTCCTTTTCCGGCACGCCCCACCGGTGTTCGCCGATAATATAATCGCCTTTGGCCACGGGGATGAGATTTCCCGGCAGGCCGAGCTGATAGCTCTGGTAGCCCACCTCATCCATCTTCCGGAGCAGGCGGTCCATGATGTCCTTCGCGTCCTTATCGTCCACCAGCTCATAGCTGATGGCCATGCCGTTGATGAACGTGAACCAATAATCGTGGAGCTGGCCGTCGGCGCTCTTCCAACCAGCCAGGACGCCGGTCTTGGGATTGCGGAAGGTGGGCACGTAGGCGGCCCGGAGCTTGCGGGCCTTTTCCAGGAAGAAGTTGGCGTCAGCTCCCTTGCCGAGGTGGTAGGCGACGCGGGCGAGCATGCGGTAGGCCCGGAAGGCCAGGGCGTTGGCATAGGCGTCTTCGTGGCCGAAGTTGATGGTGTCCCACCAATTCGAGGGGCGGCTCTCGTTTTTGGGGCGGTCGCCATAGTTGCCGGAGGTGGGGTATTCGATGAGTCCGTTGTGGTCGCGGTCGGCGTCCATCATGGCGCGGGCCCATTCGGTGAGGCGGTCGTAACGGCGTCGGGCCCATTCCACATCCTTCGCGCCCATGGCGTAATCGCAGGCGGCAATGATCAGGGAGGGGTAGGCATCCAGCGCGGTGTTGGTGCCGCCCCACGCGGCGGTATCGGGATATTCGGGAGTGGCCTTGTAACCGACCAGCCCGTAGCCCAGCGCGCCGTCCAGGTAGCGGTCCAGGGTCATGCGGATCAGGTCCAGGCAGGTCAGGCCCTTGGCCAGCGGCGGGGCCTGGCGCGCGATGTCCGCGTATTCATAGACCGTAAAGGCGCAGGGGTCGCTGGAGGAATTGTTGGCGAGCATCTGCACCCGGGGATTGACCTGCAGCATGTTGAGGTAGCTCCGCCGGAAGCCGTCGAAGAGCGGGTCCTTCTCAATGCCCTTTAGCGGCGGATAAATGGCCGTCACCTCACAGCGGTATTCCACCCGCGGCGTGCTGGTGGTAGCGGGGGGGAATGAGATGCGGACGAAGGGTCGGGGCACGTTGCGGCGGGCATCATAATCCAGCTTCCAGCCGGGAGCGTCGGCAGTGATGCGGACGGAGCCCAGGTCCGGCAGGTGAAGGAGCGCCGGCAGCAGGACGCGCAGTTCGTGGGGCTGCATCAAGCCCAGGAGCGTGGCGTGGTTGGAGTGCTGGTCGAAGGTCAACACCAGGGGCACGGCCCCCCGGCCTTCGATAAAGCGGGAGCGGATCAGGAATGAGTTCTCGGCGAACTCGAATTCCCAAGCCGCGGGCGATTTCGGGTCAGCACCCACGGGGCGGCACGCGAGCTGTTTGGCGCCCAGCTTCTGGATCTGCCACGGCTGGGCGGGTTGGCCCTCGATGAAGACGGGGTTCTGGCTGAGGCGGCCCTGGCCAAGGCTATCCACGGAGAGGCGGGCGAACGCGGAGTTTGTGGGTGAGAGGCTGAGAGCATAGTAGGCGGATTTGAAATCGGCCTCCGTAGTGGCGCAGGCGGCGGAGAAGGAACCGAGTAGTGGACCCGCGAAACACGCTAAATACACGAAAGGGCGGCAGAGGCAATACGTCAGCACTCTCGTGGCAGTCTCGGTCTCAAGTCGGCGGCAGCGGGATGGAACAGGAGCGGGTTCAGCCACAGATGGCACAGATTTCACAGAATGGGATAGGGATCGCGGGTGTGGCTTATTCTTCATGTCGTTGGCAGGTCTAATAGCCGGTTTGGCGGTTTGCGGCAACGGTGGAAATGCCCTCGTCCCAGTGACCGGCGCGTGACAAGAGCCCTCAAACTTACGGTCTGAATCTCATTAACACCCCGCTTTAGCGCATTGGCGTCAGGGGTAGTTTTGTAACATGTTGATATTAGGCAACATAGCGCTGTACTTTTGGGAGTGCTTCATCCTTTATCTTCGGGATGAAACAACATTCTCCTCCCCAAAAGTCTGCGCCCAAGCAATCAACGCGCAACGCCAAGAAGGCTGGCTCCAATTCGGCTCAACCCCTTGCGGCGTCACTGCAGACACAGTTGGACAAACTTCCCCTGGATCGGCTGGCTCGCGCTTCGGGTTTTCGCCGTCGCCAGCCCAAGAAGCTGACTCCAAGATTGTTTGTGCAAGCGGCCTGTCTGCTGGTGACGCTAGGTTCGGTTTCCTATCGCCGCTGGGCTGGCCTGATTGGGGTTCTGGGCGGATGCACGTTGGCCAAGCAATCTTTGTTCGAGCGCATCTCCCCCAGAGCCGTTGCTTTCCTGCAAGCGGTCCTGGGGGCCTTGTTGGGCACGCTGGCGACCACCCCCACCTCGGTGCCCGCTGCCTTGCAGGGCTTCGGACGGGTACTGGTCCAAGACAGCACCACGCTGCAGCTCTCGCAAAAACTGGCTCGCTTCTTCCCCGGTGCCAGCAATCAAAAGGGTGCTCAGGGCGCCCTGCTCAAGATTCAAGCCTGCTACGATTTGCTCTCGCAAAGCTTTGTCTATTTTTCCCTGAGTTCGTTTCGGCGCAACGACCAAGCCGCCTCGCCCGAGGTATTGCCGCTGGTGCGGGCCGGGGATCTGATCCTCCGCGATCTGGGCTACTTTGTCTTGAAGGTGTTGCAGCAAATCGCCTTGGCCGACGCGTATTTCCTGAGCCGCTTGCGGGTTGGCGTCAGTCTCTGGGAAGCCGACGGATCTACGCCGGTGAACCTACTGTGCCGCTTGCGAAGCTGCCCGGGACACTTCGAGGGCCTATTCTGTCTTGGAAAAGAGAAGGTGCTGGTACGCGTAGTGGGCATTCGAATGCCCGTCCCAGTGGCTGCCCATCGCCGCCGCCAGGCGCGGCAGAACCGGGATCGTCGCTCCCCGCCCAGTGCCCAGCGCCTGGCGTTGTTGGGGTGGGCGATCTTTATCACCAACGTTCCGGCTACCCGCTTGTCGGCCAGGGCCGTGGCTCAGGTCTACGGCCTGCGCTGGCGCATCGAAACTATCTTCAAGGCGTGGAAGAGTCACTTTGCGTTGACCCAAGTGCCCGCGGGCTCCAAGGACCAGGTCGAGGCTTTGATCTATGCCAAGCTATTCTTCATCACTCTGTTCCATGTCTGCTTCCGGCGGCAGTGGTCCGTCGGCATCGATACCCAGAGGCGGCCCGCCTTGAGCTTGCTCAAAGTAGCCCAGACCGTGGAGAACTACCTTCTGGTTTTGGTGTTGAGCCACATGGGCTTGAATCTCGCGCTGGCTTGGGAGCAACTGCTCAATACCCACTGCCGCTACGAACGTCGGCGCCGACGCCACTTCATGCAGGAAGATCAGGGGAAGGACAGCGCCGTAAGGTAATGAATGTAAATCCAAAGAATTACCCTGACGCCCATGCGCTGAAGCGGGGTGTTAATGAGAGGGGAGCATTGTTGACGCGAGTTACTTCTGCGGGGGCGGTTGGGTTGACTATCCGTATTCTGGGACTCGTGCAATCCATGGTTGTAGTGGCGGCGCTTTTTGGCTTTGCTTCGGGACGGACATCGATGTGCATCAATCAGACGGAACGAAGAAAGTGATCTCTATGCGAAACAAGACTGCCCTCGCGACCTTATTCCTGTGCGTCTCCACTTTGGCCGGATTGTTTTTGGCGGCCGACGTGGCCGCCAAGCCGAGTGATCTGGCCAAGGGCTTTGCTGCGCCGCCTCAGTCGGCCAGGCCGTGGGTGTATTGGTTCTGGCTGGACGGGAATATCACGCGCGAGGGCATTACCGCCGACTTGGAGGCGATGCGGCAGGTGGGGATCGGCGGGGTACTGATCATGGAAGTGGACCAGGGCGCGCCGAAGGGTCCCGCGCGATTTGCCAGCCCGCAGTGGCGCGAACTCTTCAAGTTCGTGCTCGCCGAGGCCAGCCGGCTCGGCCTGGAAGTGAACATGAATAATGACGCCGGGTGGTGCGGCAGCGGTGGACCGTGGATTACTCCCGCGCTGGCGATGCAGAAGGTGGTGTGGACGACCACACCGGTGGAGGGGCCGCGCCATTTCGAGCAGGTGCTGCCGGAGCCGGGCAAAGTGGCTGGTTATTACGAGGACATCGCCGTGCTGGCATTCCCGACGCCGGCGGAATACCGCATCGAGGACATTCAGGCCAAGGCGGCGTTTGTTCGGCAAGAGGTGCCGTTCAAGCAGCTGCCCGAGCCACTGCCGGCGGATAAGACGATTGTTCGGGGCAGCGTTCGCGAGCTTACCGCGCAGATGTCCAAGGATGGCCGCCTGGCGTGGGATGTGCCGCCCGGCAAGTGGTCCGTGGTGCGCTTTGGCCATACGCCGACGGGCAAGGACAATCACCCCGCTCCGCTCGATGGCCGGGGACTGGAGTGCGACAAGCTCAACCCGAAGGCTGCGGACGTGATGTTCGAGGGGCTCATGGGCAAGCTCATCGCGGATTCCAAGCCGCTGGTGGGAAAGACGCTGGTGGCGACGCACATTGATAGCTGGGAAGTTGGTTCACAGAACTGGACTCCGGCTTTTCGGGAGGAGTTCCGACGGCTGCGCGGTTACGATCCCTTACCCTTTCTGCCGGTGATGACGGGTTTGGTGGTGGAGAGTCTGGAGGTGTCTGAGCGGTTCCTCTGGGACTTGCGGCAGACGATCTCCGAGCTGGTGGTGCAGAACTACGCGGGCCGCTTCCGCGACTTGGCGCATCAGCACGGGCTGAGGCTTTCGATCGAAGCGTATGATGGCTGCTGCGACGACATGACGTACGCAGGTCAAGCCGACGAGCCGATGGGCGAGTTCTGGTCGTGGAGCTTTGGCAGCGGTGCCGATTGGTGCACCGAGATGGCCTCGGCAGCGCACATCTATGGCAAGCCGATCCTGGGCGCCGAGGCGTTCACGGCGACCGATAAGGAGAAATGGCTCGGACACCCGGGCGGGATCAAAGCGCTGGGCGACTGGGCATTCTGCGAGGGGATAAACCGCTTTGTGTTTCATCGCTATGCGCTACAGCCGTGGCGGGATGTGAAGCCGGGGATGTCCATGGGGCCTTGGGGGCTGCATTACGAGCGCACCGAGACCTGGTGGGGGCAGTCAAAAGCCTGGCATGAGTATTTGTCCCGCTGCCAGTACCTGCTCCAGCAGGGCCAGTTCGTTGCCGATATCTGTTACCTTGAGCCGGAGGCGTCGCCTTATCGGTTCCGCGCTCCGCCCACACCCGGGAATCCGGCCCACCGGCCAGCCTACAACTTCGACGGCTGCACGCCGGAGGTTCTGCTCTCGCGCATGAAAGTAAAAGATGGCCGGCTGGTGCTGCCCAGCGGCATGAGCTACCGCGTGCTCGTCCTGCCCGACGTGGAGACGATGACGCCGAAGCTGCTGCACAAAGTCAGCGAACTGGTTAAGGCCGGGGCGACGGTGGTGGGCCCGGCCCCGGCGAGGTCGCCGAGCCTCTCGGACTTCCCGCAATGCGACGCCGAGGTGCAGAAGCTAGTGCGCGAGCTGTGGGGCGGTAAGGGAGTGGATGCTCCTCATGCACGCTTGGAGGGAGTTGGGACTGTGGTACGGCGGACGTCCTGTTCCCCCTCACCCCAGCCCTCTCCCTTGGGGAGAGGGAGCAGCGAAGTCCGGCTCTCGGATGATTCAGGCGCGTCGGGTTTGCCGAGTGACGGGCCAGTGTTCTCCCTCTCCCCGGGGGAGAGGGCTGAGGTGAGGGGGAACGAGCTGTGCGACTACCCCCTGCAAGCCATAGAAATCGAGCTGTGCGCCGCGAGCGCGGCAGAGCAGGGGACTCGCTCGTTCGGGCCGGGCCGGGTCATCTGGCCTTTGGAGGGCGAGCAGAAGGAACAGGCCACGTCAGAACCGCCAGCGCGGCTGGGCGCGGCCAAATGGATTTGGTTCAAGGAAGGCAATCCCGCCGCGGCAGCACCTCCCGAGAAACGTTACTTCCGCCGGGTGCTCGTGCTGGAGGGCGTGGCCGAAATTCAGTCCGCGCGCATGGTGATGACGGCCGATAATGAGTTCGAGTTGTGGGTGAATGGGCGGCGAGCAGGCGGTGGTGACGATTTCACCCACACGTACACCATGGATTGCACCCGGCTGCTGGTGCCGGGCACCAATCTGCTGGCCGTGCTAGGCAGCAACGCGGCTGATTTCCCCAACCCGGCGGGGCTGGTTGGGAACCTGGTCATCAAGTATCGCGATGGCCGCACGGTCGAAGTGCGCACCGACGGCCAATGGGAGGCGGCCATGACTGCGCAGGGCAACTGGAAGTCCGAGATCGGGCCGCCCACAGCGTGGGAGCCGGCAATGGAACTGGGCGCAGTGGGGATAGAGCCCTGGGGCAACGTGGACCATGAAGCCGGGCCGTCGAAACTCATCTACCCGAGCGTTGAGGCTATCGCCGGCCTGATGCGGAAGCTGGGTGTGCCCCCGGACTTCGATTACCAGACGCACAGCGGCGAGCGCAGCCTCCGCTACATCCACAAACGCATTGGCAAGACGGACCTGTTCTTCGTGGCAAACGAGAAGTCGCATCCCGAGCAAGCCTTATGCAGCTTCCGTGTCCAGGGCAAGCGCCCCGAGCTATGGTGGCCTGATACTGGCCGGATGGTGCAGGCGGCCGTTTACGATGAAGTCGACGGCTGCGTCCGGATGCCAGTCCGGTTAGATGCCAGCGGCTCGGTGTTCGTGATGTTCCGATCAGGCGAGGGCATCGAGCGGGACCGGATTACTGCCGTGAAACGAAACGGCGAACTGCTGGTTGATGTGAACAAGAAAGAACTCACCGCGCCGGCAGGCGGTGAGCCCGGGATCGAGACCATTCGGAGGGTGGGCCGCTCGGTCGAAGCACAGGTTCAGCAGCCAGGGACTTATACGCTCACAAGCGCCAACGGCAAGAGCCGGCAGGTGACTACCTCAATACTCCCAGAGCCAGTCGAGATCCGCGGCCCGTGGGAGCTGCAGTTTTCGTCCAACGCGGGCGCGCCGGAGCGGGTGACGCTGGATCACTTGATCTCCTGGAGCCAGCACAGTGATGCGGGCGTTCGCTACTTCTCAGGCACGGCGACCTATCGCAAGACCTTCATTGTGCCGGACGGACTCGTCGCGCAAGGCATGCGCGTGTATCTGGACTTGGGCCGGGTCGAGGTGATGGCGGGCGTCCGCCTCAACGGCAAGGACCTCGGCATCTTGTGGAAAGAGCCCTATTCCGTGGAGGTGACTGACGCATTGAAGTCCGGCCGGAACACGCTGGAGGTGCAAGTCGTGAATCTCTGGATCAACCGGCAGATTGGGGACCAGCAACTGCCCGAAGATAGTGAGCGCAATCCCAACGGCACGCTCAAGCGCTGGCCGCAATGGCTGCTGGACGGCAAGCCCAGCCCGACTGGCCGTTACACTTTCACAAGCTGGAGCCTCTGGCAGAAGGACTCGCCGCTGGTGGAGTCAGGTCTGATTGGACCCGTGGAGTTGAGGGCGGTGCAGAGCGTGGTGCTTCGTTGAGCACAGGGTATTCTGAAGGTACTCTGGAGCCCATTCGCCTTATCCCCCACTACTCCCCCAGTAAACCCCCTCTACACCCCCTGTATTCCCCCTCTATTCGAATAGAAGGGGTTTAGAGGGGGTATACAGGGGGTATACAGGGGGTATAGAGGGGGTGTAGAATGGGATATGGCGAGGGTAGGGCGCACAAATGGAAGAGATGGGCTTGAAACCGGCGGGTTGGCAGCGGCTGGAGGGAGTGTTGCCCAAGTTGGGCGCCTGGCGACGCGGGAGGACGCTCGCCCTCCCGGTTCACCGGCTGGGCAACACGCCCTGGAGGAGGCGCTCGGCTTACTGGACGGGGATGCGGGCGGAGATTGTTTTCGGCAAATCGCGCCAGCCGTTGATTTGCTGCACGGTTCGGATGAAGACGCGCTTGCCGGCGGGCAGCAGCTTGAACGTGTCCAGGTAGAGCTCGGTGATGTCGCTCAGGCCGCCTTGCGGGTCGGGAAGCAGGCCCAGGATCTTGTAGTGGTCCACATAGGAGACGCCGGGGTTCTGGGCCTTGGCGCCGAGGACGACGATGAACTGGACCGGTTGAGCCGAAAGCACCAGTTGGAGCGAGACGGTGCCGTCGGTCCTGGTAATGCTGAGGCCCGACACCGGGTTATCCGGGAAGATGGGGACCGGGCTCGGGGTCGGCGTCATGGGCAAGCCAAACGTGGCCAGTTGCATGTTGATCTTGACGGCCAATTCGTAGCCCGACAGGACACCGGACTCGCCGAGGACTGGGTGGGTCTGGCGGGTGCGGGCCAAGGTGTTCCAGGCGAGGTACTGCTCGTCGGTGAGGGTGCTCCAGAACGCGCGGGCCTTCTGGAAGGCGATCCGGCAGTCAATTTGCGGGGCGGTGCGGGGGTCGCGCGGGATGACCTTCCGGCGGCGGATGAGCCCATAACGGTTTTGGTAGGTGACAGTATCGCCGACGCTCCCTGTTTGCGGCACATCGCGAATCTTCATGCCTGCCTTAGTAAGCAGTTCCTGCGCCGAAAGTCAACACCGGTATTAAGAAATCTGTTTACAACCAGAGCGGGGTAGCGCTACCATAGCCATGATGAAGCGAAGGAATTCATCGTCGGCAGCCAAACCGTTGGCCTATCATCCCAAACGGGAAGATAGACAGACCTGTCTAATCACTTGTTCGACCAAGTTACGATGCCTCATTTCCACTTATGAATAGGAACAATGTTGTCCCTTTGGCTGGGCCCCTCATTGCGGCAATACTAGCCTCAACCGCCATGCTTGCCTCCCAAGGCGCGCAGCCCGGAGAACAGTTCAAACTCCGCGATTTCCCACCGTCGCCGTTCGATGCGAAATTCACGGCCACCACCTCGCTCGAAACGGACCCAGCCCTCCGGCGCGTTGACCGGGATGTGGACTTCAATGCAGTTATTACGAACCAAGCCGCGATGGCTCTAATCGCCGACATCAAGGAACTGAAAGACAAACTGCTTTCCCTCAAATCTGCGGTGAACGCAAAAGATCCGATGCTGCGAGTTTATGCCCAATACGTTGACACGGCGCATGATTGGGTGATGAAGGCCCACGGCCGCGAGTTCACGGCTGCCAATCAATACTTCAGTTCCTATGCTACGAATCAGACAACCCAACTGGTCCGCGACCGTGCGATTCGTTTGATTGATATGGCCCTGTATACGGACCTGGCCAGCAACACCAATTTTGCGCCGCTGCTTAAGTCAACATTTGAGACACTCAGCCGCAAGTCCCCCAAGCTTCGCTCCTCCTATGCTCGCAATGACGCCCTAATCGGCTTCCAGCGGACAGCGCCCCCCAAACCGGTCACCACGTGGGAAGCGTATGTAGTCGAACTCGATCAACGCTACGGTTTGGTGCTGATCAAACTGGAGCAGATTCAAAGCCGGGAGGCGATCCCAGCCGAGGTGATCACGGGATCGATGTACGGGGATCTTTATCGCACGTTGGACGACAGCGCGCAGCAATACGTCATGCTGAACACGCCGGAAGAAATCCAAAAGCTACAGCAGGAACTGATACGGAAGGTGATCGAACTCTCTCGCTTGCAAGCGCCGCCGCGATGACCAACGGATAAGTTGAACAACCACATCAAAAGAAACCCGTCGAACTTGGCTGCTGCAGTGGACGCGCCGATCGCGCGTTTGTCTGCGTTGGTGGGTGAGCGGTGGCGCGCCACTGAGCAGCGACGTTAGGGCAAAATCGCCATTAACTATACTATGAAGCATTTAACAATCGTTCTGACTTTGCTTGGCATGGCAGCCTGCATCATTGTTGCCGAATCACCGTCGTATGTTCCCCTGCGTCCCGTCATCTCATTGCCAGAAGCATTTCCGCTGGCGGCGCGAGCGCTCGGCAGCGACACAAATCGCTTTTACTGCTTACAAGCCCTATGGGGAACCAACGATGCGCCGAACGGAAAGTGGCTTTTTGTTTTTGTTAGCACAAACGGGGAGTCGAAGCGCGTGACAGTCTTCTCAGATAGGAAGACTCGAGTAGCCCCGACAATGGTGCTCCCGGGAGGGCGTTGACGATGCCTAACTTTTGCAGCAGCGAATGCGCCGGCGGCGTCTCGGTTAGAATCCGCAGCCCTTGGCGGCGCATCGCTGAGCGTTTTCGTTCGGGAGGGAGGGCCCCCCATTCCAAGCCACCTCAGGGCTTCGGAATATTGATGCCGATGGCGCGTTCGAGGCGGGCGCGGGCGACTGAGAACCCATGGAGGGCCAGGATTTGCGTGGTGCGCGCTTCCGTCAGCGCGGTCTGCGCGCTTAACACGTCCAATTGTGTGCCGGTGCCAGCCTCACTGCGCGCCCGGGACAGACGCAAGGCTTCTTCGGCCTCCTCGAGGACTTTCTCCTGCGACTTGAGCACCTCGTCCGCTTCGATGAAGTTTGAGTAGGCGGTGCGGACTTCCAGCTCGATGCGCCGGCCCGCGTCATCCAACTCCACTCCCGCGCGCTCATAGAGCGCCCTGGCTTCCACCACTCGGCCCTTGGTGCGCCATCCGTCGAACAGGTTCCAGTTCAGTTGCACCCCTGCGATCCAGCCGTACTTTTCGTCGGTGAGATCCGGGCTGAGGATTGAGTTATGGGCATCATACCCCGCAAAACCCTGGAGGGTCGGCTTGTAAGGCGCCTTGGCGTTGACGATGTCCTCCTTCCGCAGGGCTTGCGTTTTGCGCAAAGCCTCAAGCTCAGTGCGTCGTTCGAGGGCCAGGGCGACTGCTTGCGGCAGGTCGATTTTGTAGGGCTCGGCCGCGAGTTTGCCCGACAGCGTGAGCGGAATGTCCTCCAGCGCTTCCTTTGGCACATTGAAGCCGAGCTGATTAATCAGGTTGTTCTTGGAGATGCGATAGGTGTTGCGGGCCCGGATCAGCTTGGGCCGCGCATTGGCAAGCTCGACTTCGGCGCGGAGCACGTTGAAGCGGGGAACAGTGCCGGCGTTGTAACGCCGCGTGGTGTCCGCCAGCTCCCGGGTGAGCAGCTCGACCGAGGCTTCCTGCACGGTGATTTGCTGCACGGCCAGCAGCACGTCGTAGTAGGAAACTTGCACCCCTACGACTGTGTTGGCGACCGCGGTCTGGTAATCCAGCATTGAGCGCTCCTTCAGCAGCCGGGAGGCGCGGAGGGCCGACATGATGCGTCCGCCTTCGTAGAAGGATTGCACCAGCTTGAGTTGCGTCGCCCAATTCTGGGGAGGGCCGAAGTAGAAGCCGGGCGAGATGACCGTGTTGTTGATGATGACAGGCGGGTTATTTGCCGTGTCCACATCGCTGGGCTGGGCCGCGGAGAAGCTGCCCCCGAGGTTGACTTTGGGAACGGCAATCGCGCGCGTCTGGATGCTGACGCCTTGTGCCACCTCCAGGTCCTTCTGGGCGCGCAGGATGTTGGGGTTGTGCTGTAACGCGAGGTTCACGCCGTCCGCGAGCGACAGCGGTTGGGGGACGAATTTGTTAGTGGTGGACGTGGGAGCGGGTGCTCCTGTCGTGCGCCCAGCGCCGGTGAGGTCAAGGGAATCGAGTTTGTTTGTGGCGTCTGGGGCGGCGGATGCACGGGGCGGCGACGCCGAAGCCAATAGCCAACCCAGGGCGAGGAACAGCAGGGCCCGGTGCGACAAGCTGCCGAACTGGAGCCTTCCAGTCAGGCCCCTGCACGGTTTAACCAATTTCTGCTCTTCCGCCTGTAAAGTTTCTTCGCTGTCGTTCATCTGAATCACGGGCGATGGTTTAACATCTTATGCCCCGGCGGCATATACTAAACTTTCTGAATGGGTAGCATAGTCGGATAGCTCAAACGACCTGAGCGGGGGCTATGTCCTCATTTGACCGTAGCGACCAGGATTGTTCGAATGGGCGTATTTATGCCAGGGGTCAAAGCTTCGTTTTGATGCCGCACGCGCGCATAAGACACCAGCCGCGGGCTGCCTCGTAAAGGGCAAATACGCCGAAAGCCACCAGGAAGATACAAGCCCAGCCGCTCCGCCCGGAGAGCAGGATACCTGCGACGATCAAGGCGATGCCCCACACCGCGCGCACGATGCGCCCGGTCCGGTTAATGTTCCGCGCAAAGAAGTTACCCATGCCAACCCTTAACACACGGCCGGAGTAATGCAAACCAGCCCGCTCCCGCGCCACGCTCCTGTCCGGAGCTGTATTCTCGACCCGGTCAGCGAGTGGCTATTGCGAATGAGCCTTAGGGCGTGCAGATTGCCGGACGATGAGCCCCAAAGCATTGCGGTCGGAGATTTGGCTGCCCAGGCCGTTGGAAGAGGTTTTTGACTTCTTCGCCGACGCGCGGAATCTGCAGGCCCTTACTCCCGATTGGCTGGACTTCTCAGTCCTAACCCCGGCGCCCATCCTGATGCGGGCGGGAACGCTCATAGACTACCGCCTGAGGCTGCGCGGATTTCCCATCCGCTGGCAGAGCGAGATCACGGCTTGGGAGCCGCCGCATCGCTTTGTGGATGAGCAGCGTCGTGGGCCTTACAAGCTCTGGATTCACGAACACCGCTTTGAGGCCCGGGACGGCGGCACGCTGGTCGGCGATTTCGTGCGGTATGCGGCGCCGGGTGGATGGTTGGTGGAATGGCTGTTCGTGCGCCGGGACGTGGAGCGCATCTTTCAATTCCGCCGCGAGAAGCTTCTGGCGCTGTTCGACAAGCGCTGCTAGTGATCTGTTCATGAAATAGGTGGACAGAAGTAATTGGGGGTGGTAGTTTGAGGTGCATGGCAAGACCTATTCGTGGTTTGGAGCTGGATTCCGATCAACGGGAAGAACTGGAATGGCTGGTGCGAGCGCCCACGACACCGCAGCGTAGCGCTCAGCGGGCTCGCATCTTGTTGGCGTGCGCCGATGGGCACTCCCAACAGGAGGCGGCCCGGCGAGTGGGTGTGCGCCGCCGCATCGTGACCAAATGGTGCGGGCGCTTTCGCAAGCTGGGGCTGGCGGGCTTGGCGGATGCTGAGGGGCGCGGACGCAAGCCGTCGGTGTCGGAAGAGCGCCGCGCCCTGATCCTGACCCAAGCCACCCGGCCGCCCAAAGGCCAGACTCGGCATAGTGTGCGTTCGATGGCCCGGATGGCGCAGGTGTCAGTTGGCACCGTTCACGCCCTGTGGCGAGCCAACGACATCAAGCCGCACCTGACGCGTACCTTCAAACTCTCGAACGACCCCCAGTTTGAAGCTAAGTTCTGGGATGTCATCGGGCTGTATCTAAATCCGCCGGACAAAGCCCTGGTGCTCTGTTGTGATGAAAAGAGTCAGTGCCAAGCGTTGGAACGGACCCAACCGGGTTTGCCCTTGGGGGTGGGCCACATCAAAACCCGCACCCATGACTACATCCGCCACGGGACCGTGACCTTGTTTGCCGCCCTGTCCTATCTGGACGGCAAGATCCTGAGCTGCACCGCGGAGCAACACACCCACCAGGAGTGGCTGGCTTTCCTCAAGCTCATTGAGCGGCAAACCCCGGCCGGACTGGCGATTCACCTGATTATCGACAATTACGGCACGCACAAGCATCCGACCGTTAAGGCTTGGTTAGCCCAGCACCCGCGCTTTCATCTGCATTTCACGCCCACCAGCAGTTCCTGGCTCAATCTGGTGGAACGGTTCTTTCGCGACCTGACCCAGGACGTAGTGCGCGAGGGCAGCTTTGGGAGTGTGCGCGAACTGGTACAGGCCATCCAGACCTACTTGGCAGAGCGGAACTTGGCCCCCAAGCGCTATGTCTGGAGGAAGAAGGGCGAGGAGATACTGGCTAAGATCGCCAAGGCCCGCGCCGCCCAAACTGCACCGCCTCCCTTATGACCCCTCATTTCATGAACAGCACACTAGCGGAAAGAACGGCGGCCGCGCTTTCACAAGCGCGGCCGCGTGCTAAGGAATCTCGTTTAGCGTGGCTGGCGGGCTAGAACTTTCCGCCGTACACCGCGCTCTTGCCGAGCAGCTGCTCGATGCGCAGCAACTGGTTGTACTTCGCCACGCGGTCGGTGCGGCTGAGCGAGCCGGTTTTGATCTGGCCGGCGTTGGTCGCGACGGCGATGTCCGCAATGGTCGCGTCTTCCGTCTCGCCCGAGCGATGGCTGATGACGGCGGTATAGTCGTTGTCCTGGGCCAGCTCCACCGCGTCGAGCGTCTCGGTGAGCGAGCCGATCTGATTGACCTTCACGAGGATCGAGTTCGCCGTGCCGGTATCAATGCCCCGCTGCAGGAACTTGA
>SESF01007160.1_pt1 | contig 15992 bp, 9 predicted proteins | sample 3171521 | NCBI WGS metagenome assembly SESF01 (sample SAMN10866945, study PRJNA518727) | freshwater metagenome | biome: subpolar coniferous forest; feature: holomictic lake; material: water; isolation source: holomictic Lake 227, 6 m and 8 m depth | place: Canada: near Kenora, Ontario | collected...
GTTGGTTTTGGAGTTCCCCCTGCTGTAGGCCGCGTGTCCTCACGCGGCGTTCAACCCAAATTCGGCAGTTGATTTAACCGCAGAGAACGCAAAGATCGCAAAGAAAGGTAGTTATGCATGGATTGCCTTAGCCTTCCATTCACCCGGCAGGTAAATCAGTCCTTTGGCTCAGCATCATCACAAGTTCCTTTCTTTGTGCTCTTTGCGTTCTTTGCGGTAGATCGCAAATGCCGTGTTTAGGTTCAAGGGTGTGAAATATCCGGCCTAGCGGTGACTGGTGTCGGCGGGCTGGTAGAGATACTTCTGGAAGCCGGCGAAGATGTTGCCGATTTCGTCGGGCTTGCCGAGGTCGGCCACGGCGTCGGCAATCGAGTCGTGGTACTTGAGCCGCAGCAAGGGCGTCAATTTCTCCTGGTCGAGTTCCTCCACGCCGACGGTGACGTAGTGGGAGAGGACAAAATCGAGGAACACCTGCTGTTTGGCGCTGAAACGGGTGTTGATATAGACCCGCGCATTGGCGGCGCGAACCTCGCGGCTGAGCGGGGGCATGGCGTAGGCCACATGCGCCAGAACATCGAACAGGTCGCTCTTCTCCGCATCAATGATCTTCTGCATCTCGGCCATCTGGTCCCAGCCAAAGCCCTTTTCCGCCAGGCCCTGCAGCAGCTTGGCTCGGGTGGCGGGGGCGCTCCAAATGGCGCGGAGTTCCGCCTCATCCTTGAAGAACTCAGGCAGCCTGCCAAAGAGCAGCTCCAGGAACTGCTGCGCGGACATCGGCGTGCCATCAGGATGCCAGAAGGTGGTGGCCATCATGTGCTGGATGTTGCGGGCTTTGCCGTCGGCTAGCCTGATCTTGATTCTTTGGCGGGGTAGCGGCGGCTCGGGGTCTGGGCGGGGAACGGTGGGAGTTATCGGAGGAATGGGACTGCTGGGGGGCTCCGGCTCAAGCGGCTCGCCGTCCCACTCCCGGTCGCTAAAGTGGTGATGCGCCTTCACGAAGTCGTAGATGGTGAAGTAGTCCTTGCCGTCGTAGAGCCGGGTGCCGCGACCGATGATCTGCTTGAACTCGATCATCGTATTGATGGGGCGCAGCAGTACGATGTTGCGGATGTTGCGGGCATCCACGCCGGTGGAGAGCTTCTGCGACGTGGTAAGGATGGTCGGGATGGTCTTTTCGTTGTCCTGGAATTCCCGCAGATGCTGGTCGCCGAGCGCGCCGTCGTTGGCGGTGACCCGCTGGCAATAGTTCGGGTCGGGGCTGGTTTTGAGCTGGTTGATGAGGTCGCGCACGACCAGCGCATGGGTCTGGTTGGCGCAGAACACCAGGGTCTTCTCGTTCTGGTTGATCTGGCTCATGAGAATCTCGACGCGCTTCTTTTCCCGCTCCTTGATCTCGATGATCTTGTTGAAGTCCGGTTCGTCGTAGAGCCTGCCGGCCTCGATTTCCCCCTCCACCACGGTGTCATCAGGCGTATAGACGTAATAATCCAGCGTGGTCTGAATCTGCTTCACCTTGAAGGGGGTGAGGAACCCGTCGTTGATGCCGTCCTTGAGCGAGTAGATATAGACCGGGTCGCCGAAATAGGCGTAGGTGTCCACGTTGTCTTTGCGCTTGGGGGTGGCGGTGAGGCCGAGTTGCACGGCGGGCGCGAAGTATTCCAGGATAGCGCGCCAGTTGCTTTCGTCGTTGGCGCCGCCGCGATGGCACTCGTCAACGATGATGAAATCGAAGAAGTCGGGCGGGTATTCCCCAAAGTAGGGGCTGGGCTGGCCGTCCTTCACCGGGCCCGTCATAAAAGTCTGGAAGATGGTGAAGAAGAGGCTGCCGTTCTTGGGCACCTTGCCTTTCTTGCGGATGTCCGCGGGGGCGATGCGGACCATGGCATCTTCGGGGAAGGCAGAGAAGGCATTGTAAGCCTGATCGGCGAGAATGTTGCGATCCGCGAGGAAGAGGATGCGCGGACGGCGCGTGGGCTGGCCGCTCAGGTTCCAGCGGGCGTAGAACAGCTTCCACGCGATTTGAAAGGCGATGAAGGTCTTGCCCGTGCCGGTGGCCAGGGTAAGCAGGATGCGCATGATACCGGCAGCGATGGCCTCCATCGTGCATTCGACCGAGGTGTCCTGGTAGTAGCGACTGGGGTGCGAGCCGCCTTTGTCCTCGAACGGCACGGCGGAGAAGCGGTCGCGCCAGGCGTTCGCTTGCGCGAAGGTCATGGCCCAGAGTTCGTCGGGGGTAGGGTAGCCGGCGATTTCCCCCTCGGGCCCATTAGTCCCATGCGTCCCATCAGTCCCATACCGCATATCCACCTGGTAGATGCCCTGGCCGTTGGTGGAGTAGGCATACCGCACCGCCAGCTTGCCGGCGTAGTTCTTCGCCTGACCCACCCCCTCGGTCAGTTCCTCGTCCAGCGCCTTAGCCTCGACCACCGCCAGCTTGCGGTTGCGATAGACCAGCACGTAATCGGCGGTGAGGGGTTTGCCGCGGCGACCGTGGCCTTCGATGCGGCCGGGGGTGATGGGGTATTCGCGCAGGATCTTGCTGCCCTCGACGACACCCCAGCCCGCCGCCTTCAGCGCGGGATCAATGTGCTCGGCCCTGGTTTCGGCTTCGTTCATGGCTGCTCCTTGCCGCCCTCCAGGGCCTGCTTGATGTGCCGGTCAAAGTCCGACTCGAACAACCGGTCCTGCACAACCCGGTATTTCTCAAACTCGCTTTCGGCAAAGGCCTTCGCCACCGCCTGGCTCACCTTGCCTGGATGATCGAGAATGTCCCGCTCGTTGAACTGGAGAAAGGCGTTCAGCTTGCCGGCCCAATCCTTCATCGTCATGGGCATATTCCGCTCCGCCTGATCCTCGGCGTAATCGAGATACATCGTCACGAAGCGGTCGAGCGACTTCAGTTCCTTCTCGGTGAGGTAATTCTTCGCCACGACGACATCCGGCTTAAGAATCTTCCCGTGCGGCGCGTTCTTCCACGTGGTCAGGCCCATCCTTTCTTTCTTGCTGTCGGCCCGCTCCACGATCAACTCGGCGGCGGTGCGCCCGTGAATGGCGAAATGGAGCTTGTTCTGCACCGCGGCGAAAAACGTCTGCGTGGTTTCCGCCTCCGCACTGTAATCCATCGCCGTGGCATAGATGTCCGTGATCTTCTGGTAGAACTTCCGCTCGCTCGCCCGGATTTCCCGAATCTCCGCCAGCAGGTTCTCGAAATACGCCTCGTTGAAGAACGAGCCGTTCTTGAGCCGTTCCTTGTCCAGCACGTAGCCGCGGATGGCGTAATCCCGCAGCACGCCCGTGGCCCATTGCCGGAACTGGATGGCCCGGGCGGAATTCACCCGGAAGCCCACGGCGATGATGGCGTCGAGGTTGTAGAAATCCATGTTCCTGGCCACCTCACGTGCGCCCTCCTTTTGAACTGTTCGGAAATTCCGAATAGTTGCCGGCCCGGAGATTTCCCCTTGGGCATACAGGTTGGCCAGATGCTCATTGACTGTGGGCACGGTGACTTCGAAGAGCGCAGCCATCAGCTTCTGCGTGAGCCATACCGTTTCCTCCGCCACCCGGACCTCGATGCCGTCCTCACCCGCCTGCCGGGTGAAGATCAGGAACTCAGCGGTGCTGTTGCGGATTTGGAGTTTCTTGTCAGGTTTCATGGCTGCGTCTGCGGGGAATGCTTACCCCAACGGGGTAACGACCTCCAGCCCAGGGTTGCCGAGTCCGCGAGGCTACCCTGGGTGAACCCGGTGAAATGTCATCAACCCCAACGGGGTTGCGGCCATCGGCGCGGACGGCGAGGACGCAACCCCGTTGGGGTTGGGGAGAATGTTGGGCCGCGTTACCCAGGGTAGCGCGCGGCGCGCAACCCTGGGCTGGAGGGCACAATCCCTTTGGGATTGGGGAAGGCGCGTTCATCATAGCTGGCCGGTGAAGGCTTGGTGCAGCAGCGACTTCTTCAACGCCTCCAGCGCGGCGAGCTTCCGCGCGTAGAGGCTCGCGAGGCTTTGGGTTTCCGCACGGAGGTCATTGAGGGTGGAGACGATGGCACCCTGCTCCGAAAGCGATGTGGGGAATGAAACAACAACCTTGCCTATCTTCGTTGGCGATGTGTGGCGCACCTTAACACCGGAAGCGCTGGCGTGAATCGCCTTCCGAACGGGTTGGGTGTTGAACACATTGAAGAAGAACTCGTTAGTCCACGCCGCCCCGGGTTTCGGTATGACGAGGCCCAGCCGCTGGTTGTGCAGGAACTTGTCGGACTCTGGAACGAGAATGGGACTGCCAAGCAGCCCTGCCGCCTGTTCGGTCATGGCAACGAGCAAGTCGCCCTTGTTGAGCACGTAGTCCCGGGGGATTTCACCGGTGTAGTACTTCTGCTTTTCGCCGCGGTCTCGGTAGCCGCCCTTCTCGTAAAAGTTGCCGGGCGTCAGAAGTACATAGTCACCTTCATTGGAAAAGAACTTCCCTTCGAAGGCGTAGCCGTGTTTGATGTCGCAGAGGTCTGAGAACGGCTTCTCCACCCACCCCTTGCCGCGCTGGGTGAGGACGGATTGGAGGTGGCTTTCGAAGAGGGCGCGGGCGTTTTGGAGGTTCTTTTCGGCGTTGGCTTTGGCGGTGGCAATGCCCTCAAACGCTTCGTCGAGGATGCCGACGATCCGCTGCTGCTCGGGGAGTGGGGGGACGGGTATCTGGAGAGACTTAACGAATGGTAGCTTTACACCTTGAACCGTCGCGCCTGTTCCCTCGGCTACGATTTTGTCCGCGATGCTTTTGAGCCACCAAAACAGAAAGCGAACAGACAAGGTCTTAGTGTCGCGTGGAATTACGCCGCGAAGGTCTTGATTGATAGCCGTGTCTTGGCCGACCAAGCACACTTTTCCCAAACCGACGCGAGTCGCAATGACAACGTTGCCCGAAGGAATCACATTGGTCGCGCTGCTCTGAACGGCGTCTTTCGTAATTCGGCACTCTGTTTCCGTGATGACCTCTTGCCGCATGTCACGGACGGTCGCCCAAGGTATCTTGCCTGAGTAATAGGCGGGTTTATCTTTTCGTGGCGTGCCGCCGCCAATGACTTCACAAAGCTCGCCGAGATTCCGACTTTGCCACCCCTTCTTCACAGCAGCGCCTTGCTGGACGCGCTCATAAAACAGCACCCCCACGCGTTCGATATGCTCCCGTAGCTTGGCGTGATTCAGCTCCTCGAACACCGACAGATCAATGGTGTAAGGCAGAAGCAGATCATCCAGCGCTGATGCGACCTCCGAGCACAAATCAGACGTCACCGCCTCGCCATAGAGCGTCAAATCAATGTCCGAGCCGGTCTTGAAGTTCCCCTTGGCGCGAGATCCATACAAGACGGCCTTCTCAACCGCTGGGAAACCCGCAAAGACCGCGCAGATCTTCTCGACCGCTGTTTTAGGTAAACCATATTTCATGGCTCGCTAATCATTCAGGGCGGTGAATCTTTTCGCCATCTTCTCAAAGGCCGGATAGAAACGCTCCAGGATATTCTCCGCAACCGCTTGCGCCACCTGGGGGTCGTAGGTGTGTGAGGTTCGATTGCGATCTACGATCATTTTCATCCAGTCCTCACCTTGTTCAATCAGGCCAGCTTTGAACGCGGCCCGCGTCGCGTCTTTGGAGCCGATCAGACCCGTGATCCCTTTCTCCTCCAAATAATCCTTCAATACATTCCAGGCCAGCTCATGCGTGAACTCAAAACTCTGAATCAAGCCCTGTTGCTCAAGTGGGGACAATTCGCGCGTGCGCGCCAATTCCACCGCCGCCACGAGCGTCTGAAAGGCCTTGATGTAATTATTGAATCGCTGTTTCCACCGAATGTCACTCATACCTTTGATCCTATAGCAGCGCCTTGATCTTCTCCAGCACCCCCGCGCGGCGTGGCGGCAGGGGAATGCTGGGGCGGATGGGACTTAGGGGTTGCCTGTTTTGCGCGGCTCATGGCTGGCCTCCGGGGTGGCGCGGGGGTTTATGGGAGCCAGGCGACGGATGAGGGCCAGGCGGTTCAGTTTTCTGGGGAATTTGGGGCGGCCCATCACTCGCATTCGTCCCCTGAGTCCTATTCCGCCAAGCGAGCCGGGCGCGGGTCATGCGTTCGCGCAGGCCGCCCTCTTTCAGGAAATCCTGCTCCAATCGGCGGAGTTGCTGGTCTATCAGGTAATTGGCCTGGTGAATCAGGCAGATCGCAATGTTGGCGATCACTTCGGGCGGGCGGCTTTCCACGAACTCGCGGTAAAGCTCGTAGGTCTGCGGGACTTTGCGCCCGAGCCGGCGGACGTAGAGAGCCTCTTTGGAATTCTTGTCCCATTCGCCGTGTTCGCGCACGCGGAGGTAATCGCGGTAGTCATCCAGCAACTCCTCCAGGCTGGCACGGGCGACGCCGGTGAGCTTGATCTCGGTTTCCTTGGAGGTGGGCGAGGCCTTACTGCCCTCCAGGATGTTCTTCTTGCCCGAGCGCGCGGACTGGATCATCTGGTCAATGGTGCGGTCGCCCCGGGAGAGGTACTTGTGCGCAAAGCGGAAGGTAATGTCATAGACCACCTCGGCTTTGTGGAAGGAGAGCAGTTCAGCGTAGTTGCCGTGGGGGGGGAGAAGGGTGTCGTCGGGCGTGCTCATAGGTCACATAGGTCTCATGGGTCTCATAGGTCTCATAGGTCTCATAGGTCTCATAGGTCTCATAGGTCTCATTTCAGCAGCCCCCTGATGCCTGCCAGCACCTCCGCGCTCTCGGCATCCAGCGCCGCGATCTCCTCCATGATGGCCGCCGGGCTCCGGTGCTTTACCTCCTCGCCGCCGTTCGGGTTCTTCACGGAAAGGTCAAAAGTCGCCGGGTCAATGGTCTTGGCGTCCACCGTCCAGCTCTTGGGCGAGTCGGCGAAGGTCTCCTGCAGCTTCACGAACTCGGCCAGGTCATCGTCGTTGAGCGGATTGGTCTTGCCGAGGTTGCGGCCGGGATCGAGCTTATAGAACCAGATTTTCCGGGTGGGTGCGCCTTTCTCGAAGAACAGCACCACGGTTTTCACGCCCGCGCCCTGGAAGACGCCGCCAGGGAGATCAAGGACGGTGTGGAGGTTGCAGCTTTCGAGCAGGTGCTTGCGCAGGCTCACGGAGGCGTTGTCGGTATTAGACAGAAAAGTATTCTTGATGACGATACCCGCCCGGCCGCCCGCTTTGAGAATCTTGATGAAATGCTGGAGAAACAAATACGCCGTCTCGCCGGTGCGGATGGGGAAATTCTGCTGCACTTCCGGGCGCTCCTTGCCGCCAAAGGGCGGATTGGTCAGCACGATATGGTGGCGGTCTTTCTCCTGAATGTCGGCGAGGTTTTCCGAGAGCGTATTTGCATGGATGATGTTCGGCGCGTCGATGCCGTGCAGGATCATGTTCATGACCCCGATCACGTAGGCGAGCGACTTCTTTTCTTTGCCGTAGAAAGTGCGCTCTTGCAGGATCTTGTCCTCGGCAGTCGTGCGATTTGGGTTGGTCGCCTTCAGGTAATCATGGGATTCGCACAAGAACCCCAGCGACCCGCCGGCGCCGTCATAGATGCGCTCACCGATTCTCGGTTTTATGACCTGGATCATTGCCCGTTCGAGGGGGCGTGGGGTGTAATACTCTCCGCCATTGCGCCCGGCGTTGCCCATGCGCTTTATCTTCTCCTCATAAAGCTGCGACAATTCGTGCTTCTCCGTCTGGGAGCGGAAGCGCAGCTCGTCAATATGCTCGATGATCTCGCGCAGGTTGTAGCCGCTCTGAATCTTGTTCTTAATCTCGCCGAAGATCTCCCCGATCTTGTATTCGATGGTGTTGGGGCCGCTGGCTCGCAGCTTGAAGCCGTGCAGGTAGGGGAAGAGCTTCTGGTTGACGAAGTCCTGGAGGTCGTCGCCGGTCAGGGCGGTGTTGTGATCGAGTTGGCCGTCCTTGCCCTTGGGTGCGGCCCAGGCTTCCCAGCGGTAGGGTTTGTCGAGGAGGTAGGTGTATTTCTTGCCGTTCAGCGCGGCCTCATCGGCGCGGTCCTGCTCCAGCCCATCGAGGTATTTCAGGAACAGCAGCCAGGAGGTCTGCTCGGTGTAGTCCAGCTCGGTGGTGCAGCCGGCCTCTTTCCGGAGGATGTCGTCTATGTTTCTGAAGGCTTGTTCAAACATGGGGGCAGGGGGTGGGGAAGTGGAAAAGCTGAAATGCTGAAAAGCTGAAAGGGGAAGACGGCGGGCGGTGTCCCGGAGGAGGCGCCTGGCGACCGATAGGTGTCTGTGCAATGGTGCTGCCCATGACGAAGAGTCGCGCCATGTTGAGCCCGGGGGAGCGGGATTGCAGTAAGAAAATTAGAATCGGGGGGTAGCCCGCGTCCTGTGGGTTGGCCCAGTTTGGCCAGGAATAGGTGGGCGTCCCGCCGACTCAACCGCAGTTCCCGACGCTGATGGCCTGAACAACTAGCAGGAGTCGCGGTGCCTGACCAACCCCACCAACTCGGCATCGGTGTTGTGACTGGTATCGGCGCTGCCCGCCGGCACGAACGTCAACGTCACCTGGCATCGCGTGAAAAGCGCATGTCTTATCAATAATATCAAATTGACAAAGGAAAGGCTCCAGAAGAGTATTAGGTCCGTGAACGGGTCCCAAAAGCGTCGCGCTCAAGAAGCCGCTCAGGTCCATGAGCTCAGATGCCGCGCCTTGGTGACCCGCTTTGGGCAGGTTCCCACGGGAAGCATCGTTCAGTCCCGCGGGGCAAGGTCTGCCCGGCGCCTTCGGCTCGGTAGGGTCAGCCAATAATCTACCTCGGAAGTTTATGCTAAGAACACCACGACTCCACACCATCCTTATTGCCCTCACGCTGCTGGCGGTGCCCGGCCTGCGAGCCGCGACCTACGTCCAAAACGTCCTCAATGCCGGTCCGGCAGCCTACTGGCGGTTCGAGACGGTCAATGACACCAGCCTCTCTAATGGCTTCGTGAACACATTCCAAGGCAACGCCACGGTCACCGCCGCCGGCCAGGGCGTGCCGCTCAGCGGCGTCGCCAACAACTGCGCGCTGCTACTCGACGGCACCAACAGCTCCGTGCTCACAGGCATTACCAACCAGTTCACCTTCGCCAGTAACGGTACGTTCATGGCGTGGGTGAACTTCAACCAATTGCCTAGCGCCACGGGCCGCTACGTCGAGTTTGTGGTGAAGTCCCATTTCAGCAGCCCGCTTGACTGGGTCATGGACCCCAACAACCGCCTCTTCGGCTACGCGGGAGACTACCCGGCCGTCTATTGCGACTTCAACCCGGCACTGGCTACGAACACCTGGTATCATCTGGCGTTCACTTTCGACAACGCCGGAGGATTCAAGCGGCTCTATGTGAACGGCGTCCTGGTCGGCGACCTGCCGCTCAGCCCCAACCTCACGGGCAGCGCGGATGAAATCGCGATTGGCAACAGCCCGGTGTTCACCGACCGTTCGTTCAACGGGCGGATGGACGAGGTCGCATTGTTCAACCGCGCGCTGAGCAGCGCGGAGATCCAAACGATCTTCGCTTCCGCCGGCGTCACCACCCCCGCGCCCCAGCCGGTGATACGCCTGAGCCTCGAGTTCCCCCATGAGATCAACGCCCTGGAACGCGGTATGCATGAGTATTTCGGACTGGGGTTGAACTTCACGATGATTCCCGCGCCGTTCAATAGCACCAACGCGCTCTACTCGACGCATACGAACTTCAGCAGCATCATCGGCGGCCCGTCCGGTGGCGCTTTCGGCGGGGGCGGTGGGATCTACGACACTCTCGGTGAAGTGGTCCAGGAAGCGACCAACGGCCTCTGGACCCTCGTGCTCAACCAGGGCGCGACGAATGAGCAAATCTATCGCTTCCATGTCAACGTGGGGAGCCTCTCGACCAACAATTACGCCGTCGTCAACGTCACCTCGCCCGTGGATGGCTCCTCCGGGAACGCGGCGGACGTGCCGTTCACGTGGACACAATCGAAGCCGTGGCTCCTGAACAACCTCGAACTCAGCGGACCGACCTACGCCAACGTCAGTGTGCCGCCCGGCAGCACCAGTTGGACGAACGCGCCCACGCTCAACCTGGGCAAGCACGACTTCAACCTCTACCTGCGCACCAACGCGGCAAGTTGGATCAGCCTCACGACGCCCACGAACGGCGCGAGCCAGCTCCTGGCGAATTGGGACGGAAGCTCACAGCTCGTCGCCCGCCGCGGCATCCGGTTCCGCGTGGGCTACTTCATTCCGCCACCGCCCGGATTGCAGGCGCACCTGCGGTTCGACGACGAAAATAATCTGGGACTCGATTCCTCCGGCAGCAACAACAACGCGGACACGATTACGTATGACCAATGGCCCACCTACAATGCCAATGGGAAGCTCAACGGTGCGGTCAGCTTCACCCACGGCGGCTTTCTGGAGTTCAACGATGCTTTCACCCCGACTTTGGGCGGCGATTTCACCGTGGCCGTGTGGGTGCAGACCACGCAGATCGCGGGCAATGATACGGACGACGGCATCAATGGCGCGGGCATCGTGGGCGGATTCATCGGCGACTACGGTGCGACGAATACGGCCCCCATCGTCCTAAACGGCTCGAAAGCGGGCTTTATGACGGGCGACGGTAACGGCGAGCAGACCCTGCACTCCACCGTCAACATCAACACCGGCGGCCCGGGTTGGGTTCACGTCGCCGTCACTCGCGTGCGGGCCACAGGCGAGAAGCGACTTTACATCGACGGCGTGCTTAACGCCTCCGAAACCGGCAACACAAACCTGCTAGAGGGTACGGAAAAGGTGCGGGTTGGCTATGGCGACTACTTCACTTTCAACGGCCTGCTGGATGATTTACAGATTTACAGCACCTCACTCTCGGCGTCTGACATCGCTTACCTTTACGCCAATCCCGGAGCAACGGTCACCAACTTCGGCGGCTCCTTTAGCGGGCACACAAACGTGGCCCACTATGCTTTTGATAACAGCGGCGACCTCGGCCTGGACAGTTCGGGCAACGGCAACGACATGAATGGCGGGAGTTCATGGGGACCGGTGCATCAGTTCGCCACGGATGCGGCGGCCGGCGGTGGCGCGGTGGAGTTCTTTGGCACGAGCAGCATCACGCCAAGCGACTCGACTCGCACCAATTGGAACATGACCCTCACCGGCAGCTTTAGCATCTCGGCCTGGGTGAAAACCACCGCTTCGCGAGGCAATGACGATGACAACGCATATTACGGAGCGAGCATCTTCTGGGCCTTCAACGATCAGAACGGCACCAACGATACGATCCCGCTCGCCATCACCGGCAGCAAAGCCGCATTCACTACGCGTGACGGCGCCGGCAACTTCACCACGCTGCACTCCGGAGCCAGTGTCAACGATGGCAATTACCACCTGATCAGCGTCACCCGGAACCAGTCCACCGGCGAAAAGAAAGTCTATGTGGATGGCAACTTCGAAGCCTCTGAAATCGGCACCACCGAACCCCTCAACGGCAATAACTACTACCTTTCCATCGGCGGGACCAGTCTGTCCAGCTACTCCGGCCTGCTCGACGATGTCCAAATCTATTCCGGGGTTCTCTCCGCGAACGAAGTGGCCGCGCTCTATAGCAACCCCGGCTCGACCGTAACCAACACCACCATCCCGCTCGACGAGGCCCTCAACGCCACCAACCTTGCTTGGACAACCAGCGGCGACGCGAGCTGGTTCGGACAGACCACCCACACCCACGACAACGTGGCCGCTGCCCAAAGCGGCGCTATCGGTGACAATGGTCAAACGAGGATCGAAACTACCGTTGCCGGTCCCGGCACATTGTCTTTCTGGTGGAAAGTATCGAGCGAGACAAACTTCGATTACCTGGACTTTCTCATCGACGGGTTCTCACAGAATTCCATGAGCGGTGATTCCGGCTGGCAGCAGCAGACTTATCCCATTGGCGCCGGTTCGCACACCTTGCGCTGGAATTATTACAAAGACAGCAGCGGTTCCGACGGTCTGGACGCGGGCTTTCTCGACGAGGTCAGTTTCGTGGCTACTCCCCCTCCCGACACCAACACTCCCCCAATCATCACGGTTAACCCGTTTAGCCAAACGAATCATCCCGGTTACAGCGTCGCCTTGTTCGCTGGCGCGACCAGCAACGCCGCCATAACTTGGGAATGGTTCAAAGCGGGCAGTCCTTCTCCGATTGCCAACGCGACCAACACCCTGTTGATTCCCGCCAACTCCGGCAGCGCCGGCGTTGCTGGGGATTATTTTGCCATTGCCACCAACGCCTTCGGTTCGGCCACCACCCTGGTAGCCACCGTCACCTTCCAGAACGCAGCTTTGCCGCCCGACTGGTCGCGCGCGTTCACCGCTCCGTTCACAAATGATCCGGCCAATACCACCTCCGACATCAACCTGGCGAGCCTGTTCGATTCAGCCGGCAACATCTACACCGTCGGCTCCGTCAACGGGACTAACGTCTTCGGAACCAATACCCTGATCTCGGCCAATGGCGTGGAGGGAAGCTCGTTCCTGAAACAGACCGCCACAGGCACGCCGATCTGGGGCCGCTGCATGACCAACAATGGCAACGGCAGTTCCTTTCCGCGCGGCATTGCCGCTGCTCCCGGCGACGGTTTTACGCGAGCGGATTGTTCTTCGGCACCAACTGGCTGGGCACGAACAAACTCGTGGATGTCGGGGGCGGTTCCACTTACCTGGCGCGCTTCGACGCCAACGGCAGCAACCTCTGGTTGCGAACGATTGTCGGCACGAATTATAATTTTCCCACCCACCACACACTGGTTTCCGACCCGGCTGGGAATGTCACCCTCTCCGCACTCATTTCGGATTACACCAGCTTAGGCACCACCAATGTGACCGCCACGGGACAGCAAGGCGTCCTGGCTCAATTTGATCTGAACGGTAATGTGCGCTGGGTACAGGTGCCTTCCGCCTGGCCCGACTATCTGACCTACAATGCTGGACGCATCTATGGCTGCATGGGCGGCGGTTTGACCAACTATATTGGGGGAGTGACCAATGTTTCTGATCGCCGGCGAACTCTCTTTTGCCTCAACGCCACCAATGGCCAGGCCATCTGGGTGCAAGCCTTCGCCGCCTATAAGGACCAAGGCAGCCCCAGTGGTTTTGGTGATAATCAAGCATTGGTGGCCGTTTCCGGGACGAATGTCTTCGTCGTCGGCAGCGCTTACGGAACCAACGTCGTGTTTGGCCCGTACTCGGTCAATTTTCCGGATACCGTTGGCCAATACTTCGCCCGCTACGACACCAACGGAAACGCCAAGCTCGCCACCTCATTCGGCAGCCAGTTCACCTGGCCTTGGGCCGCCCTCGCCGACGCCTCGGGGAACGTTTATATCGGCGCCGACTTCGACACCTACTCGATCTTCGGCAGCAACATCATCGCCGCCCCGTTCTACGAAACCGTTCAGTCCGTTGGAACCATTGACAATAGAATCCCGGGACAGGCATGTGTTGCCAAATTTGATCGCGATGGAAACCCGCTCTGGGCACGACCCGCTCAATCAACCTCCAGCTACCTGAATCTCCGGGATATCACCCTTGCCTCGGATGGTGTGTGGGCCTGCGGTTTCTTCAAACCGATTGGCAACTTTGGCACCAACACGATCTATGGCGGCACTCCTCCATATCACGTCAGCGGCTATCTGGCCAAAATCACGGACGGGATTGCGCTACCTTTGCCGGTGACCTTGCTCAACCCGACCTCTGGGAGCGGGAATTTCAGATTCTCCTTCCAATCGCTGTCCGGTTCCACCTACACCGTGCTTTTCCGAACCAACGCCGCTGCGGGCGTATGGCAAACCAATAGCACGGTTTCTGGCGACGGCACGGTCAAGCTGATCTCGATTCCTGTGACAAACTCCCAACGGTTCTTCCGGGTTTGGTCCGACTGAGATTTACAAGAACAGCAACGCCGCAGGCTGACTCAACCTGCGGCGTTTCCTTTTCAAGAATGTGCTGCAGGCGGAACTCCCGCCGCTCGTCATAGATCCGCAATGATGTGAACGCCGGTCGGGGCATTAACTCGTTCTTTCCCGTGCTCGCGGCAGAGGCACACAAGTCGGGGATACTCCATCACACGCGGAACTCATCGCCGGAACATTCCGCCCGTTCACGCGGCCATCATCGCGGCGGCACGTGATGGCGCCAGCGGGGAGAAGAGCCTCGATGTCGATGGCAATCTGGAGGCTTCCGAGATCGGCATTACCGATCCGCTCAACGGAAACACCGTGTCAGCCGATGTTCCTGACTTGGCCAGCGACCTCATTCCATTGGCCCTGACCGGTGGCGAGGTTGCGTTCAATACCGGCAATACCTATGGAATCCCATTGCCGAGCCCGGATATTTCACACTCGCGAGGGCGGAGCGCCGGCATGTTGCCGGCTTACCGCGTCCGAATGGTCTAAGCCGGCAACATGCCGGCGATCCGGGCTGTCGGCATTTTGTGCGGGGCATGAACTATCCGGGCCAGCCGATATGATAGGCAGAACAAGGTCCGATGATACTTCACCCCGGGGTCTGGACAAATGGAAGAAACCAGATAATCTAAATGCTAGGTATTGAAATATGCGTTAGAACTAATATGTGCCTCGGAATTCAATGATACACCCTATGAACTGGAAACTCTTGCCTTTGCCTTCGATCATGCTGGTGGTCCTCCTGACGGGTTGCCGGCCCGAGCGCCTGCAAAACAGCCCCGTCAACCCGCGCACCATGTCCTTCAACCAGGCCGGCATGGCCCTGGTCGTGGGCGAGGAATGGGAATGTCAAAACGTCAGCTCCGAACGCAGCCTCTATCCGCCAACGCTGGTAAGCCCGGCCGGAAAGATCCGGGTCCTGCTGCTGCCCCCCGACCGGTCCAACCCGGCCATCGTGGCCGACGGTTTGCGCGCCGCCTTCGAGGCCAATCCCCTGGTGGCCAGGCACTCCTTCCGCAAGGGGGAGTTCGCCAGTGACAAGGGCGCCCAGGGGCTCTGCGTCTCCTACCTCCAACGCACGAGCGTGAAAGGGGTGGAAGCTACCGTCGAGAACTCGCATTACCTCCTAAAGAACCGCGCGGGGCGCTGTGTGATCATCAACTACATAGCCTCCGCCGAGGATGCTGACACCTCCGCCGTCCACCGCATGCTCCGCACAGGTTTGAGCCTGCAATAAACGACCGGGAGCGCGCCCTGGCTTCTCCCTCGCCCCGTCGGACGGGGAGAGGGCTGGGGTGAGGGGAATTCAGTGGGGTTAGCACGGCCCTCCTCACCGCGACCCCACTGCCGTTGAGTTAAGGATGTTCCCGCGCGAGACGCGGCGGCTTCTCCCTCGCCCCGTCGGACTGGGAGAGGGCTGGGGTGAGGGGAATCGGCGGGGTTAGCACGCCCCCCCTCACCCCGACCCTCCTCCCTCGGCGGGAGTATCGAGGTCAGGCCAAAGTTTCCGCACCCCGTTGCCGCCGCTGCCGCCCTAACCCGAACCTGTCACACGCGCGCCCCCCCTCTCATTAACACCGGGGCTTCAGCCCGGTGGCAGGGGAGATAGCCGACCACCGAACTGTTTCAACAGTTTGCGGCCCAGACCGTAAAGCCGTTAAACCTAAAAACGGCAGGTAACGCAAAGACGCCAGAGAAACGCAGAGAAACGCAGAGAAAAAGGAATCTCTGCGAGTCTCTGCGAATCTCTGCGCCTCTGCGTTAAATTCGGGTTTCGGCTGTTGGGGGCCATCACCCGTCGGCTTTCTACCTTCTGCCTTCTGCCTTCTGCATTTCCCGCATCATCTCCCCGTCCCTTGCGCCTTTGCCTCCTGGCGTCTTGGCGTTAACCGCCCTTTACTCAGGCCGGAAGGCGGGCCGGGGAGCGATTTGTAACCTGCCGGGGACCATATACCACCCACCCGCCCCATCAGAACGCCTCCCAGAGCGCCGGGCGCATTCCTGGGGGCATCCCCGACTGCACTGCCGTTGAA
>SESF01026535.1_pt1 | contig 15979 bp, 6 predicted proteins | sample 3171521 | NCBI WGS metagenome assembly SESF01 (sample SAMN10866945, study PRJNA518727) | freshwater metagenome | biome: subpolar coniferous forest; feature: holomictic lake; material: water; isolation source: holomictic Lake 227, 6 m and 8 m depth | place: Canada: near Kenora, Ontario | collected...
GCGACGACGAGTTTGGGATTGAGGTTCCGCGAATTGGCTCCATGCTCCCATAACCAATATGAAACCCAACCGAAAGCTGGCCGAAACCACTACCCCCGACGGTGCCCGTCTGATTCTCTACGAGCATGACGGGGCCTACTGTATCCGGCTCAATGGCCAGGACCTGATGCACTCCGCCGTCACGGCGTCCGAGCTCCGACTCGGAGAACTGGCCGCCGAGCCACTCTCAAGCCAGCCGGATTCCCTGTCGTTGCTGGGAGGCTTGGGCCTTGGGTTCACGCTCAGGAGCTTGCTCGCGCAGGGCGGTCCCGGGGCAAAGGTTCAGGTCGCGGAGCTGATCCCCGAAATCGTCGATTGGAATCGCACGCTGTTGCCCCATCTAAACGGAGCCCTGCTGGACGACTCGCGGGTCACAGTATTGCTGCAGGATGTATGGACGGTCATCGTGGGCGCCGCACCCGCTCAGTACGACGCCGTGGTGCTCGATATCGACAATGGCCCCACCGCCATGGTGCAGAAGCACAATGCCCGCCTCTATAGCCCCAAGGGACTCCACCGGATCGCCGGCGCACTCAAGCCCGGCGGACGCGCCCTCTTCTGGTCCGCCCGCCCGGACCCCGCATTCGCCGAACGCCTGGACCGGGCTGGCTTCAAGACCACAGTCGTGTCAGCCCCGCTCTACCCCAGCGCCAAGAGCTGCGCCGTCCGGATTTACATCGCCGCCAAACAAGAAAGCCCTGCCAGTCAGTTACCTGAAAGTCTCTCAGGAACTTCCCCCCATCCCCCCTCCCGCCCCCCGCCCCTCCGGCCCCACCCCCCATGCAAGTGATCAGGGCGGACGGATAACCGCGTTTCGTTCCTGCCCAGCCTTGCGTGCCGCGTCGTCAGCCAAGTCGTCCTCCCCGGCTTGACGCAAGGCCAGCTCGAGCCTGGAATAGCCCAGCCCGAGCAGGCCGTGAAGTGAATGCATCTCCGGCCGCTGCTCCAGTTGGCGCAGCAGCGCGGAAATAGTGCCTTCCAGCTCGGTGCGTGCCTCGGCCAGTTTATTTCGCCGGATTAGGGCATCGGCCAGGGAGATCCGGAACGTGGCCATCCAAAGACCATAATAGGCCGCGTCCGGGAACTGGTTTACGAGGGTCAACTGGATCTCGACGGCCTTGCGGAAGCTCAGCTCCGCCTCAGCCCAATGTTCCATTTGCCGGTGGCAGCAACCAAGCTTGTCGTGGATGCGCGCTTCGGCGGCGAGAAAATCAGGCACATCCGGATGCTTGACCACCAGCTTTTCCAGCAGCGCCAGAGACTTGCCAAAGCGTTCCTCGATCAGCTTCTGAGTCGCGGGCGGAATCGGCGGCCGCGGGATGTGTATCCTGGCGTAGGCCTCGCTGAGGTCATAGGCGTAATCGGGCACACCCGGGCAGGTTTGGACCAAGCCTTCGAGAATCTCAATGGCGCGCTCCGCGCCCCCTTTGGCATCCCGGCGGCGATCCTCCTCGACCGCCGCTCCTTCCAGGTAACACAACGCCAGCAGATGCTGGTACTCCGGATCGTGCGTTGGCGAGGCCGGCAACGCTTTGAGCAAGGCGACGGCCTTCGCCAGACTGTCGCGCTGCTCCTCCGGCATTTGAGCGGGCCGCGCTCCCTGGCGCGGAACCGCCGACGGGAGTGGGCGCTCCTGGGTGCCAAGAAAGTAGCAGGTGCGAGCCAGCTCGAAGCGCAACGCGGCCGGCGCGGCAGGCCATGCGCCATCGTCTTGCAGCAACGCCAAAACGGCCCGATGAATTTCCCGGGCCTCGGCCACTTGCCGCTGCGCGGTGTATAACCGGCCCAACTCATTTTCTATTTGTGCCACCTCCAGCTTGAGGATCGGATTTGCCGGCGAGCCGGCCCGCAATTCCTCGTAAATAGCAATGGCCCGCTGATAGGCTTTCACCGCTTCCTCGCACTGGCCCAGGCGTTGCCGGATGGCGCCCACGCGTCGGTTGGCTTTGGCGGTTCCGGCCCGAAACCGGTCATCATTGCCGGATTGCCGGGCCAGCCGGTCATAAAACGGCAGCATCCCTTCCAGGAGCGCCGCGGCTTCGCGGGACAGAATTGGCGCACTGGGAACATCAATGGTTTCCCCCCGTGTCCCTTCCACCGAGAGTTTCGGCCGGACCACCATTCGCGCCGGGGAGAAGCGTTCGAAGATTCGGTCGAGCGCTTCGCTGGCGAGGCCGGCGTTGGCTTCCGCTTTGGCGCGCTCCAGCGCTTCTCCTCGCAGCGCGCTTTTTGTGCGGACGTAGCCGATGGACGCCACCACGGCCACCATTACGAGCAGGAACGCGGTCGTTCCTGTGAGACCGGCCAACCCCTGGTTGCGGCGGCACCAGCGGTGCAACCGTTCCACTGGACCCACTCGCCGGGCGCAGATAGGCCGATCTTCGAGCCAGCAGCGGAGATCTTCCGCCATCGCCGCGGCGGACTGATAGCGTTGGCTGACGTCGTGGCTGATGGCCTTGAGCACAATAGTTTCGAGATCACGCGGAATCTCCCGATTAGTGCTGCCCGGCGTCGGGGGCGGCCCCTGGGTAATGCGCTGGATCAGGCTGGTAGGGTCGGTCTCCTCATAAGCTGACCGCAGGGTGAGCAGCTCATACAAGGTTAGCCCCAGGCTGTAGATGTCGCTGCGGCGATCGGTGTGGCCGCGAAACTGCTCGGGAGCCATGTAGCGCAGCGTCCCGACCAGGTCATTGGTGAGGGAAATATCCTCCGACTGAGCCGCTTTGGCCAAACCGAAATCTGCCAGCCAGACCGTGCCCTGCGTATCGAGCAGCAGGTTGGCCGGCTTGATATCCCGGTGCAATGTCCCCTGGTGATGCGCATAATTCAGCGCGTCGGCCGCCTGCCGGCCAATCCGGGCCACGCTTTGCCAGTAGCCCCCGGCCAGGCGACCGGCCTGCCAGGCATCCTCGCCGAGCAACCGCCGGGCGGCGGCGGCGGCGCTCTCGCTCTCGGGGGGTATGTTGGCCCCGGGGCTCACGGTCGATGCCGCGCTACTTCCAGCCTGGTTACGAACCGCTTTCGCCAGCTCCGGAATGAGCGCATCCAACCCAACCCCGTGAATATACTGCATCACGTAGTAATGAAAACCGTCCTGCTCTCCAGCGCCGAAGACTTCGACGATGTTTGTATGATGCAGATTGGCCGCAATTCGGGCCTCGCGCTCAAACCGTCTGAGGTGCTTCTCGTCCAGCAACAGTTGCCGCGGGAGGACTTTGACCGCTACGCGTCGCCCCAGTGATTCCTGCTCCGCCTCGAAGACCACCCCCATCCCGCCCCGCCCAATCTCGCGGAGGATTCGGAAGTCACCCAAACGCTTGATTTGGGCCGCCCCGAGGCTGGCGCGTCCGCCGCTGGACCGCTCCTGCCGTGCCTTCAGCCGCTCCGTAACCGCGATGGTGGGGAAAAGCTCGCGAATTTCCTGCGCCAGGTCCGGGTGCCCGGCGGCGTATTCCTCGATGTCTGGACGCTGGCCTTGCCGCAGCCGCTCCATGTATTCAGCCGCCAGCACCTCCAAGGGCTCCCGCTCCGGGTTCGAGTTAGCCATGCCGCGCTTCCTTGGCCAGGTCCGGCATCTGGGCCAGGACTTCCTTCAGCCGCCGCAGGGCCCGGATGTAACGGATGCTGGCCGCTTTCTGTTCGATCCCCAGCGTCTCGGCCACTTCACTGTTGCTGAGTTCCTCAAAATGCCGCAACGCCAGCACTTCGCGGTCCAGCGGGTCCATTTGCTCGATGGCGGTCTTCACCAGGCCCAGCAGGTCGGCGCGCGCGGCCGCACCGCTCGGCGATGTGAAAGCCCCGACCAATTGCAGGGCCACGGACGCCGAGGTCGCCTGCGCGTAGGGCGCCCCGTCGAGGCTCACCTCGCGCGCCGCATCCCGCTTCTGCGCCCCCAGATGCTGCCGGTGCAAGTCGATCAGTGTCTGATTCACAATCATGCGCAACCAGATGAAGGGCGAAGTCGCGGGGCTGTCCGCATAATGCTGCAGGCGCTGGCGGGCAGCCAGGAATGCCTCCTGCAATACGTCATCCGGCTCCAGCCGGCCCCGCAACGGCTCGGCCAGCCGGAAATGAATCACCCGCCACAGGCGCTCCCGCTCGCGGGTGAATAGCTCGGCCAACGCCTGCACGTCACCGACTCGAAGGCGCCGCTCAAGCTCTTCCATCCCCACACTCGCATCGCCGGTCATACCGGTTTGTCATCAGGGTTAAAACGCATAATGCCCAGTGCTTTCTACCGGAATTCCAACCCATCGGCAGCATATTTTTGACCCGCACATTTCCGGGCCATGAGTTAACTCATTTTCAGAGAGTTTTTCCTGGTCCACCTGTAGAAAGCCGGCGGGACTTTCCGTTCATCCCCTCGGACATGAAAATCCAGCGACGGTGGTGGAAGTGGCCACCGTCAACGAAAGACGACCACAAACACGGCAAACTTTATGAACTTTATGAAAACGAAGATTCTCCTCCTCGCGTTGGCGCTCGGCGCTTCGACGCACCTCCTCACCGCGCAGAACCAAAACTCACCTTCCTCCCGCGACGGACAGCGGTCTCCGCCCCGCACCGGCGGCGCGGCCAACGAACGCGGCCGGAACGACCAGGGGCAAACCGAAACCCTCACGGAGGCGCAAAAGGCGCAGGTGAAGGCCATTCTCTCCCAGTATGACGCAAACTCGCTGACGGCAGACAAGGCCAAAGCCATCCATGAGGCGTTCCGGCAGGCGGGCTTGCGGGGTGGCCCGGCGATGTCAGCCACGATTCAAGCGGCCGGTTTCAACCCTGACAAGTTGCGCGACCTCGCGCCGCCGCCCGGAGAGGCCAGTGGCGGAAACGAGCGTCCGCCTCGCGCGGAGGGTGCGGCACAGGGCAGCAACGACCGTCCGGAACCTCGGGGCCGGGAAGCCGGCGGCCAGGGTGGCTACTCGATCGACCAGGCGGTTTCGGATCGCGCGCAGTTGAATACGATCGCGTTCGACGGTCTGGCATTCCTCACCGGCGACTTTGGCTGCAACACGTTCCTGCCGCCGGGCAAGGTGGCGGATTTCTGTGGCTTCCAGTACATGCGCGACGTGGACAGCAACGAACTGGGCCACAACACCTCGTTCGTTCCCCGCGCGGCCAACAATGTCCTCTTCATCCTGACCGATGAACAAAGAGCGAAGCTCGTGGCCCTCGCCAAAGAGCAGGAAACCATGCTGACCGAGTTCGTCCAGAAACGCTTTCCGCTGATCAAGGCTTTCTGCCGCCAACTCGAAGGCGACATCCCCGCAGGCAGCGCTGGCCTGAGCCGGGAGGCGGTGATGAAATATACGTCCGGTCTGTACGAAACCGACGGGATGCTCAGTTATCGGCGCGCGGAAGTTTTGGGTGGCATCATCCGCTCGCTGACGGACCCGCAGAAGGCGCATCTCGCCAAGATGGTTTTCAACAACTCCGCCACCTGGCCAGAGCTGCCGGACCAGATTGACAAGCAAAGCATGTCGCACACGGCCCACGTCGCCGTCATGACCTACGCCAGCGAGATGTTCAGTTGGTACGCCGGCAACGTGGAGGCGGACGTGTATTTCTGCCCGGAACGGCACGCGACGTATTTCGGATCGTTTTACATGAAGGACATCCCGGCCATGGGCAACGCCAATTTCTCCATCAGCACCTCGCTCACCGGTGACAGCGGCGAGGCGTTCCTGGCGGCCCTGACCGAGGCGCAACGCGGGCTGGTCACGAGCCTGGTGGACCAGCAGCAGGCGGACCTCGACGAAATCGTCAAGACCCGCCGCGCCATCGCGACCGAGCTGCGGCGGTTCATGCAGCAAGCGTCCGTGGATAAGGACAACGTCATGGCGCTGTCGCAGCGCTACGGTGAACTGGACGGGGAGATCTCCTACTTCTACGCCACGGCGTTCGCGCGGGTGGCGAAAACGCTGACGGCCGAGCAAAAGGCCACGCTGCTGAAGCTGCGCAATCTGGATACCAGGTTTGCCTGCACCGGCGCTTACCTCTATTCGCGGGCCATCGCCATGCCGGAAGTGCCGAACACCGATTTCCTCTTTGCCGCCTCGGGCGCGGCCAAGTCGGCTTCCACCACGGGCGTCGCGGTGCCCAGCGCCGCGAACTCAGCGTTCGTGCTACGGAGTTCGGCGGTCGCCAATGGTGGCCAGCTTCCGATGGAATACACCGGTGACGGCGCGAGCGCCACGCTGCCGTTGGAATGGAGCGGAGCACCCGCGAGCACCAGGAGTTTTGCCGTGGTCATGCACCACCTTGATCCCGCAGGCAAAGCCAAGTGGTATTGGGTGCTTTACAACCTGCCCGCCAGCACGCGGAGCCTGCCCAGGAACGTCAAGGATATCGGCACGCTCGGCAACAACAGCGTCAATGGCCGCACCGAATATGCGCCGCCGCACTCGAAGGGGCCGGGAGCCAAGACCTACGTCTATACCGTCTATGCGCTGTCGGCGCCGGTGAAACTCGACGTCCCGCCAACCCAGGTCAGCCGTGAGGTTTTGCTGGCCGCCGTGAAGGACAGCCTCCTCGCCACGGCGGAACTGCGGGTGGTTTACTCGCGACCAGCAGCGGCTACCGCCCACCGCAGTTCAGACTTTGGACTTTAGACTTTGGACTTTGGACTTTGGACTTAAGGAAAACCTCTCCATGAAACGCGCACTCCTTTTTCTGGTTTCGTTGGTTTCGTCGGCCTTTGCTTACGAGGCGCTGCAAGGACCGACGGAACTTCTGTATTGGGACAAAACCAATAGTTACAACGGCTACACCTGGTTCGGCGTGCGGGGCACGACCTATCTTGTGGATATGGCGGGGCGGGTGGCGCACACCTGGCCCGTCGGGACGAATCCCCACCTGCTTACCAATGGCAATGTGCTCGACGCCTCGAAGGATGATCCCAGCGGATTCGGCGGCTTTACCGAGGTGAACTGGAGCGGATCGAACGTCTGGTCCTACACCGAGTCGCGCACCAATTACCTGCCCCACCATGACTTCCTCCGCATCTTCAACCCGAAGCTGAGCGCCTTCACCACGCTCTACATTGCGAACAAAACAGTCAGCTCCAACCAATGCATCGCCGCCGGCTGCGACCCTGCCAACGGGCGGAACTACACCAACGCCCAGATGGACGCAATTGTAGAGGTGGACATTTCGGGGAACATCGTTTGGGAATGGTGGTTCTTCGACCATGTGATCCAGAGCTTCGACGCGACCAAGTCCAATTACGTTGGCACTGGCAAGACGGTCGCGGATTATCCGGGGCGGTTGAACGTAAACATCCCCGGCCTGCCGGTGCAGCGCGACTGGTTGCACTGTAACTCGATTGACTACAACCAGGCGCTCGACCAGATCGTCATCAACTCGGTGCGCGGCGAGTTTTACGTGATTGACCACGGTAACACCTTCATCGCCGGTAATCCAACCAACAGCATCGCGCTCGCGGCCGGGGCCGGCGGGGATTTCCTCTACCGGTTCGGCGACGCCGCGCGCTACAACCAGGGCAGCCCGCCGTCCATCCTGACGAATTGGACGGTCTCCACCACCGGCAACAAGCAGATCGGTGGGGCGCATCACGCGAGTTGGATTCCTGCCGGCTACCCGGGAGCGGGCCGTCTGCTGGTCTTTAACAACGCCCAGAACCTCTTCGAGCACACGCAAGGCTCGTATGTGTTCGAGATCAACCCTTTTCTGAACGCCGTTACGAATGACACGGGCCTGTACGTGAATCCACCAGACGCCGGCTACAACACCTGGCTGCCGCCTGCCGCCACTTCCGGCCAGACGCCGAAGTTCATGTCGCGCCAGATTGTCTGGAGCTATTCCTCGAAAGCCAGCCACGGCATGTTCAGTCATATTGGCAGCAGTGCTCAGCGGCTCCCCAATGGCAACACGTTAATCTGCTCCGACACGGAGGGGCACATCGTCGAAGTCACGCCCGCTGGCGACGCGGTTTGGGAATACATCAACCCGGTTACTTCCGGCGGAATTCTCAAATTCAAACGCGACAACTGGCCGATGTATAACTCCATCTTCCGCGCCTTCCGCATCGGGACGAACGATCCGGCCCTGGCGGGGCGCACATTAACCTCCGGCAATACCATCACCGGCCGGACGCCGTCCTATCAGGCGCCATAACCTGTCCTCCCTTCTCCTGCCATTGCAAACCACCAGATATATTATGAAGACAATCTCAAGCCTCATCACAACCGCCATCGGGCTGGTCCTGTGTTCCTCCTCTCTGCCCGCCTACGAGCGACTGCAAGGACCGACCGAGGTGCTGTATTGGAACAAGGCGAGCACCTATGCCGGCTACACGTTCTTCGGCGCGCGGAGCAACACCTACCTGATCAACCTGGAGGGGCGCGTGGTGCAGACGTGGCCAGTCGGGACGAATCCTCATCTCCTCGACAGCGGTAATGTCCTCGACGCTTCCAACGGCGATGTCAGCGGCTTCTCCGGGCTCCAGGAAGTGGACTGGAGCGGCAACACCGTCTGGCAATACACGGAAGCGCGCACCAACTACGCGCTGCACCATGACTTCCTGCGCATTTACAATGCGAAGCTCGGCACCAATACCACGCTCTATATCGCGGCGAAGACCGTTTCCTCCAATGCCTGTGTGGCGGCGGGCTGCAATCCCGCCAATGGCCCTTACACGAACGCCCAGGTGGACGCCATTGTGGAGGTGGACATGGCCGGGAGCGTGGTGTGGGAGTGGTGTTTCTTTGACCACGGCATTCAGGACTTCGACGCGGGCAAATCCAATTACGTCGGTGTGGGCAAAAGCATTTCCAATTACCCGGGGCGGTTGAATCTGAATCTGCCGGGCCGGCCGGTCACCAACGACTGGCTGCACTGCAACTCGATTGATTATAACACGAACCTCGACCAGATTGTCATTAACGCGGCGGGAGGCGAGTTCTACGTCATTGATCACGGCAACACGTTCGTGGCCGGCAATCCGACGGCCAGCATCGCGCTGGCCGCCGGTACGAACGGGGACTTCCTGTATCGCTTCGGCGATCCGGCGCGCTACAGCCAGGGCAACCCGCCTTCCATCCAGCAGAATTGGGCAACTTCCACCACTGGCAACAAACAAATCGGCGCTTCGAGCCATGCCCAGTGGATTCCTGCCGGGGTGCCAGGCGCAGGCCACTTCCTCGTATTCAACAACGGCGGCGATCTTTTCGAGACCACGCCGCAGTCCTATATTTTTGAGCTCAACGGCTACCTCAACGCGAGTACCAACGACACCGGCGCTTACGTGAATCCGCCCACGGCCGGCTATTACAACTGGCCCGCGCCCGGTCATGACACCGACAAGCGCACGAAGTCCATGTCGCGCCAGATCACCTGGATGTATTACTCAATGGCAAACCAGGGCATGTTCAGCCACCTCGACTCCAGCGTCCAGCGGTTGCCCAACGGCAACACGCTGATCTGCGATTCCACCGAAGGGCACATCTTCGAAGTCACGGCCACCGGCGACGCGGTGTGGGAATACATCAACCCGGTGACAGAGGATGGGATCAGCGCCTACAAGCGGGATAACTGGCCGATGCAGAATGCCGTCTTCCGCGCCTATCGTTTCGCCACGAATCACCCCGCGCTGGCGGGCCGCACCCTCATCCCGCAGAGTACCATCACGGGCAGCACCCCGTCGTACATTTCCGCCCCGACTATCAGCGGTACCGCCATCAATCCGACCGCCCCCACAGCCACTACCAGTGTGTGGGTAACCTCGGTGATCACGAACAGTGGTGGCGTCGCTTCGGCCACGTTGTCCTACATCGTCGGCAGCATCACCAACACGGTCGTCATGCTGGACGACGGTCTGCACCAGGACGGCGCTGCCGGCGATGGGGTTTACGGCGGGCAGATTCCGGCATTCGCCGCCGGTGCAAATGTGAGCTACTACGTCGCCGCCCAGGACAACTTCGGACTGACATCCGCCGACCCATCCGGCGCGCCCGGCAGCCGCTACTCGTACGCGATTCAGGCCGGGGTCACGAACACCCCTCCCACGTTAGAGCCGCAATTGGATCGCACGGTCAACCCCGGTTACACGCTGATGGTGACGAACATCGCCCACGACACCGACCTGCCCGCCCAATCGCTGACCTTCAGCCTGCTGCATCCTCCGGCCAACACCTCGATCAACACCACCAGTGGCGTGGTGACTTTCAGCCCGACCTTAGCGCAGTACGGCACGACCAACCCCATTACCGTGATCGTGACCGACAACGGTTCACCGGCCCTGAGCGCCACGAACAGTTTCCAGGCCATCGTGGTTGCCAATACGGCACCGGCTCTTTCGCCTGTTTCCGACCGGACCATCAAACCTGCAGATGTGCTGCTAATCACGAACTTCGCGACGGATGCCGAAGCGCCGCCGCAAGTGCTGCGCTACAGTCTTGCCGAGGGACCGGCTAACGCCAGAATCAACGCGACGAATGGTCTGCTGACCTGGGCGACCTCCGAAGCGGACGCGGCCACGACCAACGACTTCCTCGTGATCGTCTCCGATAACGGCATCCCCGACCTCCTCGATGGCCAATGGTTCACGGTCATTGTCAGCAGCAACCATTCCCCCACGAACACCGGTTGGAGCATGTTGCAGCTCCCGGATACCGGCCAGACGAATCGATACACGGCCACCTTCGGACAGGATGCCGATTACACCATCAACCCGCCCGCGTTTGCCGACAACGGCGATGGAACGGTAACGGATCAGGTGACGGGGCTGGTTTGGCAGAAGGCCGATGGGGGCGAGATGACCTGGTCGAATGCGGTGCTCTACGCCCAAACGAACCGCGTTGGCGGGCGGAGCGACTGGCGTTTGCCCTCGAGCCACGAGGCTTTCAGCATCCTGAACCACGGCACCGTCAACCCGGCGCTGAACACGGCCTACTTCACCCTCTCAGCCGCGCAATACTGGTGGACCGCCGACGCTCAGGCCACCGACGCCACGCGCATCTGGGCCATCAATGCCGGCGGCGGCCTCGGCGCGCATCGGCAGGATGAGACCCAGAGTGCCGGCGGAACGAATCGTTATCACGCCCGCTGCGTTCGCGGTGTGCCCCTGTCCGGCTGGGCGGTGCATCACTTCACGAACGATCTGGATGGCACCATCACCGACTTGGACACGGGCTTGACCTGGCAACAAGCCGAGGTCTCAGCGATTACCTGGGAGAGCGCCCTGCAATACGCCGAGGGACTTACGCTGGGCGGCTTCAGCGATTGGCGCCTGCCGAACATCAAGGAACTCCAGTCCATCAATGACGAATCCCTGACCAGCCCCTCCGTGAACACGAACTTCTTCGTGGGCGCCAACACGTCCCGCCACTGGTCCTCGACGACGGTGGTAAACCTGACCAACCGCGCCTGGCATGTGGACTTCCAGCTCGGTCTCGTCAGCTACGAAGACAAATTGAATAGCCTGTTTGTTCGTTGCGTTCGCGGCGGCACTACCAATGGCACGCCCACCAACTCATTCACGCCGCAGTTTGTGAAGATTCCTGCCGGTCAGTATCAGATGGGTGACCATTTCGGCTTCGTCGATCCCGGCCACCCCAGCGACGAGGTTCCCCTTCACAACGTCTATGTGGATTCGTTCTACATGGAAACGACGCTGCTGACTTGCCTGGAGTATGTCCAATTCCTCAACTCAGCTTTGGCGCAAGGATTGGTGGAGGTTCGCTCCAACTACGTCTATGGGGTGGGCGGCACAAACATCTATTGCGATACTTACGGCTCGGACACCAATAGCCGCGTGCTGTGGAGCGGCGGCATTTTCACCACCCGCGACCACCGGGATCTGCATCCCATTACCGGCGTTCGTTGGTTTGGTGCGATTGGTTACTGCAACTGGGCCAGTGCCCGCGACGGCTACACCGCTTGCTACAATCTGGCCAACGGCAACTGCGATCTGACCCAGAATGGCTACCGCCTACCCACCGAGGCGGAATGGGAATATGCCGCGCGCGGCGGCCTCTACAGTCCCTACGGCATGTTTCCGTGGGGCAGCGACACCAACGCCGATGGCACCCTGGCGAATTGGGCGGGCAAGAACCATCCCTTCGCCAGCGGCCCGTCTCCTTGGACCACACCCGTCGGCTTCTATAATGGCAGCCTACAATACCAGACCAACTACAACTGGTCGGGCACCAATGACACCTACCAGACGCGCAACAACGCGAACGGTTTCGGGCTTTATGACATGTCCGGCAACGTCTGGGAGTGGGTGAACGATTGGTACACGAGTGATTACTACACCAATTGCGTGCTCAACAACATCGTCACCAACCCGCCCGGACCGCTCACGGGTTCGCCGATGCCGGATGGCAAACCGTATCGCGGGCTGCGCGGCGGCAATTGGTTCAACGGCGAGGACCAATATGGCCACGGCCGCGTCTCCAATCGCGATCCGTCCTACTACCGCGGTCCGGGCGACCCGAACGGCCCGTGGTTCCATGTCGGTTTCCGATTGCTGCGCCGCGGGTATGTGACAACAAATCTGCCGCCCGTCATCTCGACTGTAAGCCTGACACCGGCGACGCCAACGACCAACGATACCGTCTGGATCACCGCCCGCGTGACCGATGATGTCGCCGTGTCGCAGGTGACGTTGAACTACCGCACCGGCACCGGCGGCGGGGTCGCTCAGACCAACGCGGTATTTCTGGAGACCATGCGCACCAGCCCCGTCAAACCGTGGACCGGGGACGCCTGCAACAACGCCTGGACTGTGATCACCAACGGCCTGAACCCGTTTGAACAGCGGGACCAGTCCAATTACGGCAGTGGCAATACCAACGGTATGGAATTCAAAGGCGGGACCACGAATCTGACGGACAGCATGATCGCCACCACCGGTTTCATGGATGCGCGGGGCAACTCGGGGTGGGTGGAGTTCTGGCTGCAGACGCTGACCATAAGCAACCAATACGGGAACGCTGGATGGACCTTCCAACTCGATTCCGGCAGCGGCTACGTGACGCGCCTGAGCGAGCTCTCCAGCACCAACCACGGGTGGAAGCTATATCACTACGACCTCCAGGCGGGTGAGTTGGTGAGCAGTTTGAAGCTGCGTTTCCAGTTCCGCGGCGGCAGCACCGAAAGTCGCATGGATCTTGATCAGATCTCGGTGAAGGTGGTCACCGGCGGCGGCAGCACTTTCACCAACGTCTCGATGCTAGACGACGGCGTTCACCACGATGGCGCGGCCGGTGACGGCACTTACGGGGCAGCCATCCCGGCGTTGCCGCTCGGCACCACGGTGAACTATTACCTCGTCGCCACCGACAGCGGCTCCTTGACCACCACCGACCCAGCGGGCGCGCCCGGCGCCACGCTATCCTACACGGTCCAGGCGGGAGGAGCCTCTAATTCGCCGCCGGTCATCGCCAACGCCACGATGACGCCCTCCTCACCGACCGCCAGCGACTCAGTCTGGATCACCGCCCAGGTCACCGACAATGTCAGCGTCGCGCAGGTCACGCTCACCTACAATGCCGGGGCTGGCGCCACGAGCTTGACCATGTTGGACGACGGCGCTCACCATGATGGCGCGGCGGGCGATGGCACTTACGGCGGTCAGATTCCGGCCTTGCCCGCTGGCACAGCGGTGAGTTTCTATCTGACGGCGGCGGATAACCTGGGGGCCACGACCCTGGCCCCCAGCGGGGCTCCGGGCACGGCCTATTTCTACCACGTGCAAAGCGCGTCCACCACCCAAACCATGGGCCTGTTCCTCAACACCACGAACGCCTGGCCGGGCTACACGCTCATGGCGCCCATGCACCACACCAACACCTACCTCATCAACAATGCCGGCGAGGTTGTACACCTGTGGACCAGCACTTACGAGCCGGGCCGCAGCGCCTACCTGATGACCAACGGGCACCTGTTCCGCGCGGGCATGGTCAAGCAGGGAGGCCCGTCCACCGGCGGCGGCGAAGGCGGACGCGTCGAGGAATACGATTGGGACGGCAACCTGGTCTGGGCGATTGATTATTTCAGCCCAACCTACATCCACCACCACGACTTCAACGTCCTGCCCAACGGCAACGTCCTCCTGCTCGTGGCCGAAAAGAAGACCATCGCCGAAGTTATTGCCGCCGGGTTCAATACGAACCTGCTCGATGCCAGCATCCTGACTCAAGGTTACATGCTGCCCGATTGCCTCGTCGAGGTCACCCCGACGCGACCCTATGGCGGCACGGTCGTCTGGGAATGGCATCTTTGGGATCACATGATCCAGGATTACGATCCCACTAAGAACAACTACGGCGTGGTCGCCGCCCACCCCGAACGCATTGATGTCAACGGCACCGGCATCAAGATTCCGCAGTTCTGGAATCATGTGAACGGCATTGATCACAACGTGCAGCTCGACCAGGTCATGCTCAGCATCCGGGGCAACAGCGAGTTGTTCGTCATTGATCACCAGACCACGACCGCCCAAGCCGCCGGCACCAACGGTGGACGCTACAACACGGGGGGCGACATCCTCTACCGGTGGGGCAATCCGCAGCAATACAACCGAGGCACCAGTGCCAACCAAGTGTTGTTCCAGCAGCATCACACCCACTGGATCGAGACGAACTGCCCGGGGGCCGGGAACATTCTCGTCTTCAACAACGGCATCGGCCGCGGCTATTCCACCATCAACGAGATCGTGCCGCCGGTGGACGCCGCTGGAAATTACAGCCTCTCGGCCGGCGCCGCCTTTGGCCCCAGCGCGCCCGTTTGGACTTACGTGAGCAGCCCGCCCACGAATTTCTACTCCGCTGAAATCTCCGGTGCGCAACGCCTGCCCAACGGTAACACGCTCATCTGCGAAGGCATCAAAGGCAACCTGTTTGAAGTCACCGCTGCTGGCCAGACCGTCTGGCGCTATCTCTGCCCCGTCACCAGCACGATTCTGACCCAGGGCGACAGCATTCCGGTGGACCCGGCGCGCACCGACCAATTCATGAACGCCGTGTTCCGGGTCTCGCGCTATAGCACCAATTACGCCGGCCTGATCGGCCGCGACTTGACGCCGCAAGGCACGATCGAGCTCCCGGTGGACCAGACTCTCCGCTTGCTGACGAGCGCGGCCACATCATCGGGCCTGCAATTCAGTTGGTCGAGTCTGTCCTCTCGGAATTACGCTGTGCTTTACAAAGCCACGCTCAATGCCCCCACCTGGGCCGGCATCGCCACCAACCGCAGCATCGGCACGCTGACCACGTTCACCGACACCAACGCCATCCGGTTAAGCCAACCGCATGGTTTCTATCGAGTGACGCTATTGCCATAAACAATGAACCGCTGCGCCGCAGCCGGGCTGCTCTAAAGTCCGGCCAGTTGAGGGAAGATCCTGTTCTGCAGCCCTGAAATCCGAAGACCGAAGCCCGAAGGCCGAAAGAGGGCCGAGGGCCGAAATCCGAAGACCGAAACCTGAGGCCGAGCGCGGTTCGGTCTTCGATCTTCGACCTTCGGGTTTCGGCCTTCAACTTTCGGCCTTCGGATTTACCCCGTCTTCGGTCTGCGGGTCTCGGGTTTGGAATGGCCCTGGCCCCGCAGGGAATCCGGCGTGGTCAGGCCCGATGCTGCGCGCGGTACTGGCTGGGCGGCATGCCGGCGTGCTGCTTGAAGGCCACGCTGAAATACTCGCTGTGCTTAAACCCCGCCCGCTCCGCAATTTCCCGTAGGGGCAGGCCGCTCTGGGACAGCAATTGTTTGGCCCGCGCCAATTGCACGCGCAGGATTTCCTCGTGGGGTGTGCGGCCAAAGAGGCGTTGAAACTGGGTTTCGAGACGCCGGCGCGATTGCGGCACGGCTTGCAACACATCCTTCATGTTGATGCCTTCGCATGCATGATCACGAATAAACCGCATCGCCTTGGCGATCGGCCGGTCGGCTACCGCCACCGCATCGGTGCTTTGCCGTA
>SESF01028883.1_pt1 | contig 15964 bp, 17 predicted proteins | sample 3171521 | NCBI WGS metagenome assembly SESF01 (sample SAMN10866945, study PRJNA518727) | freshwater metagenome | biome: subpolar coniferous forest; feature: holomictic lake; material: water; isolation source: holomictic Lake 227, 6 m and 8 m depth | place: Canada: near Kenora, Ontario | collected...
ACGGCAAGGAGATTTGCCTGCAGGGCTACAGGCTTTTATCGGTACAGCCGGTTGACATGTTTCCTCATACAAGCCATATCGAGAGTGTTGCCTGTTTTGAGAGAGACGATTCCGTGCAGGTTACTCAGGTTCAGGAGGGTTGATTACTGCCGGGTCAGAGGGGGGTTTTGTCGATTCCCAGGCCATGAATTTTTCAACATCCTTGCTGATGGCCGCCAAGACCGCTGAAATGACGGCAGCATCGTCGATAAAGCCGATAACCGGGAGAAAGTCGGCTATGGCATCAAAGGGTGAGACAAAATAGATGAGGGCAGCGGTAATGAGCACAATGCTTTGCCAGGGGGTATCGAGGTACTCCCTGCTGGCCGTGCAGCGTACCATGCGCACAAGCGGACTGATTTTTCCGGTTATGCCGGAAACGTCGAGGGCGTATTTCCCGGATGCTGCAACCCTTGTGGCAGTATCAAGCAGTTTGCCTCTTTTCCGGGGGTTCTTCAAGAGCGATTCCGCCTTGCGCGTGGCCTCGTCCAATGTTCTCGTCATCTTCGTTCCCTCGCTTGGGTATTGTTCCTGTTTTTTCACTATTTCCCGCCAGCCTTGAGCAGTTTGCGACGCTCTTCTGCGCTCAGTGAGCCATAGCCACGCTCTGAAATTTTGTCGAGTATGGCGTTGATTTCGGCTTCTGAAACCGGCGGTGCTACCCTGTTTTGTGTATGCAGGCGCGGGCCGCTTCTTTTTTTGCCGGATGGACGGAATTTACTGAAGAGTCCTGCAAATGACCACTCTGCCCGTTTGATGGTGATGAAGATAAAACCGATCAACATGCCGCCAAGGTGGGCGAAATGGGCAATGTCGCTGCCGCTACCCATCGTTCGGCTGTTGAGGCCGGAGAAAAACTCGATAAGCGCATAGCCGGCAATAAAATATTTTGCTTTGACGGGGAAGAGAAAATAGAGAAAAATGTAGCGGTTGGGGAACATCATGCCGAAAGCGAGCAGGACGCCGTAAATGGCTCCGGAAGCGCCGACGGTCGGATAGGGATCGCCGATAGTTGCCAGAAGGTTGATGACTGCGGCACCGATGCCACACGTAAAATAGTAGATGTTGAATTCCCGTGTTCCCCACTGATTTTCTATTTCAGCGCCGAACATCCAGAGGGCAAACATATTGAAAAAGAGGTGCGTGCCCCCGCCGTGCAGAAACATGTAGGTCACTGGCTGCCAAAGTCGGAAGTTTTCGGAGCCGACAGGCCAGAGTGCGCCAAGGTTTTGAATTATCCCTCCAAATGGAGTGAAAAATTGCAGAAAAAAAACTGCAACATTAATGAGGATAATGGTTTTAATCGCCGGGGGCATAAACGAAAAGCCCCCGGGGCTGTATGGCTGGTTGGAGTAGTTCATCAATAAAATATCGTTCTGCACATTCCGCTGCCCGTCGGGCAGCGGAAATGGGCGTCAAAGTGGTAAATTTCGTCAATAGTTATGTCTCGGGGAACGGCTCAATCGTTCAGGGCGGCGATACCGGGGAGTTCCTTGCCTTCAAGGAATTCAAGGCTTGCGCCACCGCCGGTTGAGATATGGGTCATCTCTTTTGCCAGGCCAGCTTTCGCTATTGCTGCTGCGGAGTCGCCTCCACCGATAATGGTTGTGGCCCCTTTGGCGGTTGCTTCAGCCATGGCATGTGCTACGGCCATGGTGCCGGCAGCGAAATTGTCGATTTCGAACACGCCCATCGGACCGTTCCAGAGGACTGTTCGTGCTGACAGAATTTCGTTACGATAGAGTTCAGCCGTGAGTGGCCCGATATCGAGCCCGATCATCTCTTCAGGGATAGCCGAGATCATTGCGGCATGGCAGGGGGTCGTTGCTGAAATTTCAGCGGCAAGAATGACATCTGAGGGGAGCAGCAGTTTGATACCTTTGCTTTTGGCCTCTTCGAGAATTTTCAGTGCCAGTTCAATCTTGCTCTCTTCAACCAATGATTTTCCGACTTCATAACCCTGGGCCTTGAAGAAGGTGAAGACCATGGCTCCGCCGATCAGGACGGTATCAACCTTTTTGAAGAGGTTTTCGAGGACATCTATTTTGCCCGAAATTTTTGATCCGCCAAGAATTGCCACAAATGGTCGTTCTGGTTCCTGAAGGGCTTTTCCAAGATAGAGGAGTTCCCGTTCGATCAGAAAACCGGCGACGGCCGTTTGAACGTAGTGTGTAATTCCCTCTGTTGACGCGTGGGCCCGGTGCGCTGTGCCGAATGCGTCGTTGACGTAGACCTCACCAAGTGAGGCAAGCTCCCGGGAAAAATCGGGGTCATTGGCCTCTTCCTCAGGGTGAAATCTGAGGTTTTCGAGCAGCAGTACCTCTCCGTCCTGCAGCGCAAGCACTTGCTTCATCACCTCGGTGCCGACGCAATCCTTTGCCATGATGACCGGGCAATCGAGCAGTTCTGAAAGTCTTGATGCTACGGGGGCAAGTGAGTATTCCGCATTTACTTTTCCTTTCGGTCTTCCAAGGTGCGACATCAAAATAAGACGCCCTCCGCTCTCGACTACTTTTTTGATGGAAGGAAGGGATTCAACGATTCTTTTGTCGTCGGTAATTTTTTTGCTGCTGTCGAGAGGAACGTTGAAATCAACGCGCATCAATACCCGTTTGCCTTGAATTGATATGTCGGATAAACTCTTTTTCTGCATTGCTCTGATGATTGGTTGAAAAAATGACCGAATTCCATCCTGCATTATAGGCAATATTATCAATCTCCTCAACAGGGTGGTGACAGGTATCTGTTCCTTACTCTGGGTTTTGCCGGGCGCTTTTGTATTTTTTGATGTTTGCGTTATGTTCCGCAAGCGATTCAGCAAAGTAATGTCCTCCTTTTCCGGTAGCAACAAAGTAGAGGAAGTTGTTTTCTGCAGGTTTCAGTACAGCGAGGATGGAGGCTGTGCCAGGGTTGCAGATCGGACCTGGAGGAAGTCCGGTATGGCGATAGGTGTTGTAGGGGGAGTCGGCAGCAAGGTCTTTAAAATAGAGTCGGCGCGCAGTGCCACCAAGGGCATACTGCACGGTCGGGTCTGCTTGCAGCCGCATCTTTTTTTTCAGACGGTTAAGATAGACCCTTGCGACAATATTTTTTTCGCGGTTCAGCGGGGTTTCGGATTCAACAATGGAGGCGAGGGTCAGTAACCCGGTTTCGTTCAATCCTCTTTCGGCAGTCACGCTTTTGAGGCTGTCGGTATAAAAATGACGGAATCGCCCGATCAGAAATCCAACGGCTTCATCAGGGGAGCTTGCCCAGGCAAAGTCATACGTTCCGGGAAGCAGATAGCCTTCTGCATTTTTTGCCATAATGCCGCGTCTCATAAGCAGGCTGGGACTGGATGCGGCAGCCATGAATGCTGTGGAGTCGAAGTCGAGGTTTCGCGAAAGGATGCGGGCAACCCTGCCGATATCGAGCCCTTCGGGGAGTGTGACACGTACTTCATCCTGGCGACGCGAATGGAGGTAGTACATAAGCATGAAATTCGACATTCCCGGTGCAATGGTATACCTCCCCGGCTTGATATGGTTCAGTTTTGGAATAATGCTTACCGTTACGATTGCCGGCCATTTGCGGTTAATGGTGCCGTTGCGGTATAATTCATCCACAATGGCTCTGATTCCCATATTTCTGTGAACAATCAGGTTTGTGGTACTGGGAGCTGTGTTGAGGCCAGGCAGGAATAAAAAGCATGCCAATGCCGTCAGCAGAAGGGCCATGCTGACGATAAGCGGGTTCCGCAGAAACGTTTTTTTTGATGCCATAGCAGGAGCGATCGTTTAGCTGGCCGTGATACCGGGCTGGCTGTTTTTCCACTCATGTTGAAACAGCCTGGTCTCTTCAATGATGCATTGATAGATTTTTTCCAGTGCGTGGGCTTTCAGGGGCGAGTCGGCATGGTTCATAACATTGTTCAATACCTCTTTTTCCCGCTCAGGCTGGAGTACCTGCTCTCCAATTCTTGATTTCAGTGAGCTGATATTTTGAGCGCAATGCAGTCGTTCACAGAGCAGGGAGGATAATTGTTGATCCAGGGTATCGATTTTTTTTCTCCATTCGTCAAGTTCTTGCCAATGCGCTCTATTGTTCATGGTGCTGTCGGACATCATAATGACGGAGGTTAAGAGTGAAGCGTTGTTAATCAAATACGAGAGTATAGATAAAATGAGCCGTGTTCTTGCTAATAATTTTCGTGGGTGAAGAGCGTCATCCATCGGGCGACTTCCCGATCGCTCAGCAGTTTTTCGTTACCTTTTTTTTCTTTGGCCGCCATGTGCCAGGAGCTCTTGTTTGTGTTTTTGGCGCTAACAGCAGAGCCCATCTCGTTGAGTTGCCCGGCAAAGAGCTCAGATGTTATGCATCTGGCACCGAATGCTGTTGTGTACCGTCGAATCTCATCATCCGAACTTACAATAGTAACCATTTTTACCCTTGTGTTCAACGACTTTACGTAATCAATGATCCAGAGGTCAGCACTTTTTGCGGCCGGAGTAAAAACAATGTGCAGTGGTGCTCCAAAAGCGTACTCCTTGAAACTTCCTTTACCGTCGTACACAACCGTGATAGAGCAGCGGTTTTCCTGCTGAAAACAGAACAGTTTTTTTTCTGTTTTCTGGCGCAGAAGATGGAGGGAGTCTGAGGTCGGGGAGGGATAGAGCTTGTGAATCAGGTTATATCCGTCGATGACGATCTCTTTTGCTGCTGTTTTCATGGTGCTCTCAATCATTCGAAAAATCTTTTTCAATTGAAGTATTAAAATAGACTAATATTTTTTTAGTGCATCCTTTTTTATACATTTTATAGTGGCGGAAAGTGGTAAAAAGTGGGAGCATTTGTTTATCTGTTCTTTTGGTTTGTCTTTTCTTTCCTGCTGAAGGTGTAATAAACGTCTGTTTGTCTCAGGATCTGCACAACAGGAAGTAACGGGGTTGTCATAATGGCGGGCTTTATAGGAAAAGAGAGGCATTCCGTCGATGAGAAGGGGCGAATGATGATTCCGGCAAGGTTTCGTCGGAAGTTCGAGCCTGTCGTTTCTGTGGCTGGTGAAGAAGGCGTTTCAGAGATGGTGGAGCTGTATATTTTGAAGGCACCAGATCGCTCCCTTGAACTGTATGAGCCGTTTATCTGGGCTGGCATGAGGATGTCGATTTCCGGTCTTTCGGATTTTAACCCTGAAGAGCGCCTGCTTAAGACCTTGATGTACGAAAGTCTTGAAACGGTCGAGCTGGATCGTCAGGGAAGGGTTGCGCTGTCAAGAGAGTTTCTTGATCATGCGGGTATAACAAAGGATGTTATGATTATCGGTGCTGATACAAAAATGATTATTTGGGAGCCTGAGCGTCTTTCTGCTCTCTTGCAGGAGAGTGCGGGTCGTTTTGCATCTCTTGCAGGCAGGTACTTTTGATGGCTATAACGCGAGATATTTTTCACGATCCGGTGCTTGTGACCGAAATTGTTGCATTTCTGGTCAGAAAACCGGGTATTTATGTCGACGGGACTCTTGGAGGTGGTGGTCATTCTCTGGCGATGTTGCGCCAGCTTGTTGCTGCTGGTTTTCTTGAAGGATCGCTGCTGATAGGGATTGACCAGGATGAAGCTGCATTAAGGCAGGCGCGTGAAAAGATTGGAGAGTACGATGCCTGTTCCGTTTTGGTTAAAGGAAATTTTCTTGATATAAAAGGCATTGTTGCAAGGGTTTGCAGTGACAGAGGGGTGGAGCCGAAAGTTACCGGGATATTGCTTGATCTTGGCGTTTCATCGTACCAGATTGATACGGCGGAACGGGGGTTCAGTTATATGAGCGAGGGTCCGCTTGATATGCGGATGGATAGTAATGCTTCTCTCCGTGCTTGTGATATTGTCAATACCTATGAAGAGCAGCAACTGGCGAGGCTTTTTTACCGATATGGGGAAGAGCCCAGAAGCCGCAGTATTGCAAGGGCTATTGTTGCGTATCGCCAGAGTAATGGGGCTGTTGGCAGCACGAAAGAGCTTGCCGATATTGTTCGTTGCAATGCGCATGGCGGAGAGCGGGTGATCAAGACGTTATCAAGGGTGTTTCAGGCATTGAGAATTGAGGTCAACGCTGAACTTGAGGTACTCAGTCAGGTGCTTGATGACGGGATCGATTGCCTTGATGAGCAGGGCCGGATGGCGGTCATCAGCTATCACTCTCTTGAGGACAGAATCGTGAAAAGGTTTTTTGCCGAAAAAGCGCGGAGTGACTGGGGGCCAAAAGGGGTTGGTTTGCGCGAGCCTCTGGCATGGGGATCGGTTACCCCTGTTACCCGTAAGCCCCTTATCGCCTCACAGCAGGAGGTAGCGTCGAACTCAAGGGCACGAAGTGCCAAGTTAAGGGTTATTGAAAAAAATTATCAGGGAGGGTTCAGTGGATGCCCGTAATGCAGTTGCTCCTTTGTTGCGTGATATTTTAAGGCGTATCAAGGGCTTTGGAAAAAAAATGTTTGGCGAGAGACTCGTTACCGAACGTTTTCGTGAGGCTCCGGTGTGGAAGGATTCAGGGTTCAGGGCGTTTGTCAGTAATACCCTTGAGTTCGATATCGTTTCGTTGTTGCGCCCGAGCTCTTTTTTGTACATTCTGGCCGGAGTCGGGATTATTCTTGTCCAGACCAATAACAATCTTGCCATCAATAATCTTGCATTGCAGAATGAATGGCTCAGGGAACAGATACAGATGACTTCCAGCGTCATAACGTCACAGGAACTCAAAATGGATGAGCTGCACAGTATTCGCAATATCGCTCAAGATGCATCTGTCCTTGGACTTGTATCCTCAAGCATCGCTCCTGTTGAACTTGAGCCATGAGTGATAAGCAGGAGATCAGGAGGCCGGAGGATCAGGAGTTCGGCAAGCGGCTTGGTATTGTCGTTGCTTTTTTTTCGATCTTTATCGTTGCTATTGTTGGTATGCTGCTCAGTATTCAGGTGGTCAATGCCTGGAAATACAAGCAGAAAGCAGTTAAACAGTATGAGCGGGTGGTTACTGAGCGCGCTCAGCGGGGTCCCATTCTTGATCGCCATGCACGTATGCTGGCGGAAAGTATCGAATCGATCAACTTCTATGCTGATCCTTTGATTGTCCGCAATACCCCTCTTTTTGATAAAAATGGCAAGCCGGTAAATTTCAGCAAGAGTAAAAAGCAGAAAACATACGATAATTCGGGTGTGGTTGCGACTCTGTTTTCGAGGTATCTGGGGCTCGACAGGTCGTTTTGTCTTCAACAACTGAGTCGTCACAAAGGGGTGGCGGTGCTTGGCCGCAAAATACCTGTCGCAAAAGCGTTGCCGCTTATGCAGTTTCTGCAGAAAAAAATTCCTGGCGTATGGTATGATCGTCAGCAGCAGCGTTATTACCTGAATGTTGCCGCTCAGGTGATTGGCTCCATTGGGGATTCAACGAGCGAAACCAGGGGCAGCAGCGGTCTCGAATTGCAGCTCGAAAAGGAGCTGAAAGGGCGGGATGGAACGAGAATTTTTCAGCGCTCTGCTACAGGGATTCGTTATCCCGCGCCAGATGCCGAACAGCAGGATGCGATAAAAGGCAATACGGTACAGTTAACGATTGATGGAAATATTCAAAGTATTGTTGAAGATGAACTTGCAAAGGCGGTCGCGACGTTCAATGCCGATGCGGCGGCAAGCATCGTCATGGATGTTCGTACCGGAGAGATTCTTGCCATGGCCAATAATCCTGCATTTGATCTGAATCGGAGAGGTACCTGGAATGATCAAAATTCACGAAACCGTGCGGTGACCGAAATGTATGAACCCGGCTCAACGTTCAAGCTGGTCATGGCTGCTGCTGCGACGGAAGTGCTTAAAAGAAAAGCTGATGACAAGGTTTTTGCCAATAATGGGGTTCTGCCTCTTTATAATCTCAAAATCAGGGATCATGAGCCATACGGTACCATAACGTTCCGGGAGGCAATCATGTTTTCAAGCAATATTGTGGCAGCAAAGACTGCTATGGAGATTGGGAGCGAGAAGTTCAATGCCTATACAAGGAATTTCGGGTTTGGAAAGAGAACCGGTGTTGGACTGGTTGGTGAGGCCCGCGGGCGTGTGCGTCCTCTTGCTGAGTGGGACAAGACAACGCTTCCCTGGATGGGATATGGTTATCAGGTTATGGCGACTCCACTGCAGATTGTGCAGGCCTATGCGGCAATTGCCAATGATGGCGTTTTAATGAAACCCTATATTATAAAGAGGGTGATTGATGCCGACGGTCAGGTTGTTCGGGAGAACACTCCTGAAACGGTCAGGCGGGTGGTTTTGCCAGAAACGGCACGATATCTCGGGAAGGAGTATTTCAAGGCTGTCGTTGATAGTGGAACGGCCAAAAATGCAGCGGTGCCGGGCGTGACGGTTGCCGGAAAGACCGGAACGGCGCGGCGTGCAGTAGAGCGCTCCTATGCCACCCCGGTTTATGTCTCTTCATTTGTCGGCTATTTTCCTGTTGAGAATCCCCGTTATGCGATTATTGTGATTGTGGAAAAGCCGAAGACGGCCTATTATGCGGCCACGGTTGCTGCTCCGGTTTTTTCCGGCATTGCCTCAAGAATAATTGCCTGTTCAGAGGAGATGCAGAAAAACCTTGCTATCCGTTCGACGGAGAAGTCACTTCTTGATTCGATTGTGACGGTGGTGGTTCCAGAACTTCGGGGGCTTAAGGGGCGTGAAGCCCAGCGCCTGTTACAATGGCTTGATCTGGAGATGGATTATACGGGAGATTTTGAGGGAAGTGTGGTCAGCCAGAGCATTGCATCTGGTAGCAGGGTTATAAAAAAGAAGATGATAAGGGTTGTGCTTGCTTCAGGGAATATCATCAGGAAATCTTCATGAGCGTTTCAGGAGAGCAGTGTGAGGGGGTGCAACTGGAGATGTTGCTCAAGGGAATTACCTGTTTGGAGTTTGCGGGAATAACCCATGGCCGTGGCGTGATTCACCAGGTTACCAGTGACTCGAGAGAGGTGCTTCCCGGTTCACTTTTTGTTGCGATAAAAGGTTATTGTACCGATGGATCCCATTTTATCAGCAGTGCAATAGAGCGTGGGGCTGTGGCGGTTATCTGTGAAGAGTTTCCGCCAGATATATCCGCATCATGCTGCTATATCAAGGTTTCTGATGCGCGAAGGGCGCTTGCTGAAGCTGCCAGGATTTTTTATGGAAAAGCTTCTGATCAGTTGCTGGTTATCGGGGTTACTGGCACCAACGGCAAGACGACAACCGCAAAGCTGATAACGGCAATGCTCAATGCCTGTGGTATTCCTGCCGGCTATATTGGCACCAATCTCTGCCGGATCGGAGAGCTGGATATTCCGCTCGATCGTACCACACCGGAGGCTCATGGGCTGCACGCTCTCTTCCGTCAGATGGTAGATGCGGGGTGTCGAGCGGCCGTCATGGAGGTCTCCTCTCATGCCCTTGTGCTGCAGAGGGTTTTTGGCATCCGCTTTCATGCGGCACTGTTTACCAACCTGAGCCGGGAGCATCTTGATTTTCATGCGTCCATGGAGGAGTACGCTTCCGCCAAGCAGCAATTGTTCGACCAGCTTGCTCCTGAAGGGTTTGCTGTATTCAATATTGACGACCCTTATGCCGCACGGATGGCTGATCGCGTAGCTCATGATAAAATATACTGTTGTACATTGGAGCAAGGGGCTCTGCCCCTTGTGTCGTGCAGCAGGATGTTTAAGGCAGAGGTGCTGGAGAGTACGTTGGCGTCAAGTCGTGTTGATCTTCAGTTTCCTGATGCACACCTGACGATGCTGGTGGGGCTTCCGGGACGTTTCAATGTCATGAATGTGCTTGAGGCCGCAGCAATCGGCGAGGGCATGGGGCTGGCTCATGAAGAGATATGCGACTCCCTCTCAGCGGTATCCGCGGTTGAGGGGCGGATGGAACGGGTTGGTGGGAGCCGTGAGGGATGGTATGCTTTTGTTGATTATGCACATACTCCGGATGCGCTTTGCAAGGCGCTTGAAGCGTTGCGCCGACTCAAACCTGACGAATCCCGTCTTGTTGTTGTTTTTGGGTGCGGCGGTAACAGGGATCGCTCGAAGCGTTCAGCAATGGGCAGAATTGCTTCCGAAATAGCCGATGAGGTTATCATCACCTCTGACAATCCCCGCAATGAAGATCCTGACGTTATTCTTGATGAAATTGAGCAAGGCATGATCGGCGATCGTTATATGAGGATCAGTGATCGGGCGGAAGCTATCAGGAGGGCGGTTTTGATGCTCAAAAAGGGTGATGTGCTGCTTGTTGCTGGAAAAGGGCATGAAAAATATCAGGAGATTGCAGGAGAAAAACATTTTTTTTCGGATAAGGATCTTATTAAAAAATTTATGGTGGAAAACATATCCGAATGTTCGGAGAAGGAGAGTGTGTGCAGGCAAGGGTGAAGGGCGTGCTGACGATTGATGATTTCCGAAATATTGGAGAGGTGGTCGTAGGGTCACGCCACGGCGTGCTCCCACAACCAACGGGCGAGATTGTTTCGCCTGTTGTGGTCATTGATTCGAGAGAGGTTAGAGGGGGAGAGATATTTATAGCCCTCAGGGGTGAGAATGCTGACGGTCATAGCTTTATTGGTACTGTTTTTGAGATGGGTGCGTGTTGGGCAATGGTCAGCCGCGACTGGTATGAGGCGCAGGGTTCAGTTGATCCGCCGCCCGGCAAGGGGTTTATTGTTACGGATGATACGGTGGCAGGGCTTCAGCAGCTTTCGATGGTGTACAGAAGCAAATTTTCAGTTCCGGTTGTGGCTATCGGTGGCAGCAATGGAAAGACCACAACGAAGGAGATGGTTGCGTCGGTACTTGGGAGAGGGTTCAAGGTACAGATGAGCCAGGGTAACAGGAACAACCACCTTGGAGTTCCGCTGACTTTGCTGCAACTCCATCCTGATACCGATATCGCCGTTGTCGAGATGGGCATTAATCATCCCGGAGAGATGGCCTTGCTTGCCAGTATCGCCAGACCGACACATGCACTTTTGACAAATATTGGTCATGAGCATCTGGAGTTTTTTCTTGATCTTGACGGGGTTGCCAGGGCTGAAATACAGCTTTTTGACTATCTGCACCAGCATGGGGGCACTGCCTTCATCAATACCGATGATCCATGGCTCAGCGCGGAAGCTGCAGGGCTTGGGCATTATGTTGGCTATGGAGTGGGAAAACGTCCGGAAAACAGTTTTTGGGCTCGGGAGATTTCGGTAAACAGGGACGGCACGCTCTCTTTTCTTTTGTGTTCCCTGTCCGGAACGGAATCGGTTCGTCTGAACTTTACCGGGAAGCATAATGTTGTCAATGCCATTGCGGCAGCCGCTGTTGGTGATTATTTTGGTCTTTCACTCAGTCAGATCCGTGAGGGGCTTGAGCTTCTTGTCCCTGCTCCTGGCTGGAAAAGGCTGGAGGTTGTAGACTCCTGTGGTCTGCGAATCCTCAATGATACCTACAATGCCAATTCAGACTCCGTGCGCAGGGCGATTGATACGCTTTGTGATATGCCATGCGACGGCAAAAAGGTTGCCATTTTGGGTGATATGCTTGAACTTGGAGTGGCTGGAGAGGTTGAACATGAGGCTATTGGCCGTTATATCCAGAAAAGTTCTGTTGACATGTTATTTACTTTTGGAGAGAAGTCTCGCATTATTGGCCTTGAGGTTCCGGGACGTTGGCAGGGCCATTTCGGGAGTCGGGAAGAACTTCTTGCAGCATTACTCGGAGTGTCGGAGGAGGGTGATATTCTTCTGTTTAAAGGATCAAGGGGAATGAAGCTTGAGCAGGTTGTTGATGCGCTCGTCAATGCAAGAACTAAAACCAGATAAAGATACGGTATGCTCTATTATCTCCTTAAATATATTGATGATCTGTTTGATCCTCCAGGGCTTCATGTTATTGAGTATCTCACGTTCAGGGCGAGTGCTGCGGGAATTACGGCATTGCTGATTATTCTCTTTGCTGGCCCGGGATTTATCCGCTATCTGAAATCCAGGTTCATTGAGCCAATCAAGGAGGAAGCGCCGCCGGAGCATAAAAAGAAAAAAGCACTGCCCACCATGGGAGGTGTGCTTATCATTTTTTCCATTGAGATCTCCGTGCTGCTTTGGTCCAAATTCATTGATCCGCATGTCTGGCTGATCATGCTTGCCATTCTCTGGATGGGGATCATTGGTCTTATTGATGACTACCGAAAGGTGGTTCTGAAAATCAAGGGGGGGCTTTCGGCTCGTTACAAGCTGATTGGGCAGCTCTCTCTTGGCTTGTTGATTGGCCTCTATACCTGGTTTGATCCAGCTTTTTCCGTACTGCAGTCTGAGACAACGGTTCCTTTTTTTAAAAATCTGACACTTGATTATGGCTATTTTTATATTCCCATTGTCATTTTTATTATTACCGCAGTCTCAAACGCGGTTAATCTGACCGACGGTCTTGACGGTCTTGCTGCCGGAAGTTCTGCCATCGTGGTCATGGGTCTTGGAGGCTTTTCCTATCTGGCTGGCAATGCGGTCTATGCGGTCTACCTGAACATTCCCTTTATTCCCGGTGGAGGTGAGATTGCCGTGGTCAGCATTGCTATTGTCATGGCGTGCGTGGGCTTTTTGTGGTTCAACTCCAATCCGGCGGAGATTATTATGGGCGATACCGGATCTCTTTCCCTTGGCAGTGCGATTGCTGTCATCGCGCTTTTGATCAAGCAGGAGCTGCTGCTGCCCTTGATTGCCGGTATTTTTTTTATTGAAACGCTCTCGGTTTCTCTTCAGGTACTCTATTTCAAGTATACGAAAATGAGGTTTGGTCAGGGTCAAAGGATTTTTTTAATGGCTCCCCTTCATCATCATTTTCAGTTGAAAGGGTGGGCTGAACAAAAGATTGTTATCAGGTTCTGGATTTTGACCATTCTTTTTTTTCTTGCCAGTCTCATGACCTTAAAACTCAGATAACGAGACATAAATGGATGTAACGGGTAAAAAAGTATCGGTTATCGGTGCCGGGAAGAGCGGAGTGGCCGCCGGGGAACTGCTTTGGCAAAAAGGGGCGAAGGTGCTGGTCAGCGAGTTTGGCCGGATAGGGAGCGTTTCGCTGCAGCGTCTCACGCAGATGCCGATCTCCTTTGAACAGGGAGGGCATTCTGCAGAGGTCTATGACGCAGATTTTTGTGTCCTGAGCCCGGGTGTTCCGCCAAATGCCGAAGTTGTCACGATCATGCAGGCGAAGGGAATTCCTCTCTATAGTGAAATTGAGATTGCGAGTTGGTTCTGCAAGGCAAGGATTGTTGGTATTACCGGTACGGATGGAAAGACCACCACATCGACACTGGTTCATCGCCTCTGTGAGGAGGATGGCCGCCGGAATGGATACCGGTCGTTCAGTGTTGGTAACATAGGAGTGCCGTTTTCTTCGATGGTTCAGGATATGAACGTCGGTGATGTTGCTGTTGTCGAGTTGAGCAGTTACCAGTTGGAGCGCTCTCCGACGTTCAGGCCTGATGTTGCTGTTATTACAAACATCACACCAGATCATCTTGATCGTTACGGTGGAGATTTGTCCTGTTATGCAGCGGCGAAGTTCAGGATTTATGCCAATCAGGGCGCTGAGGATACGCTGGTGTATAATGAGGATGATCCGCTTCTCAGGGAACATTTTCTTGCAGGGAAAACGCGTTTTCCCTTCAGGATTATGCCGTTCGGGATGGATCCCGTCGCTGGAGCAACGACGGATCCCCGTATCGTTTTTCTTGATGGGGACTCCTTGCGTGTGCACACTGCTGACGGGGATGATTGTGTTATCAAGACGTCCGGGTTCCTGAAAAACAGTTTTCGGGGTCGTCATAATATTTCCAACGCGCTTGCCTCTCTTGCCGTAGCGCGGGCATTGGGTATTGATAATGACGTGGTTCGCCTGGTACTCAGGGAGTTCGGGGGCGTTGAGCATCGCCAGGAATATGTCAAGACCATCAACGGTGCTGACTGGGTCAATGATTCAAAAGCGACAAATATCAATGCCATGCGTCAGGCGCTTGAAGCGCTTCCCGGTACGGCAGTCCTTATTGCGGGAGGAAGGGATAAAGGGAACGATTATGCGTCGATTTCCGGGCTTGTCGAAAAAAAGGTCTCTTTGCTCATCGCTCTCGGCGAATCACGGGGAAAGATAAAGGCAGCTTTTAAGGGCATTGTTCCTGTTGAAGCGGTGGAGTCATTGGATGATGCTGTTTTATTCGCATATAATGCGGTCAAGCCTGGTCAGACCGTGCTGTTTTCTCCCGGGTGCGCAAGCTTTGACATGTTTACTAATTTTGAGGATCGAGGTATGCAGTTTAAACAATGTGTTCATCACTTACCATAATGGTGAACAGTGATTACATTCCGGAGCCTGCAGGGGTTTCCCCGCTGACAGAACTTTCACGGCCTTCAGGCAGGGAGGGTGTTGTCGGAAAGCTGCTTGTGCTGATTGTTGCCATTCTCATGAGCATTGGTATTGTTGTTGTCTACAGTAGTGGAGCGGGATGGGCTGCAACGAAATACGCAAGTTCAGAGTATTTCTTGTGGCGCCAGATTGCTTTTTCTTTGCTCAGCATCGGAACCGTGCTTCTTGTTGCCCAGCTTGATTATCATGTGTTCTGGAAGACCAGCAAAATCATACTTTTTTCCAGTATTCTGCTCCTGATTCTTCTTTTTGTCATGAAGGCAGTCGGGCTCATTTCTGGAGCAGCCCGATGGATAGGTTTTGGTCCACTCAAATTTCAGGTATCTGATTTTGCCAAATATGCCGTTATCTTTCATTTCTCAAGGCTTATCAGTGAAAAACAGGGGTATATAAAGGACCTGTATAATTCCTATTACCCCATGCTTGTCCTTTTGATGGTTGTTGTGGCTCTTGTGGCTATCGAGCCGAATTTCAGTACAGCGTCGCTTATTGCCATTACCGGTTTTACGCTTATGTTTATCGGGGGAGTCAGTATCCGCCATCTTCTGGCTACCGTCTTGCTGCTCATTCCTCTGGCAGGCGTTTTTGCCATTGCGGCTCCCTACAGGCTTGCCCGTTTGCTTTCGTTTACCAGCGGCAATGAAAAAGGGGCGACGTACCAGGTTACGCAGGCATTGATCGGGTTGGGCAATGGGGGGTTGTTTGGTCTCGGTATCGGGGCAAGCAAGCAGAGGGAGCTCTATCTGCCACTTTCCTATAACGATTTTGTTTTTGTTATCATTGGTGAGGAGTACGGGTTTGTCGGGGCTCTTGCCGTTATTGCACTGTTTGCGGGATTTTTTGTCTGCGGTCTTATTATTGCCAAACATGCCCCCGATAATTTTGGGAAATATGTTGCTACAGGAATTACGATGGCGATCTCTCTTTTTGCATTTGTTAATATTGCTGTTGCCTGTCACCTGCTCCCGACAACCGGTGTGGCTCTTCCGTTTATCAGTTATGGAGGTACGGCACTTCTTTTTAACTCCCTCGGGGTCGGTATTCTCATGAGTATAGCAAGGTACAAGGGTCCGGGGCTTGCCAACAGTATTCGCTCCAGCGTCACTGACGGGAGGAGTGTATGAACGTGCTTTTTGCGGGTGGCGGGACTGGAGGCCATTTATATCCGGCTGTGGCTATGGCTGAAGAACTCAGGAAACTGGTGCCGGACGCAGGGATTTCTTTTGCCGGGACGACCAGTGGCATTGAGGCGACTGAAGTGCCAAGACTCGGTTATCGGCTGCATCTTATTCCGGTCAGAGGTTTGAAAAGAGGATGGTCGGTTGCTGCCCTTATGGCAAATGTGGGTGTTGTTGCTGATTTTGTTGCGGCTTTGGGAGCCGCAGTAGCCTTGATCGGCAGGGAGCGGCCTGATGTTGTTGTCGGTACGGGTGGATTTGTCAGTGCACCACTGCTCTTGGCGGCTCAGCTCATGC
>SESF01018092.1_pt1 | contig 15960 bp, 11 predicted proteins | sample 3171521 | NCBI WGS metagenome assembly SESF01 (sample SAMN10866945, study PRJNA518727) | freshwater metagenome | biome: subpolar coniferous forest; feature: holomictic lake; material: water; isolation source: holomictic Lake 227, 6 m and 8 m depth | place: Canada: near Kenora, Ontario | collected...
AAAGCGCATCTTGACAGGATTGAATACATGCGTGGAGACAGCCTCTTTATTGGAAACGATCGGAGGGACAATGTCTTTCCATTCGGTTTTCCCATCGCCCCATTGAAGTTGAAAATCAGAGGTGACGGCCCCATCGTCATGTCGGACAACGATCTTGTGGATGGCGCGCTCACGTCCAAAATCAATGATCAACCAAAAGGGGTGCTGCTGGCCTTCGGCGCTATTCCACTTATCCGTCTCCCGTGCCGCAAAGCGCCCGTCGAGCGCATTGTTCGGTCCGTAATTGTCGTTACCAGGCTCAGCATACGACGACGAGGCAATCGCGCGACTTCCCCACGTTTGTAACGCCACATTGATCTCTGTGGTCTGCGCAAAGACGCATGAAACGAACAAACCGATTACGCCTGTTGCAATAAGAATGTACTTCTTCAACATGGATTCCCCTTGTGAGTCAATAAGTCTAAATAAGGCAATAAGGCAATGAATTCTATGCTTATTTCGCTTTGGCTTGCAAGCGGCGGAGCTGACCAGACATGGAAAGTTTCTGCATCGGACTCATCTTGTCCACGAGCAATATGCCATTCAGATGGTCGATCTCATGTTGGACCGCGCGAGCGAGCAAGCCCTTGGCGGTTACGGTCTGACGGTGTCCTTTAATATCCAGATACGTGACGGTCACTTGGTTCGCGCGCGTGATTGGCGCATTGATTTCCGGAAAACTCAGACACCCTTCTTCATTGCGCTGCTTTCCTTCACTCGCCAAGATTTCCGGATTGATCAGAACCAGTGGCATAGCAATGGGGGCGTTGTCCGCTCGGCATTCGTCCTTCTCAACATCCGTTGGGACGTCAATCACGCAAATACATTCCGTGCGACCAATCTGCTCTGCCGCAAGGCCAAGCCCCTTCGAGGCATACATGGTTTCCAACATATTCAACACCAGCTTACGCACCTCATCGGTCACTTCAGCAACAAGCGTGGCCTTCTGTCTCAACACTTCATCACCAAATTTCAAAATTGGATAAATCATTATTTCTCCTTCGCCTCCATGTGGCCCTCTTTCAAACGCCGCTTCAGTCCCATTCCCTCAGGGATTCGTCCGGCATCAATATAAATATCTGCAAGCCCGTAAGCGTACTCCAAATTCTGCCACTTCGTGAGTACACATGCTCGTTCAGCCAGCTTCATCGCCTGCGCAAAATCACGCTTTCCTCGACCCCGCAAAACCAGTCCCTTCGCAAACAGAAACATGACATGCGAGTCATCGGCTTTTTTGGACAGAAGATATTGATATTGATGGTCCGCTTCCTCATAATGCCCGGCTGTCAATGCGGCCTGAGCCAAGTCAAGGCGATATTGCTCCTGATTTGGGGATCCGCCAGCAGCTCGAGCAAAGGCAAGATAGGCGTTCTCTGCTTCACCCAGCGCACGCAAACAATAACCAGCCCCATGATGATAACGCGCGGTCCCTGTTGTAAAGGAGATCAAATTCTCATAACATATAAGCGCGCCTTTGTAGTTGCCAATCGCAATGCGCCGGCGGGCTTCCATGTCCATGTGGTCAACCATCTGCAATATGAGCACGTCCTGTTTGGACGCCTGCACAGAGGCACGTACTGCAGATAAGGACGCATCCGGCTTGGCCTGCAACCCATCGGCTATAGATTGCACCGCCAATCCACGCGCGTCGCGAGCCTTATTAATGACCTCCAAAATGTCCACATACAAATCCAAATCCATCTGCCCAGACAGTACCCACGACGCCTTGGGTTGGCGGACCTTTTCAAAAACAAGAGGCATCAGGTTTTCGCCCTGAATGACATGCAAAGGAACAGTCCATTCCGATTCAGGCGACTTGCCCGCGCGTTCCTGCAACCACGTCTTGAGTCCTTGTGTATCACAGACCATACAAGCAAGCGCCGCAGGAAGCGTAATATTTCCGGCACGAACCCGTTCGCGGAAAGTATCCTTGCGTTCCATAAATGATGTCAACACGTCCAACGGCACCTTAAGTTCGCGTACACCGCCCAGTAACACAAAGTCAGCGGCCCCTGTATTCCAGAGTTGGGCTCCATCAAAAACAGATAGAAAGGTTCGCGCAAGATTAGCAAATCCAGCCTCGGAAAGACCCCGGCCATCCACGCGCACTGCTACCACGCCCTCTTCCCCCAGTGCATCACGGTATCGTTTCAGCGCAGAAGCGGACAACAGTTGTCGGCCTCCCTTCACCCAAACCGGCGGTGGCGCAACAAAAACGATATCACACTTCCCACACTGTTCACTCAGATTGCCGGGGCGATAACGCGCCTGTTCTTCGGTCGTGAATAATATGTTTTCTTTCACAAATGATGTGCTCGCTTGCGCAGAGGGCTCAACTAAAACATCAACGCTCCTAATACGTACCAGCGTTGACAAGTAAACACCGGCTTCCTCTCCCAGTAACAGGACGTTCTTAGCATCCGGACGAATCATCAGCGGAACCAGCGACGTCATCGTACGAGAGGCTACAAACCGGCGTTCAAAAATCAACGGGCGTCCATCCAAAGCACCCACCCAACCATAATCAGGATCACCGTACTGGGTCAATGTATGCAGGCGAGTAGAGGTGACTGCTGTTGGATAGCCTTGCGCGAAGCCACTGTCACGGCAGGCCAAGCGTCCAAAGAAACCGTCCCCTGAAAGCGGATTTTTCCAGTCCTGTGGCAACACCGCAATCGCAAGGACAACCACAACAACAAGTGGCAATAAAGCAGAAAAAATCCACGCAGCCGAGAAATGCTTACACTTCCTCATCACATTCACACCCGACAATACAGCAAACCCAATGGCAGCCATGCGCAACACCGCTTCAACAGAAAAACCTGTTATCGCCAGCATCATCCCCCCAAGGCAAAAGCCTACCCCACAAAGTCCCGTCTGTGCACTGGCCTTTACTGCAGATACGCGTAGCGATCTTCCTCGTCCAAAAAACATCACGGACAGAAGGACGAGTGGCACCACAATATAAAGCGAAGCCGTCTTCGCGATCTGCAAAAGGTAAAGAGGCAAGGAACGATTGGCGTTCAACAGAAAATGCGTCCAGCCATTCTTCATAAATCGCTCAAGCGTTAATAGAGCGATCAGATAGCAGGCCAAGAAAAAACAGAGGAAGGCAAGCAGCGTCGCATTCCAGCCCAACTTACGTCTAGCAAAAAATGCTAAGCCTCCCCCCACGATCCAACCCAAGACGATTGAAATCCAAAAACCAGCGACTGTATAGACCGTCTGACCAGCCACCATCAGGAGAATCCGTTGCCCCATTGACAAGACAAAACCGCCCAAAATTGCAACAACGATTCCTTGAGCCATCCCAATTTGTTTTTCGTATTTCATCGTACGGTTAAACATGCTTGTCGACGTGAATCCAGACCTGATGTTCATTCAGCTCGCACGCATCAACCTGAAGTGAATCCGCAAAGACCAGCTTCTCACAGAGCGTTTCGACCTTGATATACTCCGCATGTTGCGTCACAGCGGCAACAAGTTCAGTATCGCCTGCTACGGTAATAGCGATACGCTGGGTCACCTCAAAATCAGCATCCTTGCGCATATTCTGAATGCGGCTCACGAACTCACGCATCAAGCCTTCCTGAATCAGGTCAGGCGTCAATGCAGTATCGAGTGCGACAATGATTTCCCCCTCCGCCGCAACGACCATACCCGCTTTCGGCTTACGCTGGATGACCACTTCAGCAATCGTGATTTCAATGCCATCCACATCGATGAAACACCCAGCAATTAAATCGCGTATCTGGTGAGCAGAAAAATTCTCAATCTTTGCAGCGATCCCCTTCATGTTCGCACCACATTTCGGCCCCAGTGCCTTGAAGTTCGCCTTCACGGTGACATCCGCCAGTTTGGTCTCATCCGAATCGTAGACGATTTTCTTCACATTCAACTCATCTTGAATCAGATCCTCATAACCAGCAAATGCTTTTAATATATCACCATTTGTGGAGACGATGTAAAAATTTTCTAACGGTTGACGTACCTTCAAGTCATTTTCCGCCCGAAGCTGGCGGCCCATCTTCACGACGGCCTGCACGAGTGCCATGCAGCGTTCAAGCTTCTGGTCCCGCGCCGCAGCATTGGCTGTCGGAAAGTCGCACAGATGCACCGATTCTGGCATCGCCTCGCCCTTGAGATTGCGATAAATCGCCTCGCTGATGAAGGGGGTGAAGGGGGCAGCGACCTTGCTGAGTTGTACGAGCACATAACGCAAGGTTCGATAAGCGTGCATCTTATCATCATCATTCTGTGACTTCCAAAAACGGCGACGCGAACGACGGATATACCAGTTCGTCAGGTCTTCGACAACGTTCACGAAAGGCCGCACAGAGCGCTGCAAGTCATAATCATCCATGGCTTCGGTCACCTCGCTGATGAGCGTCTCCAACGACGAAACAATCCATCGATCTAACACATTTGTGCTTGTGGGTATCGCCACTTCTGTTTCATTGAAACCGTCGACATTAGCATACGTCACGAAGAAACTGTAGGCATTCCACCAGGGGATCAGTAAATCGCGCAAGATCTGTTTCACTCCATTTCCAGAGAAGCGCAAATTCTCTGCGCGTACCACAGGTGAATAAATCATATAGAGGCGCAAGGCGTCTGCACCATAGTCATTCAACAGATGGTTCGGATCTGGATAATTTTTCAGACGCTTGGACATCTTTTTGCCGTCTTCGGCCAAGACCAAGCCATTCACAACCACATTTTTAAAGGGTGATTTATCGAAGAGGCATGTCCCTAACACCATCAATGTATAAAACCAGCCACGTGTCTGGTCAAGGCCTTCTGCGATAAAGTCCGCAGGGAAGAATGCGTTGATGTCTCTCTTCGGTTCTGCTCCTCCTCCCTCCTCCTTACTACCTTCTCCCTTCCCGAAGGGATAGTGCTGCTGCGCATAAGGCATAGCACCCGATTCGAACCAACAGTCCAGCACTTCAGGAGTCCGGCGATAGGTTTTACCGTCCTTATGAATGAGGATCTTATCCACAAAATGCTTGTGCAGGTCTATCACCTTCTCTCCACTCAACGCTTCAAGATCAGCGACAGAACCGACGCAGATCATATCCTCTGCGTCCTTCTCGTTGATCCAGACAGGGAGGCAGGAGCCCCAAAAACGATTACGGCTGATATTCCAGTCACGCGCCTCCTTGAGCCAATTACCAAAGCGCTTGTCACCTACATACGCCGGCATCCAATGAACGGAATCATTGTTTGCGGAAAGCCGATCATGTAAATCCTCAACACGTACATACCACGCTTCAATCGCACGATACACGAGCGGCGTGTCTGTTCGATCACAAAAAGGATAGCTATGCACAATCGTTGTCTGGTGTACCAATTTGCCTTCCTGCTTCAGACGGCGAATCAAATCCTTATCGCAATCCTTGCAAAAACGCCCAGCATACTCTGGCAGTTGGTCCGTGAAATTACAAGAGGCATCCAGCGGATCAGCAATCACATGAAGACCGCTCTCTTTACTCACGCGGAAGTCATCCTCGCCATACGCCGGCGCAATGTGGACAAGCCCTGTGCCATCACCTGTGCTCACGAATCCATCATTCAAGACACGAAAGGCACCCTGCTCTGCAAACTTTTCAAAGTAGGGGAAAATCGGCTCATACGTCCAACCCTTGAGATCCGCGCCTTTCAGCTGTGCAACGAGCGTATACTCTTCAGCCTTCTTGTAATAAGAGGCCAGACGCGCCTCAGCCATCACATAGCAGACCTGGTTTGTGGTATCGCGCACAATGACGTAATCAATTTCAGGGCCCGCGCAAATGGCCAAATTTTCAGGGAGTGTCCATGGCGTCGTGGTCCAAATGAGTAGATACGTTTCGCCATACGAAGTATCTGCACCTGTGAGCACCTTAGCGCGCACCGTAATTGCAGGATCCTGCACGTCCTTGTAGTTATTGCCGGCCTCAAAGTTACTCAGCGGCGTACTGAGTTTCCAGCTATAGGGCATGATACGATAAGATTTATAGACGCGCTTCTGCTCCCAAAGCTGCTTAAAGACCCACCAGATGGTCTCCATAAAATCAGGATCCATGGTCTTGTAATCGTTATCGAAATCAACCCAGCGGCCCATCCGCGTAACGGTCTTGCGCCACTCGCCCACATACTTGAGCACCATGGAACGACACTGCTCGTTGAAAATATCGACACCAAGTTCTCGAATTTCATGTGCACCACTCACGCCTAAGGCTTCCTGAGCCAGTGCTTCGATGGGCAATCCATGACAGTCCCAGCCAAAGCGACGCTCCACATGGTGTCCACGCATGGTCTGATAACGGGGAACAATATCCTTGATCGTTCCAGCTAGCAAATGCCCATAGTGCGGCAAGCCTGTGGCAAAGGGAGGTCCGTCATAAAAAACGTAATCTTGTTTATCGCGATTCTTCGCTAAACTCTTCTTGAAGGTGTCATGTGCATCCCAGAACGCCAGCATATCCAGCTCCATCTGCGGAAAATCAGTCTTATTCGATACCGGTTGAAACATCTCGTACTCCTCGCTATACCTTAAAAAAAGTTATGAAAACGTTCTTAAGTTGGATATTTTAGTCCATATCCTTTCAGTATGTCAACACGCAATTCAGCGTTATAATTTTCCAGATGGGTTGACTTTCATTCGACATGTTGATACTGTAATAACATCTCTTTTTACTTGGAGGTTATTATGCAGACCATGGAATTGAAAATTGCAAAGATTGGGAATTCGCGTGGTGTGCGCATTCCTGCGGAAGTATTGCGCCGCTATGCCTTCACGGAGACCGTGATCATGCTTGAAAGCGTGGACGGCATCCTGTTGCGTCCGAAAAAGCGGACAGACGTTAAGATGTCATGGGCTGACACGGCGAAAGCTATGGCGGCAGACGCGGAAACATGGTCCGACTGGGAGGGGGTAGCATCAGATGGTCTTTCCGATCTAGACTGGGAGTCTTCATGCGTAGCTGAGAAGAGGGACGGCTACGGAAAGCCACAGCATCCATCATCCCGGAGGCGGACATGACACGCTACGACATATTTTGGGCGGAACTGGATCCCGCACGCGGATCGGAAATCGCTAAGACGCGTCCTGTCGTTGTGGTGAGCCTTGATATACTGAACGAGGTATTGGCGACGGTGACTGTCTGTCCTCTCACCAGCCAGTTGCATTCGGGATGGCGTTCACGGGTACAAATCAGGTGCGCTGGAAAGCCGGCGGAGGTCGCAGTTGATCAGATCAGAACCATCAGCAAACAGCGGCTTGGACGTAAACTGGATTCCTTATCAGAGAGCGAAGCATCCGCTTTGCGTCGAGTGATTACGGAAATGTACGGTGAATGACGTTGAATTCAGGCTTTTCGCCTTGCCGAAATCCCTCAAGAATTGCTATTCTTTATTCACTTATGACACTACACGACACAATCCGAAAACTGGGTGACCAAGCCTTAGCCGCATCACGTAAGCTGGTCAACTGTTCAACCTCCAGAAAGAACGCTATCCTGCTCGCCATGGCGGATGAGCTGAACACACAGCGATCAGCCATCACGGCTGCCAATGACGAAGACGTTCAACAGGCAAAGGCCAATTCTATGGCTCCGGCGATGGTTGACCGCCTGACATTGACGGATACACGGATCGATGCAATGATCGCAGGCATTCGCGAAGTTGTGCAACTCGCCGACCCCGTCGGCAAAAAGATCTGGAAGCGAACGCGGCCGAATGGCCTTGTCATCGAAAAAAAACGCGTGCCACTTGGTGTTGTAGGAATTATCTATGAGTCGCGTCCCAATGTAACAGCCGATGCAGCCGTGCTCTGCTTCAAGACCTCGAACGCGGTCATTCTGCGTGGAGGAAAAGAGGCGATTAACTCCAATCTCGCGATTGCCAAGGCACTTCAGGAGGGTGGCGAGAAGGCCGGACTTCCTAAATATTCCATCCAGCTTATTGAGACCACAGACCGCGACGCGGTACGTGAACTCGTCCAGATGGATGACCGTCTGGATGTGGTCATCCCGCGCGGTGGCGAATCGCTAATCCGCGCAGTCATCGAACATGCGCGCGTACCGGTCCTGAAGCACTACAAGGGTGTCTGTCATGTCTTTGTGGATGCCAGCGCAGACCAAGAAAGTGCATTGAAGATTATTGAAAACGCAAAATGTCAACGTCCCAGTGTCTGCAACGCCATGGAAACCTTGCTGGTCCATCAGGAGATCGCCTCTGTATTTCTCCCCAAGGTTGCAGCATTTGCCATGCGCAAAAATGTGACGTTGCATGGATGCAAAGAGACCTGCGCCGTGATTCAAAAGTGCCTACCTGCAACCCCAGACACGTGGACAACCGAATACCTGACACTGGACATGTCGGTCAAGGTGGTCAAGGATGTCAAGGCTGCCATCAAGCACATTAACACGTTTGGATCTCACCATTCGGACACGATTATCACGACAGATAAACGCGCGACGAAGAAATTTCTCAAGGAAGTGGATTCCGCAGCGGTCTACGTCAATGCCTCGACGCGCTTCACAGACGGTGGCGAATTTGGCATGGGCGCGGAAATGGGTATCAGCACGGATAAACTCCATGCACGCGGGCCCATGGGTCTCGAAGAGCTTACGACCTACAAGTACGTGGTCACCGGCTCAGGTCAAATCCGCTGATGAAAATCATCTAGAAGCGAGCCAGCGCAGTAAAATCGAGCGTGGCAAAATAATCGTTCACGGTTTCTGCACGGCGAATCTGTGTCACGCTGCCATCTTCGCGCATCAACAGTTCAGCGGAACGGAGCTTCCCATTGTATTGGAAGCCCATGGCATGGCCATGTGCGCCTGTATCATGAATAACGACCATGTCGCCAGGAGCAAGCTCGGGCAGCACCCGGTCAATGGCGAACTTATCATTATTTTCGCAGAGCGAACCCGTAACATCGTACATGGTATTGCAAGCAGCGCCTGGCTTGGTCATAACAGTGATGTGGTGATACGAGCCATAGAGCGCTGGACGCATCAGGTTGGCCATACACGCATCGAGTCCAGCATATAACTTATAGGTTTTCTTGATGTGGAGCACGCGTGAGACCAGATAGCCGAAAGGCCCCGTGACCATGCGTCCGCACTCCAGATAGATCTTCAGTGCTGGATGACCGTTACCCAAAATGCGCTTTTCGTATGCCTGACGCACACCCTCGCCGACACGCGTCAAATCCACTGCAATCTGTTCCGGCTTATAGGGGATGCCAATACCGCCTCCCATGTTGACAAACTCAAAGGTAATGCCCAACGTCTTCGACAAATCAGCGACCAAGTCAAAAAGAATTTCAGCCGTGTCGATAAAATATTGCGGATTCAGCTCGTTGGAGGCCACCATGGTATGGAGGCCAAAACGCTTCACCCCCTTCTCCTTCAGCAGTCGATATCCATCAAACAACTGTTCGCGTGTAAACCCATACTTCGCATGTTCGGGATTACCGATGATGGAATTGCCGCCCTTGAGCGGACCTGGATTATAACGGAAGCAGACCAGTTCCGGCAGCCCTGAACACGTTTCGAGGAAAGGGATGTGCGAGATGTCATCCAGATTGATAATCGCACCCAGTTCCTTGGCCTTTGCAAATTCATTTGCCGGCGTATCGTTCGAAGTGAACATGATGCCCTCGCCCGTCACGCCGACCTTCTCAGAGAGCAAGAGTTCCGGCAGCGAACTGCAATCCATGCCAAAGCCCTCTTCGCGAAGGATCTTCATCAGGAAAGGATTGGGGCAGGCCTTGACCGCAAAGTACTCCTTGAATCCTAGATTCCAGGAAAACGCAGCTTTAAGGCGACGCGCATTTTCACGGATACCGCGTTCATCATAAATATGAAACGGCGTCGGAGTGGTCTTTTCGATCTGCTCGAGTTGCGCCAAGGTAAACGGTACTTTTTTTTCTGTCATGGTCATTACTCCAAAAAAATGTGTATATTAGTATAACGATTCTTATATGAAGAATCAACCAGTTAGCGATATTTTAAGTGTGTTTTCTCATTTTTGAGTTGATTTTATCGGACAGGTCAACAACAATATCCCGTATGACTATCTGCAAAAACGTTCAAGCGCTGGAGGCATACACCCCGGGGGAACAACCCAAGGACCCAGCGATTGTCAAGCTCAACACGAATGAGAACCCCTATCCGCCCAGCCCTAAAGTGGGTGAATTGCTGAAGACATTCGATTATGCCCGTCTGCGTCTTTACCCAGATCCGCTCTTCATGGCCTTGCGTACGCTCCTTGCAGAAATCCATGATTGCAGCGTCAACCAGATTTTCATTGGAAACGGTTCGGATGAAATCCTTGCGCTTTGTACGCGCGCTTTTGTAGAGAACGACGGCAGCATCGGTTACTTCGATCCCTCCTACTCGCTCTATCCTGTGCTCGCGGACATTCGTGGCGTGGAGCGCCGTCCTGTCAAACTTGATGCGAACTTCGGCTGGCAGATGCCTAGCAATTATACGGCATCGCTCTTCTACATCACCAATCCCAATGCGCCCACCAGCATGATGCACGATAAGACAATTGTCGCCGCATTCTGTAAGTCTTTTAAGAACGTCGTGCTCATTGATGAAGCTTATGGTGATTTCGCAGACAGCAACTGCATGGATTTGGCGCTTGTGCCAGAAAATAACAATACGCTTGTGATGCGAACATTTTCCAAGTCGTTCTCACTGGCAGGGCTCCGCTTCGGTTATGTTATCGGCCCTGAGTTGCTGATCCACGCGCTTTACAAGATCAAAGATTCCTACAACATGGACATGCTTGCGCAGGCTGTTGCGCTCGCCGCCTTGAGTGATCTAGCGTACATGAAAGCTAATGTCCAGAAGATCCGCGCCACCCGTGCGCGTCTCACGCAGGAACTCACGATCCGCGGGTGGAAGGTCTGCCCCTCGCAGACCAACTTCCTCTTCGCACGTCCGCCCAAGGGGAACGCAAAAGAGATCTTCGACGCGCTGAAGCAATCAAAAATCTATGTGCGCTACTTTCCAAGTCCAGCTACTTGCGAATACCTCCGTATCACCATCGGCACGGAAGAACAGACCGACAAGTTGCTGGCGGCACTGTAAGAGAACTATGTCCCTTGATTTAAAAAGTTATTTGGCCGAGCGCAAGACACGGGTGGAGGCGGCGCTTTTTGCTTGCCTGCCGACTGCCGAGACAAGACCAGTGGAACTCTCGGACGCCATGCGGCATGCAGTTGTTTCTGGAGGCAAGCGATTGCGTCCCATTCTTTGCCTTGCGTCGGCTGAAGCAGCGGGTGGAAAAGCGGAGAATGCCATCCACGTCGCGTGTGCAGTCGAATTGCTTCACACCTACACGCTCGTGCACGACGACCTACCCTGCATGGACAACGACACGCTTCGGCGCGGACAGCCCACAGTCTGGGCTAAATACAGCGAAGCCATGGCTGTACTGGTCGGTGATGCACTCCAGACGCTCGCCTTTGAAACACTCGCCCATACCCCCTCTTCCCCGTCAGCCGTTTCCCTGTTGGTTTCCGAACTCGCCCAAGCCGCAGGAGCAAGCGGCGTTATTGCCGGTCAAGTCGAAGACATCCAATTTGCGGGTGCGCCAACACGCGATATTATCAACTACGTCTTCCAGCATAAAACAGCGGATCTTTTCCGAGCTGCTGTACGGCTGGGCGCGATTGCAGGTGGCGCATCCGACGCATCCCTACAACACCTTTCAATTTACGGGAACAATCTTGGGATCGCCTTCCAGATTATCGATGACCTTCTGGATGCCCGGCAAGCCAACGCGGATAACAAGCCTGAACTGACTTGCCTAGCGATCATGAGCGAACAGGAAGCCCGCGCTTTTGCGAAACAGACCACGGCCACTGCTTGTGACGTCCTTAAGAACCTTCCAGGCGAAACCGAACCGCTTTCCGCCCTAGCAAACGAACTGCTATCGCGTGTCCTGTAATGTGACCCGAAAGCGGACGGGTTGACCCGCCTACGCGAAAACGCCTCCGGCATGCAGGCCGAATGACTGGGTGACTAGGCGAGCAATAATGACACACTAACAGCTTTTATCTCCTATTGCTGTCTCACTTGTCACACCTTTTGCCCGCTCTGCTGAACACCAGGGATAATAGGTCAAAAAACATATAACTTGTTTACTTTCAGCATATAGCATATATATTTTTCAATTTATACTTTACACTTTTAACGTTTTTCCCTCCTTGGCACGTCCATTGCTTTTATATGCGCGTCCGAATGAGTTGTCTCACAATTAGGCGGACATAAGGAGTATTTAATTATGGCAAAAGTACTAGGTATTGATTTAGGCACGACTAACTCGTGCATGGCGGTGATGGAAGGCGGCGAACCTGTCGTCATACCGAATGCGGAAGGCATGCGGACCACCCCTTCGATTGTAGCATTTACGAAGACAGGTGAACGTTTGGTAGGTCAGTCCGCCAAGCGTCAAGCTGTCACCAACCCCAAGAACACGGTCTATTCAGTGAAGCGTTTCATGGGTCGACGTTACGATGAAATGTCCAATGAAATCTCCATGGTTCCGTACGATGTGACTCGTGCAGCGAATGGTGATGCACAGGTTTCTATTTCTGGCAAGACCTATTCGCCCCCAGAAATCTCGGCGATGATTCTGCAGAAGCTGAAAACCGATGCGGAAGCATTCCTCGGTGAAACCATTACGCAAGCGGTCGTCACGGTTCCAGCTTACTTCAATGATTCACAGCGTCAGGCCACCAAGGATGCGGGACGCATCGCGGGACTTGATGTTTTGCGCATTATCAACGAACCGACAGCGGCATCCCTCGCGTATGGCCTGGACAAGAAAAAAGATGAAAAAATCGCGGTTTATGATTTTGGCGGCGGAACCTTTGATATCTCCGTGCTGGACATCGGCGACGGCGTTTTCGAAGTGAAGGCCACGAATGGCGACACTCATTTGGGTGGTGACGATCTCGACCAGACCATCATGAACTGGCTGAATGATGAATTTAAGCGCGAAAACGGCATTGACCTCTCCAAGGACATGATGGCGTTACAACGTCTGAAAGAAGCTGCCGAAAAGGCGAAGTGTGAACTCTCCTCCGCAACCACCTCGGAAATCAACTTGCCCTTCATCACGGCAGACGCAACAGGACCGAAACACTTGACTGTCTCACTCTCGCGAGCAAAGATGGAACAGCTCACGGATGCTCTTATTGAGCGTACCACGCAGCCATGCAAGAAGTGCATGAGCGATTCGGGACTCTCAACTGTTGACGAAGTCGTGTTGGTCGGCGGTCAGACGCGCATGCCCAAGCTTCAGGAGAAGGCCAAGCAGTTGTTCGGCAAGGAGCCCCACAAGGGCGTAAACCCAGATGAGGTCGTGGCCATCGGTGCGGCTATCCAGGGAGGCATTCTCAAGGGTGAAGTCAAGGACGTTTTGCTGTTGGATGTTACCCCTCTGACCCTCGGTATCGAGACCCTTGGCGGAGTGATGACTCCGCTCATCGAACGCAACACCACGATCCCGACCAAGAAGAGTGAGATTTTCAGTACCGCAGCCGACAACCAGCCCTCCGTAGACATTCACGTCTACCAAGGCGAACGTAAGATGGCGCACGACAACAAGGAAATCGGCAATTTCCACTTGGATGGCATTCCTCCGTCACCTCGTGGGCGCCCGCAGATCGAAGTCGCTTTCGACCTCGATGCAAACGGCATCCTCAACGTGACCGCAAAGGATCTAGGCACTGGTAAGGAACAGAAAATTACCATCACAGCCTCCAGCGGTCTCTCAAAGGATGAGATCGAGCGGATGCGTAAAGACGCTGAAGTACACGCTGAAGAAGATGCTAAGCGCCGTGAAGAGGTCGAAACCAAGAATCATGCGGAAAATCTCTGTTACCAGGTCGAGAAAACGCTGACCGAAAATGCAGACAAGATTCCTGCAGAAAAGAAGGCCCCAGTTGAAAAGGCTGTGGCTGATCTGAAGGAAGCACTGAAGAGCAATTCGACCAGCGAGATCAAGACCAAGCAGGACGCGCTCACTAAGGCGATGGAAGCCGTAACTGCCGGTATGTACAATCAGCCGGGCGCCGCTGGAGCACAACCCGGACCTGACTTTGGCGCAGGAGCACCTCCTCCGAATGGCGGAGAAAGCTCTGGCGGAACAGGAAAAACCGGCGATGACGGTGTCATTGATGCCGAGTTCACGATGAAGGACAAATAATCTGTAAGGGCAGGCCGTTGTGCCTACCCATAATCTAACAACTGTAAGGGTAGGCCGTTGTGCCTACCCGTTATCTAACAAAACCAAAAAGGAGAAACACAACTATGACGAAGATTCGTCCCCTGGGTGATCGCGTATTAGTCGAGCCCATTGATGTGAAGGAAATGACCAAAGGCGGAATCATTATCCCGGATAACGCCAAAGAAAAACCAATGGAAGGCAAAGTCATTGCCATTGGCAAGAAGCGCGACGAAGATGGCAAGGAAATCAAGTTCGACGTCAAGGTCGGCGACAAGGTTCTCCTTCCCAAATACGGCGGGACCGAAGTGAAACTCAACGACAAGACATACCAGCTCGTCCGCGAAGATGACCTGCTCGGCGTGATTGAGTAACAATAAACAATCGAAAGGAAACAAATTACCATGGCTGCAAAGCAAATGATGTATGATATGGAAGCCCGCCAGAAGATTTTGGCCGGCATCGCCAAGTTGAGCAAGGCTGTCTCGTCGACCCTCGGTCCGTGCGGACGCAATGTGATCTTGGACAAGAAGTTCGGTTCACCAACCATCACTAAGGACGGCGTCACCGTCGCAAAGGAAATTGAACTCCCTTGCCCCTTCGAAAACATGGGCGCACAGATGGTTCGCGAAGTGGCCAGCAAAACCAGCGACATCGCGGGTGATGGTACCACCACCGCAACCCTGTTGGCTGAGGCCATCTATCGCGAAGGTCTGAAGAATGTCACCGCGGGTGCAAACCCGATGGCGATCAAGCGCGGCATCGATAAGGCCACCAAGGCTGTTGTCGAAGCAATCGCCAAGCAGTCCAAGCGTGTGAAGGATCCGTCAGAAATCGCACAGGTCGCCACCATCTCCGCAAACGGCGAAGCGGAAATTGGTGCAATCATTTCTGAGGCGATGGACAAGGTCGGCAAGGACGGCACCATCACCGTTGAGGAAGCCAAGACCCTCGAAACCACCCTCGACGTCGTCGAAGGTATGCAGTTCGATAAGGGCTATCTCTCCCCGTACTTCGTTACGAATGCGGAAGAGATGGAATGCGCGCTTGAGAACCCCTACATCCTCATCTTCGAAAAGAAGATTTCAAGCCTGAATGACATGCTCCCGCTGCTCCAGGGCGTTGCCAAGACTGGCAAGCCGCTGATGATCATCGCGGAAGACGTCGAAGGCGAAGCACTCGCGACACTCGTCGTGAATAAGCTGCGCGGCACCCTGCAGGTTTGCGCTGTCAAGGCACCTGGATTCGGTGATCGCCGTAAATCTATGCTCGAAGACATCGCCATCCTTACGGGCGGCAAGATGATCAGCGAAGACCTCGGCATCAAGCTCGAGAACGTTGAGATCACCGACCTCGGCCGTGCGAAGAAGGTTACGGTTGACAAGGATAACACGACTCTCGTCGAAGGCGGCGGGAAAACCAGCGATATTCAGGCTCGCGTGGCACTCATCAAGAAGCAGATTGAGGACACCTCGTCTGACTATGACCGCGAAAAACTCCAGGAACGTCTGGCGAAGCTCGCTGGCGGCGTAGCAGTGATCAAGGTCGGTGCTCCTACCGAAGCCGCGATGAAAGAGAAGAAGGATCGCGTCGACGATGCGCTGCACGCAACCCGCGCAGCCGTTGAAGAAGGCATCGTCGCAGGTGGTGGCGTCGCCCTGATTCGCTGCCAGAAGGCGCTGGAAA
>SESF01021824.1_pt1 | contig 15955 bp, 11 predicted proteins | sample 3171521 | NCBI WGS metagenome assembly SESF01 (sample SAMN10866945, study PRJNA518727) | freshwater metagenome | biome: subpolar coniferous forest; feature: holomictic lake; material: water; isolation source: holomictic Lake 227, 6 m and 8 m depth | place: Canada: near Kenora, Ontario | collected...
CAACCGGATAGGCATGCGTCCGCGAACTCCTCGCGGCGGCAATGTAATGACGACCTGGAACAGGAGGAAACATGTACCGGAAGCCTAGCCTCATCGTGATGGCGGTCGCCGCACTTTTGGCCGGTCTGGCCTTTGCCCCGCCCGACGCCCGCGCCGATGACCACGTGATCCGCATCGGCAATCTCAAGATCGTCCATGGCGCCGCGGCGCTATTCTATCAGAAGTTCGCGCCGTCCGGTTACAAGGTCGAGATCAGGGACTTCGAAAGCCCGGTCCAGATGAAGGACGCCTTGGGCAACGGAGAAATCGATCTTGGCATGTTCGGCCTTGCCGCCGCGACCATCGGCGGCGCCAGCAAGATGCCGATCGTGATCGTCGCCTCGGCCTGCGCCAAGGGCATGGCCGTGGTCGTCCGGGCCGATGGTCCGATCAAGGCCTTCGCCGATCTCCAGGGCAAGAAGGTCGGACTGCTGCCCGGCACCACTCAGGAGGTGGTGTTCCACGATCGCGCGGCGGCCGAGGGTCTGACGGCGGCCGACATCCAGGCGGTCAGGGTCACCTTCTCCGAGATGGCGGCGACTCTGGCCAAGGGCGAAATCGATGCCTTCGTCGGCGCCGAGCCGGGTCCGGCGATCAGCGTCGCCTCCGGCGTCGGCCGGGTGCTCGAATACCCCTACTCGACCGCGACCGGGTCGCTCAACATGGTGCTCGCGACTCATCAGAAGATCATCGACGCCACCCCGGATCTGGTCAAGCTGGCGCTCAAGATGCACAAGGACGCGACCGAGTTCGCGGCCAGCCACCCCAAGGAGGTGGTCGAGGCGGTCTCGGCCAAGCTCAACCTCAAGCCCGAGGTGGTCGAGAAGGCGTTGCCAAATGTCGAATTCATTTGGAAGATCGACGCCAAGTTCGTCGAGGCCTCCCGCTACTTCGGTCAGCAGTTGCTCGAAATGAAGAAGATCGAGGCCCTGCCCGACTATTCCAAGTTCATCAATCTGACCTTCAACAAGGACGTCGCCCAGGGCGGCTGAACCGGTCGGAGCGCGGCATGGCCCGGATCGGGGGCCATGCCGCTTCCGTGTCCGGACCGTTATGACCGGCTGATGCTGGTGTTGACCAGACTGCCCGCCGCCTCCGCCGGCGGCGGGACGCCGATGGTCCAGCTCTGGACCGGGGTTCCCGGTGGCAGGCCGATGAAGTTGGTGACGTGGCTCGGGCCGTTGAGACGGGCGGCGTTGCCGACGAAGACACCGGCATCGGCGGCGGCCTCGTTTTCCAGCCCCAAGACCGCGTTCGAGGCCAGCAGCGTCCGCTCGACGACCACGCCGGCGCACCCGGTCAGCCACACCCCCTTGCCGTTATTGTTCAGCGACTGGCAGCCGATCAGCTTTGGCTGCTGTTGCTGCGCGAGATAAAAGCCGGCGCACATCCGGGGATCGCCCGCCACCATCGGAGTGTCGGCGGCCGGCGCCGGCACCTGGACGAAGAGCGGCGTCTGGCCAACCGTGTTGCCGTCGGCGACGCAATCGATGAATACATTGCCGAAGCTGGGAATCGGCGGTTCACTGGCGCTCGCCGGGTGGGTCGGCGCGGCGTGGAAGCCCGAGGCGAGGCCGGGACCGCTGCTGGCGCCGCTGGCGTTGCGGTTGCCAAGGGCAACACAGCCTTTGAGCACGACAGAACTGGCGGCGTTGAGCATGAAGCCGCTCGCCGGGGCGTTCGCGACCGTGCTGTAGTTGCCGATCGCCCGGCAATCCTGAATCAGCGCCCGACAGATCGCCTTGCCGATGCGAAAGCCAGTGGCCGAGAAGTCCGAGCCCAGCGCGGCATCATCCCGGGTATTGGCGTTGTAATTGCCCTCGGCCTCGCAATCGATCATTTCGAGATTGTCGCTGGTCGAGATGTTGAAGCCGCACGCCCGGTTGCCAGTCACGGTATAGTTGCCGCTGGCCCGGCAATGCAGAAACTTGTAATTCTTGCCCCAGGCAAAAAACCCTGCCGGCTCCCCCGCCGATGTGTTGTAATTGGCCTCGCAGTTTTCGACCAGAACATTGCGGCAGATCACAATATCGACTCCGACCACATTGAACTGGACGCCGGTCGGCTTCGGGCTGCTGTTGGCGGTCGAGGAGAACACGCAGCCCCGGACCAGAACATTGTCGGTAAAGAGGACCAGCGCGCCCAGGGTCACAACGTAATCGAGCCGGCTGGTGTTGCCAGAACAAATGCAATTTATCATCCTGAGGTCAGAGGCGAAGGTTACGTTCGGGGCCTGGGTAGACCCGGTATTGGTGCCCATGACAAAGATGCCACCGTTGCGGTAAAGAAAGCTGGTATTGACCACGCCGTCATTGCCGCAGTTCCGGGCTTCGAGGCGGAGAAGATCGACATTGCGGCAGTCTTTGACCAGGATACCGACTCCCTGGACGTTCTGAACCGAGCCGTTCTTGATCGTGACCCCCTGGCGGCCCTCGGCGAAGATCGCGACATTGCCCGACACGATCTCGCCCTGAAACGCCCCCGGCTTGCCTTTGTCGGGATTCGGGATCGGCGCGGGCGGGTCGATCTGCCGCAGCGTCGCACCGCCAAGGTCGAGGGTGACGTTGTCGGCGGCGATGGTGATCGCCCGGCCGTTGGGATCGGAGGTCTGCCAATCCACGTCCTCGGCCAGCAGATATTCCCCGGGGACCGAAATCACCAGGGGCCGGGTGTGATTATTGATGTCCCGGGCCGTGATCAGCCGGGATTCGGGCCGAAGGCCGTGTTCCTCAAAATCGCGGGCCAGCGCCGGCCCGGCGACGGCGCCCCCTGGCCCGGCGCCGAGCACGGTGCCAACCGCGGCGGCGGTCGCCGTAGCCGTGATCAGACCGCGGCGACTGATGCCGGTCGAAAGCGGGCGGAGATTCCTGGTTCCCATCGCACTGCCTCCCTGTTCAGCATTTCGTGCCGGGATTGATCACACAAAGGTATTCATGATCGGCACGACGCAATGTTGAGACGCTTGCGACCAGACTTAGGGTTATCGTCGACATCACCCCGGTGACTATCGACAAAACCAACATAATTTTCTGACAATTCCAGACTCAATGCCTGATCGCTCTTACCATTATCTCTCTACCGCCAAATTATTTCCATAGACATCTTATAATAATCAGCGCATTGCCTTTCCGAGGCTGAATTTTTATTAATATTTTGTGCTTAAGTATTTAAAGGTCGAGGCAATGACCGCAGGAGCGCAGCGCCTGACAGCGGTCAGGCGATCGAGATCACGACCGGCATGATCACGGCCCGGAAGAGATCGTCGCGGCGGAAGGCCGAGGATCAGCCGGAGCGGGCGCGCTCGAGTTCGGCCAGGGCGGCGCGGACCGCAGCGGCCAGCAGGCCCTGAATCGGCGGCACCGCGGCCAGATCGGTGCAGGCGCGCAGCCGCTTGGCGATCGCCGCCACCTGAAAGCCGCCGATATTGACGAACATCCCGGTAAGGGTATGGGCGGCGCGATGAACCTCCCTGAGGTCATCCAGCTCCAGAGCGGCCTGCACCTTCGCCAGGCCATCGCGGCTGGCGGAACTCAGCTCGTCGACGAAGGCGCCGAAGGTCGCCCCGGGCATCAGGTCGCGGATGCCGGCGAGACGGCCGGGATCGATGACCACAGTGTCATCACGGTCTTCGGCCGCCTCGGGCTTCGCCGCGGCGGCTGGAGAGTTGTCGCCCGCCGCGACCCGCGCCAGGATCGCATCGACCTTCGGCCACTCGACCGGCTTGGTGAGAAAGGCCGACAACCCGGCCTCCATGTAGGCGGCGCGATGCTCCAGCACCGCGTCGGCGGTCAGGGCCACGATCGGCACCTCGTTGAACGGCGCTGCCAGCGCCCGGATGGCGCGGGTCGCTTCGGGGCCGTCCATCACCGGCATCTGCATGTCCATCAGAATCAGATCGAAGCGCTGCGCCGCCGCCGCCGCGCAGGCCTGCACGCCGTTGTCGACCACGCTGACCTGATGGCCGCGTTTCTCCAGCCCCAGCTTGACGATCAGCTGATTGACGATGTTGTCCTCGGCCAGCAGGATGGTCAGCGGTCGCACCGGCCCCGCCGGGGCTTCTGGCACCGCCGCCGCATCGCCCGGCTGCGCGAGCCCGACTTGGCAGCTGAAGCGGAACACCGAGCCTTCGCCGAGCCGGCTGCTGACCCCGATCTCGCCCTCCATCAGCGTCACCAGCCGTTTGCAGATCGCCAGCCCCAGCCCGGTGCCGCCGTGATGACCCTGCGCGGGGTCGCGGGTCTGGGAAAACGGCTGGAACAGGCGGCTGATCTCGGTCTCGGCAATGCCGACGCCGGTATCCTCGACCTCGAAGCACAACCGCACGCGATCGCCGGTGATCTGGTGGGACAGCCGGACCGAAATCCGCCCGCCGCGGGTGAACTTGATGGCGTTGGCCACCAGATTGCCCAGCACCTGCTTGATCCGGGTCGGATCACCGCTCACGGGCAGCCGGGAGAAACCGCTGGTCTCGAGGATGATCCGGTTGCCCCTCTCCTTGGCCTTGGGCTGAAACAGCCGCACGGTCTCGGTGGCCATGATCACGGCATCGAAGGGCACGATCTCGAGAATCAGCTTGTCGGCGTCGATCTTCGAATAGTCGAGGATGTCGTTGAGAACCGCCAGCAGGGTCCGGGCCGAGCCGCGCATGGTATCGACATAGGAGCGCTGCTCGCGGTTGAGCCGGGTCTCGGAGAGGAAATCGGTCATGCCGATCACCCCGGTCATCGGCGTGCGCAACTCGTGGCTCATCATGGCTAGAAAGGCCGACTTGGCCCGATCCGCGGCCTCCGCCGCCTCCTTGGCCCGCTGGAGTTCCACCGCCTGCCGTTCGAGGAAGGCATTGATTTCCCGCATCCGGGTCTCGATCTGCTTGCGGTCGAAAATGTCGTGCAGCAGGGCGATCCGGGCCGGCCGCCCGGCGACCTGGAGGCGGCGCGACCAGACCTGAACCTCGATCGCCGAGCCATCCCGGCGCCGGTGGCAGCTCTCCTCCTCGCGGTCGCCCGCCGGCCAGTGACCGCCGGCCCCGCCCAGGTCAACCGGCCCGATGTCCGGCAGCGACAGCGCCAGAAACTCCTCGCGGCGGTAGCCGTAATGCCTGATCGCGGCTTCGTTGACGTCGAGAAAGGCCAGGGTCTCCTCGTCGAACATCCACATCGGCAGCGGGCTGCCGGAGAAAATATAGCGGTAACGCTCCTCGCTCAGCCGGAGGGCCAGGGTCCGTTCGTCGACAAGGCGCCCCAGCGCCTGCTCGTGACCGGTGACGGTCAGCACGAAGGCGCCGACGATGCCGGTAAACAGCAGGCCGGCCAGCAGGACCAGCCAGGCCGACGACGAAAAGTGATGGGCAAGAAACACCTGAGTCGGCGTCAGGTGCAGGACCCAGGTCCGCTCGCCGACCACCAGCCGGACACTGCTGCCGATCGCCTCTTCGGTGCCGAAGAGGCCGTGGCTCCTCAGGGTGAAGAACGAGGGCGTGCCCGCGCCGTTGCCGTCGAGCAGAGCGGGCTCCGCGGGATCGGTCTCGTCACGCAGCCAGAACTGGAGTTCCGCCCGATCGGCGCCGGCGAACGCGGCATCGATCAGATCAGCCAGCCGGACGACGCCCAGCGCGAAGCCTTCGTGGCTGGCGCGGCGGCTGGCGACGCTGTCGGGACTTGTACCATCCTGAAAAACCGGCACCGCGATCAGCACCGCATAGTGGCTGTCTTGAACGAGGCGGATGCGCTCGGTCACGGTGGTGGTCCCGCTGTCCCGCGCCAGCGCCAGCGCGTTCAGCCGCGACGGCGTCGACCCCAGGTCGAAGCCGACCGCCACCTGATTACCCTCGACCGGTTCGACGAAGGTGACGGGAAAATATTCGGCCCGGGTATTGGCCGGGATCAGCCCCCGATCGGAAAACTCGGCGATGGTGAAGCCGGGCGCGCCGTCCTGGCGCATCCGGAGTTCGAAGTCCCCGCGCCCGGATTGCGGCACATGGGCAATCCATTCCAGAACCACAAGGCTGTCGAGGTGCGCGCGGAGACGGCCGGCAAAGCGCTGAAACTCGGCCCGCCCGACCTGCTGATGGCTGCCGAAGAGGGCTTCGAGCGCGCCAACCGCATCGAGATGCGAACGCACGGCCTTTTCAAGGTTGGCCGACAGCGTCTTGCTGATGCTGCCGAAACTGTTCGCGAGGCCCTGCCGCTCCACCGCCAGCGTCTGGACCACAACCAGGGTGGTCAACACGAAGCAGGTCAGCAGGCACGCCGCGACCGTGACCGCCCGACGCCACTTCGTGCGCGCCGACAGCACCGCGACCAGACAGACCGGGGTGAAGATCAGCACGCCGATAACGTCGCCGGCCCACCACGTCACCCAGTTATAGGGCAGGTTCTGGGCCGGAATCCGGCCAGCCAAATGCAAGGCCACGACGCCAAGGCTGCTATTGATCAAGCCCGCGACCATGCCGCCGAGCAGAACCAGCCGCGCGATCTGCCGGGGTTCGTCCATTTCGGGGGAGAAGCGGCCCGAGCGCCGCAGCAGCAGCGCACCGGCCACCGCCTGCGCCGCCGCCCCCAGGGCAATCACCGCCGGCACCGCCAGCGATACCAGGGTCCGCAGAGCCGAGCCGTCATCGAACCCGGTCGAAACATTGACCAAGAACGAGCCCAGCACGATGCCCGGCCAGACCCGAAGGCCAAAAATCAGCACCGCGGCCAGGGCGATCCCGGAGGGCGGCCAGATCGCGGTGGCATAACCGGGAGGAATGGCCAGTTGCAGGCCCAAGAGCCCCAGGATGAAATAGGCGCCGGTCACCACGCCGATCCTGACGGGAAGGAGCAATCCCGGTTGCGACAGAGGCGATGCCGTAGCGAGAGCTGTCATGACGACACGCGAATCCTCGGGCGGGTATGCGGCAGAGCAGAGTACATCCTATTCCCAGGCCTTTGTCATCGGTTTCTTTCAGAGGCGAGCGGGGCTCCGGACTTTCAGAGCGGCATATCGATCACCCGCAACTTATGTAGCGATCCATTATCAAATCCTTATCGAAACCGAGAGCGCTGTTTTGCCAAAAATATTCTTATGATTGCATATCCCTCGGCAGACTTCCCGCCGCCATTCGCCGCGGCACCGGCGGCGGCCCCGGTCGGCGCGCCCCGGCCATCAGCCCCCCGGTCAGGGGCTGACCACGCGCCGCGGCCCCGGACGAAACCCCCGGCGGCCGAATCGAACCGCCAGCCCCGCCGTTCGACCCGGAGATTCCGCCCCGGCCCCGCGGAGCCGCCGGAACTGTTTGCCCTCGCCTTCCTAATCACTGCCTATATTTGAGGGCTATTACATAGGCATGCCCCGGCCGCAACAAATTCGCCTGCCCGATCAGCCGGGAAGGACAGCCGGCGGGAGCCCGAACGAAGAGCAGAGGCCGAGGAATGATGCTGACTATAATCCCCGACCGGAAGAAAAATTGCCCCTTGAAAGCACAAGGACTTGCTTCAGCTTTTCGAACAATTTCATCAGTCTGTACTGACTTGCCCTCACAAATTTGATGGCGTTGGCTAACCGTCATTGTGTATCTCGCGAGACACACCCAGATCCGAAAACCTCTTGTTGCCCGCCCAAAGGTTGCATAACGAAGGATAGGGACTTTAACTGAAGGTGATCAAACCCAGAGAAGGGCGGTCCCAGACCCAACCGTTGGAGCATGGCAAGGACCTGACGGTTGACAGACAGGCGGTCCGCTCGCAAGCCCGACCCGGCATCCTGCGGCGGCTTCTGAGGGAATTGATGGCAGGGCTCCGGCGGCCACGGCCATCCGAAGATCGGTGGTCATGACAGAGGTTAATGATGGTTAGTGGCTTGGAACTCACGATCCTGGTTCTGATCGCCGTCGCTGTGCTGGGGGCAAATTTCCGCCGGCGGCTGAGGCATGTCGACGGCATGGTCGAACGCGTGGCAAAAATGACCGTGGCAATCCAGAATCAATCGAAACATATTCGGGACTTGGCACGAGGCACGCTGCACCTGAGGCGGCTGCATAGAAATAAGATAAGCATCCGCGATCGACTCAGCGCCCGGTGTGACGAGATCACCGACCTGATCAAAAGAATTACGACCGTTGACTGCCGGGTCCATGTCCTGGACGACCGCAGAACCACTGCCGATCTGAGTTGGGTCGCCGTGATCAATCACCAGGACTTTCAGGGCTCCGTGCTTCCCGAGGCCACCGACGAGCATAACCGGCAGTGGAAGGTTGGATACCGCTTCGTTGTCTGGGCTCCGGACCGCAACCGGGCGCTCGACAAAATCCGCATTTCCTACCCCAGCGATGCCGGATTTACTGTGGCGTCGATTGATATCCACGTGGAATGACGCCATGAGTCCTCGTGATGTCCCGATAATTATTAGGGATCAGGTTAAATGACCACGCAATCTACCTTTTCATTCCTGGCATTGACCCTCGAATACATCGGGATCAATACTTGGGACAACCTGTTGGAGACAATTTTTCTTTTGGTTGGCGCCGCAATAACCGGCGTCGTTTCCTCGGAAGCCCTGATTTATCTGTGGCAGCTACGGATATCGCTTCATCAGGACCTGATGGCCTTGCGGCAAACGCTGGAGGGACGACTGCCGGTGGTCAAGCGGTTCCGCGAACGCCATGCCAAACTGACGAGACAGATCGACCATATCGATGACGAGATCGGCAAACTCACGACACGGCAGGGTGTCCTGACCAACCAGTTGCGACAGTTGCAGGAGGTCCAGAGCCGCCATGTCCGGACGATCGGTCAGCAGATAAAAGGGAGCAAGTGCTTCCGCGCCCTGGTCACCAATACATACGTAAAAAACTACGTCATGGAGGGAAAGCGACACCCTCTCTTTGACGATTCCTGGGCCAGGGCTCAAATTGTCGAAATATGGTCGTCATCCAAGCCGTTCGCATTGATTGCCCTGCGGCAGGAGTATTCTCAGGCGCAGGGGTTTGCCGTCGACAAAATCGAGCCGATCGACAATTGAAATCGTGTGCAATCTATTCGCGCGGAGTGGCGCTTTGCCCTATTGCCTGATTTATCATTCGTATCGTTCGATCAAGTATCGAAAGCAGCATGTCGATGCCGTCCCCAGCCAGGAACGCAATTCCCAAAGGTATGGTTGACGCTATTCCAAGATTATTTCCTTTGGAACGGATCCCCAAAGCCAGCCGATCCCTACACCTGCTTTCCCTCCCGTGGCCTGTTGACGTTCACCGGGTCCGGATCACGCCGCCGCCGCGCCCTGCCCTACCGCTTTGCAGGCCAACCGGCCCCAGCCGGACCATCGCCGGTATCGACGTCGCGACCGGTCTGCGCTAGAGTAACTGGGTCACAGAAAGTGGCGGTCACGGCCCGGGAGGGGCAAGATGACGACTCACCCGATCGGCTCCGCGCAGCCGTATGCGCGCCTCAACAGCGCCGCCCTCAGGGCAAAGCCCTCTGCCGAGATCCAGTCCCTGCCCGTTGTGGCAGAGCCCGCGCCGGCCAAATCCGGCCCATCGGCCCCGTTGGCTGCGTTCGCCTCGGACAGCGCGACCCAGGCCGGCGCAGCGCTGACCCAGGCCGTCAAGCAAGGCCGCAGCGTGCGGTCCGGAAAAGCGTTGGAGCGCCTGCACCAGCTGGTGAACCAGGCCAGGCTGATGCGGCAGATCATGGTCGGAGGCGATCCCAAGACCGTGGCGCGCCTCGCCCGTGACCTTGCCAAGCAAATCGCCGATGCCGCCAAGGAGTACGCCGCCAACGCCGAGCCGGGAGGGCAGGACGCCGCCGCCGCGGCAGGCGCGACCGGCGCGGCAGGAACGGCCCCGGCGGCCCCGGTCAATCCGGTCGCGGCCGAAGCCGACAGCAGCGTCCGAATCGCCGCCCACGACGCAGCCGACGCGGAGGCCGCCCTGCCGAAGGGCGGAGCGGGGCCGGAGGCATCAAAGGCGGCGACGGAGGCGCGGGACGTCTCAGCGGTCAAGACGGAGACTGATGGCGCGGTCGGAGCCGGCGGCAATGCCGCGCCCAAGCCCGACGCGGTCGCGGTCAATGCCGAAAAAGGCGCGGCCCTCTTCAATCGGCTGGGCGGTGCCGACGATGGCCGCGCCCGCGCCATCGCCAAGGAGCGCGAGCTGATTCAGGAGGTCAAAAACACCCTGTCGGCCCTGCGCGCCGTGGCGGAGCGGGCCGCGAAACGGATGGGACAGCATCACGAGGCGTCCAAGGAGTTCGACCATGCCGATAAAGAGGTCGAGCAGGCGGAACGGACCATCGGCCAACACGACGAGGGCGGACCGGGCGGCGGTCAGGCCGACGCCGCCCCGGACCGAGCGGCGTCGGTCGGCTCGACCGTCAACATGGTGACGTGACCGCCCCCGTGCCGACGCGTCGTGCCGTACCGGCCGAGGGCTGGCACCGCTCAACAAGGGGGTATCGCGCGGTCAAATGCTGTAGTCGGGCTCGGGCAGGCTCTGATCCATCGAGAGGCCGGGAATCGAGGTGTCGCGGCACCAGCCGATGATCTTCGCGGGAACCCCGGCCACGGTAGCGCAGGGCGGTACGCTTTTCAGCACCACGCTGCCGGCACCGATCTTGGCGCGGGCGCCGATTTCGATGTTGCCCAGCACCTTGGCCCCGACCGAGAGCAGCACACCATCGCGGATCTTGGGGTGGCGGTCGCCGGTTTCCTTGCCGGTGCCGCCGAGGGTCACGCCCTGGAGGATCGAGACGTCGTTGCCGATCACCGCGGTCTGGCCGATCACGACCCCGGTGGCGTGGTCGATGAAGACGCCGCGCCCGATCGGCACCGCCGGGTGGATATCGACGGCAAAGACCTCCGAGCAGCGATTCTGAAGAAAATAGGCCAGCTCCCGGCTCCGGCGCTTCCACAACCAATGGCTGATACGCTGCCATTGCAAAGCGTGGTACCCCTTGTAGTAGAGAAACGGCCCGAGATAACTCTCGGCGGCCGGGTCACGGGTGAGCACGCCCATGAGGTCGGCGAGGCCGCTGCGGATCAGTTCGGGATCGTCGGCCGAGGCGGTGCGCACGAGGTCTTCGAGCCGCTCGGCCGAGATGTGCGGCCCGCCGAGCTTGCGGGCCAGCAGCGCGGCCAGAGCCGAGGAGAAGTCCTCGTGGGCGAGCACCGCAGTATTGATGAAGCCGCGCAGCGCCTTTTCGTTGGCGATGGCGCGAAACGCCTCGCCCCGCAGCGCCTCCCAGACGTCATTGCCGAGATCGGTGTTGTTCTGCCCGTCGGAGAGATAGCGGGTGGCCAGAGCGGCGATGTGGGACATTGACTATGCGCCCCCGCCGCCCTTGAGGTGCCGCAGCGCCGCCACCAGGGCATCGATATCCTCGCAAATGTTGTAGAAGGCCAGCGACGGTCGCACCGTACTTTCCAGGCCGAACCGGCGCAGGATCGGCTGGGCGCAATGATGGCCGGAACGCACGGCGATGCCCTCGCGGTCGAGGGCCTGCCCGACATCCCCGGTGCGGAAGCCGTCGAGCACGAAGGAGAGCACCCCGGCCTTCTCGCCGGCGGTGCCGATCAGGGTCAGGCCGGGCACGGTTTCGAGGCCGCGGGTCGCGTAGGCCAGCAACTCGTGCTCGTAGCGGGCGATGTTTTCCATCCCGACCCGTTCGACATAGTCCAGGGCGGCGCCCAGCCCGACCGCGTCGGCGATGGTGCCGGTGCCGGCCTCGAAGCGGGCCGGGGCGGGCTGGTAGATCGTCTTCTCGAAAGTGACGTCGACGATCATGTTGCCGCCGCCCTGCCAGGGCGGCATCGCCTCAAGCACCTCCTTCTTGCCGTAGACGGCGCCGATGCCGGTGGGCCCGAATACCTTGTGGCCGGAGAAGACATAGAAATCGGCATCCAAAGCCTGGACGTCGGTGCGCAGGTGCGAGACCGACTGAGCGCCATCGACCAGCACCCTCGCACCGTGACGGTGAGCGATCTCGACCATCTCCCGCACCGGGGCAACCGTGCCGAGGGCATTGGAAACCTGGGTGAAGGAGGCGATACGGGTGCGCGGGGTGAAGAGCCGTTCGTACTCTTCGAGGATGATCTGGCCGCTGTCATCGACCGGCGCCACCTTGAGCCCGGCGCCCTTCTCGGCCGCGAGCTGCTGCCAGGGCACGATGTTGGCGTGGTGCTCCAGCCAGGTGATCACGATCTCGTCGCCGGGGCCGACATTGCGCCGCCCCCAGCTTTGCGCCACCAGATTGATGCCCTCGGTGGCGCCGCGCACGAAGATGATCTCCTCGGTGGCGGCGGCGCCGAGGAACCGGCGCACCTTTTCGCGTGCCGCCTCGTAGGCGTCGGTCGAGCGGGCGGCCAGGGTGTGGGCGGCGCGGTGGATGTTGGAGTTCTCATGCTCGTAGAACTCGGCCAGGCGCTCGATCACCGCCCGCGGCTTCTGGGTGGTGGCGGCGTTGTCGAGCCAGATCAGCGGCCGGCCGTGGACCTTTTCCTCCAGGATCGGGAAATCCCGGCGGAGCGCGCGCGGGTCGAAGGGCGCGACGCCGAGGCTGGGAACCGCCTCGGGCCGGTGCTCCACCGGCAGCAGGCCGAGATCGAACCCGCCACCGGGAAGCGGCGGCGCGGTGGCGCCGCGCGGGGCCGCCGGGACGGTCCGCGCTTCGGCCGGAGGCGTGAGCTGGTCCAGGAAATAGAAGGAGCCGCCGGGCCGCGATGGCGCCGTCTCGCGCGCCGGCGACAGGCTCAGGCCCTGGGGCAACAGCGACAGTGCGCCGCCGAGGCTCTGGGGCACCGCGGCAAAATCCAGGACACCCGGCAAGCCCGGGTGAGCGAAGGCCGTCGCGGCGACCGGTGGTCCCAGCGGGGCCACCGCCGGCGGGGCCGCTGGCACCGCCGGAGCCGGAGCCAGATTGGGAATGGCGGCTCCGACCGGAACCGCCGCCGGCGGCGCGGCGCGGACGCCGCCGGGAAGCCCGATGCCGGCGATAGACGGCTCGCTTCCCGGCAGCGCGGTAAAGAAGGCGTTGGCGAGTTCGGCGATCAGCCCGGGATCGGGGGCGAAACCCGATCCCGGCGCCACACCGTCAAAACCGCCCTGAGCGAGGCGTTCATCGATCATCATAGTTCCCGACAAAGACGTCCTCGAGCACGGCCAGCGAATCATCGGTGAGGAGAACCGCCGAGCAGTAGAGCGAGATCAGGTAGGAGGCGATCGCCTTGCGGCTGATGCCCATGAAGCGCACCGAAAGGCTGGGGGAGACCTCGCCGGGCACGCCGGGCTGGAAGAGGCCGATCACGCCCTGCTTCTTCTCGCCGGTGCGCAGCAGCAGGATGTTGGTCTTGCCGTCGGCACCGACCGCCAGCTTGTCGGTGGGCACCAGCGGAATGCCGCGCCAGGTCAGGAAGGGATTGCCAAAGAGAGTCACGGTGGGCGGCGGCACGCCGCGCTTGGTGCATTCGCGGCCGAAGGCGGCGATGGCGCGCGGGTGGGCCAGGAAGAAAGCGGGTTCCTTCCATACCTTGGTCAGCAACTCGTCGAGGTCGTGGGGGGTGGGCGGGCCGCCGAGGGTGCGGATGCGCTGGGTCGGCACGGCGTTGGGCAGCAGGCCGTAGACCGGGTTGTTGACCAGCTCGTTTTCCTGCCGCTCCTTGACCTTCTCGATCAGCAGCCGGAGCTGCTCGCGGATCTGGTCGTAGGGCTGGTTGTAGAGGTCGGAAACCCGGGTCTGGACGTCCAGCACCGTCGTCACGGCGTTGAGGGCGTACTCGCGCGGGGTGTCCTCGTAATCGACGAAGGTCTCCGGCAGATCCTCGGCAGCGCCGGGACTGCATTCGACGTCGTCGCGGGTGGATTCCTTGACCCGGTTGAGCCGGTAGATGCCGGCCTCGACCGGAACCCAGGGCAAAAAGGACACCAGCCAGCGCGGCGTGATGCCACCCCATTGAGCCGGTGTCTTTGTGGCATTGGCAAGCTGGCGCGCCGCCTTCTCGCCTAATGTCCGCTGAATTTCTTGAGTTTCACTCATGGGGTTCGTCCTCGAAACGATCCGTGATTATCTTCATGTCAAAGGCGTGTTCATGACGGCCGGTCCGCTGTTTCGTTCCTGGCGGCGTCACCTCCTCCAGTACCGTCACGGAAGATTTTCCAATTCGGCTCACCTGTCAACCTTAAACTCACCAGACTACCAGATCTTTCGAGCACAATAATACACCTAGCATCACGTGATAACTGCGGTCGCCCACGGCTCGGATAGTCAATGAGTCCAGGGCAGTCCGAGGGCCTTCCAGCCGGGAGTCGTCCCGCCAGGCTTGCCTTCGAAGCCGTTGGCAACGTTGAAGGCGCGGTAGCCCTGGCGCGCCAGCACCTCGCCGGCCGCCCGCGAGCGCACACCGCTGCGGCAAATCAAAAACACCGGCCGCTCCGGCGTCACGCCGCTGGCCGCCAACGCGGCGCTGAAGCGCCGCTCGCGCTCGGGCGGCGGGAATTTCTGCCAGTCCAGTTTCACCAGCGGCCGGCCCAGGCTGGACACATCCGGGACGCCAACATGGTTCCATTCGTCCGGGGTCCGGACATCGACCAGCACCGCCGCCGGATTGTCCGCCAGCCCTTGCCATGCCTGCTGCGGACTGACATCGCCACCGAATTGACCGCTCATCACCGCCTCCATTTTACAATAAACATTTGCTCTTTGTTGTCTTAAAGTACACCAATCTATTGGCCTTATCAAGGATAACTCACACTCAAATCCCGCTGCCGGCAACCTCGCCATCGGAAAACAGTTGGGGGCTGACCAGCCGGACGCCGGCCCAGTCTCCCCGACGCAGTCCGAGGCCGTTGAAGCGGCTCTTGTCCATCACCGCCTCAAGGGCATGGCCGTTGAGATCCAGTTCCACCCGGGCAGTCGGGCCGAGGGCGAAGATGTGGCGGATGCGGGCGCGCGGCAGTGCGCCGTCGCCGTCCTCGATCCGGGTCAGCTCGACGTCGTGGGGACGGACGAACGCCACGGCGCGGCCATGGTCACCGCCGAGGGTGGACAGGGTCAGGCCAGGACCATCGAGCCGGATTTCGCCCTTCTCGACCGTGCAGGCGAACCGGTTGACGTTGCCGAGGAAGTCGTACACGAAAGGCGAGGCCGGATGCTCGTAGACTGCGGTCGGCGTGCCCACCTGCTCGATGCGGCCACGGTTCATCACCACCACCCGGTCGGCGAGTTCCAGCGCCTCCTCCTGGTCGTGGGTGACGAAGACGCTGGTGATGTGCATCTCATCATGCAAGCGGCGCAGCCAGCGGCGCAGTTCCTTGCGCACCTTGGCATCGAGGGCGCCGAAAGGCTCGTCGAGCAGCAGCACCCTGGGCTCGATGGCCAGGGCACGGGCCAGCGCCACCCGCTGCCGCTGGCCGCCGGACAGCTGGGAGGGATAGCGGTGGGCCAGCGGCGCCAGTTGTACGAGGTCCAGCAGCTTCATCACCCGCTCGGCGATCTCGGGCTGCGGCAGCCTCTCTTTGCGGGGCCGGACCTTGAGACCGAAACCGACGTTGTCGAACACCGTCATGTGACGGAACAGTGAGTAATGCTGAAACACGAAGCCGACCTGGCGGTCGCGCGGGGTCAGGCCCAGCGCCGCCTCGCCGAAGAAGGAGATGCTGCCGGCATCGGCACGGTCGAGCCCGCCGAGGATGCGCAGCAGCGTCGTCTTGCCCGAGCCCGAGGGACCAAGCAAGGCCAGCAACTCGCCCGATTCGACCTGAAGGTCGACGGAATCGAGCGCGACGAAGGAACCGAAGTGCTTGGTAATGTTGGAAATGGTGATGGTCATTGCCAGAAACTCCTAATGTCCGCGCCCGGACAGCGCCTCGCCCCAGCGCCATTCCAGCGCCGACTTCGCCGCCAGGGTGACCAGGGCGAGCAGGGCGAGCAGCGAGGCCACCGCGAAG
>SESF01016120.1_pt1 | contig 15939 bp, 11 predicted proteins | sample 3171521 | NCBI WGS metagenome assembly SESF01 (sample SAMN10866945, study PRJNA518727) | freshwater metagenome | biome: subpolar coniferous forest; feature: holomictic lake; material: water; isolation source: holomictic Lake 227, 6 m and 8 m depth | place: Canada: near Kenora, Ontario | collected...
TATAACTCTCAACTCCACGCCAAGGAAGGCTTCCGAAATATCTTTTATAATGTAGTTCAACTTCTTTACCTGCATTTTCTAACAGCGCTTTTGCAACAGATTCTTTTATGACACTGAACTCAAAATAATTACTCTCCACATTGACTTTAAAACCACTCTGAATAATTTTTCCTTCGTAAGTTTTAAAGAGTATTCCTTTCTGTTGAAAAGTGTTCAGCTGACCAGCTTTGGTTCCTTCTGCATATACAAAATAGAAGCGCCAGTAGAAAAATATTACAAAAGCAACAATTAGGATGGTTGCGAAAATCCAAAGTATTTTTTTCATAATAGTATTTTATAATCCATATTGGTCAACAAGATAAATTAATCCGGCCATATTTACTGCGCCGAGAAGCAACTCACGTTTGTTTACGTTTTCAAAAACATCACTTCTTGCATGGTGCAAATCAAAGTAACGTTGCGGGTCGGGAATGAAGCCAGACATAGGTGTGCCGAAAGCCGGTCCAAGCGGACCAATATCAGCACCACCACCGCCATCGATCATTCTTTCGGTACCATAAGGTCTTAACAAGGGCAACCAACTTTGAACTTTTGCCAATTTTGTTTTGTCTTTAATGGTAAAACCAAATCCTCTTGGGGTAAATCCGCCTTCATCGCTCTCTAAAGCAAAAATATGCTTCTCGTTATTGGCTTTGGCTTTCTCTGCATATTTCAACCCGCCACGTAAACCATTTTCTTCATTGGCAAATAACACAAAATGAATGGTATGTTTTGGTTTATACCCTATCGCTTTCATTGCACGTAAAATCTCTATCGTATGAACAATACCAGCTCCATCATCATGCGCACCTTCATTCACATCCCAACTATCTAAGTGCCCACCAATAGTAATAATCTCATCTGGAAATTCAGAACCCTTCAAAACAGCAATCACATTATGTCCGATTGTATCAGGAAGGAATTGACCATTTGTTTTCAATGAAACTTTGAATCCAGTTTTAATATTCCACAAATAATCAGCGTCTCTAGGCCCTACTGCTACCGCCGGAATCTTTGGAATACTATCTGTATAAGCCATAGCGCCTGTATGCGGATCGTTAGCGGTTGACTCTGTCAATGAACGGATCATAACTGCAACAGCACCATATTTAGCGGCTCTGCTCGGTCCGGATCTTCTATAAATACCCACTTCGCCATAAGAAACAAAAGGTTGAATATTGGTAGGATTGAAGCCATAATTATAATAAACGATCTTGCCTTTCACTTCGTCTTTTCTTCTTTCAAGTTCTGCAAAATCAGCCACCATCAAAACATCTGCAGTAATGGTCTTTCCATTTGATCCCAAAGAATTACCAAGCGCTACTACATCCAATGCACGAGTCACTTTCTTTTTATCGAGCTCTGTGATTACTGCTTTATCCTGACCACCTCGAACCCAATGCGGTAACATACATTCTTGCAAAAACACTTCATCAGCCCCGATATGTTCCATAGCTGCTTTACCCCATAGTTCTGCTTTTGCAAACTGGGGAGAGCCCGCTAGGCGACCACCTACCTGTTTGGTTAATTGGTAGAGCAAATCATAGGCTGTGCCATTTCTAAGAATTTCATCAGAAAACTTTTTGATCATCACAGAATCTTTGTTCTGTGCTATGGCCAATAAAGGCAATAAGGCTAATATGGTAATAAGTCTTTTCATCAGCTGGTTTTGTTTAGCGCTAAAGTTAACCATTTGTTGTGTTTGAACAATATGGTATGAACGGGGTTTTATTAACGGAGAATTAATTGTTACTTGCACCTGATTAGGCTTTGGCCCTTCAAGTATAAACTACGAACTATGCGTATAGGTATTGTTTGCTACCCCACATTTGGTGGAAGTGGTGTTTTGGCAACGGAACTCGGGAAAGCTTTGGCTGATGAAGGACATCAAGTTCATTTTATAACTTATCAGCAGCCTGTGCGTTTAAACACATTCAATACCAATATATTTTATCACGAAGTACGGGTACCTACCTATCCATTGTTCGACTACCCTCCCTATGAAGTAGCGTTGGCTAGTACCATGGTAGATGTGATCATGAATCACGATTTGGATCTATTACACGTACACTATGCCATTCCGCACGCTTCAGCGGCTTATATGGCTAAACAGATCGTAAAACAAAAAACAGGAAGAAGTATTCCGGTGATCACAACTTTGCATGGTACGGATATTACACTTGTTGGGAAGGATAAAATGTATGAACCTGTTGTTACTTTTTCAATCAATGAAAGTGATGCGATCACAGCTGTGTCAGAGAATCTGAGAGAAGAAACTTTCAAGAACTTCGCGATCACAAAAGAGATCGATGTTATTTATAATTTTGTAGATGTTACCCGTTTCAATAAAAAACCGATCGATGCATTCCGTAAAGTAATTGCCCCGCACGGAGAAAAGATCTTAATGCACGCATCGAACTTCAGAAAAGTAAAACGCATTGATGATGTGATAACCATTTTTGCTAACGTTCGTAAAGCCATGCCGGCAAAATTATTGATGGTGGGTGATGGACCAGAACGCCATGCTGCAGAGGAACAGGCTAGGGCATTGGGCATTGAAGAAGACATTCGTTTTCTAGGCAAGCAAGAACAGATGGAAGACATTCTTGCAGTTAGTGATATGTTCTTATTGCCTTCGGAATATGAGAGTTTTGGTTTGGCAGCACTCGAAGCCATGGCCGCACGTGCGGTTGTGATCAGCACAAATGCAGGTGGATTAGCAGAGATCAATAATCAAGGGATTACTGGTTTTATGGCCAATGTGGGCGACACCAAAGCAATGAGTGATTTCGCGATCGATCTGCTTCGCGATGAAGAGCGATTAGCAAAAATGAAAGAAGCCGCCTACCAACAAGCTTGCTTATTCGATATCAGTAAGATCATTCCAGTTTACGAAAAATTGTATAGCAGATTTTGTAGGATGCAAGTTTCTTAGTGAACCACTTCCTCAATACTCCTCAAAACAATCGCACACATTTCTTTGAGTTCTTCTTTCGTAATGATCAGTGGTGGCGCAATTCGCAAACGATCTGGCGCAAATAAAAACCAATCGGTAATTAATCCATTCAAAACACATTGATGCACGATTCTTTGATTGAGTTCGGGTGTGGCGAATTGTAATGACATCCATAGCCCGGCAGTTCTGCTCGATACAATGGCCGGATGCTTGATCAGATCGATCAGTATTTTTTCTTTTGCAAAAACAGTAGCAATATATTTTCCATCCAACAAAACTTCCAATGCCGCTTTACCTGCTGCACAAGAAACGGGATGGCCGCCGAATGTAGTGATATGGCCTAATACCGGATGATGTGTGAGCGTAGACATCAATGATTTACTAGAAATAAATGCACCCAAGGGCATGCCGCCACCCAATGCTTTTCCCAATAATAAAATATCAGGAACAACATCATATTGTTCAAAAGCAAATAAAGAACCCGTTCTTCCAAAGCCTGCTTGAATTTCATCAAAGATCAATAACACACAAAGCTCATCACACTTTTTACGAATCGCTTGTATCCATTCTTGATTAGGTTTGATAATTCCACTCTCGGCCTGAACTGTTTCTATAATGATGCAGGCAGTATTTTTATCAATTGCATCAATGGCAGATTGACCATTAAAATCTACATGTTCGATATCTGGTAACAATGGTCTGAATGCATTGCGCCAATACTCATCGCCCATTACACTTAAAGCTCCCTGCGTACTTCCATGATACGCATTTTTACAGGCAATGATCTTTGATTTGCCCGTAACTCTCTTCGCCAACTTCATCGCGCCCTCTGTTGCTTCTGCTCCACTATTGGTGAAGTAGACACAGTTCAAAGAAGCAGGTAACTGATCGGTCAAATATTTGGAATAGGTAGTTTGCGGACTTTCTATAAATTCTCCATAAACGATCAAGTGCATATACTCCCCCGCCTGATCCTGAACGGCTTTCACCACTTTGGGATGACTATGCCCAATATTACAGACACTAAAGCCAGAGATCATATCCAAATAAGACTTCCCATCCACGTCCCATAAATAGATCCCAGCGGCTTTCACCATCTCAATACCAATGGGTTGAGTGGAAGTTTGAGCTACATGATTCAGAAATAATTGGCGGTTCGATTGCATAGATTCCTACAAATTTACAAAGTTCAGATTTTAGCTGCCGAAAAAAGCTTGAAGGATGTAGCTTTGTACTCGAAACCAAAACTAGTTACCATGGCACTCATCCTTCCAGTTAAAGGTAAATCCCCTGAATTAGGTAAAAACTGTTTTGTTGCACCAAACGCAACCATCGTGGGTGATGTGGTGATGGGTGATGAATGCAGTGTATGGTTCAATGCGGTGATTCGGGGCGATGTGCACTATATTAAAATCGGTAATAAAGTAAACATACAAGATGGTGCCATCATACATTGTACTTTTCTAAAACATCCCACCAATATTGGAAACAATGTTTCAATCGGACATAACGCGATGGTTCACGGTTGTACCATTCATGATAATGTGTTGATTGGCATGGGATCGATCGTGATGGACCAATGTGTAGTGCAAAGTAATTCGATTATAGCTGCTGGTGCTGTTGTACTAGAGGGAACCATCGTTGAAGCTGGAACCATTTATGCCGGTGTGCCAGCAAAAAAAGTTAAAGAGGTTTCCGCAGAACTGATTCATGGAGAAATTAATCGGATCACTAATAACTATATTGAATACGCTTCCTGGTTTGCAGAGCATAATGATGCCCCAAAAAAATAAATTTTATGCGTACGCTGATTTTTCTTTTTTGTTGTTGCTTTTTTTGTTCCTGTGGAATTTTCCGGCACGATAGCGCTAAAGATTTGAACGGCTTATCATGCATTGGATTACATGGAAGAAATACAGGAGCGGAAAAATTATTATCAGACGAGAATCTGGCAAAGAAAATGCCTAAATATAAAATGGATAAAATTAATAATTGATCTCTTCCATCTTCTCTAAGATCGTGCAATAGCTAACATATCTTTCGATAGATACTTCTCCCGTATTTACTGCTGCCTTTATAGCACAGCCGGGCTCATTGATATGCATGCAGTTATTAAACTGACAACCACCTATTAAATCTCTCATCTCCGGAAAATAATGCGAGAGCTCTTGCTTGCTAACATCAACGATTCCAAACTCACGTAATCCAGGGGTATCAATAATTCTACCTCCAAAATCTAGATCAAACATTTCTGCAAATGTGGTGGTATGCATTCCCTTGCCACTCCAATCACTTACTTCTGCAGTACGCAAAGTAAAATCAGGAAAAACGGCATTGATAAATGTAGATTTACCTACTCCACTATGTCCACTCAACAAACTGGTTTTATCTTTTAGTAGTGTCTTAATTTCATCAACTCCAATATTTTCCTGCACACTTGCCAAAATCACTTTATATCCAATTGCTTCATACATTGATTTGAGCTCTTCAAATACCACCATCTCTTTAGTACGATAGATATCTGCTTTATTAAAAACAATGACGGCGGGAATATGATATGATTCGCAGGCAACCAAAAATCGATCTATGAATCCCTGTGAGGTTTTGGGATCTCTTAAAGTGGCAAATAAAACGCATTGATCCAAATTGCTGGCTACAATATGGTGCATCCTTTTATTATGTGGCGAAATCCGTGCAACATAATTTTTTCTAGGAAGAATTTCATGGATCATGGCTGATTCTTCTTCCACATCCTCTATCTCCATCTCCACTTCATCTCCAACGGCTAGCGGATTGGTAGAACTAATATTATCGATCTTGAAAATACCTTTGATCCGGGCATTAAAGGTCTTGCCCTCGGCATTTTTAGCGATGTACCAACTACCTGTAGATTTATAGATCAATGCTCTCATTCCAAACAAAGATAGTAAGCCACCCCTGCCCATCCAATAAAATACCTAGGCGCTTTTGCAAGGTTTTAGAGAAATATTAACCATCTCACAACAGGAAAGACTGGGCAACAGTGCATCCTCCCGCTTAAATTTAATATATTCGCTGCATGGCAAAGTTTGCACACGATGAGGTAGTTCCTTTCAGGCAAAGTGAGTTAGACAAAAAAGCGCAGGTGGCTCAGATGTTTAACACGATCGCTTTTCGATATGATTTTTTAAACCGATTTTTGAGTGCAGGTATCGATAAGGGATGGCGTAAAAAGGCGATCAATCAGATAAAGGACTTGAATCCTAAATTGGTTTTGGACGTTGCAACTGGTACTGGAGATGTGGCCATCATGACTTACAAACAACTGCACCCAGAAAAAATTATCGGGATCGATATTTCTGAAGGGATGCTTGAATTTGGAAAGAAGAAACTAGAAAACCTGCATCTGGATCATGTAATAGAATTGCAGAAAGGCGATAGCGAGACTATTCAGTTTGCAGACAACTATTTCGATGCAGTTACTGTTGCATTTGGGGTTCGAAATTTTCAAAATCTTGAAAAAGGTTTGGCAGAAATGCAGCGTGTATTAAAATCTGGTGGTAAATTGGTGGTGCTGGAATTTTCAAAACCAACATTTCCGCCGGCTCAGGCATTTTATAAATTCTATATGAACGTCATCGGACCAAGCATTAGTAAATTATTCGGAAGTAACAAGGCAGCATATCAATACTTGAACGATAGCGTTCAAGCTTTTCCTGAGGGACAAACATTTATAACTTTAATGAATGAAGCAGGATTTACTCAAACATATTTAAAAAAGCTTAGTCTAGGGATATGCACGATCTACTGCGGAAGCAAACCATAAGATTAATCCTCTGTACATTTTTACTGATGGCGGGCCTTCAAGGGTTTAGCCAAAAGACCTTGTATCGTATAGAACACGACGACATGCCTTATTATTTTGGGCTAACGCTTAGTTATAATACTTCTTATTTAAAACAAACTAAAAGCGCTAAATTTTTAGCATCAGACAGTATCATGGTTGCTGAACCAGGCTCTAGTGGTGGCGTTGCTTTGGGATTATTGGGCACATTACGTTTAGATGAACATTTTCAATTAAGGGTAAACCCACAGTTGATCATTGGTGGATCTAAATTCATTTCCTATAATTTAAATAAAACAAACCCTGGAGAACCTTCTTTTCAAAAGCAAGTGCTTCCTTCTAATATTGTAAGCTTTCCTTTTCAGGTTAAATTTAATTCCGATCGGATCGGAAATTTTAGAAGCTATATGTTAGGGGGTATTAAATATGATATTGACTTAGCCAGCAATTCTACTGCCCGTAACGCCGATGATATCATTAAACTCAAACGATACGATTTTGGTTTCGAAGCGGGTATTGGCTTTAATTTTTACCTTCCTTTTGTAACCATTTCCCCGGAGCTCAAGATCAGTAATGGGTTGTCAAATATTCATCAGGTTGACCCAGCCCTGAAATATTCGAATGTATTGGATAAAATACAATCAAGAATGATTGTATTCTCCATCCATTTTGAAGATTAATTTTCTACGATAAGTTTTCCTATTTATTCATTGCAGTTGATAAGTTTCGATAAATTGCATTATCGAAACCATACTCATGCAAAATTATCTGATCAAGAATACCTGTATCGTTAATGAAGGCAACCGCTTCTACGGCGATTTGCTGATTAAAAATGGCCGAATCGAAAAAATAGCAGCTTCGATTAATCTGCCAGAAAACTGTATTGAAATAGACGGCACCAATCAATTTCTAATTCCAGGAGCTATCGATGATCAGGTTCATTTTCGTGAGCCCGGATTAACACATAAAGCCAATATTTATACCGAAGCCAAAGCTGCGGTGGCTGGCGGTGTTACCAGTTTTATGGAAATGCCCAATACCAATCCTCCCGCATTTACCCAAGAATTATTAGAGGCTAAATATGCCATTGGCAAAGAAACATCTTTGGCTAACTATTCTTTTTTCATGGGAACTTCGAACGATAACCTAGAAGAAGTATTAAAAACCAATGATAAGAAACGGGATGTATGTGGCATAAAAATATTCATGGGTTCCTCTACTGGAAATTTATTGGTTGATAATCCTATGTTACTCGAGAAAATATTTGGAGGCTCAGAATTATTAATTGCCACACACTGCGAAGAAGAACGTATCGTCAAAGCCAATCTAGCAGCGCTTAGTGCTGTAAAAGAAAAGTTGGAACCCTCTGACCATCCCATCATTCGTAATGAAGAAGCCTGTTTTGAATGTTCTTTTAAAGCCGTACAACTTGCAAAGAAATTTAATAGTCGCCTTCATATTCTTCATATCAGCACAGCAAAAGAATTACAGCTTTTTACCAATATGATTCCCTTAAAAGACAAGCGAATCACTGCAGAAGTTTGTGTGCATCATTTGCATTTTACAAGCGATGATTACGCGCGTTTGGGCAATCAAATTAAATGCAACCCTGCTATCAAAGCTCCACACAATAAAACTGCCTTATGGGAAGCATTACTAGATGATCGATTAGACATTATTGCAACAGATCATGCACCGCATACTTGGGCAGAAAAGCAAGAAGATTATATGCATGCACATGCAGGCCTGCCTCTAGTTCAGCACAGCGTTTCCTTAATGCTGCATTACGTAAATGAAGGCAAGATTAGTTTAGAAAAAATGGTAGAAAAAATGAGCCATGCTGTGGCTGACTGCTTCCAGATTAAAGAAAGAGGCTATATCCGAGAAGGATACTATGCAGATCTGGTACTCGTAAATATGAATCAAACAAGTCAGGTTGCTACATCAAACATTCTCTATAAATGCGGTTGGAGTCCATTAGAAGGATTCGTATTCCCTGCCACCATCACAAAAACTTTTGTAAACGGACATTTAGTTTATGGAAATGGGGTGTTCGATGAATCTAAGCAAGGAATGAGACTGCAATTTGAACATTAATACAGCACATGCAAGTAGATAAAACCACACTGACCGACTTATCCATCTTTCTTAATGATGAAGAACAATCCGTTTTTCACCATTTCAATTTTACGCAAACAAATGGTGGAAGAGAATATTTTAAATATATCCTAGGCAACCCTTTAGATTCGGTAAAGGCAATACAAGACGCACAGCTAACCATACAGGCATTAATGCAGGTTCATGAAAAATGGCCATTGGATCTTATTACAAATGGAACCATCATGATGATTGAAAAGTTTTATGAAACAGCTATCGATCCATATCCAAAGCAACCTGATATCGTAACTAGTGCCATTTATAAAATTTTGCATAGCTCCGATTATAGTATCACCAAATACACTATTACGCATGCTATTTCCTTTTTAAAAGGCATGAGACAAATTTTGAATTTAATTGATGCTGAAAAAAAGAGTGCCCAATTACAAATCTGGTATGATCAGATTGAACACTTTGTTGAAAAACCTATCTTGAAGGAGATTGAAAAAATTGACAAGGACGAAAAATTATCGCCCAAAGAAATTTTATATTACGGCAACTATTTACGTAGCCATTTCAAAAGATCCATTTTCGATTTAATTGATATTTTCTGCAAACTAGATGCCTATATGAGTATGGCAATCGCCTGCAAAAAATATGGTTTTGTATTCCCTAGTATTGAAGATTCAGCGCAACCTTTTGTAAATGCAAAGGGTTTATATCATTTATTATTACCAACACCTGTTGCCTACGATATTAACTTAAATAAAACCGAAAATTTTATTTTCTTAACTGGAGCCAATATGGGGGGCAAGAGTACTTATATTAAAGCAATTGGTCTATCTGTATACCTCGCACATGTAGGCATGGGCGTGCCTGCTAAAAATATGCAGTTGAGCTTGTTTGATGGACTACTCAGCAATATTCAGGTAGAGGATAATATTTTTAAGGGGCAAAGTTATTTTTATAACGAAGTGCAACGCATCAAAAAAACAATTGAAAAGATCAGTGATGGAAAAAACTGGTTTATATTAATAGATGAATTATTCAAAGGCACGAATATTCAGGATGCCATGAAATGCAGTACTGCCGTGATTGAGGGATTGATCAAGATGAAACATAGTTTATTTGTGCTATCTACTCATCTTTACGAAATTGGTGAGGGCCTAAAACAATACCCGAATATTCAATTCAGGTATTTCGAAACTAATATGTCGGAAGAAAAAATTGAATTCAGCTACCATATTAAAGAAGGTATTAGCAATGACCGGATCGGTTATTTGATTTTAAAAAGAGAGGGAGTTACTAAATTACTTGAGGACCTTTAACCAATTTATTTAGAATCGGCATAGGTAGCCCTATTAAATCTTATTCTAATTTTATTGCCTTCAGTAGTTACTTTTCCTCCCCAATTATTATTTTTGAATAATCCGGTTTTCCATTCAAAGGAATTTGTATCAGGGTGAAATGAATAATCTCCAATCTCAAAATTGCTTTCGTCATGGCTAAAAGCGACTTTGTATTTTCCTTGACTTTGCAAAATTAAAATTCCCATATACATAGAAGGTATACCAGAATACAATTCGTAGGTGCCTAAATGAATGCTAGAAACTACAGTTGCATTTTTAATATTTCTATCAGCAGGAGAAGCTCCGATTGACTGAGCAAAAGAAATTATAGCTACTGCCAGAAATACATTTAATAAAATTATCTTTTTCATAAAACAACTAATTAATTATAACGAATAGAAGAAACATTTTCTGTGTGACGCCCTATTTCTAAGCGTAACATCAATTCATGACTACCCCTACTATAAGATCCAAGATTAGTAAAGGTTTTATCATATGCATATCCAAAATTTAATCTTTCTCCCAATTTCAGTTGAGCGATACCTACAATAGCATCTCCAGTTCTATAAGAAATACCGACCCCAAAAATATTTTGCATCCAAACATTCAAATTTAAATCATATTCTAAAGGGGCACCACTTACAGCTTTAACAAGAAAAGACGGTTTTAAAACTACATTCTCACTTACATCAAAATTATATCCCGATGAAAGAAATAAATGCAAATCAGTTCCTGTAGCAGAAGAGACATCTGCAACACCTTGATTGCTGATTTTTGTTTTTAATAATGCAGGAGTAGAAAATCCAATATAAAACTTATCAGTATTATAGAATATACCTGCTGCCGCAGATGGCAATATTCCATTTATGTTTTGATAGAATGCTGGGTCATTACCTTGAAAAGTAACAACGTTTGTATAATTTGCACGATAATTCAAGATTCCTGCCTGCAATCCCATACTAAGTGTTCCCCTTTCACTAACTGGAATTTTAAATGCATAGATTAGATTAAATCCAGTTGACCTTTCGATACCCAATCTTTCGTCGAACAATTGAACACCAAATCCAATTTTCTTTTCATCCACTGGCATATCAAATGTAACTGAGGTGTTTTGAGGTGCACCTGGCATATCAATCCATTGATTTCTGTATAATGTAGTTACCTGCGCTACACCGGCACTTCCAGCAAAAGCCGGATTAATATTCAGCATATTAAACATGTACTGAGAATACATCGGATGTTGTTGTGCTTTTGTTGAACCTAAATAGAGGAAGAAAAGAACAACAAATAATCCCTTTTTAAAAATTGATTGTAAAGTCATTTTATACATTTTGTGACATGATTAAAAATCATGGTCCGTTTATCGTTTTAGTGTGATATAGCCAACAAATCTTCTTACAGTTCCGTCATTCCTATTTTTAGCTAAAACGATATAATAATAAGTTCCATCAGTTAAATCATCACCCATTATAGTTCCTGGCTGATTTCCTTTTCCATCCCAATTATTTCTATAATCCTGAGCTTTATAAACTAAGTTTCCCCAGCGATTAAAAATTTCTAGATCGATCATTGTATTGAAAGGTCTTGAGATTACAAATACATCATTTATACCGTCGCGATTAGGAGAGAACCCTGATGGAATCATAATATCTACTGCCGGAATAGTAAATTTAGTTGGCTGATGCAATCCAAAGCCTATTCCCTGTGTTGGATCATTAGAAGGCAAACTGAATTCTCCAAAAACAGATTTACTTGTAACAGTAGCAGTATTGGAAAGAACACCAGCAAAACCGTTTGGATATACTTTTAAGAACAATTCAATGGAATCTGATGTGTTTCCGTCAAGCATACTTTCAGGCATCAGCATATCTGTAATAATTGCTCCATCAAATAGGTTATTTACAACCAACTTGCCACTTGCTTTTAGTGAAACCAATTTGTAATTAATCGTGTTATTGAAGACTTTACTCAAATCATCTGAAACCATTACACTATCTAATTTTTCAGATCTTAGATTTGTAACGGTAAATGTAAATCCGATTATGAAACTACCGTCTGATTGCAGAGTAGCTGCTTTAGAAGATACCTTATTCAGATTTCCGATTTCGGATGGATCAATCATTGTTACAGTGAATGAAGTCCTATCACTCTGAATATTATTTACAATTTCACTTACATAATAAGTATATACCCCAGCCACTTTTTGTAAAGATGGTACAGCTATAACTGTTGAATTAGTAGAAGATGCATAATAATTGAAACTAGCGCCATCGGTTCCTTTTATAAGACTACTAACATCTACAGGATTGCTTGTAGAATTAATAATGAAAGTTGCATTTGTAGTAGCTGGAGCAGCTGGTTTAACAATTACAGAATCAGAAACTGAAGCGCATCCATGATTATCAATTGTTGTAACTGTGAAATAACCTGCTTTTGAAATTACTGCAATTCTTGAACTATCGCTATTCGACCACAAGTAAGATATTGCATTGCTAGAAGTTAAATTAATTTGTCCCCTAAATGGCAATACCAAGCTACTCTGATAAGTTATAACAGGTTTAACTGCATTATAAATATTGATTGTAACAGGGTTACTATATTTAATTTGTCCCCCAGAACTTACTGATCTACGCAAATACACACTGTTTAAAATTTGTGATGCATTATAAACACTATCAGTTGCCCCAGCAATATCTTTATAAATAGCATTGTCTATAGAACTTTGCCACTGATATTGATAAGAAATATACCCGCCATTATTTAAACTAGTTGGAACAACAGCTATATTAGTAGCTATTTCGCAATATCCATTATTAACAGAGGTTTGATTATTGTTAGCTAATATTCCAATCGTACCTGAAACCAAAGGATCGATAACTTGATTTATTGCTATAACAGTTATTGATTGTTCACTTGGCACACCATTTCCATCTGGGTCTGGATTAACTCCAGAAGTTGATAAGTCGTTCGTTGTGTAAACTATATTACCTGCATCTGCGCCTGTTCTACCCTGCAAACTATAGATTACATTTAGCTGATTCAATGTAACATTGATTGTTACGCTCACAGAGGCAGTTTGTTGGTATCCCAACATGCTATTAGCAGCTAATAAATTACTTGATTGATTACCATCAAAAGTCTGTTCAGGAACTAGCGTACTTGTAGAAGTTACACCTGAAATAATTTTGAAAATAGCTGGTGCTACAAAAACAGCAGCAAAATTCTGATTCAAGCTAACATGATACAAATTGGTGTTTCCGTAATTTGTTAACTTATAGGTTAAAGGAATATTATAAGATCCATCTTTTTGCAAATCAGGAGTTCCTGCATTTAATGCTAAACCAATTTGCGGATTGCTAGGAACAATATTTAATACAGTAGGTAAAGGTTCACCTTGCTTAGTTATTTCGGGGTGAGCACTGATGGATTCATTATCATTTGAAAGACTACTAGTTAAGGCAGTTGCACCACTTGGCGTTGTACCAGTACCAGTTGCCACAGCTTGCATTTCGAACGGCTTATTGTAGCCATTTGGCTTGATATGAACCCAGATCATTGCATTTGCTTGGGCACCCACTGGCAAATAAGATTGTGCACCAAATAAATGGGTACTATGGCCATTGTCAATCAATTCAAAAGTTTCATACCATTCTTGTTCATTTGAGGAAACAGCAACTTCAACAGGAACAAATGATCCATCTGGTGTTGCATTCAATGCCATCAAAGTAGGATCTAAATTGGCATTTGTTTTAATGTACGCTGGTCTTAGTTTCTCAACTCTTGCTAATAAATCAGTGTTTGTAATTCCATCGTAATTTTTATTTGGCGTAATAGTTACACCATCAATTTTAACGCTATCTAATGTATATACAACTGGAGAAGGGAATACATCGCTCAAATTCAATTTAGTCTGCGTATGATACAGATCAATCTCTCCAATATTCTGAGTGTTCAATACCAACCTTGTTGCGTAGCTACTATCACTTTGAAGAATAGGCTGATCTGCTTTCAATGTTACAATCACTTTTGGTTGTAACAACAGTACTGTAGCAGTATCATTTGTAAAATTATTATCCCTTCTCTCACCATTGGTGCTAATTGCTGATACCAGTTTGTATGAATTTGTTAAGGCAATAAAAGGAAGTTCAAATGGTTTACCACTTAATACATTTGCAACAGTATCGAATTTATTTTCATTTTGAGATTTCACAACAATAGTAAATGGTTCTACTCCTGAACTTGCATTAAAAATTAATTTAGGAGTTTCAGTTATTAGTATTGCACCGTTTGATTTAATAACACCTTGTGGTCCTGTGTAAGTTAGGGTTAGGGTCTTCTTAATTTTAACACCATCAATCGTTGCAGAAACAATTACTTCATTTGCTGTAGAGATAATATTTGTTTTATAGCTGCCGTCTTGTAGATTGGTACTTGTACCTACTATTCCTTCTGTCGTAAAAAAGTCTGTGCTATTTTCGCTGCAATTTACTCGGTTACCTTCCACATCTATCAAAGTCATGGTGATATTTGCGGCGATAATATTATTTCCCGGAAGCACTATACGATCAGCAATCAATAATACTTTTTCGGGATCAATTACCACTACTTTAAAGCTTACTTTATTACCCGCACAAACACCATTATAAGGAACTACAGAAAGATTGCCATTAATGTCTCCGCCAATTATTGAGATAGAATTACTATTCGTATTTCCTTCAATTCCTTCTGGCAATGTCCATATATATTTTGTTGCATTATCAACTGCTGCAATACTATACTGATGGTTAGTTCCTTTTACGATTGAACAAGTTCCTAAAATTTCTGATTTGATTATTGGAGTTGATATGGTATTTACGCTTATCGTAGCTTTAGGACTTTCACAAGCAGTAGTTAAGTCAGTTTGACTAACATAATAAGCAATAGAACCTGCGGTTGTTGTAGACGGAATAGGTGCTGTTTCACTACCCACAGCATTAATTTCTGAAGAAAGATACCATGTTAAATTATTTTGTCCATTTGCAATAGCTGTCAAGGCATTTGCTATGTTTGATGAACAATAAGTCAGATCTGAAACAATTGGAGCTTTTGGAATTTCATTTACAATAAATTCAATTGTTTTGGAAAGATTTAATATGTCCACATAAGTAATGAACACTTTACCCGCTTTCATTCCTAATACTAATCCATTCTGATCTACTGTTGCTATGGAATTATCAGATGAAGTCCATGCATTTGAAGAAGCAGCAACACCAAATCCACTTAATTGACTATTGAAGCCGGAACATATAAAGGCTTTTCCTGTAATTGCAATAATGCCAGTAATATTCGCAGTAAGATTTGGTAATACTAATTCATAGTTCTGAGCATCAGTTCCAGTTAATGACCATCCACTAACATTAATTGGCTTGTTGTTCTCTATTGCAGGATTTACAAAATTATAAGTAACATCTCCTGCAAGTTTTACATCATCATTGTTTACTATACCAATTAATGATGCGGTTCCGGTAGCAGATGCAATTTTATTTCCATCATATATTTTGTCGTTACCTGAAACTCCCGTAATTGTTAATTGCTTCTTAGATATAGTTAAAGAAGCTCCTGTAAATGTGATAGCGTAGTTCGCATTGGTTAATGTACTGCTGATAGCGTAGTCACCAACTGATTCTCCGATGGCT
>SESF01020393.1_pt1 | contig 15939 bp, 9 predicted proteins | sample 3171521 | NCBI WGS metagenome assembly SESF01 (sample SAMN10866945, study PRJNA518727) | freshwater metagenome | biome: subpolar coniferous forest; feature: holomictic lake; material: water; isolation source: holomictic Lake 227, 6 m and 8 m depth | place: Canada: near Kenora, Ontario | collected...
AACGCGGCGGCGATGTGATCATTGATACTGCTGTTGCCGGGCAGCCGGGTCAGCGGATTCTGATCACGGGCCTGCACCAGATTCTTTTCATTGATGACGCGCAAAAGAGAGGCGGCGGTCAACACCCCGACATATTCGAAATCATCGACCAGGATGATCCCGGGCGGGTTGGCGGCCCTGGAAAAAACCTCCAGGATTTTTTCCGCTTCGGTGCTGATGTCGCAGACCGGACAGGGATGGAGAAAGTCGATCGGCCCCCGGTGTAACGCCTTATTATGAAGCAGTTCCTTGCCGAAGCGAGAATAGATCACGTCTCTCAGATCGATTTCTCGAATAATGCCGATCGGGCGGCGGCGGTCATCAAGAACCGGCAGGAAGGCGTGGGATTTCTCGGACCGGAAAACCTGAAAAATTCTGGCCATCGGGTCTCCGACATTCAGAGTCGGCATCAACGTCATCTCATCATGGAGCAGACGACGGTCGCTGCTGCGTTCCCGCCGTTCCCGCCGGTTGGCTTCCCCGACAACGCTGTAAAACCCGGTGAAGACCTCCGCACCCGTGGCCGGGGTACGGATGAAGTCGCCTTGCACCAGATCGCAACCGATCTGCTTGCACGCCAGAAATTCATTTTCGGTCGAGACTCCGTCGGCAATGACGGTAATGCCCATGACCCGGGCTAGACCGACCAGAGCCGCACCGAACATCCGTTTGCGTTCATCGGCAACAATCCCGCCGGTCAGAGCGCGATCGAGCCTGACCATGGCGAACTGCTGTTCATGAAGCGCCATCAGCGCCGCGCCGCCGCTGCCGAATTTATCCAGAACCAGAGGATAGGAGCGGCGCCGATAGGTGTCGAGCACGGTCCGCAGCACGCCGGAGCCGGGTTGAAGCAGCGGTTCCGGCAATTCCAGGCAGAGCACGGTTGGATTCAAGCCGAAGCGGCCAAGCAGTTCCGACGTGTCACCGGGGGTATGATCCGGCGACTGCAAAACGCGCCGGTCGACATTCAGAAACAGACGTTCGCCCTTGCGCGCAAAGCGAACAAATTCGCGGACGGCTAACTCTCGCAACATCAGATCAAGTTGAAACAGCACGCCCCGTTGCCGAGCTTCCTCATAAAGACTGCCAAGGTCGGGAAATTCCAGCCGATCATGACAATGAGCCATCGCTTGATAGCCATAGCATTGCCCTGACACCGCGCTGACGATCGGCTGAAATGTCAGGAAAATATCTTCCGATGCGTCCTCGATCAACGGGTCGATTGCACTGCCGATCGGAGGGGCGCGCCTGTCCATGACGATGTCCCGGTTTTGCAACATGATGCCGGCCGGCTCCGTTACCCGGTTTATGCTCCGCCGGAATGCTTCAACGGCGGTTACGCACGCTGAATTCGTTTCCCGGCACCTTCCGTATTTGAATATCAGAGTTTCGCGTCACTTTAATGACAGTTCAGAGAATATTCTCACCATCGAAAACGCATTCCGTCAGCGATCCCGGTGATTCTTCAGCAGCATGTAACGCAGCAAAAGGGCCGTAACAAGCCCGACGATGATGATCAACGCGGTTGCACCGGTTGTGCCCTCAGGACTCCCCTCGATTTCGTCTCATAAATTTTTCGGCACCGAATTTTTCCTGAATCTCGTTCTGAAAGTTGACTACGGAGTCTCCATGGCGAAACCATGGAATGGTGAATTAATATGGCCGCATTTCCTGGCGACAAAGAATGGCCGACTTACTCCGTCGCACCTCACTCAACGAAGAGCAGGTCGGGTATCTCGATACTCTTGCCGGCTCCACCAAGACGTTACTGACTATTTTGAACGATATCTTGGACATCTCGAAGATTGAAGCCGGGAAAATCATATTCGAAGAGGCGGAGTTTAGCCTTCAGGATGCCGTTCACGATACGCTTGCTCTGTTCCAGGGCACGGCTTCCGCTAAGAATTTGACTTTTAGTTATGATGTTCCGAAAGATTTGCCACCCCGCGTTATCGGAGATCCCGTACGATTCAGGCAGCTCCTGTTCAACTTGACGGGAAACGCCATCAAATTTACCGGGGTTGGTGGCGTTCGTCTTGGTTTCTCCATCGCTGCGCGTCATGAGGGTGGCATTACGCTTCTGGTTGAGATCAGGGATACCGGTCCGGGGATTGCGCCGGACCAACTCCCGCTGCTTTTCAAACCCTTCTCCCAACTCGGGGCATCGACCACGCGGCGCTTTGGTGGAACCGGCCTCGGGCTGGTTATCACCCATCGATTGGCAGGTTCTGTCCGAGGCGTTGGCGAAGTATACCGCCGACCGGACTCACTCACCGGCTCCTATTTCATGACAAGTCATGACATCGGTATCTGTGACGCCTGCCGCCGCAACCGAACCTCCTTGATCAAGGTATAGAGCGCCGGGATCACGATCAGGGTCAGCACAGTCGAGGAGACCATGCCGCCGATCATGGGCAGGGCGATGCGTTGCATGACCTCGGAACCGGTGCCGGTGGTCCACAGGATCGGTAGCAAGCCCGCCATGATCGCGCAGACGGTCATCATTTTGGGGCGCACCCGCTCGACCGCGCCTTCCATCACCGCCTCGTAAAGGTCGGCAACCGTGATGTGCTCCCGCTTGGCCTGCCGCTCCTTGAGCGCGTGGTCGAGATAGATCAGCATGACTACGCCGGTCTCGGCCGCGACGCCGGCCAGCGCGATGAAGCCGACCATCACCGCCACGCTGAGGTTGAAGTGATACCACCAGAGCAGCCAGACCCCGCCGACCAGCGAGAACGGCACCGACAGCATCACGATCAGGGTTTCGGTGACGCGCTGGAAGTTGAAGTACAGCAGCAGGAAGATAACCGTGAGCGTGACGGGAATCACGATCTTGAGCTTCTCCTTGGCCCGTTCCATGTACTCGAACTGGCCGCTCCACTGGATAAAATAGCCCTGCGGCAGCTTGACCTGCTCGCGCACCGCCTTTTGCGCATCGGCGACATAGGAACCGATGTCGCGGTCGCGGATATCGACGAAGATATAGACCGACAGGAGAGCGTTTTCGGTGCGGATGGTCGCCGGGCCTTGCGACAGACTGACCCGCGCCAACTGGCCGAGCGGAACCGCCGTCGTGCCGTCCATGGTGTGAACCAGCACCTGACGCGCAATGGCGTCGGGATCGCTGCGCAGCCCGCGCGGATAGCGGACATTGACCCCGAAGCGCTCGCGGCCTTCGACGGTGGTGGTCACGGTTTCACCGCCGAGCGCGCTCAAGATTACCTCTTGCAGCGTGCCGATGGTCAAGCCGTAGCGGGCCAGCTGGTCGCGGTCGGGATCGATGTTGAGGTAATAGCCGCCCAGCGTGCGTTCGGCATAGGCGCTGGTGGTGCCGGGCACCGCTTTGACGATTTGCTCGATGTCGCGCGCAACCCGGTCCATCTGGTCGAGGCTGGTGCCGAACACCTTGATCCCGATCGGCGTCCGGATGCCGGTGGACAGCATGTCGATGCGGGCGCGCAGCGGCATGGTCCAGGCGTTGCTGACCCCCGGCATTTGCAGCGCCTGATCCATTTCTGCGATCAACTTATCGATGGTCAGGCCCGACCGCCATTCGCTTTCTGGCTTGAGGTTGATCACGGTTTCGAACATCTCGGTCGGGGCCGGATCGGTCGCGGTGGCGGCGCGTCCGGCCTTGCCGAAGACGGACTCGACCTCGGGGAAGCTCTTGATGATCTTGTCCTGGGTCTGGAGCAACTCCCCGGCTTTGGTGATCGAGAGGCCGGGCAATGTGGTCGGCATGTAAAGCAGCGTGCCTTCGTTGAGGGTGGGCATGAACTCCGAGCCAAGCTGCATCGCCGGCCAGGCCGAGGCGCCGAACGCCAGCACGGCAAGCACGATGGTCACGATCTTGTTGCGCAGAACCAACCGGATAACAGGCCGGTAGAGCCGGATCATCAGCCGATTGAGCGGGTTTTTGTGCTCGGGCATGATCTTGCCGCGCACGAACAGCCCCATCAGCACCGGCACCAGCGTCACCGAGAGCAAGGCCGCCCCGGCCATGGCGAAGGTCTTGGTGAAAGCCAGCGGCTTGAACAGCCGGCCTTCCTGGTCCTCCAGGGTGAACACCGGCAGGAAGGCCACAGTGATGATTAGCAGGCCGAAGAACAGGCTCGGCCCGACCTCGATCGCGGCATCGAGAATGGCTTGGTGGCGCGGCATCTCGGGCGGTTTGCGTTCCAGATGCTTGTGGGCGTTCTCGATCATGACGATGGCCGCGTCGACCATCGCCCCGACCGCAATCGCTATACCGCCGAGACTCATGATGTTGGAGGTCATGCCGAGAGCCTCCATCACGATTACCGCGATCAGCACGCCGACCGGCAGCATCAAGATCGCGACCAGGGCGCTGCGGACATGCATCAGGAACACGATGCAGACCAGGGCGACGATCACGCTTTCCTCAACCAGAGTGTGCTTGAGGGTCTCGACCGCGCGCAAGATCAGGTCGGAACGATCATAGACCGATTTGATCTCGACCCCCGAGGGCAGCCCGGGCGTTAGCTCGGCGATCTTGGCCTTGACGTTGCGGATGACCTCCAAGGCGTTCTGGCCGAAGCGCTGGAGCACGATGCCGCTGACCACCTCGCCCTCGCCGTTCAACTCGGCCAAGCCCCGCCGTTCGTCCGGCCCCAGTTCGATCCGGGCCACGTCGCGCAGCAACACCGGGCTGCCGCGTTCCAACTTCAGCACCACCCGTTCCAGATCCTCGATGCCACGCAGATAACCGCGTCCGCGCACCACGTACTCGGTCTCGGCCATCTCGACCACCCGGCCGCCGACATCCAGGTTGCTGTTGCGGATCGCGGCCGTCACCTTGTCGAGCGACAGCGTGTGCGCTTGCAGTTTTTGCGGATCGACCACCACCTGATATTGCTGGACGAAGCCGCCGACCCCGGCCACTTCGGCCACCCCGCCGGCCTTGGCCAGCTGGTAGCGCAGGAACCAGTCCTGAAGCGTGCGCAACTCGGCCAGGGTCCGCTCTTTCGCCAGCACCACGTACTGATAGACCCAGCCGACCCCGGTGGCGTCCGGCCCCAAGGTCGGGGTCACCCCGGCGGGCAGGCGTTTGGCCGCGAAGCTCAGATACTCCAGTACCCGCGAGCGCGCCCAATAGATGTCGGTGCCGTCCTCGAAGATGACGTAGACGAACGAGGCGCCGAAGAACGAGAAGCCGCGCACCAGCTTCGAGCGCGGCACGCTGAGCATGGCGGTGGTCAGCGGATAGGTCACCTGATCCTCGACCACCTGAGGCGCCTGCCCCGGATAATCGGTGTAGAGGATGACCTGGACGTCCGAAAGATCGGGCAGCGCGTCGAGCGGAATCCGCTCCACCGCCAGCACGCCCGCAGCGATGATGGCGACGGTGGCGAGCAGAACCAGGAAGATGTTGTGCGCGGACCAGCGGATGACGGCGGCGATCATGGGAACGTCCTGATGCTTGGCGGCAAAGCCGCCGGGCCCTCTTATTGCTTGGCGGTGAAGCCGCCGAGCGCGGCGCGCAGGTTGCTTTCGGCGTCGATCAGAAAGTTGGCGCGCACCACCACTTTTTCGCCCGCGCCGACCCCGCCGAGCACCTGGACATAACCATCGGCCCGGGCCCCGAGCTGGACCGGGCGCGGCTCGAACTGGCCTTCGCCGCGTTCGACCAGCACCACCTGCCGGTTGCCGCTGTCGAGCACCGCCGAGTCCGGCACCGCCAGCACCGGGACCGCCGCTACCGGGGCCGCCAGCTCGACCGTAGCCGACATCAGGGGGCGCAGGTCGCCGTTCGGATTGGGCAGGGTGATGTGGACCTTCACCGTGCGATTCTCGGCGGTCATGGTCGGATGGATCATGGAGACCGTGCCGGTGAAGGTCCGGCCGGGAAAGGCGTTGAGCGCGATTTTCACCGTCTGCCCGACCGTGATCAGCCCGACATCCTGTTCGAACACGTCGGCCAGCACCCAGACTTCGGACAGGTCGGCCAGCTTATACAGCGTCTCGCCGGCCATGAAGCGCATGCCCTGGACCGCCTTGCGCTCGGTAACGACCCCGGTCACGGGCGAGCGCACGCTGAGGGTGCGGCTGGCCTTGCCCCGTTTGCGCAAAGCGGCGATTTCGTCTTCCGCGACGTCGAGATTGCGCAGCTTGCGCAGCGCGCCTTCGGCCAGTTCCGGCATGCCGCCTTTCCGCGCGATCAAATATTCTTCCCGGGCCAGCGTAACGGCCGGGCTGTAGACCTCCATCAACGACTGACCTTTGACCACGGCTTGACCATCGGTATGGACATGGAGCGTCTCGATCCAGGCATCGAACCGGGGCGAGACCACCACCTCGTTCCGTTCGATCGGTTGAACCGTACCGAGCGCCCGCACCGTGCGGGCAAGTTGGCGCAGCGTGACCGTCTCGGTGCGCACCCCCAGCTTCTGCACCTTGTCCGGGCTGATTTTGACCGTGCCGGCCGGAACGCCGGTCCCGTCCTCCTGATAGACCGGGATGTAATCCATGCCCATGCCGTCCTTCTTCGGCACCGGCGAGGTGCCGGCCAAGCCCATCGGATTGCGGTAATAGAGAATTTTTCGCTCGGCCGAAGGGGATGCCGGGCCGGGCTCGGCGGCGCGGACAGCGGGGGACAAAGCGAGCGCCGCGAGCAGGGTCAGGGTAAACCGGGTCTGGGCAAAGACTGAACGCATCATCACAGGTCTCCGCCAATCAGGCGCTCGATCTCGGCCAGACGCATCTGCTGTTCGAGCTGGATTTTCAAATGGTCGAGGTGAGTGTTCCTCAGACGGCGCTCGGCCTCGAGCACGGTCACGAACTCGGCCAGTCCAAGTTCATAAGCCTTGGTCGCCGATTGCAGTGCGGCCTCGGCCTGGGGCAGCACCCCCGTGCGCAGAATATTTTCGCGCTCCCGGGCTGCGGTGAAACTCGCCAGCGCCCCGGTCAGATCGGCTTCAAGCTGCCGCTCGGCCTGAACCAGCCGCGAGCGCGCCGCCCCGGCCATGGCGGCGGCTTCGCGCTGTTGCGCTTCGCGCAGGCCCCATTGCAACGGGATATTAACGCCGACCATCGCCTCGTAGCTGTCGAGACGGCTCCCCTTCTGCACCACCCCGACCCCGACTTCCAGATCGGGATACCACGAGCGGTCGGCGAGGTCGCGGCCCCGGTCGGCAGCGTCGATCTTGGCGTGCCGGGCCTGAAGCTCCGGATTGGCCGCCCGCGCCCGCTCGACCAAAGAGGCGGCGTTGATCCCGCTCGCCGCCGGCACCGGCCGCAGACGCGGCGCCTCTGCCAGCGGCGCATCGGTCGGGCGATTGAGCAAAACATTGAGCCGGATGCCCGCTTGCCGCCGTTCGAGCGTCATCCGGACCAGTTCGCTTTCCAGTTCCTTGCGCTCCAGCTCCACCTGGATACCGTCGAGTTGGGTGCCGAGACCCTGGCTATAGCGCGACCGTGAGAATTGGGCAAGCCGGCCGACCACGTCTTTAAGAACACCGAGCTGCTTGATCGATCTAAGCGCCTGATGATATTCGGCGTAAACGATCTTCACTCGCATAGCGAGTTCAAGCGCGGTCGCCTGTTGTTGTCCGGCGGCGCCGCGATGCTCGGCCAGCGCCTGTTCGCGCTTCGCCTCACGCTTGCCGCCCAGCGGAATTTCCTGGGACAACTCATACTTCATGGTGCCGAACCGGCTGAGGCTGGGGGCATAGCCGGGAGCGGCGCGCGGCCATTCGTCGTACTTCAGAACGAATTTGGGATCGGGCAGCTTGTCCGCCGCCTCGGCCCGCGCCGCCGCCGCCTCGGCCTCCAACGCCATTGCCGCCAGTTCCGGATTCATCCGCTGGACGATCGCCAGCAATTCCTCGACCGAGCCGCCGATTTGCTCGCCGGCCCAGGCCGGGCTGGACAAAACCAGGAAGGCCGCGAGCAAGCCGACGCGGAAAAGGACTGAAGTTCGTGCCATGACGTTAGCCTCGTCGTGCTGACTTTACAAAGGCGGATCAGGGTGCGCCACCGAACTTGCCGGTGATCGTTTTGCCGCCGAGGCGCACCGATACGATGGCGGAGCCTTTGGCGGCGGCGGTGACCGGACCCGTTCCGCTGAGGCGGTTGGCACCGGCCGGCTTCAGCAGCACGTCGAGTTTCTTGCCATCGACCAGCAGGGTCGCCTTGCCCTCGGCCCCTTCGGCCGCGAGCGGGTGATTGTCGTGGTCATTGAGATACAGGTCGACCACACCATCACCGACCACCAATTCAAGCACTTGTGATTGAACCTCAAGCATCCGGCCGCCATGAGCGGGATGCAGATCGCCATGGGCCAGAACCGGCAGCGCCGACAGGGCCGTACCGACAAACATCGCAGCGATCAGAGAGTGCATTTTCATCGAACGAGTTCAGCGGAAAACCGCTGCCTTTCCGTTGGTTGTTTCAGTAATTGTCCGCCCCGGTCGAATGCTCCACGAGGCTTTCGAGCGGCTTGCGGCCGACCAGGGAGAACACCACCGGCGTGACGATGGTGTCGAGAATGGTGGAGGAGATCAGGCCGCCGAAGATGACGACCGCAACCGGATGCAGGATTTCCTTACCCGGCGCGCCGCCGGCCATCACCAGCGGAATTAACGCCAGCGCCGCGACCAGCGCGGTCATCAACACCGGGGTCAAGCGTTCGAGAGAACCGCGCGTGATCATGGACAGACCGAAGCTCTCGCCTTCGTGGGCGACCAGATTGATGTAGTGGGAGACCTTGAGGATACCGTTGCGGGCGGCGATGCCGGTCAGGGTGATGAAGCCGACCAGGCTGGCCACCGACAGGGTCTGGTCCGTGAGCCAGATCGCGGCGACGCTGCCGACCAGCGCCATCGGAATGTTGGCCATGATCACCATCGCGAGAGTGACCGAGCGGAAGTGGCTGTACAGCACCACGAAGATACCGGCCAGCGACAGCAGCGCCAGGATGCCGATCAGCCGGCTGGCCTCCTGCTGGCTCTTGAACTGGCCCTCATAGCTGAGATAGGCGCCGCCCGGCAGCGGCAGGGTGGACAGGCGTTGCTGGATATCGCCGATTACCGCCGCCATGTCGCGGCCCTGGGTGTTGGCCAGCACGACGATGCGCCGTTGCATGTTGTCGCGGTTGATGATGTTCGGCCCCTGGGATTCGACGACATCGGCAACCTGTCCGAGCGGAACCTTGCCGCTGGGGGTGTCGATCAGGATGGCGCGGAAATCGTCGGTTTCGGCCCGCCAGTCCTCGGCCAGCCGCAGCACCACATTGTAGGTCCGTTGGCCGTCGAGCACCTGCGACACCACCTTGCCGTTGAGCGCCGCCTGGAGCGTCTCGGTGAGCAAGTTGAGCGACAGCCCGTACTTGACCGCCTCGGCCCGGTTGAGCCGTATCTGGAGTTGCGGGATCAGCACCTGCTTTTCGACCTGGAGGTCGACCACGCCCTTGACTTCGGCCATGCGCAAGCGGGCCTGTTCGGCGGCCGACCGCAGGGCGTCGAGATCGCTGCCGAAGATTTTGACCGCGATTTCCGCCCGCACCCCGGACAGCAGGTGGTCGAGCCGGTGGGAGATCGGCTGCCCGATATTGACCGACACCCCGGGAATCAGCGCCAATTGCCGGCGCAGATCGTCCAGAATCGCCTCCCGTCCCCGCTTTGACGGCGCGAGGTCGATGTCGATCTCGGAGAAGTGAACCCCCTCGGCGTGCTCGTCCAACTCGGCGCGGCCGGTGCGACGGCCGGTCGACAGCACTTCAGGAATCCGGTGCGCCAAGTCTTCGGCGATGGTGCCGATCCGGTTGGATTCCGAGAGCGAGGTGCCGGGCGGCAGAATCAGGCTGACTGTTACCGTGCCTTCGTTGAACGACGGCAGGAAGGCGCGCCCGAGCAACGGCACCGAGGCCAAGGCGATCACCACCAGCAGACTGGCGCTGCCGATGATCAGCCGGGGATGCTCGAACGACCAGCGCAGCAGCTTGGTGTCGCCGGCTTTCAGATGGCGGACCAGCCAGGAGTCGTGGTGGCTCGCCGCGATCACCTTCGGCAGCAGGTAATAGCACAACACCGGCGTCAGGGTCAGCGAGACCAGCAACGAGGCCAGGATCGACACCACGTAGGCGACACCGAGCGGCGAGAACAGCCGCCCTTCGATGCCGCTCAGCGCAAACAGCGGCACGAACACCAGCACGACGATGATGGTGGCGTAGACGATGGAATTCCGAACTTCGCTGGAGGCCCGCAGCACCACCTCGACGATGGGCTTCGGCGCAGGCAACAGGCTGTTTTCCCGCAGGCGGCGGAACACGTTCTCGACCCCGACCACCGCGTCGTCGACCAACTCGCCGATGGCCACCGCCAGACCGCCCAGGGTCATGGTGTTGATGGAGAGGCCCGCCCACTGGAAGACCAGCGCCGTGACCACCAGCGACAGCGGAATCGCGGTCAGGCTGATGAAGGTGGTGCGCAAATTCATCAGAAACAGGAACAGTACGATGGTCACCAGGATGGCGCCGTCGCGCAGCGCCTCCTCGACGTTGGCGATCGCCCGCTCGATGAAGTCCGCCTGCCGGAACAGGATCGGATCGGCCTTGACGTCGGGCGGCATGGCGCTGCGGATTTCGGCCAGCGCCTGTTCGACCTGACGGGTCAGGGTGACGGTATTGGCCCCCGGCTGCTTCTGCACCGCCATGATCACCGCCGGGCGGCCGTTGATACTGCCGTCGCCGCGCTTGACCCCGGCCCCAAGCGTGACCTCGGCCACCTGTCCGACCGTCACCGCGGCACCCTTGCGCCACGCCACCACCGAATTGCGCAGATCGTCCAGGCTGGTGGTCTGGCCGAGATTGCGGATCAGGAATTCCCGGGCGTGCTGTTCGACGAAGCCGCCGGTGGTGTTGCGGGCGAAGCCGGCCAGGGCCTTTTCCACGTCTTCGAAGCTCAGGGTCAGAGCCGCCATCCGTGCCGGGGAAACCTGCACTTGATACTGACGCACCTGTCCGCCGATCGGGATCACCTGGGCGACGCCGGGAATGCTGAGCAGGCGCGGCCGGATCACCCAGTCGGCGAGGCTACGCACATCCATGGGAGAGGTGGTGCCGCTGGCGCTGCGCAGACCGACCAGCATGATCTCGCCCATGATCGAACTGATCGGCCCCATTACCGGGGTGATGCCGGCGGGCAGCGTCCCCGAGATCGAGACCAACCGCTCGGACACCAGTTGCCGGTTGCGGTAGATGTCGGTGCCCCATTCGAACTCGACGAAGATCACCGCGAGACCGACCCCCGAACTGGAGCGCACCCGCACCACGCCGGGAGCGCCGTTCATGGCGGTCTCGATGCGCCGGGTGACCAGGGATTCCACCTCTTCCGGGGCCAGCCCCTCGGCCTCGGTCATGATGGTCACGGTCGGACGGTTGAGATCGGGAAACACGTCGACCGGCAGGCCGGACATCACCAGACCGCCATAAATCAGCACGACCAGCGATCCGACCACGATGAACAGGCGCTGGTGCAACGAGAAACGAATGATCCGGTCAAACATGGCTCACCGGACCGCTTTGAGTTGGGCCACGCCCCGGGTGACCACGCGCTCTCCCGCTTGCAACCCGTCGTCGATTTCGATCCAGCCGCCGATGGTCCGGCCGAGGGTAACCGGCCGCGCCTCGAACGCCTCGGGCGCGGTGTGAACGAACACCACGGTGCGCCCGTTGCTTTCGGTCACCGCCTCGCGCGGCACAGAGACCTTGAGCCGGGTGACGCCGGTTTCGGCGAACACATCGACCGGCAGGCCCAGGCGCAGCTTGCCCCTGGTCTCCTTGACCGAGAACAGCGCATGCACGCCCTGGTCGGCGGGATCGAGACGCGGACTGACGCCGACCAGATCAAGATCGAAGCTCTGCTCCGGCAGCAGCCGGGTTTCGGCCCGGCCGCGAACCAGCCGGTCGGCCAGGGCGAGATCGTGCAGCACCGCTTCGACCCGCAATTGAGCCGGGTCTACGATTTCGACCAGCACCGTGTCCGGCGCCACCACTTCACCCGGCACGATGTGAACGTCGGTCACCCGGCCGTCGACCGGCGCCAGCACCAGATCCCGCCCCAGCGCCGTGCCCATGATCTGGGTCTTCTCCTTACGCAGAGTGTCAAGCTGGACCCGCGCGGTCTCGACCTCTTTCCGGATTACCATGGCGGGGGCCTGTTCCCAGCGCGCCAATTGCCGCTCCAGTAACGAGATTTCACTTTCGACCTTGTAGAGAGCCGCCCGTTTGTCGCTCCGTTCGAACGCCGAGAGGTTCGGCTCAAGGACGGCGACCACTTGGCCGCGCTTGACCCGCTGCCCCGGCACCGGAATCGGAAAGGCGGGATCATAGACCACTCGTGCCGACTGGGCCGACTGAACCCGGGCATAGCCCGCCGGGTCGGGAACCACCCGGCCGACCAGCCGCACGGATTCGGTGGCTTGGCGGGATTCGCTGCGATTGGTGCGGATGCCGAGCAGAAACTGGGATGCTTTCGGTAGAATCACGAGGTTGCCCCCGGCCACCGTCGCCGAGACCACGCCGGGCTCATTGCCGTGATCCTCACCGCCATGAGCGTTGGCCTGACTGCCGAAAGCCGGCAATAGCAGCAGCGCCAGCACCGCCGCCGCTCTGGTCCGGCGACGCACCCGGAGGCCAAGCAGGAGCAAGAGCAAGAGCATGACAATCGCCGTGCCACCGACAACGTAAGGCCACGGCAGTTGTGACATCGCCGATACCGGCGTCACGCCGGTCGGCGACGTCGGTGCGGTGACGCCGGAGACCAGGACCAGGTCGACCTTGTCCGCAGCGGTGACCGTGATCGAAAGGTCGGCCTTCTGATTGTCGGCCGGCACCCACGCCAGTTCATAGAGGCCCGGTTCATGGCTGGCGGTCGCCTTGCCCTGCCAAGGAGCGTCACCCGACGCCTCAACCTCGATGGTGGCGTTGCGGATCGGCGCATTGGTGTCGGCATCGGCGAGATAGAGAATCGTGGGACCGGAAGCCGATGGCGTCACCACCAATTCGGCCCAGTCACCGGTGGCCCCGAAGCCGGTCGCCGGGTTGGCTGCGGTCACGGCGGGCTTGCCGCCGTCACCATGATCCTCCCCGCCATGGCCGAAGACCGGGGACGAGACCGCCACCGCGCCCATGAAAAGAAAACCGATTGTGCCGGAGAGCACGCTCGGTCGCTTGAATTCGGTCATGAGCGGCGCTCTTCCATCGATCGTTATTTTGCTTCACGGGTGATCTCTTGCTTTCAGCAGTTTACCGGCTCTTCACAAAGAGACGAAGAGCCAATTTGCCGGTAAAACGCATTTACATCTTTTCGTGCTTGCCCTGTGGAGTTACCATCTTGTTATCTCCTGTTGGGGTTTTGTCTTTGCAAACGACATGACCCTTGGTTGGCTCCACCATAGTTTCTTTACACCCGCTGGAGACCGTTGCCCCTTGATTGGACTGATCGTTTGTGGCCGGAGGTTGGGCCTGACCGGTAGCCGGTTTCGCAGTTTGTCCGGCGGGGGACGGTGACGCACTTTGGGCAAATACCGGGGCTGTGAACAGCAACACGGCGCCGAACACGACAGCAACCGTTTTCAAGCATTTGAACATCGTTAACTCCTTGGTTAGTGATTGATCTTGTCAGAAAAGGTATCCGCTTGAAATGTCACAGAAGTATGACATGCTCCGCCGAATCTATGACAATGTATGACAGACTTCCCGAGGCCGGGGCGGGCATAACGTCCGCCCCGGGAAACCGCAGTTGCTCAGCGGAGATAGACCTGCTTCCCGTGCGGCGTGCAGAGTTTCAGGCGCCCGTTCGACGTATCCCGGTTTGATGGGAGTCATTAAAACAGATCAACATCACCGGATGATGACGTTGATGAACGAAGTTGTCACCAGGTTTGACATAGGCCAGCCTTGTGACACTTTGTGACAAGATTTCAGAAGCATTCCGGCCGGTTTTTGTTATCCTCGCCGCCATGGAACAAGCAACACATATTCTGGTTGTTGACGATCACCGGGAGATTCGCGATCTGCTGGCGCGCTTTCTCGGCGCCCAGGGATTCCGGGTCAGCACCGCCGTCAATGGCCGGGCCATGTACAAGCAGCTGGAAGATGGCCGCATCGACTTGATCGTGCTCGATCGCATGCTGCCCGGCGACGATGGCCTGACCCTGTGCCGCCAATTGCGCGCCACCTCGAACATTCCGATCATCATGCTGACCGCGATCGGCGATCCGGTCGACCGTATCATCGGCCTGGAGGTTGGCGCCGACGACTATGTCACCAAGCCGTTCGATGCCCATGAACTGCTGGCCCGCATTCGCGCCGTGCTGCGCCGGGTGCAGGGCGGCACACCCGAACCGGTGGCGTCCCCCGACACGGTGCTGCGCTTCGCCGGTTGGCGCTTCCACGCCGACCGGCGGGAACTGGAGAGCGCCGATGGCGTGATCGAGCCGCTCAGCACCGGCGAATACGACCTGTTGATGGCCTTCGTCCAGCATCCCGGCCGGGTGCTCAGCCGCGACCGGTTGATCGACTTCGCCCGTGGCCGCTCGGCGGCGATCAACGACCGCAGCATCGACACCCAGGTCATGCGCCTGCGCCGCAAGATCGAACCCGACCCCAAAAGCCCGACTCTGATCAAAACCGTCTGGGGCGGCGGCTACCTCTTCACCCCGGAAATCGTCCCGGAGACCATCAGGGAGCGTTGAGCCGAGCCCCATGTCTTTTAGATTTATGCCCTTTGCAATCCCATCCCGGTTGGTGCCGCGGAGCTTGGCCGGACGCACCGTTCTGACCCTGCTGGTCGGCCTGACCGCGTCCCATCTCCTGAGCATGGTGGTGTATTCGAGCGAACGTGTCGAATCGCTGCTGCTGGCCGACGAGACTCAAAGTCTCGAGCGGATCGCCACCATCGCCCGCTTGGCCGACGAGGTGCCGGTTCAATGGCGCCGGGCCATCGTCGAGGCCGCCGACAGCCCGGTCCTGCATGTGTCGCTCGCCGCCAAGGGTGATCCGCCCGGAGAGCTTGGTGACGGAGACCCGGCGCTGGCCGCTCTGCTCCACCGGCGCTTGGGGGCGGGACCGGAGCGCCGCATCCAGGCCAGCTTGGCTGAACCGGCCGGACTCGAAGGTGAAGTGGCAGCGATCCGCTGGGCGCAAGAGAAGGTGGTCGGCATGTTGCACGGGCCGTTGCACGGTCGGGTGGTGCGGGCATCGATCGAAACCACGGACGGCCAATGGATCAATTTCCACAGCCCGGTGCCCGATTTTCACCCGGCCTGGGCAGGTCATGCCGGCATTTCGGCGCTGGTCATGGGCTCCGCGATCTTGCTGCTGTCGTTCTGGGTGGTGCGCCGCTTGACCCGGCCGCTGTCCCGGGTCGCCGCCGCCGCCGAGCGCCTGGGCCGGGATGTCAACACGCCGCCGCTGCCCGAGACCGGCCCGGTGGAGGTGCAGATGGTCGCCCATGCCTTTAACAGCATGCAGGAACGTCTGCGCCGGTTCGTCGAGGATCGCACACGGATGCTGGCCGCCATCTCCCACGATCTGCGCACCCCGATCACGCTGCTGCGGCTGCGCACCGAGTTCATCAGTGAGACCGAAGAGAAAACCCGGATGCGCGCCACCCTCGACGAGATGGAGGCGATGATCGCGGCCACCCTCTCTTTCGCCCGCGATGACGCCGCCAACGAACCGCGCCAAACCGTCGATCTGGTCGGCCTGCTGTCGAGCATTTGCTACGATCTGGCGGACGCCGGTCTGCCGGTCTCGTTCGATCCCGACCCGATCGACCGGTTGCCGATCGACTGTCGGATGACCGCGCTGAAACGGGCCTTGACCAATCTGATCGATAACGGCCTCAAATACGGACACGCCGCAGAGGTTGCGCTGTC
>SESF01007477.1_pt1 | contig 15938 bp, 15 predicted proteins | sample 3171521 | NCBI WGS metagenome assembly SESF01 (sample SAMN10866945, study PRJNA518727) | freshwater metagenome | biome: subpolar coniferous forest; feature: holomictic lake; material: water; isolation source: holomictic Lake 227, 6 m and 8 m depth | place: Canada: near Kenora, Ontario | collected...
AATCATTCATCAGGCGGCCCTTCCGCTGGTCCCAGGGCAACGCCGCGCTCTGGATCATTGCGGCCAACGTCGTGGTCTTTGCCACCTCCATCATCGCTCCCGAATCCTCCTGGTGGCTCGCCCTCAATCCTGTGAACATGCTGTCGGGCATGCTCTGGCAGCCGCTGACCTACATGTTCGCGCACGCAGGCATGGGCCATCTTTTCTTCAACATGCTTGCGCTTTTCTTCTTCGGAACCGCCGTCGAAAAAAGCCTTGGAACCAAGGAATTCCTGGTCTATTACTTCGCGACGGGCATCCTCGCCGGGCTCTTCTCCCTCCTTGTCTACGTCCTGACAGGCGCCATGGGTGCCTACCTCCTTGGTGCTTCAGGAGCGGTCTTTGCGATCCTCCTGGCCTATGCGACGGTCTTCCCCGAGGCTCGCATCTTCATCTGGGGCCTCATTCCGGTGCGGGCCCCCCTCCTGGTCCTTGGCTACGCCGCAATCGAACTCTTCTCGGAATTCACTTCCTACAACGCCTCGGTGGCTCACCTTACCCACCTGGCGGGCTTCGGTTTCGGCTGGCTCTATTTCCTGCTGCGCTTTGGCGTGAATCCCGGCCGGCGTTTTTTCCGCCCGCGATGAATCCGGCTGCCCTGCGGGGAGTGGGACTGTTCCTGGCTCTCTCGCTCTCGGGCCCAGGCCTGGCTGCAGCTCCTGACCTGACGCTCCGCTCGCGTTTCTCCATAGACCTCGAGGGTATTCCGGGCAGCCCCGACCCTGTCCTGCTCCGGGACTCAGAAGGAGCGAGCCTCCTCCTGGAGGAAGCCGCCTGGGTGTTTTCCGGCGAGATAGACGGCTTCGATTTCGAGTGGACCCCCGTCAACAAGGCGCGCGCCATCGCCGAGGCCTTTTCGCTCAAGAGCCAGGGCCTTGTCCGGAGCGGAGACCGCCGCCTGGTCCCCGGCAGCGCCCTGCGCGAGCGCAACCAGCTCTATGTCTGGATCGACTTCGTACCTGATATGACAGATCAGGCGACGATGGCGATGAACAGGGCCGCTTCCTGGAAGTCCTCGCAGGGCCTCGCGGCTGCAGCCCTGACCAAGGGCTGGGCCGGCCGGCGCGAGGCCTGTGTCGCTGCGATCAAGGCAGGCATCGAGGCCTGGGCCCGGAGCGTCGAGCCGAACCGCCCGAACTTCATCAAGGGCAGGGTCCTTCTCGCTGGCGTTCCCCTCATCTCGATTACCGAAGGCTCCTGGCGTGCCCAGGTCCGCATCAGGCTGCAGGTTCTCGAACTCCGCAACTGGGACATCTGGTAGGCTTGCCCTCAGTAGACCAGGAGGTTGGCCCCCACCGAAAGGCCGGCACCCGAGGCGACGAGGACGATGGCATCGCCTTTTTTCACGCGGCCCGACCTGACAGCCTCGTCGAGGGCCATGGGCACGCAGGCCGAGCCGGTGTAGCCGTAGCGGTCCATCACCGTGGTGGTCTTCGACATCGGCTCGCCGAGGACCTCCATGACTTCCTTTATGACCGACAGGTTGATCTGGGTGAATATGAAATGTGCAATGCTGTCTTGTTTCCAGCCGGCCTTGTCGAGGACTCGTTGCACCAGGGGAGGCCAGAGTTTCAGGTTGCGGTCGCCGGGCAGCTTCTTCAGGAGCTCGAGGCCGTAGCTTCCCGCGTCGAGGAGCTCCCGGGTGACCGGCTTCCGCGTGCCTCCGGCGTAGACCCCGACAAAATCCCACTGCGTACCGTCGGCACGGAAGGCTCCCTCGACATAGCCCGATGCTCCCGGCCCCTCCTGTCGCGACAGGAGGACCGCGCCTGCGCCATCGGCGAAGATGGAATAGCCGAAAGCGTCGCCCGGTCGTAAGTGGGCGGGCATGTTATAAACTCCGACGACGAGGGCGTGCCTGAGGCTCGGGTCGCTGGCGACCTTGCGCGCGGCGAGGTCCAGGGCAGTCACAAAGCTCGCGCAGGAAGAGGAGATGTCGAGGACAAGGGCCTCGCTCTCGCCCTTCTGGAGCCTTCCCTGGAGGAGGATGCCCGAGGCAGGTGACACGTACTCGGGCGTGTCGGTCGCCACGATGAAGAGCCCGACATCCTCCGCTCCCACTCCCGCCGCGGCAAGGGCCTGCAGCGAGGCCTTTTCCGCGAAATCGACCGTGCTCTCGTCGAGGCCCCGGAGGCGGGCGATGTGCCGGGCACCTATGCCGATCTTCGCCTCCATGCGCCCGGCGTCGAACTCGATGCCCGCGAGGGCCTTGAGCTCCGCGTTGCCGATCGCAGTCCCCGGCGCGTAGGAGCCCGTTCCCGAAATCACCGCCCTCGCTTCCATCGCATCCTCCCTTAGGCCCACCCCGCCGCGCCGAATCCCGCCGCGCGGGAAGGGCAACTCCAATGCATGAAGTTCATAGATACGAGGAAAAGCCCCCCGCGAGGTACCTGCCCATCGCCTCGAGGGTGGGGCGGGCGTTCGAGGCAAAGCCGTCGAAGGCGACCTCGATGCCGAAATAGTGCGAGATCCCCAGGAGGTACTCGATGACCGTCGCCTCGGCAAGGGCTCCCCGCGCCGCGAGGCTGCCGTTGCCCGCGGGGTTTTTGCGATAGCCCTCGACGAAGGCCGAGTAATAGAGCCGCACCGAATCGGGGAGGACGAACTCAGCCTCGCGCACGATCTCGTAGCAGTGTCGGTCGATCGAGAGGAACACCAGGAAGAGCCAGATTCCCCGAAGCTCCGCCTCGAGCCTGTTGAGGCCATCTCCCATGTTGCTCGATATAAAGGAGCGCACATCGTGTCCGGCGCGCTCGATCAGCTCGGCGTAAAAGGCGTCCTTGCCTGGAAAGTGGGAGTAGAAGGCTCCGACCGACAGGGCCGAGGCGTCCGTGATCTCGTGGACATTGGTCTCGAAGTAGCCCTTTTCACCGAAAAGCCTCTTCCCGGCCAGGATGAGGCGTTCGCGGGCGCTCGCGTCCAGGTCGAGGGCCAGGGGACGGACAGTTCCGCCGAAGACCTTTTCCGGATCGAAGCTGAGACCCGGGAAAATGCCCCTTGTGACAATCTCCGCGATGACGGACTTGTCGAGTTCCATGTCCTTCAGTCCCGCCATGACGGCGCAGAAGCGGATCCCTCCGTAGGCGAAGAGGTATTCGGCGAGCCCGATGCTCCTTCCGAGTACCTGCGTGAGGACGTTGATGTAGAGGTCCTTGAGCTTGCGCTCGTATTCGAAGAAGCGGTACTGACCCTCGCGGAACACTGCGACGAGGTCCCTGTTCGAACTTGTGAAATCCATCAACTTCATGACAAAGGAACCGAGGCGCTCTTCACTTGTCCTGCCCTCGATTTCCGAGAGGGCAGTGCGGATGCGGTCTACGACTGCTTCAAGGATCTGCCTGAAAAGGGTTTCCTTGCCGGGAAAGTAGCGGTAAAAGATGCCGTTTGAAAGCCCGGCCTCCCTGCAGATTTCTGCAACAGAAACCGTGTTGTACCATTTTTTGGCAAAGAGCCGTATGGCTGCTGCCTCGAGCTTCCCGGCCGTCACCGCCTTCTTGCCCGAGGCATTCCCTGAGGTTTTCTGGCCGTCCATGTATCCAGTACTCATTGCGTTCGGGGCCTTTCAGCAGGGCAAAATGAGTGAGAGCCGATTCGCTTTGCGGATTCACTATAGCCCTCTGATTGCGCTCTGGCAAGTTTATTCTCTTGCAATGCAGCAAATTTTATCGATACTTGAAAGTCCAGGTGGCTATTTTGCCTGTTGACGGATCAGTCTAAGGGGGTGTAGGAAGATGAGAGACGATTCATCCGTCAAGGCGGGAAGGGCATGCATGTAGGCATTCTGGGCATCGGAACCTGGTTCCCTGAAACACGACTTGACTCCACGCAACTGGCTGCCTTGACAGCCGTACCGGAAGAAGTTGTCGCCCTCAAATTCGGCATAAAGAGCAAGCCGGTGGCCGGTCCCGGCGTGACGACATCGGAAATGGGCTACCAGGCCTCGCTTGCCGCCATCGCCGATGCCGGCATCGCTGCTTCGGCGATCGACCTCGTGATCTGGTGCGGCGCCCAGCACAAGGACTATGTCTGCTGGCTCGCCGGCATCAACATCGCCAACCGTCTCGGAGCAACCAGGGCCTGGAGTTTTGACATGGAGGCCATGTGCGGCTCCATGATGGCAGCCCTCGATGTCGCCAAGTCCCTCATGCTAGCCCGCGACGACCTGAGCACGGTGCTCCTTGTATCGGGCTATCGCAACAACGACCTGATTGACCTGGCCTATCCGCCCACCCGCTTCATGATGGATATCGGCTCTGGCGGCTCGGCCTGCATCCTGGGCAAGAATGCAGGGAAGAACGAAATCCTGGCCTCGGCTTTCAGGGGTGACGGCTCCCTCTCGGAAATGTGCATCGTGCCCGTTCTCGGGACCAGGGCATGGCCGCCGGCGGCAGGGGACTGCGCCCGGGCTAGCTTCATCGTTCCCGATGAGGAAGCCTTCAAGAAAAAGCTCGGCGAGACGACCATGCCCAACTTCTACGCGGTCATCCGCGAATCCCTCGCCAGATCGGGACTTGTCGAAAAAGATATCGGCTACCTCGCCATCCTCCACTTCAAGAAGAGCGCCCACGACGCGGTCCTCCTCGAACTCGGCCTCGAAGCAACTCAGAGTAGCTACCTCGACCAGTACGGCCATATCGGCCAGAACGACCAACTCCTTTCGATCCAGCTGGGACGGGAGGATGGGAAGATAAAAGATGGGGACACTGTCGTGCTTGTCGGTGCGGGACTCGGTTTCGTGTGGGCCAGTACGGTGCTGCGCTGGGGTCCGGTACAGGTTTAATTCCATCTTCGGGGTGGTAGTACATTGGTTCATGGCGGACCGGGCGATCCGGAACCGCTTTTTTGAAAATCGGGGCGGCCATGCCGTTCCCAAGGAGGCACGATGAAGAAGATTCTGGCAGCCCTGGCCGTTTCCGCCCTTGTGGCAGCTGCGGCTTTTGGGCAGGCAACCATCAAGATCGGCGGCATCTGGACGCTTGCCGATATCACCGGAAAGCAGGGCAGCGCTGCCGCCCTCCTGGCCATCGAGGAGATCAACAAGGCCGGCGGCGTCAACGGAAAGCAGCTTGAACTCATCATCGCCGACGATGAGGGCAAGGCTGACAAGGCTGCTGCAGCAGTCGAAAAGCTTGCCACGGTCGACAACGTTGAAGTCTTCGTGGGCGGCATGGGTTCCGGTGCCGAAGTCGGCAAGATCCCCGCCTTCCAGAAGTACAACAAGGTTGTCATGTCCACCGGCGCCGCCTCCAGCGCGGTGGTCGAGAAGGCCCTCGGACCGAGCCCTGGCTCCGACTACTACTTCCACCTCCATCCCTGGGACTACAACCAGGGCGCCTCCTACGCCGAAGGCTGGGCCGCGATCCAGAAGCAGTATCCCGCCATCAAGATCAAGAGGTTGTTCCTGGCCTACGAGGAAGGAGCCTTCGGCAAGTCCTCCTGGGATTCCACCAAGATCCTCTTTGGTGGATCGAACAGCCCCTATATTATCGACGGAGCGCCCTTCAAGAGCGCCCTCCTCGGTGGCGGTGACTACACCTCCGTCCTCGAGGCCGCCAAGGCCTTCAAGCCCGACCTCTTCCTCTGGGCCGGCTACGATGCCGATGCCCTCCCCATGCTCGAGCAGTCCAAGGCCATGAAGTTCGTCCCCGGCATCTACCTCGGGGCACCCCCCGGATGGCCGATCGGCTTCGGCTCCTCCAAGCTCTCCAAGAACGTCATGCTCTACGGCATGTGGTCTCCGGCCCTGAACGACACGATCCCGTCCAGCAAGAAATTCTATGACGGCTATGTGAAAAAGTACAAGGAAGAGCCCGCCACCTACTTCGCGCCCCTGGCCTACTCGGCCATCTACATCCTCGCCGACGGCATCAAGGCCGCGGGAGGCACCGAGACCGCCGCCCTCGTGAAGGCCCTCGAGGCCACGAAGTACGCCTCGCCCTTAGGCGAGCTGATTACCTTCAAGCCCTCGAACACAATCAAGCACCAGGGCATCACGAGGCAGAAGATCCTCCAGTGGCAGCAGGGTTTCCAGGAAGTCATCTGGCCCTTCGAGGCCAAGACCTCCGACCCCGTCTATCCCTTCCCTGCGTGGAAGTAAGTTCGCCTGACCTGTCCTGAATAAGGGACGCCGGCACGGAAGCCCCCAAGGGTTTCCGTGCCGGTTGTCTGTGGAAATCCGGCGGCACAGCCGGAAACAAAGGCAGTACCAATGGCAATCACGATGGCAGTAAAATGGCAGTAAAATGGCAGTAACACGTCGAACGGGGATCCTCATAGTACTCTGCATCGCGGCAGCGGCGATCATAATTGCCTGGAGGCCCTCCGTCCTCATCTACGGCATCCAGCAGGCCGGCCTCTACGCGGCCATCGCGATTCCCATGGGCCTCGTGCTCGGCATCGTGCACATCGTGAACCTCGCCCACGGCGAGTTCATGATGGTGGCGGCCTACGCGACCTACTTCGCCTGCAAGGCCCTCGGGATGGATCCCCTCCTGGCAATCCTGCCCGCCGCCGCGGTCACCGCCGGCTTCGGCTGGATCGTCTTCCAGCTGACCATCAAGCGGGCGCTCAAGGCCCCGGAACTCAACCAATTGATCCTTACCTTCGGACTCGGCATCGTGATGAGCCAGGGCGTGAACCTCCTGTTCACCTCACAGACCCGGAAGCTCTCCCTCGACTACGTTTCGGCCTCGATGGACGTAGGCGACCTCAGCTTCGGAATCTGGTCCTTTGTCTTTGTTGCGGTCGCGGTCATCTACGCCTACGGGCTCAAGTTCTTCCTGACCCGGACCACCCTGGGGAAGGCAGCCCTCGCTGTCGGCCAGAACCCCCGAGGTGCGGCCATCGTCGGCATCGACGTGAACCGGGTCTACGGCATCGTGTTCGCCCTCGCCCTGGCCCTCGTGGGGGGCATGGGTGCCCTCTTCATCACGAAGGCGGCCATCTTCCCGATGGTCGGCGCGCCTTTCACGATGAAGAGCTTCTGCCTCGTGGCCGTGGCGGGGATCGGCAACATCCCCGGCATCCTCGGGGCGAGCGTGCTCCTGGGCCTTTCGGAGAGCATCCTCCGCGCCTTCAGGGAGACCCGCGGCTGGGCTGACATTGTCTTCTTTGTACTCATCATAGTCGTGATATTGGGACGCTCGCTGAAGTGGAGCTTCCCGCTGAAGGGGAGAAAGGCGTGAACCGCAGCCTCGCCCGGATCCTGGCTGCCCTCGCTGCTGCGGTGATGGTTACCCTGCCAGCCCTCGCCGGAGCCTATCCCCTCCAGGTTGCGCGCAACATCATGTTGTACATGGCCCTCGCGGTCACCTGGGACATGCTCCTCCGCTCGGGACAGATCTCCTTCGGCATAGCGGGCCTCTTCGGCCTCGGCGCCTACGCCAGCATCCTGGCCGTGCTCCGCGCCGGCATGCCCGCCCTCCTGTCCATACCCTTCGCCGCCCTCCTGTCCGCCCTCGTGGCCCTCCTCATCGGCTTTCTCATCCTCCGGCTCCGCGCGATGTACTTCTCCATCGTCACCCTCGCACTCGCGGAGATCTTCAGGATCGTGATCCAGAACCTCGTCGATTTCTCAGGCGGCCCGGAGGGCGTCATCATGAAGGGCCGCATCTTTGGTGGCAGCGACTCGGGCATCTACTGGCTGACCCTCTTCGGCCTCTTCGTGGCGCTCGGCGCCTCCTACTGGTTCGAGAAGAGCAAGATCCACTTCGCACTCACCGCCATCCGCAACAACGAGGTCTCAGCGAGATCCAGTGGCGTCGACATCTTCCGCTGGCTCCTCCTGGCCTTCGTCGTCACCTCGACGATCCAGGGCCTTCTTGGCGGCATCTACGTGCAGTCCTACGGTTTTGCGACCCCGGACTCGGTCTTCAGCGCTGACTTCACGCTCCTGCCCCTGGCCATGGCCCTCCTCGGGGGCATCCACAGCACGGTCGGCCCCATCCTCGGCGCGGTCCTCCTGGGCCTGGCCTCCGAGTATCTCAAGCTCCAGATACCCTACGGCCACCTGGTGGTCTACGGGATCATCATAATCATTGTCATCCTCTTCATGCCCCAGGGCCTCCTTGGCCTCTTCAGGAAGGTTACGCGCGGCGGCAAGGGAGGCGGATCGTGAGCAAGCTCAGTACGACTGACCTGACCGTGCGCTTCATGGGCCTGGTGGCAGTCAACAAGGTTTCCTTTTCGATGGATGAGGGAGAAATACTCGGCATAATAGGGCCGAACGGCGCGGGCAAGACGACCTTCATCAACCTCGTCTCAGGCATCATCATGCCGAGCGAGGGGAAGGTCGAGTACAAGGGCCGGGATATCACCTATATGGCAGCGCACCTTCGGGCACGCCTCGGGATAGCCCGGACCTACCAGCTCATCCATCCCCTGGAGAACCTCTCCCTCATCGAGAACGTCATGGTTGGTTCCATCTTTGCCCGAGACAACAGCCTCAGGACCGCAAGGCGCAAGGCCTCCGAGGTCTGCGGCGAACTCGGGCTCAAGGACCTCGACCGCGATACCAGTCGGCTCACCATCCTCGAGATCAAGAAGATGGAGATTGCGAAGGCCCTCGCCAACGAGCCTGAGCTGCTCTTCCTCGACGAGGTCATGGCGGGGCTCAACGTGGACGAGACGAAGGACCTCATCGCCACGGTCCAGCTGGTGGCCAGGGAGCGCGCCCTTGCCGTCGGCGTCGTCGAGCATGTCATGGGTGTCATCCGTGAACTGACCCACCGTGTCATTGTCCTCGAAGCCGGCGAGCTGATCGCCGAAGGGCCCTATGAGGAAGTCTCGCGGAACCCCCGCGTCGTCCAGGCCTATCTCGGAGGTGCCGCATGATCCTGGAAATCGAGGGCCTCGAGACGGGTTACGGGAAACTCAGGGTACTTTCCTGCGTCAGCCTCTCCATCGGCGCCGAGTCGGTCGGGCTCTTCGGCCCCAACGGGGCAGGCAAGACGACCCTCATAAATACGATCATGGGCATGAACAGGGTCTGGAAGGGCTCGCTGCGCTTCGAGGGAAGGGACATCGGGGGCCTGCCCACGCACGAGGTCGCGCGCGCTGGCATCGCGCTGGTTCCCCAGGAACGGGAACTCTTCCCCCTCATGTCGGTCGCCGACAACCTGGAGCTCGGGGCAGCCTTCATTCCCCATGCGGTATCGAGGAAGGAGGAGCTTCTCGAGCAGGTCCTGGCCCTTTTCCCGATACTGAAGGAGCGCTACCGGCAGCTCGCGGGCACCATGTCCGGCGGCCAGCAGCGGCAGGTAGCCATCGGCCGCGCCCTCATGGCGAACCCGAAGCTCCTCATCCTCGACGAGCCCTCCCTCGGGCTCCAGCCCTCCATCGTGGCCGAGGTCTTCGAGCGGCTCGGCCAGCTCAAGAAGACGGTGTCGATACTCGTCACCGAGCAGAACGTGCGAGCGAGCCTCAGGGCGGTCGACCGCGGCCTCGTCCTGGAGAACGGGGCAATTGTGATCGAAGGCACGGCTGCGGAACTGGCAAGGAACCCTCACGTCGAGCGTTCCTACCTCGGCATCTAGGAGCCGCGTGGCAGGCCTGGAAACACTGGCGGAGTTACCATAATACTGAAGGATTCCCGGAACAGGCATCCGGGGCAAGGAGCGTAGCGATGGAAGGGAAGAAAATCGGAATCAAAGGGATCGAATGGAACTACCTCGAGAAGGGTTCGGGCAAGAGCCTCCTTTATATTCATGGCAACACCGGCTGCTCGGCCTGGTGGGAAAAGGTCATGGATGTCCCGGGCTATCGCGTCATCGCGCCGGACATGCCCAACTTCGGCCTTTCCTCCCCCCTGCCGGGGCCACTGAGCATTGAGGCCTACACGGATGCGATGGCTGACTTCATCGTGGCACTGGGGCTGCAAGGCGCTGTCGCCGTCGGCCACTCCCTCGGTGGGGCGGTCTGCCTGTCCCTCGCCGCCCGGCGGGCGGAGCTTCTCTCTGGCCTCGTGCTGGTGGACTCCTGTGCACCGAGTGGCCTCAAAACGCCGGAAGCCTACCACCCTGCCATCGAGGCGATGCGCCTGGACAGGGCCGTGCTGGCCAAGGCCCTCGGCGGAGTTGCGCCGATCCCGGGCGACCCGGCCTTCTTCCAGCGCCTCGTCGATGGCGCAGCCCTCATGGCGATCCCTGCCTGGATCGGCAACGCGGTCGCCCTGTCCAGCTTTGATGTGAGCGGGAAGTTGGGCGGCTTCACCAAGCCGGTCCTCGTGATCCGGGGTGCCAATGACTACCTGATCACCGACGCCATGGCCCGCGAGACGGCAGCCGCCTTCCCTGGCTCGAAACTCGAGACCATGGAAGGCCTTGGCCATTCGCCCATCGTCGAGGATCCCGCACGCTTCCTCGTACTTCTCAGGTCCTGGCTCGGTTGAAGCGGAGGCCCACGCTCCTGTAGCATGGGCCATGGCAAAGGACAGGAAGAGGGCCGTCAGGGTCAAGAAGGATGCCCAGCACAGTGTTGGGCAGACCTTGGCTGGGCTTCCCCTGTCTGGCGGAATCGCGCATCGCCACGAGGCCCTTGTCACTGCGACCGAACTCCCCCGTGCCGACCGCTACATCTCCGAGGCACTGGGGCTCCTCACGCGGTCCCAGATCAAGGCGCGCAAGGCTGTGATCGAGGTCAACGGCCGGCCAGCCAAGCCCTCCCGTCCCCTGGCTCTGGGCGACCGCTTGGTCATCTGCTGGACGGAGGAGCCTTCTCCCGGCCTGGTGGCCGAGGACCTGCCCCTCGACATCCTTTTCGAGGATGAGCATGTCCTTGTCGTGAACAAGGCCCGGGGCATGGTGACACACCCCGGGGCGGGCAACCACTGCGGCACCCTCGCGAACGCTGTCCTCGGCCGTCGGGCCGCCAGCCAGGACAGGGGCAGCGAAGCACTCCGCGGCGGCATTGTGCACCGCCTCGACAAGGACACGAGCGGTGTCATCATAGTTGCGAAGGACGGCACCACCCAGGCCTTCCTCGCCGCGCAGTTCAAGGACCGCACGACGCGGAAAGACTACCTCGCCATAACCTCGGGCTGTCCCTCCTCCGATTCCGGCCGCATCGAGGACAGGCTCGGCCGCGACCATCGCGACCGCAAGCGCTTCGCCCGGGTGGCCGAAGGGGGGAGGGTGGCTGTCACCGACTGGAGGGTCGTCTCCCGCCTTGACGGCTTTGCCCTCGTCCACCTGCGCCCGCGCACGGGGCGCACCCACCAGCTCCGCGTCCACCTTGCGGGGCTCGGGACGCCTGTCGTGGGCGACCCCATCTACGGCAGAAGGGATGACAGGTTGGGCGATATAGGATTGATGCTCCATGCCTGGAAGCTCTCCATCTGCCTGCCCGGGGCTGCCGGAGCCGCCCATTTCCGCGCGCCCCTGCCTGCCCATTTCGCAAGGCTCCTTCGCACCTTGAAGGGGCGCCAGGACAGGAAAAAGCCCCGCGCTCCCTGATGGGGGAGGCGGGGCCACCGGTTCCGACGGCAGACTGCCGGACCAAGATGGAGGCTGTTGCCCGGGCTAGCCGAGGAGCTTTTTCACCGAGGCGAGGAGGTCTTCCTTCTGGAAGGGTTTCCCGAGGAAGGCGTTGGCACCGAGGGCCAGGGCCTGGTCCTTCATGCCCGACTCATCCTGGGTTGTCAGAACTATGACGGGTATTTTCGAGATGGACGGACTTTTCTTCCTTTCGGCGAGGAACTCCAGCCCGTTCATCTCCGGCATGTTGATGTCGAGGATGATGCAATCCGCCGTAGACCCGGCGAGCTTGGCCAGCGCATCCTTCCCGTGCTCCGCCTCGATGATCTCGTGCCCTGCGCCCTTGAGTGCGAGCGAAACGATCTTGCGCATCGTGGACGAATCGTCTACCGCGAGTATTTTCATTCTTTCACCTCCATGAGTGCTTCTTTTTCGCCCCTGGTCTTGGACCGGGCAAGGAGTGTCTTTCGGATGGACTCGAGGAGGACGACATTGCGCCTCGCGACATCAAGGCGGCCGATCGCGGTCAGGCTGGCATCGATGTCTGCACTCGCCTCGTCCAGTATCGCGTTGGAGCCCTCGATCATCTGGCGCGTAATGTCCTGGAATTGCAGCGATTCAAGGACTCCATCGAGGTCGGAGTCGATGACGACGGCGAGGGCGGCGATTTCGTGCGCAAAACTGTCTGCCGTGCCCGAGGCCACGATGAGGGATTCCACAGCCCGCTCCGCCGCCTCCATCCCGCCCGCGACATCCTTGGAGACCCTGTCCGTCTCCAGGGCGAGGCGGCTGACGATCGACGCGTTGTAGTCGCGGAAGCGCCCGAGGAGCTCGGCGACCTGGCCGGAGAAATCGGCGGTCATGTCGTTCAACTTGCGCAGCTCTCCGACGATGACCTTGAAGCCCCGGCCTTTTTCACCGATCCGGGCCGCCTCGACGGCCATGTTGAAGGCGATCAGACGAGAACGCTCGGTGATCTCCTCTATGCTCTTGAGGAGTTCCATGCCCGATTCGAGCTCCTTGCCCATCGAGCGGAGGTCCTTGGCGCTCTGGCGTGAGTGCTCGGCCATCAGGGCTATGGATTCCCGCTGTGCCTTTATGACGTGGCGCGTCTGCTCCGCCTGGATGGCCACCGGAGGGTGGCCAGAGCCTGCCCCCTGGGTGAGGGCGGCCTTGAAAAGCCGGGCTGAAACCGAGGCCTTGGATGTGTTGCCGCGCATGCTCTCAAAGCGCTCGATGAGGGCAAAGACCGCATCCTCGGTCAGTTGCGGGACCTTGCCTGCCACGGCCCGTGCAAAGCGGAGGCGTTTGCGGGCGTCATCGAGCTCGGGGAACTCCTGGGCCGCCTTGGTTTCCACGCGATCAGGTTGAGCGATCGTGATGGGAAGGGCCCATGCGGGTGGCGCTTCGTCGATCACCTGTTCTTGAGTCAGAACCGCGTCTTCCCGCCTCTCGAAGGCAAGGAACCCGGCGGCGATTCCGAGAACTGCGGTGATCGCGCTCACCAGCGCCGCAGCCAGGCCAAGGCCGAGAAGATTCAAACCGCAAGCCGCTGCAGCCAGCACGGCAGCCCCAAAAGCCATTGGACGAGCAAGTCGCATTCAGTCACTATAGCTTAGCGACACGCAACTCGCAATTGTGAGGGCAAAATTGGCTACATTTGCAGAACCGCGTGGCGGCCTCGCCAAGGCGTTCCGCCTTGGCGGTGAAGTTACGGCTAATGGTCCAGGCGCCGTAACTCCACAGTCCCCATGGCCGCACGAAGCCGCCGAAATAAAAAAGCCGCACGGCAACCGCGCCAAGGCAGCTTGCTGCCTTAAGGCAGCAAGCTGCCTTGGCGTTGAAGTTTCGCGCTTGAGGTCTATGAGCGCGAAACTTCACCAAAAATAAAGACCCGCACGGCAACCTCGCCAAGGCGTTCCGCCTTGGCGGTGAAGTTACGGCTAATGGTCTAGGCGCCGTAACTCCACAGTCCCCATGGCCGCACGAAGCCGCCGAAATAAAAAAAGCCGCACGGCGGCCTCGTGCGGCTTCGGTCACCTGCTCTTGCGAGCCTGGCTCCCGTCCAAGGGGCTCCGGGTGGAGCCCAAAGTCGTTTAGTAGTCCCTGCGGGGCGGGCGGTATCCGCCGTCGCGGCGGGGCTTGTCCTCAGCTTCGTTGACACGAAGCTGGCGGCCCATGAACTCCACACCATTGAGGGCTTCAATGGCAGCGCGGGCCTCATCCTCGGTCTCCATCTCGACGAAACCGAAACCCTTGGCCTTGCCAGTGTAGCGGTCGACGATGATGTTTACGGACTGGACATTGCCGTGCTGGGCAAAGAGGTCCCTGAGATTGTTCTCCGCGGTGGAGTAGTTCATGTTGCCGACGTAAACCTTCTTGGACATGTGCGAAAACCCTCGTTCTAGGCAGGCCGACAGTTCGGCATGCCAAATCGTCCGCCTACGGCGGACGTCATGCGACTCTCGGGACGAACCCTCCAATCGCACGGAGCGGCTTTCTCGGGAGTGGTTCAGTGATCTCAGGTGTCTTTAAGGGATTGAAAACGGGCAAGGCGAGAGAAAGAGTGACTCTTTCAGAACCTGCGAAGCAAGGAACTCCAAGCGCCTCGAACCCGGCCGCCGGGTATGACAGACACCATTTTGGCTGCTCCGTCAGGGTGAGAACGCTGTAGCGGACCCTGTTTTCGACCTCAAAATCAGAGAAGTAGAACATTTCCCTCCGAAAGTGCGCGAAATCCCCTTCGGGATTCCGAGAGGAATGTAGTTTGCGATCAGGGGTCCGTCAAGCCTTATTCCTCTTGAAACAATGATTTCTCTCTCAAACTTGACAAATGAGAGAGCATCCGTATAATCCGAACGGTCTAGCAACCGAAAGCAGGGGGAAACCATGAACGTGGTATGGTACGTAGCCCTTCCGCTTGCCGGTCTGGTCCTTGGATGGTCGATTCGCTGGCTTTACGCCAGATTCCAGCTCGCCACCGCCGAACAACAAGCGGTTCTTACTCGGGATAATGCGGTCAAAGAGGCCGAACAACAGAAGAAAGAGATCCTGGTAGAGGCGAAAGATCAGCTCATTCGGGAACGGAATCAGCAAGAAAGGGAAATTCGCGACCGTCGCGCCGAACTTCAGCGCTACGAACGCCGCATCGAACAGAAGGAAGAGGCTCTCGACAAGAAGCTCGAGGGGGCCGAAAGGGACGCTGAGCAGCTAAAAAAGCGCCAAGATGCCGTAGCTGCCCGGGAGGACGAGCTCTCCGGCGAGGAAGAGCGCTACAGGCAGGAACTGGAGCGTATTTCCGGGCTTTCCGCCGAGGAAGCCAAGAAGCTCATCATCCAGGGACTCGAGAACGAGGCTCGGCACGACGCCCAGATCATCATCAACAAGATCGAGCAGGAAGCGCAGACCGTCGCCGAGAAAAAGTCGCGTGATATTATTGTCACAACGATCCAGCGTCTGGCCACCGAGGTCACTGCAGAGGCAACGGTTACCTCCGTCAGCCTGCCCTCGGATGAGATGAAGGGCCGCATCATCGGCCGCGAGGGACGGAACATCCGTACCCTCGAAACCCTCACCGGTGTTGACGTCATCATCGACGACACTCCCGAGGCGGTTGTCATCTCCTGCTTCGACCCGGTCCGCCGCGAAATAGCCCGCGTCTCCCTCGAACGCCTCATCACCGACGGGCGCATCCATCCAGCCCGCATCGAGGAAGTTGTTCAGAAGGTTACCCGCGAGATCTCCCAGAAGATCTTCGAGGAGGGGGAGAAGGTCGTCTTCGACCTCGGACTCCACAATTTCGCCCCCGACCTCGTGAAGGCCCTCGGGCGCCTCTATTTCCGGACGAGCTACGGACAGAACGTCCTGTACCACTCGAAGGAAGTCGCCGTCATCGCGGGCATGCTCGCTGCTGAACTGGGCCTCAACCGGGAGATCGCCAAGCGCGGCGCCCTCCTTCACGACCTCGGCAAGGGAGTCGAGTCGGATTCCGACCAGAACCACGCCGAGATCGGCGTCGAGATGGCCCGCAAGTTCGGCGAGGATCCCCGCATCATCAACGCCATAGGCTCGCACCACAACGATGTCGAGCCTTCCTGCCCCGAGTCGGTCCTGGTTCAGATCGCCGACGCCATCTCGGCAGCCCGCCCCGGTGCCCGCCGTGAAACCCTTGACAATTATGTCAAACGCCTGGAGAACCTCGAGAACATCGCCGAGGGCTTCGGTGGCGTCGACAAGGCATTCGCCATCCAGGCCGGCCGCGAGCTCCGCATCCTCGTCAACGTCGAACAGGTAAGCGACGAAGGCGCCCGCGACCTCTGCAAACAAATCGCCAAGAAAATCGAAAACGACCTAAAATACCCCGGCCGCATAAAAGTCACAATTATCAGGGAAACTAGGATTGTTGAGTACGCACGATGAAAGCAGGAA
>SESF01022446.1_pt1 | contig 15928 bp, 12 predicted proteins | sample 3171521 | NCBI WGS metagenome assembly SESF01 (sample SAMN10866945, study PRJNA518727) | freshwater metagenome | biome: subpolar coniferous forest; feature: holomictic lake; material: water; isolation source: holomictic Lake 227, 6 m and 8 m depth | place: Canada: near Kenora, Ontario | collected...
GCCCAGCATATATCCTACGAATGGGCAGGTGAGCTGGTTGGAGTATGATCATATAAGCGGCATTGATGAATATACCAATATTGGTATATAATACCCAATGAACTACTCGGTGCTCGTCTTGGAGCCAGCCAAGGAATTCTTGTCCCAGCTGGAACCAAAACTTAGGGCCAAGGCCTTTAGGACAATCGGGCTGCTGGCTGATTTTGGCCAGATCCTTTCGTTGCCGCATTCGAGGAAGATAGCGGGAACGGAAAAGCTCTACGAGCTGAGAGTGAAGCAGGCGACAAATATCTGTCGGCTTTTCTATTTCTTTAAGGGAAGCGGAGTATTCGTGGTTCTATCAGGGTTTGTAAAAAAAACCGACCGAACGGATAGAAACGAGATTGAACGAGCCCAAAGGCTCATGCAGCAGTTCATGGAGGAAGAGGATGAGCACGGAAAGAATCTATGATTTCGAGGGCCTTCTTCAAGATGAGCTCAAGGATGCGAAGTTTAGGGAAGCCTATGAAGACCTGGAAGGTGAGTTTCTCCTGGCTAGGGAAGTGATGATGCTCAGGAAGGCGAAAAACCTTTCACAGAAGGAACTGGCGGACATGGCCGGTACTTCACAACCTGCGATAGCCCGCCTGGAATCAGGCAAGTATTCCAATGTGTCCCTGTCGTTCCTCCGTAAGGTAGGCAAGGCCCTGGACGCGGTGCCAGAGATACACTTCAAGAAGGCCTGACTGACAAAGAATCCGTTCAGCCCAATGACAACATGCTTCTTGACACCTGTTTAAACCATGTTTACACTTCTATCATGCAAGCGACCATACAGAGATGGGGCAATAGCCTCGGCATTCGCATTCCTGGCCATATGGCAAAAGAACTTGCCCTTAAAAATGGCTCTTCCGTGGAGATCCTCGAGGATGGAGAGAACATCATCATAAAGCCAAGCAAAAAGCCGAATCTGGAAGATCTCCTCGCCCTCGTCACCGACGAGAATATCCATGAGGAGGAGTTCGCCCTTCCCGCCGGAAGGGAGGCGCTATGAGCGCCTATTCGCCTGAGCGGGGAGACGTCGTCTGGCTGGACCACGATCCGCAACGCGGCCACGAGCAGGCGGGGAAGCGACCGGCGATCGTCATTTCGCCGAGGCAGTACAATCAACGAGTGGGCCTTGCCCTCTTCTTTCCCATCACGTCCCAGGTCAAGAATTATCCCTTTGAAGTCGCCATCAGTTTGACCAAGATAAAGGGCGTCATCCTGGCGGACCAGATAAAGAGCCTTGATTGGAAGGCCAGGAAGGTGAAGTTCATCGAAGCCGCGCCCGTGGAGATCTTCGAAGAAGTCAGGGCGAGGCTTGGATTGCTCCTTGAGTAGGAAGCTCAGTGTCATCGCAGGGGGAGGGGTCTAACATGGTACAGGATCGAAACAACGCCGTCCCAGATATGAGCACAACTACCGCGTATGCGCCTGACTTCCTCATCCCTCCAGGAGAGATCCTCGAGGAAACCCTCGAGGCGAGGAGCATCGCCAAGGGGGACTTCGCGCGGCGCACGGGACTGTCACTCAAGACGGTCAGCCTGATCCTCGCCGGGAAGGCATCCATCCTTTCCGATACGGCTATCCAGTTCGAGCGCGTGCTCGGTGCTACGGCCTTTAATGCCAGCTGAAGAGATTGAATATTTTATGCTGGCGTCCATTCAAGAGCGTGTTAGGGAAGCCGCGACGAGATCGCCGTCCGCAAGACCATCTGCGCCTTCCTGAAGATCCTTCATCCCTCCGGGGAGCCGAGCGCAGAAGAGCTCGCCGAGTATGTCGAGTACGCTATAGAGGGCCGCCGGCGCATCAAGGAACAGCTCAACAAGCGCAAGACCGACGAGGAGTACGCCAAGATCAATCTCTCTTACGTCGATGCCGCCGGACAGGAGCACATCGTATTTTGTCCCGAGTCCATGGGCTCGCAGAACACCCTCGCACCGCTACGCAGGGTCATCGATGAGGAAGCGGCACAAGGTGGGAACAGGGGAAAGACGAAAACCAAAATCGTTTCCAAGCCACAGCCCTTGGCTGTGGGACGCGTTGAAGCAGAGGGTGAGGAGGGGAAGGTATCCAAGCCTTCGTCAGGAACTGATCCTCTCAAGGAAAAGCACTTTCGCATTTTCTACGGAGACACCGGCTTTGACTACGCCGCAATCTTTGGCGAGTATCTTCGCGGCGCGAAGGCCATCGAAGTGGAAGACCCGTACATCCGGAGCCAGCACCAGGTCCAGAACTTCATCCGCTTTTGCGAGCTTGTCGTGAAGACTGGCGAGACGGAGACGATAGTTCTCCTCACGAGTGCCGAGGATCCGAGCCAGCAGAAGGAAGCGCAGGAACGCTTTGATAGCCTCAAGGAAAGCCTGGCCAACGTCAACATCGGACTCGAGTACAAGTTCAAGGACAATCTCCATGATAGGGAAATTCGGCTTTCGAATGGGTGGAGGGTCAAGATAGGGCGCGGACTCGACATCTACCAGAAGCCGGAGAGCTGGTTTGTGATCGGGGCGAATGATCTCAATCTGAGGCCGTGCCTGGAGACGATGGTGGATGTGTTCAGGGGGTGAGGGCGGGTCGATGAGGCCGGGATTGTCCACCCACATTCCGACCAGGCGCTTGATTGCACCCGCGAGTAGGTTAGGCGACATATTCATAATATAGATTAAAATGGAAACTTGATCTGCACGGATGCGCACAACTTTTTATGGAAGCGTGGCGGGTACTGTCATGCTTATCACAGCTTGCTGAGTCTGCATTTCTAGTTCATCCACCAATTGCGTACACCGCACTCTCTCCCGGAGGGATGGCCTGGGCTTCGTCCAGGGCAATCGAGCTCCAGATCCGCATGAGCGCCGCATTCGCCGGGGCTACAGGCGCAAAAGCCAGGTTCCCGACGACATGCACGACAAGGTAGCGCCTGCCACCTGCGGACAATATCCATGACAACACTGAGGATCCTCCGGCACCGTCCCAGTCGGGGATGCTGGCTGTGGCGCCACCGATGCCAGGAATCAAAGCCCGGAGTGCTCCAAGGTTGCGGTAGGCGGCGACGAGGGAGTCGGGGTTTCCTGCCTGCTCGAGGGCCGAAGGCGTGGCGCGGTTCTGGCCCGCTTCCACGCGCTTTGTGGCGCGGGTCCAGGAAACAGTCGGAGGATCCTTCCTGTCGGGCGTCCAGGGGAAGGCGTCCCGTCGTGCCACGTCATCGTTCTGGTAGCGGCGTCCGGTCATGCCGAGTTCCTCCCCGTAATAGATGAAGGGAAGGCCAGGCAGGGTCATGGTGATGGCTGCTGCAATGCGGGCACGGGCCAGGGCAGCGCGCTTGGCCAGGGTCACCGCGCCCTGCTCTCCTGCCTGGGGACCCCAGCCCTCGGTGGCATTCGCGCCTGCGCGCTGGAGGAGGAGCCCCATCGAGCGGTCCTGGTCGTGGTTGGACAAGAGCGGTGCGAGGGTGAAGCCCGGGGCCTTGGAGTACTGAGCCGCATCGCGGAGATAGGACTCGATGAAGGCAGAGCCCCCGGAGCCCGAGGACAGGGCCAGGCTGCGTTTCGCGGTGGGAAAATCGAAGAGGAGGTCAAAGGCCGGGGCGTAGGCGGCTATCTCGGAGGGGTTCTCGGTGAGGACCTCGCCGAGGAAGAGGACGTCGGGCTTGATGCGGCGCGCGCTGCGCCTCAAGTCGTTCCAGAAGGCGCGGTTCTGCTGTACCGAGGGATCGCCGGGAGCGATCTCGTTGGGATCGAAGACGTGCTTGGCGGCATCGAAGCGGAAGCCGTCGACGCCGTGCGAGAGCCAGAAACGGAGGACATCCTTGAGTTCGTTGACGACATCGGTGTTGCCGCAGTCAAGGTCGGGCATGCCGCTGCCGAAGGCGGAAAAATACTCATAACTACCACCATTTAGCACCGGGGCGGGATAGAAGCGTCCGAGCCCGCCTGAACCGTAGGCCTGGCCGGCCTTCTTAAAGCGATAGTACCTGGCGTAGGGGCCCGTAGGGTCGGCGAGGGCAGCCTGGAACCAGGGGTGGGAACTCGAGCTGTGATTGAAGACCTCGTCAAGGATAACGTGGATGCCGCGCTTGTGGCAGGCTGCCACGAGGGCGTCGAAGTCAGCCAGGGTCCCTAGACGCGGCGAGACAGCCTTGTAGTCGGTGACGTCGTAGCCGTGGTAGGAATTGGCGGGATTGATCGGGGACAGCCAGATCGCCTCTACTCCGAGGTCGCTTTTCGTCGCAGGGTCCCCGTCGTTGAGCCAGTCCAGATGATCCGTGAGGCCCTTGAGGTCCCCCCATCCGTCCCCATCGGAGTCAGCGAAGGAGTAGACAAGGACCTGGTAGGCTGGTCCGGTTGCGGTCTTCCACCAGGGCGCGGACTGGGCCGAAAGAGGGGCGCAGAGAAGGGGAACAAAGAGTGCAATTGCCAAGGTCTGGACGTTCTGGCGGCGGCTGCCATTGCTGCCGTGGCTTCGACCGGGTTGGAAAAGGGGCACGGGACTCCTCCGATGGCGGCCCGCGTTGTGGTCGGGGACGCTTCACTGTAGTGTAGCACGGAGGGAGGCTCTTGATGAACCAAGACATGGGCATAGCGGTGCCGGCGCGTGGTGATGGTCCGGTTCGCTGGACAGCCACCGACCGCTCTGGTGGATTCATCACGCTCGGGACGCGGGAGGGCCTTCCAGCTTCAGGCTACTGGAGAGGCGAAGCCCGCCTTTTCATCGATGCCTGGCTCGTGGATTCAAGCGGTCGCCATCTCGGACGCGACTCGGCCCTCGAGGTCAGGGTGGAAGCGGAGGGACTGATATCGCGCCATGCTGCGCCCAGCCGATCTGCAGGCGGCATTGGCCTTGGCATCCATCCCCTCCTCGGTCGCGCCGCGGTCGGGTTTTCGCTGCCTGATGGACTGCCCAAGGGCTGGTCGCTGGCTATCGCCCTGCCTCTTGTGCCAGTCATAAGGTTGGATGAAGCAGGACATGCCGGCGAGGGCCAGTCCCTTGCTGGCTTCCCCGCTTTCGGGCTCGGCCCGGAGGCGCGGGGACAGTGGGCCAGCCTCGGCGCTACCGGAACCTGGGCGGCCGGGACGACGGTCGAAGTCCACTGCGACGCTGAGGGAAAGACCGGCCAGCGAACACTCATAGTTATGAACAAAGGCGGACAAGCCCCCTGGCTCAGCGTCTGCCTGGCCTTCGGGGATGACGCCGAGTCTGCTGCAGGCCTGGCGCGCGACCTGGTGGATTCCGCTGCCCTGGAGGCGCATCGGGCCGAGGTGGAGCGCCTATAGTCCGGGCCTTCGATAAGGACGGCCGACGGCGACTTTGACCGGGCACTGGCCTGGGCCTCGTATTCCGGGCGGCTCCTCGTGACCCGGGAAGGTGGACTCGGCATCTGGGCGGGCCTGCCATGGTTCCGCGACAACTGGGGCCGCGATACCTTCATCGCCCTGTCAGGCATACTCCTTGTCCGTGGACTCTGGGACGAGGCGCGCGAAGTGCTCTCGGGTTTCGCTGCCCTCCAGGACTGCGACCCTTCGAGCCCGACCTTCGGACGCATCCCGAACCGCTACAGGGGGCCGGGTGACGTCATTTACAATACTGTCGATGGGAGCCTCTGGTTTGTCCGTGCCCTCCTCGAATACGGGGAGGCCTCGGGCGACGCGGACTTCGTGCTGGGGCTCCGGAACGCCGTCTACGGCATCCTCGATGCCGAGCTCGGCCGCTGCGACGCTGAGGGCTTCCTCCTGCACGCGGACGCGGATACCTGGATGGACGCCCGCATCGAGGGTCGCCTTCCCTGGTCCCCTCGAGGAAATCGGGCCGTCGAGGTCCAGGGCCTCTGGTATGCGGCCCTCCACTCAGGCGCCCGCCTTGCGCGCCTGGCCTCCGAGGACGCCCGCGAACGGCGCTACACCAGAGACGCAGCACGCCTGCGCGGTTCATTCAGCTTGCGCTTTTACGACCCCGACTCGGGGCAGCTCGCCGACCGTCTGCTGCCGGACACCGAGAGAGGCGATGATGGAAGGGCCGCCGAGGGTGGGCCCTGGGCCGGCGGTCCGGACAGCTGCGGACGCCGCGACCGCCGTGTCAGGCCCAACCAATTGCTCGCATTGTTCGCGGCCCTTCCCGTCGCCGAAGCCGGGGGCGAGGGCCTCCTCGACGCGGCGACATCGGCGGGTGTAGTGGCTTCGGTCGTTCCCCAGCTGGTCTATCCCTGGGGCGTCGCGACCCTCTCCCAGGAGGATCCCTTCTTCCACGCTGCCCACGAAAGGCCCGGCCAGTACCACAAGGACGCAGCCTACCACAACGGCACGGCCTGGGACTGGCTCATGGGTCCGGTTTCTACCCTCCTCTGCGCTGTCCATCGGCAGGACCTCGCCGGGACCCTCGTCAAGGAGGCATCGAAGCGCATCCTGAAAAGCGGCGCTGCGGGAAGCCTGGCCGAATGCGGCCATGCCCTTCCCGACGCCAGGGGAAGGTTCATCCAGTCAGGCACCTATTCCCAGGCCTGGAGCGTCTCCGAGTTCGCAAGGACCGTCTATCGCGACCTCCTCGGCTTCAGGCCACATCTGCTGGAAGGCAGGGTGACGATCGCGCCACGCATTCCGCCTGAATGGGGCGGGGTTACAGCCACGCTGCCCCTTGGCGCCGGGGCAAGCCTCGAACTCCGCATCGAAGGCGGAAAGGGGCTGCCTGGGAGGGTACCGCCATCGGGCGGAAGGCCAGTAGACCTAAGTATGAATATCATAGTTAAAAAAATACAGGAAGATGGAGGTGAGGGGGTGGGCCGTGACCTCCGCATCGACTTCGACCTTTCCGGGACGGACCGGGACTTCGGTTGCTCCCTCGGGCTCCCGGCAGGGGAGACGGCTGAGCTTGCCTTTGATGCGGCTTCTGGAAGGCTCTTCGCCAGTGTCGGCGGAGGGGCGCCATGTGAGCTGGTCTCCGTCATGCTCAGGATGCACGATCTACGCGCATCCGCGATCTGTCTTGCCGTTCCACGCCGCCGTCCCTGGTGCAGGGCCGGCTTCGAACGCGACTGGCTCAGGCGCATCATTGAAGGAAGCAACTATGATGCGGGTCCCCGGGTCTGGCTGGAGGCCTGGTATTCCTCCCGCTCCTTCGAGCGATGTTACGGGGACAGCCGTCGTTTCGGAGCCTTCCCGGGCAAGCGGAGCAGCCTCTTCCGTCTTTGGGCCCCACTCGCTTCGGAAGCCGAACTCATCCTTTTCGCCGACGGCCTTACGGGTCCCGAAGTCGCTCGCCACGCCTTCCTTCCGGAGGGACGGGGCTCCTGGTCGCTCCGCCTTTCTGGAAATCTTCATGGCAGCTATTATCGGTTCAATCTCCGTGTCTTCGGCAGGATGCGCGCGATAGCCGACCCCTGGGCACGCAGCGCAGGAACAAATGGATTTCGGAGCATGGTCGTCGATTTCGACCATGTCGAGCCGCCGGGCTGGCACCGTTTCAAGGCTCCGGCCCTGGCCAGCCCCAACGACGCGGTGATCTGGGAGGCCCATATCCGGGACCTCAGCTCCGGGCCGTGCTGGGGAGGACCGGAAGCGCTCCGCGGAAGCTACGCCGGAGCGGCCCTCTCTGGCACCTGCTCCTCCGAGGGTGTGGCCGACGAAGGAAGCGAAGCCCCTGGAATGCCTACTGGCATGGACCATGTCGTCTCACTTGGTATCACCCACATCCAGATCCTCCCTGTCAGCGACTTCGTGTCCGTGGACGAGGGCAGGGCAAAGGATCCCGCATACGCCCTGCCCCACCGGAGGGCTGTGTTCAATTGGGGCTATGATCCCGCAGGATGGTTCCTCCCGGAGGGCTCCTACGCTTCGGACAGCGCGGACGGCGAGGCCAGGGTCCGTGAATTCCGCGCCTTGGTGCAGGCTTACGGGCGTCGTGGCATCGGCATCATCATGGATGTCGTCTATAACCACGTGCCCGACGCGCAGGCTTCGGCCCTCGACGCAGGCGTACCCGGCTACTTCTTTCGGGCTGTCTCATTTTCCGGCGCAGGGGACGATGTTGCAAGCGAGCGTGGAATGGTGCGCCGCCTGATCGTAGCTTCCCTTGAAGGCTGGATGCGGGACTACCGGGTGGCGGGCTTCCGCTTCGATCTGATGGGGCTTCTCGATGTACAAACAATGCTGACGATCCGGCGACGACTCAGGCGGATCAGGCCCGACGTGCTGATCTATGGCGAGGGCTGGGACATGTACCGGGGTGCCAGCATGGTGGCGGCAAGCCAGCATGAGATAGGAGGCCTTCCTGGCACAGGCATGTTCAACGACGCCGCGCGCGACGGGATCAGGGGCTCGGTCTTTGACGCGAAGGCCAGGGGTTTCATCCACGATGGCAGCCGCGTCATGGACCTGCGCCTGGGCATAGTCGGGGCTGTGTCGCATCCGGGCGTGGACAATGCCCGCGTGGAGGGCTCGGTCAACAAGGGCCCCTGGTCGAATAAGACCGCCTCCTCCCTGGTCTATGCCGAAGTCCATGACAACCTCAGCTTTGCCGACAAAAACCGGCTTGCGCTGCCGGACCTGAGCGAAGGGGACTATGTCCAATTGCAAAGGCTTGGTCTGGGCCTGGTCCTCCTGTCCCAGGGCATCCCCTTCCTCCATGCCGGAGGGGAATTCCTCCGCTCGAAGGCCATCCCTGCCGCGTGGATCCATGAGGCAGGCAAGGGTGGACCTCCCCTTCCGCCCGACCTTTCGTGGAGCCAGGATGGCAAGCAAGCTTATAGTCATAACAGTTATGACCTGTCAGACGAAATCAACGCCCTGGACTGGACAAAGGCCTGGCGGCGGAAGGACCTTGTGGCCTTTGTCGCTGGCCTGGTAGCGCTCAGGCGTGGACATCCACTGTTCAGGCTCCGGAGCGGAAGGGAGGTCCGCAAGAGGCTCGCCTTCCTGCCGACGGTGGCTGGCCTCGAGGCCTGGACCCTGCGCGGCGGCATGAGGGGCGAGGCCTGGGTAGAAGCCCTCGTAGCCGCCAGCGCTTATGGCGCCACCCCTGTCTTGAAGCTTCCACCTCGTGGCCCCTGGTTCGCGGTCGTCGATGGTGGACAGGTCTTCGATCCGGAAACGCGTGGGGACTTTGCCATACTTCGCCGCCTCGAGGGTGGAGCTGAATGTGAACTCGCCTCCGCCTCCCTCCTGGTGCTCGCGCGTCCCGCTTTCCGCACATGAAAAAGCGGGGCCAGCCCATGGTGACCCCGCTATAGTAGTCTCAATTGCCCAGTCCTTTGGGGGACAGCGCAGGATCAGCGAAGCCTGAGTACCACTGCAGTGAGCGGTTCCACGCTGATTGTGTTGCCCGCGACGGTGAAGCCCTCGGGTTTCGAAACGCCCTGGGGAGAAGCCTCGGCACGATCGACGAGGACAGTTGCGCCTTCCAGTGACCTCCCCGCATCGAACTGGATCGGCACATCGCCGTTGACGTTCACGAAGACCGCGAGCTTCGAGCCCTGCCAGTCGAGGGTCCAGCCGATGGACAGTTTGTCGGCGTTGGGAATCTGCGTCATGGCAGTCTGGATGGCCTTGGCGTCACCGATGCGGAAGGCGGGTTCGGCTTTGCGGAGGGCGATCATCCCGGCGATCCAGTCTGCACTGGCCTGGTACTCGGCCTCGATGGTCCAGGGGAACTGGTTGATGTTGTCCGAAGAATCGTAGGAGTTGTGAACAAAGTCGCCGGTGATGTCCTGCTTGGAATCGATCTTCGGCTTGGTCCTTCCGCGCTCGTCGCCGCCGTGGAGGAAGGCTATGCCCTGGCTCGTGAGCACGAAGAACTCCGCAAGCTTGATGCGGGCAGCGATCTCGCTGCGCTCGTCGGCGTTGGCGTCGGTGAGGCCCACGTTGAAGGAGATGTTGTCGTGGAGGGTAAGGTTGTCGTGGGCGGTGACGTACTGGAGGTTGTCGCCGGGAGAGTCGGCCTTGTAGTTGAGCATGGGGCGACCAGCGAGGTTGTTGAAGATCATCACGGGATTGGTGGGCTTCCCGGTGACGAAGCCCTTTTCGCGGTCGTTCATCCCGCCTGCCTTGAGGGCGCTCCTGATCTCGTCGTTGAAGACCGCGGCCAGGTCGGTCTGCATCATGTAGTCCTGGTTGAGGACGGCCACCGTCGAGGGGCCGCGGTACATCTTCCAGCCCTCGCCCTCGAAGAGGACGTCGTCCTTGCCGGGAATCCTCGCGACCTCGGTCCGCGCCTTCAGGACCGTCTCCGCCGCCATGAGGCCCATGAGGTCGAAGCGGAAACCATCAACCTTGTAGTCGCCCACCCAGGTCCGCAGCGAATCGGTGACAAGCCTCGCCATCATGGGTCGCTCGGTTGCCGTATCGTTGCCGCAGCCTGAGTCGGAGGTGAAGCCGCCCTTGGCGTTGCGCCTGTAATAGTAGCCCGGAACCACGTCCTCAAGGATGGAGGTAGCGCCGGTGTGGTTGTAGACCACGTCGAGGAGGACCCCGATGCCCGCGCGGTGGAGTTCCTTGATGAGCGTCTTGAGCTCGACTATGCGTGCGTAGGGGTCGGCTGGGTCGCTCGAGAACCAGCCCTCGGGAGTGAGGTAGTTGTGGGGATCATAGCCCCAATTGTAATTGTTGCCGCTCGAGGTCCCCGTCTTTTCGTAGGCTGTCTTCGACTCGTCATTGTAATAGAAGTTGAGGACGGGCATGAGCTGGACGTGGGTGACTCCGAGTTCCTTGAGGAAGGGGATCTTCTCGATGAAGGCGAGGTAGGAACCCGGCCGTGCGGTGACGCCTGCGTCGGATGCGATGGTGAAGTCCCGCACGGAAAGCTCGTAGATGATGGCGTCCTCGCGCTTGGCGAGCTTCACGTCCTCAAAGCCCTCCCAGCCGCCCTGGGGGCCAGCCTTGGCGGGGTCGATGATCGCGCCGCGTCCGGGTCCCGAACCGCGGAACAGGTCCATCCCGCGCGCCCAGGGGTCGAGGGCGATGCGCTCCTGGCTTCCGAAAAAGGTCGAGTACTCATAGAACATGCCTGCGGGGTCGCGATCGGCCCAGGTGACGTTCCAGAGGCCGGTGGAGGCTTCCTTGGAAAGCTCAAGCGTGGCTACGGGCGTCGTGCCTTCGCTTTCGGCATAGAGGCGCACTGCCACCCTGCTTGCAAAGGGACTCCAGAGTCTGAAGGTGACTGACTTGTTCATGCCATCGTAGACCGCGCCGAGTTCCAGGCCCTGGGGAGGAAGGGTCGCGTCCGCGAGTTTGGCCGCGAGTGCCGAGGACTCGATGGCAGTCGGAGCAAGGAAGGCCTTGTTCCGTACGACCAGGGGCGCATCCAGGGGGGCGTCCGATGCGAGGGTGAGCCGGGCCTTCCTGGTATAGTTGTCATCGCGGTTGCCCTGGGCGTTTTCATTGACCACGTCGATCACTGCCAACGATCCAGAACCGTCAGCCTTCTCGACCACAAAGCCCGAGCTGCCCGCCTGTGTTTCAAGGCCATAGCGTCCGGACAGGTCGATGAGGATCTCCCGCTGCGAGACGAGGCGCGCCGCGTCGATGGTTGGCACGTAAGGCCCGTAGGCATAGGTCTTCTTGTCGCCGGAGAAGACGACCCATTCGTTCGTGACCTTGGAGTTGACAATGCGGTCATCGTCCCCATCCTTCGTCCAGCCGTCACCCCTCCTCGGAATAAGGCCGAAAAGGCCGTCAGAACCCACTGCCCCGGCTCCGAGTTCCTTGCCTTTTTTACTGAACCGAAGGTAGCCAATCCCGTTGGAGGTTCCCAGGGTCTTCGCCTTTTCCCAGGTCGCCGAGCCGTCGCCACCTGGAATGGCCCAGAGCCAGAAGCCCCAGTCCGCGTACTTGCCGTCGGCGCGGTAGTAGTAGACCACAACCTCGTCAGCACCCGGCTTGAGTTCGTCATGGGCTGCGGTGATCTTGGCCATAAGGGGATTGCCCTTGTCCTCGACGAGGCCCGGGGTGACTGTATCTATTGGGGCCGCGCTGTCGGAGGGGGGAATCTCGGGGCTTCCGGCACAGGATGCCAGGGCAAATCCTCCCAAGATCACGGCCACCGCGAGTCCGGCAAGTCCGAAAAGCTTCCGTTTCAACATCGAGCACCTCCATGGTGAAAAAGCGGTCAGGCCGCGAAAGAATGCGAGCCCAAGTAATAGCAGCAATTCCGCTGTTGGTAAACCGGTTTATGGCGAAGGGAAGGAAGCTGCCCCGCTGCCAGGAGATTCAGCCCTGCGGCAAGGTGCGGTGGCTGGGGGAGGGAGTGCTGTCGTGGAGGGTCATGAGCTCCTCTTCATCGAGGAAGCCTGCGGAGGCTCTCACCTCACCGATTTTCCAGGATGCAAAGGTCACAGCCCGGCGGAGCGCCTCTTCGGCCTTTCCATCCCCGAGCCAGAAGTGCGAGAAAGCAGACAATAGAGCATCCCCTGAGCCGATGGTGGAGACGAGGGGCCTCGTGGTAACGGCCGGAACCTCGACTGCAGGAAGGCCCCGCTCGGCCAGGAGGGCACCATGGGCACCCATTCCCACAATGACAAGGCGCATTCCATAGAGCGAAAGAAGCTCGCGGGCAGCCTCGGCAGGCGATGTCCAGAGCCGCTCATCCGAGAGAAACAGCAGGTCGGCCGCGGCCATGAAGTCACAATTATACGCATCCAGGGGATCGGAGAGCGTGTGGACATCGGAGATGACCGTCAGCCCCCGCGACTTCGCCTCGGACAGGAGGTCGCGGTTCCAATTGATGTTGCAGAGTATCGCGGCGGCAGAGTCCCCGATGGCTTCGGCGAACTTCTCCTTTGGATAGCGCCGCTCCTGGAGGTCCTTGAGATCCACGTTGATCTGCCGGCGGCCCGAACTTTCGTAGAGGATCACCGAGCGTGCCGTTTCCGGCATGTCGCGGAGGATGCCCTGCGTTTCGAGGCCTTTCTGCGAGAGGGAGCCAAGCGCGATCTCCGCTTCCAGGTCCTTTCCGAGGATGGAGAGCAGGGACACCCTGTCGCCAAGGCCCGAAAGCGCGAGCGCCACGTTGAGGCCGACGCCCGAGACTGAGGATGCGATGCCGCCGAAGGGATAGCGCACGGGGCTGTATTCGAGGGGAAAACCCTCGATTTTCAGCGTTGTCTCTATATTTATCAGGCCGGAGACGAGGATCTTCCGGGCCTTGCGCTTTCGGGGCATGTGCAGTCCTTTCGGGAGCCCTGAACATAGCGTCATCTCCAGGCTCCGGCAAGGTTGCGCGCTTCGGCACTTCGGTCTCTGGGGGTTGCGAGCAAAAGAATTGGGGATCATCCTGCGATACTTCCGTGATTTTTGTTTGACAATTCCTCAAAACAAGGTGAGAATACCTCGGAAGTAAACCGGTTAAATGAAATCGGACAACCCTTTTGTACCGAACTCATTGTGATATAAAAAATTAACTCAAATGACGCTTCGGGAATGGGCAATTCAGACTCGCTGCAGATCCGTACTGATCGCCGGCAGCCAGGAAACGCGCTGAAGATAAAATACCTTCCAGGGAGGAATGTGTGACCAAGAGGCTAGTGCTGTCGATGGCGCTGATACTGTGCACGGTTGCGGTCTCAGTCGCGGACGTCCAGATCAAGAAGCTGGACGACACCAATGTTGAAATAACGTTTACCTACAAGGATGACGCAGCCAGCGAGGTTGGCGTCATCGGGTCCTTCGACAACTGGACCGTACCGGGCGAAGCGATGTCGAAGAACAAGGCGGGTCTCTGGGAGTACAAGCTCAAGGCCCTGGTCACTGACGAGCTCCAGTACAAGTTCTACAACAAGGGCACCTGGATCTTTGACTTCAAGGCGCCGGACAAGAAGGATGACGGCTTCGGAGGCAACAATGGACTGATCGTCGTTGCTGACGTACTCGCGGGGGCGGTTGCCGGCGGGGGCAAGCCAGGCGCTGGAATCGCAGCAGCTGATCCCTACGCTGCCAAGCTCAACTTCGGCATGTTCACCTACTTTGGTTCCAAGTCGAGCTTTGTAACCCAGGGCCTGGTTGACAAGACAAAGAAGGGACTTGAGACCGATACCACGGGCCTTATGGGCAAGTCCTACTGGAAGATTGGTGGAACACTGATGCCAGGGGTCACAGCCTGGTTCGAGATGAAGGCCTTTGACAGCTACCAGGCGGTCTGGGCCCAGGATTCCACCGGCAAGGTGAGTCCCGAGCTTCCAGCCGGACTCTCCGGCCTTGTTTTTGGATTGCTCTCCAATCCAGTCAATTATGTGGGTGGGGGAATGCCCTTCCTCAATTCCATCAAGACAGGACTTGATACCCCCGACCTCGTCTGGGAGACAGGCTATGGCTATGCCAAGCCGACGGGCCACTCATCGGTGCTCTGGGAAACCCTCGAGGGAAGGGATGCGGGCAATGGCTACATGCGCTTCGACCTCGGTTCGAGCCATACCAAACTCGGCGCCGGCACCCTCGCCGCCACCTTCGCTCCCAACATGATGAACGGGAACTACAGCCTCTTTTCCTGGGCGAGCTATTCGCAGGGCGACAACAAGCTCGAAATCCAGTACGACATGAAGTCGGCCGAGGCGGCGACCCTCTCCAAGATATTCAACAAGATCTACCACCAGGACATCCTCCTCAGCGGCAAGGCCAAGGCACTGGGTATTACGTTTTTGGGGCAGGGACTCGTCAACCTCTTCGGCGAGAGCGCCTTCACGCCAAAGGCCAATATCTCGGGAGAAACCAAGGTCTCATGGTCAGCGGGGGATGCCTTGGGCCTCACCGGCGGCTATCGTTTTACGGGAAGTTCAGCCGAACTCCTCTACGGTGACAACGACTCCAGCGAGAGCGACACGCTCGGAACCAAGGGCACGCAGCGTGTCCTAGTCAATGTTTCTGGCAGGTCCAGCGACCGCATCAAGGCAGGCCTCGACAGCAATGTCACGCTCACGACTGCGGATCTGGCTTCGAAGGCCGCGGAGGTTTATGCAAAACCATGGATCGAGACGAACCTCGATGGAGTCATAGCGAAGAAGGCTTCACTCAATGGCTACGCCAAGGTCAAGTACAACCTGAAGCAGGGCTATAGCTACGCAGCGAGTTCCTCGTCCTTTATTTTCGGGGAAGCAGGCGCCAAGCTCAACGTCACGGATCCGGTTCCTGGCGTCGTCAAAGGCGCGGATCTTTACTGCGGCTTTAACAACTGGGACGATTACAAAGGCTTTACTACGGTAATCGCCGCCTTGCGCATGGCCAGGGACGTCGGCGCAGAAGTCGGAGTCAGCGTGCGCACCGCGAGGGCTACGGATACTGCCGCGATGAAGGCGCAGAACAACCTGCTTGGCTTCACGGTCGGTGGAAACTGGAAGATTCCCGCACCCGAGTTCAAGACGCCTCTGTTGCACGGCGCCTTTGTCTACAACATGGATCCCTACGATCCTGACAACTACGCGAATCTTTTAATGACCGATTTCGTGCCCACCGGTGGGCAGTCCAAGATGGACGGGAAGGCCCAGCTCCGGCTCTTCCTCAAGTGGGACTTCTAGGACATGGGGTATAAAGCGATGAAACACACGAACAAGATCGGGGGCCTCGCCCTCGCCGCCATCCTCGCCGCCCTCGCCTTCGCGGGCTGTGGCAGCGCCCTGCACAACGGTACCGAGATGGACGTTACGAGCGTAACGGTCACTGGTCTTCCCGCAAATCCCTACGCCGTGGGTCAGGTCATGGTATTTTCCTACAACAAGGGTACATCCTGGGTCCACGACGATGCCACTGACTTTGCCAGCGCGAGGTTCCGGGCGGCTGTCAGCGCCACTGGTTCGCTGACCTACAGCTTCAATCCTCCGCTCCAGATCACCACGCCAACCCTGACCTTCATACTCATCGATCCGAACAAGGGCTGGAATACCTTCCAGCTGGACAAGAAGCCTTCGGGCGGCAAGGGTGGCGACGTGACGCTCGACAAT
>SESF01008190.1_pt1 | contig 15926 bp, 17 predicted proteins | sample 3171521 | NCBI WGS metagenome assembly SESF01 (sample SAMN10866945, study PRJNA518727) | freshwater metagenome | biome: subpolar coniferous forest; feature: holomictic lake; material: water; isolation source: holomictic Lake 227, 6 m and 8 m depth | place: Canada: near Kenora, Ontario | collected...
AAAGACATTTTGCAAATTGCGTCCCCCGAAATAAATGATTATCTGGTCATTGCAGGTTTGACATTGAAAGGACAAATCAGATATAATGGCTTGCAACTTTCATTCAAAAGGAGATTTGCTCTTTTTATGATCAATGCGAAAAATGGGTTTGGAGACCTGGTCCTTGGTATGAAATCATGAATGCAGGGTTGCAAGAGTCGGTCCAGAAGTTCATCGAACATCATGTGTTTCGGCACACGGGTTCGAAGGATGTATGGAACGTGCCCTTCTATCACATCAATGCGCTGGAATGGTTGCGTTATGACGCGGTCATGCTCGGTGTTGTGGTGCTTCTCCTGTGTGCTCTCGCATTGCGGGTAAGGCATCGCTATCAGACGATTCCTAAGGGGTTCGCGGCGCTGACCGAGTTTTACGTGCTCTTTATCCGTGACCATATTTGCTATGCGAACTTGGGGGAAGTAGTGGGGCGTCGTTTTGTATCGTTCTTCTGCACCTTGTTCATATTTATCCTCTTGGGTAACGTACTGGGGCTTATCCCTATATTTAGCACCGTGACAGGGAATGTCAGCGTCACGGCTGGCCTGGCGATGATTTTCATGGTAGTCTGTTTTTATGCTGTCCTCCGGATTCGTGGGATTCGTGGCTTGGTAACGGCCTTCGTGCCGCACGGACTGCCTGGATGGATGTTGCCGATGATGGTGGTCATGGAGATCATCAGTTTCTTCTCGCGCGTCTTTGCTTTGACGATTCGTCTATTCTGCAATATGCTGGCAGGTCATATCGTTATTTACTCGCTGATTGGTATGACTATCATTTACGGATGGGTGGGTGCTCCTGCGGTTGGTGTGGCCGTTTTGATGTATTTCTTTGAACTCTTTGTGGCATTCCTTCAGGCCTATATTTTTACTTTGCTTTCAGCTATTTTCATTAACATTATGGTCAATCCAGAACATTGACCTACACAGAAACGAGGGACATAGTATGATGCTTCCATTGGCAGAAATCAGTACAGCCGCTGTTGGTGCGGGCTTGACAATCGTTGGCGCTGGCATTGGCATTGGCCTAGTCTTCGCGGGCGGCCTTCAATCTATTGCTCGTCAGCCTGAATTGCAAACGAAGTTGCAGACGCAGATGCTGATTGGCGCGGCCTTTATTGAAGGTACGGCACTTTTCGCGTTGGTCATCTGTTTGATGAAGGGCTAGAGAGAATTGCGTTATTGCCGGATTGCCTTATTGCCTTATTATTGCAACTGCAATTTCAATAACGCAATAAGGCAATAACGAAATAAGGCAATTCTTAGTGAGGAGTTACTTGTGAGCGAAAACACGCAGACGCATGCGGTCGAGAGTGTGCCGGGCATTCCTGATGTCATTCAGCGGATGCCGACAGATGTCATGCAAGTGTCTGGACAGATGATTGTCCTGACTTGGGTGGCCTTTCTAGTCGCGGCAATCTGCCTGCACAAATTGTTGTGGAAGCCCATTCTGAAGGCTGTCGGAGCGCGCGAAAAGAGTGTCTCAGATGCGCTAGAAGGTGCTGAACGTGCGCGGAAGGAGATTGGCACTTCGCAGGACCAGTGCAAGGCATTGATCCGTCAGGCTGAAGATAAATCGCTGAACATTTCGGATCAGGCCATGCGGAGTGCTGCGCTTATTGTGAGTAAGGCGGATGACGATGCGCGCTTGGTGGCTGCTCGCCGCGTCCAGGAGGCGGAGCGCAAGATAGAAGTGGAGTATCGGAAATCCTTTGAGGCATTGCGCCTCGATGCCTCCACGCGCATGATGGACGCCATGGAGAAAATGATGCGACTGACTTTGACCGACGAGCAAAAGAAGTTTTATCAGAACGATCTTTTGAGCGAGGTTAAGTTGTGAGAGACAATGACGCGATTTATGCACGGGCTTACGCACGGGCGCTTTACCTGTCTGCGGTGGAACGTCAGGAGCTTGATGATGTGGTCGCGGATATGAAGGCTTTGGAGGCTCAATGGCAGGGTTCAATTGAGTTGAGGCGTTTTTGTAAGGGGCATCATCCTGGGAATACGCGGAGCCATGAACGTCTGGTTGACGGACTTTGGGGGCAATCCTTTACCGCCCCAGTCTTGGTGATGTTGCGGACGCTTTCGCATCGCGAGCAGTTGAATATCATACCGCTAACCATCGTGCAATTCATGATTCGTTATGATCGCGAACAGCATTGCTCGCATGTTGACTTGGCCTTTGCCCTGCAACCGACGGAGGAGACGCTGGCGCAGCTCCGGGAACGGGTCGCTGAGGCGCGTGGACCTTTGATGCGGATGCACGTGAAGGTTGATGCGGATTTGATTGCGGGATTTGTGATTACGCTGGACGATCATCGGATTGATGCCAGCATGGCGGGGCGTTTGAAAAGGCTCCGGATGGGGCTTCGGAAGCCTGGAGTTTAGGCTTTAGGTTTTTAGGCTGTAGGAGTTTAGGCTATTAGGAAACAGAGGAAAATGAGAGATTACAAAAAGCTACGTGCGTTTGAGTTGGCAGATGAACTTGCCTTGCTGATTTATCGAGTCACAATGTCCTTTCCCAAAGAGGAAGCTTATGGTCTTGTTTCTCAGATGAGGAGAGCTACTGTTTCTGTTCCCTCAAACATTGTTGAAGGGTGCTCTCGCGAAACCCAAAATGAGTATCTGCGGTTTATGGAAATCGCTTTTGGCTCAGCACGCGAACTTTTTTATCAATTTAGTCTTGCAAGCCGCTTAGGATTCGTCAAAGCGGATGATATTCCCTGTTGTACCCAAAAGTTGGAGGAAACAGAAAAGGTATTGGGTGCACTTATCCGTTCTCTCCGAAATCCTAAACCCCTACAATCTAACCCCTAAACCCCTATAGCCTAAACCCCTAAATCCCTATTCTTATGAATATTCAATTGAAGCCAGATGAGATTTCAGCGTTGTTACGCCGGCAGATGCAATCGATTGATCGGCCAGTCGACGTGATGGAATTTGGAACGGTGTTGAGCGTCGGAGACGGTATTGCTCGGATCGATGGACTATCCAAGGTTATGTTTAATGAGTTGCTCGAATCGGAAAATGGCGTGGCGGGGCTTGCATTGAACCTAGAAGAGGACGTCGTAGGCGTCGCGATTTTGGACGATGACACGCTGGTGCGCGAAGGGGACATCTTCAAACGGACCCAGCGGGTTGTTTCTGTGCCGGTGGGTGAGGCGTTGGTCGGACGCGTGGTCGATGCGCTGGGTCGTCCACTCGATGGCAAGGGGCCTGTTGTCTCGGAGTTCTATTTGTCTGTTGAAGCCTTCGCGCCCTCCATCATTGATCGCGAAAATGTCTGCGAGCCGTTGCAGACTGGCGTTTTGGCTGTTGATGCATTGACCCCTATTGGTCGCGGTCAACGCGAACTGATTATTGGGGACCGTAAAACAGGCAAGACAACGTTAGCCATTGATGCGATTTTGAATCAGGTCACTTCTGGAGTCCATTGTTTTTATGTGGCGATCGGACAGAAACTATCAACAATCGCCTCGTTGCACAACTTGTTGGAGGCTCGTGGAGCGATGGCCTATACGACCATTGTGGTAGCGAATGCGTCGGAGCCTGCGCCCCTTCAGTATTTGGCGCCTTATACGGGATGCGCGATGGCTGAATATTGGCGTGACCGTGGCGGTCATTCGTTAGTGATTTACGATGACCTGACCAAGCATGCGCAAGCCTACCGGCAGATGTCGCTCCTGCTCCGTCGTCCGCCTGGACGCGAGGCTTTTCCGGGAGACATTTTTTATCTTCACAGCCGCTTGTTGGAACGCGCCGCGAAGATGTCGGCTGAAAAGGGTGGGGGCAGTCTCACGGCGTTGCCGATTGTGGAGACGCTCGCTAATGATATATCCGCCTACATTCCGACGAATGTAATTTCCATTACAGACGGACAGATTTTCTTGGAATCAGGGCTTTTCCACACAGGTCAGCGCCCTGCTATCAATCCCGGTATTTCTGTCTCGCGTGTGGGTGGAGATGCGCAGGTCAAGGCCATGAAGCAGATTGCAGGTCCGTTACGCATGCAATTGGCGCAATACCGCGAACTGGAAGCCTTCATGCGCTTCTCCTCTGATTTGGATGCTAACACCTTAGAACAACTCGCGGTAGGACGTTCGCTGATGCGCGTCTTGCGTCAGTTGCCGAACAATCCTGTAGCAATCCACAAACAGGTGGCAGCCTTGTACGCGGGTTCAAATAAAGCCTTTGCGCAGGTTCCTGAGCATCGTTTTGTGGAGGCGTTGCGCGCCCTTTACGAAGCGGTGGACAATTCGGAAGATGGACGCGTCTACACCGCCCGCTTCAACGTCAACCCCGCAATGGATGATGAACTGAAGAAACTTTTAGATCGGGTGATTGAGTCTGCGATCAATCCGTTTAAGAATCGCTAAACATGGCAAATTATAGAGAGTTTAATGTACAACTCGCTTCGATGAGCGGGATGCGCCGCGTCACGTCAACTATGAAAATGGTTGCCGCTTCGCACTTGCATCGTGCGCACAACGAGATGTCTTTTCCTGTCCCCTTTGCAAAGGAGTTGCGCAAGCTTACGGCGATTGCAATCCAGCTTCCAGGGTTGCGTCATCACCGGTTGTTTAGTGAGCCGCTCGCGGGCCCTGCAAAAATTCTGCTGATGGTGATGTGTTCAGACCGAGGATTGTGCGGCTCTTTCAACAGCACGATTGTGCATGAGGTGCGTCATTGGGTTGCTGAACAACGTTTGAATCGCGAGGTGAAGGTCGATACGATTTATGTGGGACAGAAGGGATATAATGCGTTGCGTCGCGAATTGCCGTCGTGCATGAAGACCTTTAATCTTTCTGCGCATCCGAAGTATCAGGAGACCGCTCCCATCTCGTCTTATGCCATGGATAAGTTTATGGATGGTACCTATACCGAGGTTTGGATTACGGGAAGCCTTTTTGTCAACACGCTGAAACATGATGCAGTAACCAAGCGTATTTTACCGTTTGTGGATCATTTTGAATCTGCTCTGCCAGTACGCGAAGGGGGGCTGCCGATTGTTGAGCCGATGGACGACCGGATATTGACGACCATCATGAGACAGTGGGTTCATTACTATGTCAATGTGGCTCAGCTTCATCGCGCTGCGAGCGAGCAAGCCTCGCGTGTCATGTCCATGGAAAGCGCCACAACGAATTTGGGGGTTATGGAAAAGGATCTGCTGTTGCAGCGCAATCGTGCGCGTCAAGCCGCGATCACAAACGAATTGAATGAAATTGTCAGTGGTGCTGAAACCTTGGCATAAGGAATTGCGTTATTGCCTTATTGCCTTATTGCGTTATTAGCGCTTCGCTTTCGCCTTGCGGCGAATGGTTACGGATACGTAACGAGCCTTATTTTTATGAGGTGAATGCATAGAAGAGGATTTTAGGAGAAAAAAGATGACTGAACAAAAAGAATTGAAAAAGGGCCGCGTGATTCAGGTACTCGGTGCTGTGGTGGACGTGGAGTTTCCTGACGGATACCGCCCGAGGTTGCTCAATGCGTTAGCCACCTCGAACTCCATGATCAATGATCAACCGAACAATCTGGTCTTGGAAGTCGCGCAGCATTTGGGGGATTGCCGTGTGCGCACCATCGCGATGGATTCGACCATCGGCTTGGTTCGGGATGCCGAGGTTGTTGATTTTGGCGAGTCTATTTCCATGCCTGTGGGGAAACCCACGCTCGGGCGTGTCATGAATTTGTTGGGACATCCTGTGGATGGGAAAGGTCCTATTGTGTCGGACGTTCGTCTGCCGATTCATCGGCAGCCGCCACTCTTTATTGATCAAGATCCTAACACGCAGGTTTTGGTGACAGGCATCAAGGTTATCGATCTGATCACTCCGTATCGCAAAGGGGGCAAAATAGGTCTCTTTGGGGGTGCTGGCGTGGGAAAGACCGTGCTCATTCAGGAATTGATTCATAATATTGCTCATGAGCATGGAGGCTATTCCGTTTTCGCGGGTGTGGGTGAACGGACGCGCGAAGGAACGGCATTGTATAAGGAAATGGCCACGGCAGGGGTGTTGGAGAAGACCTCGATGGTCTTTGGGCAAATGAACGAACCTCCAGGTGCGCGCTCACGCGTGGCCTTGTCGGCATTGACCGTTGCCGAGTATTTCCGTGACACCATGCATCAGGACGTTTTACTCTTTGTCGATAATATCTTCCGCTTTACCCAGGCTGGAGCAGAGGTCTCCGCCTTGTTGGGACGCATTCCGTCGGCAGCCGGTTATCAACCCTCGCTGGGGACGGAAATGGGTGAATTGCAAGAACGAATTACTTCTACAAAAGATGGGTCCATCACCTCTGTGCAGGCGGTTTATGTGCCTGCGGACGATTATACGGATCCTGCGCCTGCTGCGACCTTCTCGCACTTGGATGCTACAACAGAGTTGTCCCGCGCGATTGTGGAGCAGGGAATTTATCCGGCCGTGGACCCGCTCACCTCAAGTTCATCCTTGTTGACGGCCGATGTTGTGGGCGAGGAACATTTGCGTGTGGCGCAGGGCGTACAAGAAGTTCTGCAGCGTTACAAAGATTTGCGTAACATCATTGCAATCTTGGGTATGGACGAACTCTCGGAATTCGACAAACTCACGGTTGCCCGTGCTCGCAAGATCCAAAAGCTTCTGTCCCAGCCCTTTCATGTGGCGGAGGCCTTTACGGGTATTAAGGGCGCGTATGTGAAATTAGAAGACACCATTCGTGCATTTGCCTCTATCCTTGACGGCAAGTGTGACGAGATTCCTGAACAGGCCTTCTACATGGTTGGAACCATTGAAGATGTTCATACAAAGGCGGAGACCCTGAAGAAATAACATGGAAAACAGAACATTTCCTTTTCGCATCCTAGCGCTGGGTGGCGAGGTCATCAGCGGCGAGGTGACCCAGATTGAAGTACGGACCTATGATGGTTCGCTCGGCATCATGGCGGGGCATGAACCCTTAGTGGCTGCTTGTCCGCCAGGCATCATCCGCATTGAACAGGATGGGGAATGGGTCCGTTTCAAGGCAGACGATTTTCTGGTCTCGATGGATGGTACAACCGCGACGATCATTACAGCCACCGCAAAATATGCCGGTGAATTGTAAAAAAGTTTGCGTTTAGGGTTGCGGCAGCATTGTCAAATCGATATAATAATATGCCAACTTTTGCACGAGTCGTGTGTGTTGCACGGATCGTATGCCAAGAGTTCAAAAAATGCATAATGAGGTTTAACCATGTCCTGCAATAAAACAGCCACGTGTAAATGTGCCTGCTCAAAGACTGCCAAATCGACAGCCAAAAAGGCTGTTGTTGCTAAACTCCCGACTCAGCATGAAGAACTGCTGGCATGGGTGAATAATTTTGCGAAACTCACACAAGCTAAGAATGTGGTGTGGTGCGATGGTTCGAAGGCCGAATACAAGGAAATGTGCGACATCATGGTGAAGGGTGGGGTGTTCACCAAGCTGAACGCGAAGAAGCGTCCGGGTTGCTATCTGGCCCGCTCGCACTGGTCAGATGTCGCGCGCGTCGAAGATCGCACCTACATCGCTTGCACACGTAAAGAGGATGCTGGGCCGAACTGCAACTGGATTGACCCCACAGAGCTGAGAAAGACCATGACCGCAGTCTACAAGGGTTGCATGAAGGGCCGCACGCTCTATGTGATTCCCTTCTCCATGGGGCCTATCGGCTCGGATATCGCCAAGATCGGCGTGGAATTGACCGATTCCCCGTATGTGGTTGTCAATATGCACATCATGACGCGCGTCGGAACAAAGGTTCTGAAGCAGCTCGGTGCGAAGGGCGAATATATCAAGTGTTTGCACTCCATCGGCTCCCCGCTGAAGGCTGGCCAGAAGGATTCGACTTGGCCTTGCGCACCGATCGACAAGAAGTACATTGCTCACTTCACAGAGACCAGCGAAATTTGGTCCTTCGGTTCAGGCTATGGTGGAAACGCGCTTCTTGGCAAGAAGTGTCTCGCGCTCCGTATCGCCTCCTATATGGCGAAGCAAGAGGGCTGGCTGGCTGAGCACATGCTCATCCTCAAGCTCACCTCGCCTGAAGGTAAGTCCTACAACATCGCGGCGGCCTTCCCGAGCGCCTGCGGCAAGACCAACCTCGCCATGATGGAGCCCAAGCTTCCGGGCTGGAAGGTAGAGACCATCGGCGATGATATCGCCTGGATGAAGATCAAGGAAGACGGCCGTCTCTGGGCGATCAATCCTGAAGCCGGTTTCTTCGGCGTTGCGCCAGGGACCTCCATGGATTCTAACCCGAACGCGATGCGCACGATCACCAAGAACACCATCTTCACCAACTGCGCGCTGACTGACGATGGCGACATCTGGTGGGAAGGCATGGGCGTGCCGGCTCCGGCGCATGTCATCGGCTGGAAGGGTGATGATTTGACCTTGAAGGTCAATGAGCAGGGCAAGAAGGTCTATGTCAATGCCAAGGGCGAAGAAGGACCTGCAGCACACGCGAATGCCCGCTTTACAGCGCCGGCGACGCAGTGCCCCGTGATCGCCGCCAACTGGGAAGATCCAGCAGGCGTGCCGATCGATGCATTCCTCTTCGGTGGACGCCGGCCGACCGTCATTCCTCTGGTCAATCAGGCCAAGGACTGGACGCATGCGGTATTCATGGGGTCAGCAGCAGGCTCAGAGACCACGGCTGCCAACCTCAGCCAGATCGGCGTTGTCCGCCGTGACCCGATGGCGATGTTGCCGTTCTTCTCCTACAACACCGCCGACTATCTCTTGCACTGGCTCACGATGCCGCTGCGCACGGACGCCAACAAGCTTCCGAAGGTATTCTTCACAAACTGGTTCCGCAAGGACGAAAAAGGTTTCATGTGGAATGGCTTCGGCGACAACGCCCGCGTTCTCAAATGGGTCTGCGAGCGTATCGAGGGCAAGGGCAAGGCCAAGGAGACCGCAATCGGTTTCCTCCCGACTGCGGACGCACTCGATATGACAGGGTATGTCGATAAGAACCGTGATGCAGCTTGTATGACGGCAACGATGGAAGCACTCCTCTCGGTCGACACGGAAGGCTGGAAGAAGGAGATCACAGCGGTCGAAGAGTCTTATGCGAAGTTCGGTAACCGGCTTCCTTATGCGCTCAAGGCTAAGCTGGCGGAGATCAGTGCGGCTCTGAAAAAATAAATGGGTCCCTCACAACAAAGAGGTTCGGGGGTCATCCCGAACCTCTTTTTGATTTAAATTATGAAAAAAGCTAATCAATTGCGTCCTGTCAGTTTAGAACGGCAGTTTACGAAATACGCAGCCGGTTCTGTTCTGATGCGTCAAGGGGATACCTGGGTTCTGTGTACGGCTAGTGTTGAAGAGAAGGTGCCCTCGTTCTTGAAAGGCAAGGGAGAAGGCTGGGTAACAGCTGAGTACAGTATGCTCCCGTCCAGCACGAAAGATCGCAAGGACCGCGAGATCAAGAAGGGCAAACCTGATGCGCGCAGCACGGAAATCAGCCGGCTCGTGGGTCGTGCGTTGCGCGCCGCTGTTGACATGAAAGCCTTAGGTGAGCGGACGATTACGATTGATTGTGATGTCTTGCAGGCAGATGGGGGCACGCGTTGTGCGTCGATTACTGGCGGCATGGTTGCGTTAGCGGATGCAATTACCGTGTTGATAAAAGCAGGTAAGCTACAGAAGTCGCCCTTGAAGCATTTCATTGCAGCCGTCAGTGTTGGCTTGTGCAATGGGGATCCAGAACTCGACTTGGATTATATCCATGACTCGACGGCAGATGTTGATCTGAATGTTGTGATGACCGATGACGGACGGTATGTCGAGATTCAAGGGACAGCCGAACATAATCCCTTTACAGAAGAGGATCTTGTCACATTGCGCACGTTGGCGACAAAAGGGATCAAAGAACTATTTAAGATTCAAAAGCATGCGCTGAAAGGATAATGTATGACGTTATCGGTGTGGTGTACTGTGATCGGGTGTTGCTTGGGTGCGTGGGGAATTTCCTTTCTGGTGTTACCTGAAAAGATGAGCCGCGTATTGAATGCGTTGCCCCGTCAGTTGATTGTCGGATATGTGCTGACGGCCATCGCCTGGAGTTGGGCGGGTTATGCGCTCTGGATGATGGATCTTGACTTGATCAATCCGTATAAGTGTTATTTGCCGATCGCGGTTGCGGCGTGCATTCCGCTGACCTGTTGGTGGATGGAAAACCTGTTGGCATGCCGAGCTCTGGGTGCGATCCTGACGCTCTTCCCCTATGAACTGTTGCATGTTGCAAGGGTTCATCAATCACCGTGGCGTTTGGTTCTTGTGACCTTTGCTTACATCTGCATTGTCAAGGGCATGGTTCTGATTTTGTATCCTTGGCAAATGCGTCGCGCCATCGTATATGTGACTGCGCGTCCGTGGCTGTTTCGAACGGTTGCTGTCGCACATCTCGGCTTAGGTCTTCTGATCATTGTCTTGGGTGCGAGCGTGTTGAAGTAAAACGCGGTTCTTGTCGGTAACCTCAAAAGTATTTCGCGAAGCCAATACGCTTGGTTCTTATTATTTGAACTGAGCTGTTGATACTCGGGGGTTGCGGTAGAATTTTAGACAACATATAACGAGGCAAAATTACCTTGCACGCCGGGCTGCATAGATGCCGATGACAGCGGCAAGGATATATCCGATCCAGATCAGATGGAGCAGAGGGCCAAGTCCTGTATAGTTTGATAGGGGGCCAAGACACCAGAGTGTCATGGCGGCAATGCCCCAGCTACCACCACTGGCGAAGCCCATGCGCTGACCGAAACGTAGCGATGATTGAGCATAGCGCGCCAGCGTGATGCACAGCGGAAACCCCGTATAGACAATAAATCCGGTGAAGACCAAAAAGGCTACAGCCCATTTACTGTGGGGGGCCCAGAGTAAATAAATCAATGTCATGGGTGCGCCCAGCAGCGTGACGGAAATCAAAATGCGCAAGTGGCCGATACGAGGTGCAAGTGCGCCCCAGACCACAGCCCCGACCATGCCACCCAGACCATACAAGGTAAAGGAGAGTCCGCTAAACGAGAGGGAATACCCAACCTCTTTTTGCAGGTAAGCGGGCAGAAGTGTGGCTTGTGTTTGTGAGCAGATGGCCAAGAGAGAGGCCATGATGAAGAGCGGAATAAAGGGGACGCGCGGTATCTTGTCTGTTGAGTTCGGTAGTTCCACTACCATCTCTGCTTCAATGGGCAAGCGCATCTTGCAGAGATAGAGCGGAATAATCGAGAGCGGGGCCAGCAAATAGAGATAAACAAGGCTTCCCATTCCAAACCCGTCAACGAGCGTTGAAGAGAGTAATGCGCCACTGGAAAAACCGAAAAACCCCGCGACCATAAAGACGGAGGTTGAAAGGGATGAGGGAATGAGCTTGAGCCCGTGGACCGCCCGCAGGCCTTCCGGATGGACGGTTGCGACGCCGAGCCCGGCGACCATGGCGATGAGGGACATCAATACGACACTGAGGGTGCCGGTCAATGGAAGTTGCGTCATGAAGACCGAGGTACCCGCGAGCAAGACACCCCCTGCAATTAAGATGGGAGAGGTCAATTTTGCATGTAGATGACCGATGGGGATTTGAAAGATGTTCGATGAGAAGCCCAGTATCGACGAGGCAAAGATGAGCATAGGAAGCGTTACGCGATAGTGGTCACACAGGGGGACCATGACGGGTGAGATAATGCCCACGAAGGTGTCAGCAACGGCATGTGCGAGTGTCAGCGAGGCGAGTTGGATCCATTGCTTGCGAAGAGGCGCGGTCATGGTGCGTTAGTGCTTGCCTCCTGGTAAGACCGTATTGCGCGGAGGATCGAGCAGCGCGGGATAATCGAGGGTGAAGTGAAGTCCGCGGCTTTCCTGCCGCCTCATGGCACTGCGGATGATGAGTTCTGCGACAAGTGCAAGGTTACGGAGTTCCAACGTATCAGGCGTGACTAAATAATCAAAGTAATACGAGCGGATTTCACGACGGAGGTTGCGGATACGGTTACTGGCACGCATCAGGCGTTTGTTGGTGCGGACAATGCCTACATAGTCCCACATACAGGTTCGAATTTCCATCCAGTTATGGGCCACCATGACTGCTTCATCGCTTGCAACAGCGGTTCCATATTCCCAGGAAGGGATGGTGATGTTTCGGGGAAGTGGGTGTGGAGTGTTGCGGATGCGGTTTGCTGTTTCATACGCGCCGACAACGGCTTCAAGAAGCGAGTTACTGGCCAGGCGGTTTGCGCCATGCAAGCCCGTACAGGCTGTTTCTCCAACCGCGTAGAGCCCCGGCAACGAGGTGACGCCATCCAAGGTTGCTTGGATGCCGCCACAGCAATAGTGCGCCGAGGGGACGATAGGGATAAGATCCGTGGCCATGTTGATGCCGAACGTTGCGCAGGTTTCATAAATTTTAGGAAACCGTTCCTGCAAATAGCTTTGCGATTTGTGTCGGATATCGAGGCAACAATAAGGCGCTCCGGTTCGTTTCATTTCAGAGTCGATGGCTCGGGCGACTACATCGCGAGGCGCGAGCGAACCACGCGGGTCATACTTTTTCATGAAGGGGCGCCCCTCGGCATCGACGAGTTCCGCGCCTTCGCCGCGGACAGCCTCGCTGATCAGAAAGCGCTTGGCCTGCGGATGATAAAGGCAGGTGGGATGGAACTGGATAAACTCCATATTGGCAATGCGTGCCCCTGCACGCCACGCGAGCGCAATACCATCGCCCGTTGCGATGTCAGGATTACAGGTATAGAGGTACACTTTGCCACAACCGCCAGACGCGAGAAGGGTAGCAGGGGATTGAATGGCGTAAATTTCGCCCGTCAATTGGTTGAGCACATACGCACCGACGCACTGATTTTTGGAATTGGAATGCTTGAGCCAGCGCGTGGTAATCAAGTCAATGACGATCGTGTGTTCGAGCGTCTGGATGTTGGGATGCGCCAACACGCGACCTACCAAGGCCGCTTCGATGCGTTGACCGGTGATGTCGCCCGCATGTAAAACGCGACGCTGGGAGTGTCCGCCTTCACGTCCGAGGTCAAATTCATTTGAGCCATCCGCTTTCCGATGGAATTCCACACCGAGATCAATCAACTCTTGGATGCGCTTGGGTCCGCTTGAGACGACTTCACGCACAACCTTCTCATCACACAATCCGGCGCCAGCAATGAGTGTATCGCGGATGTGCTCCTCAAAGCTGTCCACCTTGTCCATGACACAGGCAATGCCGCCTTGAGCCTGGTTGGTGTTACAATCATTGAGGCGTTTTTTTGTCACCAGTAATACGCGTCCATGGTCGGCCAGATGCAAGGCGCTCATGAGCCCGGCGATGCCGCTACCGACAATAAAAAAATCAGCCCGTTCGATTCGGTTGCTCATGGGTTAGTCCATTACTAGGCGTTGCTGTGTTCAGGTTTTGAGTCGCGCGAGATGATTCGGGTAACAGCTTCTTTGACCGAAAGCTTTTCATAACAGAGACCGTAGACGACCTCGGTGATGGGCATGGAGACCTGAGCGCGTTTAGCCAAGGCATAAATGACCTTTGCGTTCCAGACACCTTCTGCGACCATCTTCATGCTGCTCAGGATGTCTTTGATGGCTTCACCCTTGCCGAGGCGTTCACCGACGGTATGATTACGGCTGTGACGGCTGGTGCAGGTCACAATGAGGTCGCCGACACCGCTGAGACCTGAAAGCGTTTCGGGCTTGGCGCCAAATGCGATCCCGAAGCGTATGAGTTCTGCCAATCCGCGGGTGATGAGGGCGGCGCGGGTGTTGTCGCCAAAGCCCAGTCCGTCCGAGGCACCCACGGCAATGGCGATCACGTTCTTGACGGCACCTCCGATTTCGACGCCAATCGGATCTGTGGAGGTGTATACACGGAAGAAAGGCGCGGTGAAAATTTGTTGGATTTGCTGTGCACGTGCTTCGTCTTCGCAAGCAGCGACCACAGCGGTTGGGATATTACGTGCGACCTCTTCCGCATGGCTCGGTCCAGAGAGCACAACGACATGAGGGATGTGTAGAATATCTTGCGCCAGTTCACTCATGCGACAATGGGTTGCTTCGCACAGTCCCTTGGTAAGGCTCACCACAAGAAGGGTTGGAGAGATGAGTCCAGAAAACGTTCTGCAGACATCGGCGAAAAATTTAGAGGGCATGGCGAGTACGACCAGTTCAGCCCCAGCAACGGCCTCGGATGGATTGGATGTCCAGCGCAAGGTGTCGGGCAACTTAACGCCCTTGAGATAACGATTGTTTTCGCCCGTGCTCCGGATCTCCTCCAGATAATCTTCGAAGGGTCCCCAGAGCGTGATGGCGTGACCATTTGCGTTGAGCAAAAGTCCAATGGCTGTTCCCCAGCCGCCGTCACCGATGATTGTTATTTTCATGAAGACCTTTTTTTTCTAAAGTCAAAGCGACTTTCAGTACCTGCGCGAAGGCGTGCAATATTTGCACGATGCTTCCAAATAGCCAGCCCCGCAATTAACGTCAGTACGGAAGGGAACCAAATGCCGTGTGTTTTTAGGTGGATTAGGTATAAGGGCCATACAACAATGGCCATCGATAAGGCCGCACAAATGGATGCCACAGAAACGTATCGTGTCGAAAAGAACGTGATACCCCAGACGCTGAGTCCGATAATAACACCAATGGGAGAGAGCCCCAGCAGCATGCCTGCGCTTGTGGCAATACCTTTGCCGCCCTTGAAGCCCAGAAAGCAGGTCCAGTTGTGTCCGATGATCGTCATGGCTCCACAAAAGACAGGCAGGATCTCCTTTGCCAGTCCGCTCGGAGGGGTAGCCGCAAGATGAGCTACGATCAACGGCAAAAGTGCCGCACCACACCATCCTTTGAGAAAATCGAGGGCAAACGTGACGACTCCCAATTTTTTACTGACAGAACGGAATACATTTGTTGCGCCAATGTTTCCGCTGCCGACTGTACGAATGTCAATGCCTTGCGTTTTGGCAATCAGAAAGCCGAAAGGAATGGATCCCATCAGATAAGCGACTGTTCCGGCCAGAAGATAGATAATCGTCATGTTCATATTTTAGGGGATCGTTGATTGTTCAGAAACAGTGTGAAGTCATCGCTAGAGTGTGCGTATCAGTAACGTGATGTCGCCGTTGGCTTCCCCCTTGGAAAGGACAGGCTTCTTCTCATGGCGGATACGGCCCGCGACACGACGCGTGACGGATAACGTGATGGATTGGGTTGTCACAAAGCGAATGGTGAGGGACGTTTCAGCGTTTTCAAGAAAATCTGCGGCATCGAGTTCAACGAGCCCTTCGACTAAGCGTGTGGGGCCGGGATAATTTTCAATATCCTTGGCGATATAGTCAATGGGGGCGGCAATGAGTTTGCCAAAGGGCGGATAGAGGGGGGCCAGCATGTCTGCTCCGAAGGAGAGTGCAGCACCGCTGAAAGAACGCAAGAATTTTTCAAGTTCCTCATCGTCCAGTACTTCCGTCAGGGATATTCGCAAAGCAAATTTGCCTTCGACGTTTTCCTTAAACAGAATACGAGTGCCCCAGTTGGCCTTTTCATAATCTGCATGGCCTTTTTGCAATTGGCAAGGCTGAGAAGAAGCCTTTTGGGCAATGCCAACGCGTGGCCAAATCAGCTCTGCAGATAGCAAATGCGATGATTTATCCAGCAATCCTGCGCCTGTCACAGGAACATTGATTTCCTGTACGCTTATTTCCAGTGTGCGCTTTGCAAGTGCCATACCTTAAGTTCCTCCAAAAATTGAAGAGATAGTATACTCTGAACGTGAGACAAAACAAAGACGATTTTTTGCTGGGTTTCGTATGTCGGGTGCGATTCAACTTTGTTGAATCAACACCCGAGGTAGGAGGGAGGATGGAGGAGTTGTAACAT
>SESF01029465.1_pt1 | contig 15924 bp, 23 predicted proteins | sample 3171521 | NCBI WGS metagenome assembly SESF01 (sample SAMN10866945, study PRJNA518727) | freshwater metagenome | biome: subpolar coniferous forest; feature: holomictic lake; material: water; isolation source: holomictic Lake 227, 6 m and 8 m depth | place: Canada: near Kenora, Ontario | collected...
GCCGAAGCTTCTGGGGGCTTTAGAACCGCGCCTGCACAGCCCCTATTGGAAGGGCAAAACTCGAGGCGATGAGGTCGCTGCCTTTGCCGAAAAGATAGGCAAGCCGCTACTCCCCTGGCAACGCCTGATTATGGATGATCTCTGTGCAATCGACGATGATGGTAAATTCGTGCGTAGATCAGCGCTTCTCATGTGCGCCAGGCAGTCGGGTAAGTCGTGGGTGGGACGCATGCGCGCTCTCGCTGGACTCTTTATCTTCGGCGAAGAAAATATCCTCATCATGTCATCCAAGCTTCGCATGTCTATTAAGAGCTTTGACATGATGGTGCAGATCATTGAGGACAACGCCTTCCTACTTGCTCAGCTCAAAGGCGGTTCAATAGTTAAAGGCGTGAAGAAAAATAACGGCGCTTACAAGATTGTCCTGGAGAACGGTCATATGCTCGAGGTCGCAGCTGCTACATCCGACGGCGTTCGCGGCTTTACATCTGACTTCTTATGGATGGATGAGCTAGGTAACGTCACAGTAGACGCGATGGATGCGGCAAAGTCAGTCACCCTGGCACGTCCCAATTCCCAGCGCTTGTATACGTCGAACGCGGGATCGCCTGACTCAAAGGTACTTAACGCCATGCGCGAGAAGGCGCAGTACAAGCCGCCTAAGAGTTTCGGCTATTACGAATACTCAGCACCCGAGAACTGCGACGTACTAGACCGCACTGGATGGGCTATGGCTAATCCGTCACTGGGTATCTTGATTGATGAGGCCAGCATCGAGGAAATTATCGCCACTACTGAGATTAACGCTGTAAGGCGCGAGACCCTGTGTCAGTTCGTGCAAGGCGGCGTAGAAAGTCCCTGGACTCCAGGATCATGGGAAAAGGCCGTCGACCCTAACCTAGTTATGGCTCCAGGGCCTATCACCATGTTCGCCTTTGACATTGACCCACATACAAAGAAAACCGCGTCCCTAGTCTGCGGTCAGCTGCGCGAGGACTTGTCAATAGCATTATCCCTAGTCAAAATCTGGGAAGATCCTGTAGCAGTCGATGAACTTCAAATCGCGAAGGACATCATGGAGTACTGCATCACCTGGCAGCCGCGCTTAGTGCTGCATGATCGGTTCGTTACCGCTGCTATCGCCCATCGCTTAAAAATGTCGGGCGTAGCTGTTGAAGATTGCTCGCAAAATGCGTTCTATCAAGCATGCGCTTCTCTAAAAGAGGCTATGGACAATAATCGCCTAGCGCATGGTGGACAGGATTCACTTGATGCCATGATGGAGAACGTAGGCGTTAAATGGAATGACAATGGGTGGCGCATCGTGCGCCGAAGCTCTTTAGGCTCCGTTACAGGGCCGATAGGCATAGCCATGATTGTCGCGCAGCTTTCCAAGCCTCAGTCATACCCTAGAGTCTTTATTTAGACATACGGCGAGTCTATGTCTAGGTACTGGACAAAAGCCTAGAATACGTCTATGGGATTACTTGAGACTTTAGGCTTACGAGCTAGAGCAGTACCGTCTCAACCATCCGTTATGGCTCAACTTAATCCGCCTGTTATGGATCAACCGTTCGGCACATATTGGGGCGCAGGTTCATATGGCGGCTATAACAATTACGCTAATTCAATTCTTAGGCAAGATGCTGCAAGCGTGCCTGCTATTGCACGTTGCCGTAATTTAATTGCTGGCACTGTCGCATCAATTCCGCTTGAAACATACTCGATGACTACAGGTGAAGAATTACCTAACCTGCCGTGGGTAGATCAATTAGATAAGCGTCAGCCAATGGAAGTCACTATTGCCTGGCTTGTAGATTCACTTTTTTACTATGGAGTTGCGTACTTAAGAGTAGAAGAAGTGTATAAGGATGATAATCGTCCAGCACGATTTACATGGATGCAAAATGACCGTGTAAGTGTTAAATACACAGCTGATAATGATGCCGTTGATTACTACATGGTCAATAACGTCCGCGTACCAGATTCAGGAGTTGGTTCACTTGTCACGTTTCAAGGATTCGACCAGGGTCTATTGCTTCGTCAGGCAACAACTATTCGCGCGGCTATTGATCTCGAGAAGGCTGCTGCTATTGCAGCTCAGACTCCAATGGGTTCTGGTTATATTAAAAATACAGGTGCAGACTTACCAGATCAACAGGTTCAAGGAATTCTTAACAGTTGGAAAACTGCGCGGCAAAGTAAAGCAACTGCCTACCTTACTTCGACGTTAGAGTTTAATCCGATTTCGTTTTCCCCAAAAGACATGATGTATAACGAAGCTAAAGCGTATTTAGCACTTGATTTAGCACGTGCTTGCAACGTACCAGCGCCAATGATTGATGCTGAAATGATACGTAGCAACACTTATCAGAATGTACTGGATCAGCGTAAGGAGTTCGCCGCTTACACACTAATGCCGTTCATTAACGCTATCCAGTCTCGTTTATCTATGGATGACTTACTGCCACGTGGTACATGCGTAAAGTTTGCAGTAGATGAAACCTTCTTACGTGTTGATCCTGTTACACGTTTACAGGTTACAGAGAAGTTACTTGAACTTAACCTCATCGATCTTAATGAGGCGAAAGAGATGGAAGGCCTAGCCTCTAGTGGAAGTGGGACAGACGTTGATACTGAACTTTAGTAGTGAGATACAAGCGGCAGATGTAGAGCGCCGCATTATTGCAGGTGTAGTCGTACCGTTTAACAAGGTGGGCTATACCTCGGTAGGCCCCGTTATTTTCGAATCAGGATCTATCAAGATTGAAGATACTGCAAAGATTAAATTACTCGCGCAGCATGACCCAACTAATCCAATCGGGCGCGCACAATCTTTCCAGACTTCCAATGAGCAGATTACAGGCAGTTTCAAGATTTCAAGCTCTGCTACAGGCCAGGATTTTCTTATCCGCGCTAGTGAAGGCCTTATTGCTTCCCTATCTATCGGTGTTGAAGTTATCGCATCAAAGCCATCTAAAGATGGAACTCTTTACGTGCAAGAAGCCGTAATGAAAGAAGTTTCTTTAGTCGAATCCCCTGCGTTCTCGGATGCAGTCGTAACTAAAGTCGCAGCTTCCGAAGGTGAAGTTGCAGAAGATACCAACCAACCAGAAAGCGAGTCCGACGTGACTACTGCTCCAATCGAAGAAACTGTCGAGACAACAGAGGAAGCTCCAGTAGTTGAAGCCGCCGCTCGTCCAACAGTCAAAGCATCTGCACCATACATCACATCATCAGTTCGTTCCCCTATTCAGTCAATGGGTGGATACGCACTTCACAGCATTAAAGCAAAGCTAGGCGATGATGATTCTGCTCTTTACGTTCGCGCAGCAGCAGATTCAACTTCTACTAACCCTGCATTTTCACCACAGCAATACCTCACCAATATTTTCGTATCCAATACAAACTTCGGACGCGCAGCCGTTGATGCTTGTACTAAGGCAGCACTTCCAGCCTCAGGATTTACCATCAACGTACCAACGCTGATTAGCCCAACACAGACAGCTCCTACAGTTGCTTCAACAGCTGAATCAGCTGCTCCAAGCAATACAGGCATGACATCGGCTTACCAGAGCTACACAGTCACAAAGTACGCTGGTCAGCAAACAATTTCACTTGAGCTAATTGAAAGATCTGATCCGATTTTTATGGATCAACTAATGATTCAGCTTGAGCGCGCTTATCTTCTTGCTACCGACGCAGCAGTTATCGCTGCGTTAATTTCAAGTGGTACAACTGCAACAGCTACAGCTAATACCTCAGCTGGACTTATTTCGTTCCTTTCAACAGAAGCGGCAGCTGCATACGCAGGTACAAGCTACTTTGCAAAGAACGTAGTAATCGGGTCAGGAACTTGGGCGGCTTCAATGGGTTACCTCGATAGCACTGGGCGACCAATTTTTAACGCAACTAGCCCAATGAACACAGCGGGTAACGTCAATAACGCTTCAATCCGTGGCAACTTGCTAGGCCTCGATGCTTATGTCGATGTTAATGCAGTATCTACAGCAGGTGCTAATAACTCAGCTTTCGTTATTGCTCCAGAAGCCGTCACAATCTTCGAATCAGCTACAGCGATGTTCTCAGTCAACGTAGTCTCATCAATGTCAGTCAACTTAGCCATTTATGGCTACATGGCCCCAGCTGTATTGCAGCCTAAGGGTGTTCGTAAGTACCTAACAAGCTAATCACCTCGGGACGCTCCCTGGCACTCACAGCCCTTAGTGTCAGGGAGTCTTAGGTAAGGAGAAGAAATGGCAGCGACCTACGTAACAGCCACAGAGCTGAGGACTAACCTCGGTATCGGTGCGCTTTACTCTGACACAATTGTGGAAGAATGTTGCCAAACCTCTGAGGATCTTCTCAATCAATTCTTATGGTTTGATTCTTATCCAGTAGTGGGCGCTGGGCTTTACAACAATACGGCTATGGTAGTTATCTCCGCGCCAGTCTCTTATGTAACAGGCCAGACCATAACCTTGAGTGGGTGCGGCTCAACCTATAACGGCAGTGTGACAATTACAGGAACGTACCCCTATACAAATGGGTCGGTAACGCTCCCCTATTTCATTAACTTTCCTTTTAACTATTACCAGTTTCCACGCGGTTACTCAATGATTCAATTTAGTAAAACAGCCGCTAATGACAACTATCACCAGATAGTGCCTTACGGCAAAGCGCTAGGCGTGGATACAAAGACATCCAGCTACGCCACTACTCCAGCGGTAAGAGAAGCTGCGATGATTCTGGCAGTACAAATCTGGCAGAGCCGCCAAGTACCTAACGGCGGCGGTATGGACATGTCTATGGGGCCAGCCCCTTTCCAGATAGGCAATAGCCTCATGGCTCGCGTTAGGTCATTAATTTCGCCGTACCAAAATCCCAGAAGCATGGTCGGATAATGACCACGGCCTCGATCACTACGTTACGAGCAGACTTAGCTACGGCTCTTTCAAACCCAAGCGTCTGGTCTACCTTTTCTTTTCCACCATCTACGCCTATTGCTAACAGTGTCATTATTTCACCCGATGATCCTTACATCGTGCCTTCAAATAACACGCAAATTCAAATCAGCCCACGCGCCAATTTTAAGATTACCTGCCTTATCCCAGCACTTGATAACCAGGGCAATCTTGCAGGTATCGAGTCAACCGTTACAGCTGTATTCACGCTGCTGGCGAACTCAGGCATCACGATGGTCGCATCCCAAGTTTCCGCACCAACCATATTAAGCCTTCCTAATCTTGATCTCCTGGCTGCGGATATATCAATCACCGTACTAACAAGTTGGAGTTAAAAAATGACAGAAGAACAGAAAATGTGGGAGTGGTTGATAAAAGTCGGCCAGGTACCCGAAGGATCTAAACCACCAGCATCTATCTCAGATAAGGAAGTTAAATAACAATGGCAATTTATCTAAATAATAACGTAGGAGTTAAGTTGGCAACTGCCGCAGCTCCTACTGCTCCATCTGTCGACATTACTTCATACGTAACTGCCGTAACGCTCACACAACAATTCGAAGAATTAGATGTGACCTCAATGGGCCAGTCCTATCGTGCTTTCGTTAAGGGGCTAGAGACAGCACAGTTACAGCTCGACTTCCTTAATGATTGGGCTGCTGCTCAGGTAATGACAACGCTTAATGGTGCTTATGGCCTGACACTTGCAGTCTCCATGATAACTGTAAAGGGAACAGCCGTAAGTGCGACTAATCCTTCTTACCAGTTCAACGTGCTAGTTAATAACCTCACCCCAGTCGGTTCTGGTGGAGTGGGCGACGAGGCAGCTTCCTCTATCACATTCACAGTAAATTCAGTTGTAACAGTTTCAACAACAGTAGCGTTCTAAGGGGCAGAAAATGGCATCATTAAAGATAACTAGGGCTGGCGGGAAGATGAGCGTACATCGCATATCTCCTTCTCTTGAATATGCCTTCGAGCAGGAATTCAAAGGCGGAATCGCCAAGATTTTGCGTGACGGAGAGCGCCAGTCGGACGTGTACTGGTTGGCTCACAAAGCGTTACTCAAGTCTGGCGAGACCGTATCTTTGAACTTTAACGAATTCCTTGATGAACTTGACACTGTTGAAATCATCGATGACGAAAAAAATGGATAACGCGCGACACTTTTACTTACTTGATAGCCCAGCTATCTATTGAGACAGGTATCGCGCCGCAAGATTTAGTAGACGCTGATTCAGAGATGATTACAGCGATGTTAATGGTATTTAAGGATCGAGCGAAAGAGGCTAATCGTGGGAGTAGAGGTAACAGGCGTTAAGGAACTTCGCGCTGCTCTCTTACGCTTTGACCCTGATCTTAAGAAAGAGATGGACAAACAACTAAGAGCGGCTATGTTGCCTATTCGTGACGCTGCTCGAGGCTTCGTGCCAGATGTACCACCTGGATTACGTAGCTGGACTAAGCGCCGTAAATACGCTACAGACGGATCTTATCGTCCCTTCCCACGCTTTGATGCTGCAAAGGTACGCGCGGGAATTGTCTATCGTGCTGGAGCTAACAAAGCTAACCGCAACGGATTTCAAGCTCTTTTCTATGTGGCTAACACTTCGGCGGCAGGTGCTATCTATGAAACCGCTGGGCGTAAGAGTCCTCACGGTCAGCCGTGGGTTGGGCCAGTATCAGGCGGCGGCAACCATGACGAAAGCCACAGTTCTAATCCAGATGCGGGCACACACTTCGTTCAATACATGCCACCTCTTTACGGAAAAGATAAACAGCGTGGACGTCTGATCTACAAGGCATGGGAAAAAGACCAGGGTAAAGCGACGTTAGGTGTTATTAAAGCTATAGATAACGCGATAAACTCATTTAACAAGATTAGTAAATCTAGTTACGCGCTGGCTGCATAATGCCAAACCTAGTAGTCAATGCCGTCGCGCAGTGGAATGGCAAAGCCCTAAAAAAAGGCTCTAAAGATATTTCCAGCTTTGAAAAGAGCATAGGTAAATTAGGAAAAACTTTAGCTGGGGCTTTCGGAGTTTATCAAATTGCTGCATTTGGAAAAGCATCTCTCAAAGCTTTTACCGAGGATCAAGCCTCAGCCGTTAAATTGGCAAAAGCAGTAGATAATCTAGGGCTTTCATTTTCTAATCCAGATATAACAAATTTTATTCGCACTTTGGAAAGCCAATCAGGCATAGTCGATGAAAAGTTACGCCCAGCGTTTCAAGGGCTTCTGACAACTACTGGAGACGTAGCAAAGGCTCAACAATTACTTACTAGCGCTATAGATATTAGTCGAGGCTCTGGAGAAGATTTAGCGACAGTCTCACAAGATTTATCCAATGGGTATGTAGGGATAACCCGAGGTCTTAAAAAATATAATCTAGGGCTTACACAGTCACAACTTAAATCAAAATCTTTTGAAGAAATCTTGGCATTGCTTAATAAACAATTTAGCGGATCTTCTGCTGCCTATTTAGACACATATGCAGGCAAAATAGACAAATTGACCACGGCAGCCGATGTGGCTAAAGAAACCATTGGTAAAGGGCTTGTAGACGCATTAAGTAATTTAACTGGTGAATCAGGATCCATCAATACCTTTACGGCTGATATTCAAACAGCGGCAGATGCTACTGCAAACTTTGAACGTGGTATTGGTAAACTCATAAACAAGATTATTACGCTGGGTGGAATTATCCCAAGTGATATGAAATTTAGTGACACTTTAGGAGCAAAGTTATTAGGGATGAGTCCAGCAGCCCTTATTGCAAAATTAGGCAAACCTAAAATACAAGCTCCAAGCGGTTATGGCAATAGCACTGGGACTATGGCTGATTTTCAATACAATCAAAAAGAAATACAAACAAGAAACGCTAAATTAAAAGCCGATGCAAAGGCTTTAGAAATTCTTAAGCAATTAAATAAAGCTAAAGCAAGTACGGCTGCTGCGGATAAGCAAAGCGCGATGACTGCTAAGCAATCTTTGCTATTTAACCAGACCGCTATTAGCGCCGTAGCCGCTCTTAAAGGCAAATTGAGCGATGAGGAACGCAACAAAGTCGAGTTAATGCTGGCGCTAGAAATGGATAACACTACAGAGGCCGCTCGATTGAGTCAGTTGGTCGCTAAAGCTTACGATTCGACAGGGCAATTAGCGATGTTCCTCAAGACTTTGCCAGAGGCTAAAAATCCTTTTGCTTCCTGGCAGGCTTACCTTGATTCGATATTAGCGCAAGTAACGGCAATAGTTAATGCTTCTAAAACTCCCACCTATACCCCTGCCACTATAAATCCAGCTCTAGCTGCCATCGGGGTAATTCCTGGATATGGAGATTATTCAGGATCTACCAGTAATCAATCACCCAACACGGAATACCCAAATTACGGTATGCAATCAAATGGTGGAGACATAACAACTAACCTGCCAGATCAGCCGTTGATTAGTTATGATCCTAATACTGGACTTAATTACAATGCTAATGCGAATAATGGAATTACTCAAAATTTCTCAGTGACAGTGAATAACCCAATAGGTAACGGCATAGTAGACATGGTTCAACAAGCTGTGCTCGATGCAGGCCGTCTCGGTCATAACCTAGTGCCAGCGGGATCGCTATGACAGCTCCTACAATTAACTGCACTATCAACTTTTCTTATGGCCCTAGCTTCGGTACGACCATGATTATTGACGTAGGCAAGCTAGGCACTAACACGCTTGGAGATTCTGCCAGCGTTGTAGCGGACGTATCTAACCAGGTAGCTAATATCGACTTCAAGCGAGGCCGTAACGCTACGGCTAACCAATTCCAGACTGGTCAATTAAATCTTAAAATTGCTGACCAGAACGGTGATTTTAATCCTCAGAATACCTCTAGCCCTTACTACGGCTTGCTAAGCCCAATGCGTAAGGTTTATATCTCAGCTGATTATGCTGGTACTAATTACCCGCTCTTTGCTGGATACATTACGAGCTATACAACTACTACCCCTAAATACACTGGCGATATTGTCTATACAACTATTACCGCTGTCGATGGGTTTAGGTTGCTACAGAATGCACAGATAACTACCGTGGCCAGTACGCCAGCGGGTCAACTAAGCGGCGCTCGTATCAATGCCCTACTCGATCAAGTCTCATGGCCTAGCTCTATGCGATCCATCGCTACAGGCTCGACCACCATGCAGGCCGACCCTGGCACAGCTCGCACTGACTTAGCCGCCTGCCAGACCATCGAGACCAGCGAGTACGGCGCTTTCTACGTCGCACCTAATGGCAATATGGTTTTCAAGTCACGTCAGCAAGCTGTGCAGTCGGTTAATAAAACTGCCATTGTCTATAACGATAATGGGACAGGATTGGCCTATTTTAACGCTGTCTGGATTTTTAATGACGTACTGGTATTTAACTCAGGCTCAGCTACTCGCACTGGCGGCACGGCTCAGACCGCTAGTAACTCAGCCTCAATTACTAAATACTTTACTCACAGCTACACCGCTACTGGTCTGATGATGGAAACCGATGCCGTAGCCCTGGACTATATCCGCTCTTATGTGGCTTCTAATGCTGAGACTACTTCTCGAGTAGATGCCATTACGCTAGACCTTTACACAAATAACTATGACGCTGGCATTAAGGCCGCTCTTAACTTTGACTACTTAGATCCTGTAACTATCTCAACTACCCAGCCTGCGTCAGTGGGTACGTCTACGCTAACTAAGACGCTGCAAGTATTCGGGGTTTCGCACAATATAACTCCGACTTCATGGAAAACCACCCTAACCACCTTGGAGCCGATTATTGACGGTTTCATTATTAATTCAACCCTTTACGGCGTACTTGGTACGTCAGTAATGACTTACTAAGGAGATATAAATGGCAACTGGATTCCCGAGTGCGACTGGCGATGTGCTTACGGCTGCCATGTTTAATGGACTCGTTACTTTCACTGTCGGATCAGACCAGACGGCAGATTACACAGCTGTATTAGCTGACTCTTATCAGGCTCTAGTGCCTATGAATAAGGCAACAGCCATCGCTTTTAAGATCCCTACTAACGCTTCGGTGGCCTTTCCTACTGGCAGCGCTATAACAATTCTCAATAAAGGCGCTGGCGCTGTCACTATCTCAGCTACTACTAGCGGTACTACTACCGTCCTATCGGCTGGCGCAGTAGCGGCAAGCCCTACCCTGGCTCAATATAAAACGGCTGTCTGCATTAAGACTGGTACAGATACTTGGTACGTGGTAGGTGGAATTGCATAATGATTGGCGCAATCACAGCAGGACTATTTAGCACGGGTACGGTTGCCTCGACCAACTCTTATGAGTCTATTGCTACTGTTTCCGTAAGTACGGCAGTTTCTTCTATCTCTTTCTCATCAATTCCTAGCACTTACAAGCATCTTCAAATCCGAGGTATTGCGCGAGACTCTGCTGCGGTCAATGATTACACAGTTATCTTGATGCAGTTCAATAGTGATACAGGTTCAAACTACGCACGTCACAACCTTTACGGCAATGGGTCAGCAGCAGGAGCAGGCGGTGCTTCTAGCACTACAAGTATCCGCGCTGGTGTTATGCCGTTGAACTCAACAACAGCAAGTGCATTTGGTGCAAATGTTTTTGATATTTTAGATTACACAGATACAAATAAATATAAAACTATTCGAGGCTTAAGCGGTACTGATACCAATACAACAACTGATTATGTACAACTTACATCAGGTGTATGGCAAAGTACTTCAGCTGTCACATCTGTAACTTTGACATCGGGTAGCGCAAACTTTATGCAATACTCACAATTTGCCTTGTATGGCATTAAGGGAGCATAGACAATGGCAGCAGGCTCAACTTATACGCCGATTGCAACAACTACTTTTGGCAGCGCAGCTTCTTCGTACACATTCTCGTCCATTCCTAGCACATACACGGATTTACAGCTTGTAATTTATGTGCCTACGAATAGCGTCAATGATGACCTTTATATGCAAGTGAACTCAGACACAGGTACAAACTATTCTGCTACTTGGCTGCGCGGTAATGGCACAGCAGCGTCCTCGGCTCGTAATACCGCTGCAAGCGGAGCGAGATTGACAGACCTTTCTTCGCCTCAAACAACTACTTCTAACACATCTATTGTGCAGTTGATGAACTACTCCAACGCAACTACATATAAGACATTTATGAACCGAGGCAATAATGCTGCTACAGGTGTCGATGCGTTCGTGTGCTTATGGCGTTCAACTGCTGCGATTAACACAATTAAGATTTACCCAGCATCAGGTTCAATGGCTATAGGTACAACCCTTACCCTATACGGAATCGCGGCGGCATAATGGCTAATACATACACACTTATATCGGCATATACAGCAAGCGGCTCAGTTTCAAGCATTTCATTTACTTCAATTCCTAGCACTTACACAGACCTTGTACTCAAGTTGTCTCTAAGAAGCGATTACGCTTCAACACAGTCACGAAGCAAATTACAGATAAACTCAAGCACTACTGGCTACACAACAAAGCTGGTTTATGGCGATGGCGGTTCAGCATCTTCTGCCTCTAGCACCGATTATATTACATATTTTTATTCAACTGGTTCAAGTGCAACAGCAACTACTTTTGCTAATTCAGAAATATATCTTTCTAATTACGCAGGAAGCAACAATAAAAGCACAAGCTCAGACTCGGTGACAGAGAACAACGCTACAACCGCTTATGCAACCTTAGCTGCTGGGTTGCTTTCCAATACTGCTGCAATTTCAAGCCTTACAATCACAGATGCCAATGGTGGCAACTTTGTCCAATACTCAACCGCCTACCTATATGGAGTAAACAATGCCTAACCCAACACGAATCGAAATCAACTGCGAGACAGGCGTGGAGTCAATCATTGAATTGACTGATGCTGAGGTTGCTCAACTCGACAAAGATCGAGTAGCAGCAGAGCAAAAAAAGAAAGCCGAAGATGCAGCTGCCGCTGCTCTCGAAGAACAGAAGCTCGCGGTACTCAAGAAACTAGGCCTTACCGTAGACGAAGTAGCCGCGCTCCTCTCATGACTGTCTCACAAAACGGCTGGCCAGCCTCAGCTGATCGAGCAGAGATAGGCATTAAGTCATATACCGTCGACGGTTGTAAAACGGTCATAGCGTGCGCAGCTGCCGTAGCTCCCCTATTGACTCACTTCATGGCTGAGTTTCATAAGCTCATTGAGCCGATAGATCAAGGTCAACTAGATGACTGGGGCTATAACTTTAGGTTAATACCTAATACTCAGGATTACAGCAATCATTCAAGCGGCACAGCGATTGACATTAACGCGGTCAAACATCCCTGGGGCAAGGTAGGCACATTCGAAGCTGGCAAAGTTCCCATGATTCAAGCGCTCGCTAAGAAATACGGCTTGCGTTGGGGCGGGGACTATCATGGTAAGAAAGATGAGATGCACTATGAGGTCATTCTTACGCCCGAGCAGGCTAAGAATCTAATAACTAAACTAGGGCTAGAAGCGAGTCACGTATGAATAAAGCATTGATAGCAAGCTGGGGGCGTTCATTCCTTGCAGCTGTATTAACTCTAGTCATGGCAGGTCAGGTAGATCCTAAGACTTTAGCTATGGGAGGAGCAGCTGCCGTAATCCCTGTAATCCTTCGTTGGCTAAACCCTAACGACAAAGAGTTCGGCATTGTGGGGAAGTAATGTCACAACAGATGCTAGTAACAGGGGTAGCCATCGCTACCCTTGCTACTGCATTTGCTGGCGGTGTCAGATTTTTAGTAAAGCATTACCTCAGTGAACTCAAAGCCGATGGAAACGGAGGCCATAATCTCAGGGGCCGCGTGGATCGCATTGAAGTTCGAGTCGACGAGATTTATCGACTGCTACTGGAGCGAAACGGCTGACGGCTTACCCGTCGTAAACCTCTGAACCGCCTCAATTTGATTACCCAGGCGTATTTCACTTAACCCGCGCATATCGAGGTTAGGCGCATCGACGCTGGCGTTGAGCCAATGTTTATTCTCGTTCCATAGGTTGCGAGCCGTGGTCGCCTCATCTACAAAGAGCTGCATATCGCGGCCTCTTAGCTTGAGCGTAAATTCGACCCGTTGCCTATGGGCGTTTTCGTACACATAATCGGTGGAGACTATAAGCAGGTCTCCTGGATTTACCACACGATCATCAAAGCCATAGCCATATAGCTCTAGTTTGCCCTGCATTGTCGCGGTGCTGGTCACGCTGGTAAAGCCGTGAGGTTGTAATTTGGGGGAAGTCATACATAATCCTTTCAAGCGACCCGCGTGTCGTCTATTGAAAGTGTCAGCCTCTCCCCTTACACTTTTGCAAAACCACGTCAGGCGAGGCTTTAAGCAAGGGAATTTGATAACTTTTAGTTATCCGATTCGTTACATTATGTAAAGTAAAACTGAGCGTAAATCGCTCCAGTCAGCTTTACATAACTTGCTTCAGCCCTTAGCCCGACTCTAACACGTTAGGGGCTGCAAGATGAGTTGGAAAATGGACATACAGGTTGCGGTGTATATGGCGATACTCGCCTTTATCACCGCTGCATGGGGCTATCAAAAAGGTTATAAAGAAGGCCGTGCGTTTCAACGCAAGATTACCCATAAGTATCGCGAGGTATCAAATGCCTCTAAGTAAATCAGCGCCAGGCACTTTTTGCGATCACTGCAAAATGGAGTACGGCACCTATAACTCCGAATTTAATACATGGTCATTTCGCGCCAGGCGCAAGGGTGAAGGCCCAGTTGATCCGACAGCATACTTGACAGTTACGAGTGAAATGTCTAAGTCCAATGGCGCAGTGCGTCACTACTGCCGCTATCACTTACAGGAAGCAAGCCGCTGGCGTAACGCCGATGGTCTATCTACTTGGACTATTGCCAATCAAATCGCCTATGCAAAGCAGATGGAAATGGCGGCTGCAAATGTTTGACCTAGAGAGCTATGAAGATGTCAACAGCCGCATTAAGCGATTTAGAGAAACTCACGTTTCAGGCCGTATTGAGACTCAGATTATCGACATCGATATTACAAAGGGTTACATACTGATTCAGGCCAGTGTCTATAGAGAACATGAAGATACCTGCCCGAGCGCCATCGATTACGCCTTTGAAATTCGTAGTGATCGTGGAGTCAACAGAGATTTCTGGGTTGAGAACGCCGTCACCTCAGCCGTAGGCCGTGCTATCGGGCTGCTGATGCCGTCTGAAAAGCGTCCCACAAAACAGGACATGGAAAAGGTTGAGCGGTTGAGCCACGTGCCCGCTCAGCCTGATCCGTGGGCTACTTTTACAGTGGAGACCAGCGCTGTCGAATCAGTTGGACAGGTGTTACAGCTTGTATCCGAACAACTGGGCGGCGAGATTGTGGAGACCGCTCCCCTATGTGCGCATGGGCGCATGATTCATAAGAAAGGCGTATCGGCAAAGACTGGCAAGGATTACGAAGGCCATGTCTGCCCATCAAAGGTTAAGAGTGACCAGTGCGCTCCAGTGTGGCTGTAAATGGGTGAACTACAACTAATCCGCGGTGGCGTAGCTACGACCATCCATGATGACGGCTCGGTATCAGCTGCACCTGTTAAGAGGTGCGATGAGTGCCTGGACTATCAACCGACTTTAGGCGGCACGTCCACCTACAACGCGGGTGAGGAAATCCTATGGATCTGCGCATTGTGCAGAACACCCAGATAATTCTTGATTACGCGCAAGAATGTCAGGCAGCGGAAGTAGCTTTAGCTCGAGTCTTAGAGATTAAGGCTACTCCCCTGCATGATCAGCGATGGAATCAATCGGTGAACTTTCACGAAATGATTGCAGAGTGCGCCGAATCAGTCGGTGCTGAAATTGCTGTAGCGCAGTACTTCGGAATTAAGGGCTTTAAGCCCACTATCGGCACGTTTAAGAATGAAGCCGATGTCATGGCCAGGCTCGAGGTTAAGTGGACTAAGTACGAGGCAGGCCACCTCATCATTAACGCCACTGATAGACCAGATGACGTAGCGATGTTGGTTACGGGTAAGTCACCTGTCTATCAGCTCATCGGCTGGATACCTATCAAAATGGCTCGTAATGAGCTATTTAGGCATGAATCGCAGGATAACTACTGGGTGCCTCAAGGCAAGCTCTACGCCCCTGAAATCTTAAGGAATCGTGTCAATGGTCATACTCAAGGCTGATTGCCGTATCTGTAAGAAGAAAACTAATCATAAGAAAATGGATGAGTTCGAGAATCTGCCTGCCTACGTGGTCGCTCTCATGTGCCAGGGATGCGGCGTTATGGGGATTGTGCTACTCGAGGATGCTAAGGAAGTTGATTGTGAGTAGCTGCGACACGCCCAAGCACACGCGTAAATCATTGACATCCTTGACTGCCTCGGTACGCTTCGTAGTCTCGGATGGAGCCGCTGTGGCGGATAGCGAGAGCCGATACACGCAGCTAATGCTCGAGCTATGTTTAATCCTAAGCTTAGTATTATTACCACTATCTAATGCTGTAGCCGTTACAGACACTACATCTAAAGAATTATTTAAGCTCTATGCACATACTAAATTACTCAATTCTAAAGAGTATGCATGTCTTGAGAAGCTATGGGATAGGGAGTCTAGGTGGGATCCCACTGCTACTAACAGGCATAGCACTGCATATGGGATACCTCAGTTACTAGGACTTAAAGAGACTAATGGCTTTAAGCAGATAGACATAGGTATCAAGTACATAATGCATAGATATGGCACACCATGTAATGCATACATACATCATAAAAAGATAGGTAACTATTGATGAGTAGTGATAAGAATAATCCTCGATCTAAAGGTGAATGGAAGAAGGTAAGGCTGCGCGTGCTCAGCCGTGACCAGTTCACTTGCTACTATTGTGGTAACGAAGCCAATCAGGTAGACCACATCATCCCTATTAAAGATGAACCAT
>SESF01017507.1_pt1 | contig 15911 bp, 5 predicted proteins | sample 3171521 | NCBI WGS metagenome assembly SESF01 (sample SAMN10866945, study PRJNA518727) | freshwater metagenome | biome: subpolar coniferous forest; feature: holomictic lake; material: water; isolation source: holomictic Lake 227, 6 m and 8 m depth | place: Canada: near Kenora, Ontario | collected...
CTAGTTTTAGCAGTTCCACTACCATATAATTCAACATTGGTAATAACTAAATGACTTCTATCATTGACTAGATACTGATCAAATTCTTCATTGTATTTGTAATTGTCTAAATCAACTGCTAGATTGAAAAACTCTGCTGGCTTGGTAAGTGCTAGTATTCGCATCAAATTAAAAGGATACGAACTACTTCTACGATAACTAAATTCAGCCGGGCCGCAATCACCCACTACCCAATCACGTTGGAATATATAACTATTGTAGTTTCCTACAATTGAGTTTAACGGTGGTAGTATCTCCCCATTGCTATTAACAGGCAATATCTTTAATAACTCAGGTCTAATTGCCTGTGGTATTATGACAGGATCACCGTTATTCCAATTAATACCTGCTGTTAGATCGCCCCATAAAATCAAGTTATCACTCGTATACGGAGCAGGGCCATATCGTGTTGCCCACCAAGTTGGTTGTTCTTTGAATCCCAGCATTTCCCAAGGCGTAACGTTTGGAGTTGATGTATCATAGAAATATTGATATAGCCCTCTCCAATAACCCTGATCTATTGGCTCCTTATTGATTTTATTACCAGCTTGTCTATAATTAAAAGAGAAGTCATCAAACTTATTGTACAACTGTCTCTTGTAATCTATTCTATTTTGACCAACCCAATTAAGGAAAGCAGGCTCATATATTTCTAACCATTCTTGATATGAATAATCAGTAGTGCGGAAGAAGCCGGGTGTCACTTCATATTCTTGTATAGGAATAGCAGCACTTACTTTAAGATTATTATAGACACGCAATTCATATTCTAAAAGTACTTGGTCTCTAAAGTCTATAAGAATTCCAGTAGTTGGATCATAATCACCATACAATTTATTGTATGATCCGTCATGTCCTTTGATAAAATATGTGGGGGTTGTGTAATCACTGTCTAATACTACAGCTGGAATGAATGCTGGATATAGTCCTAACTTGGTAGGAGTATTAGGTACATAGCTACCATATGTTTGATTGTATTCTTTTATTGTTATTTGATCGCCGGGTGTCAACGCAATAGTAACCGTTAACGATGGACTATCAGTGCTTACAGTGTAATCAGAATTAATTATAAGTTGACTTACCGTAGTAATATTGCTAACTGTTCTTGTCAGATAAACAAGCACGCCATAATAATTAGCCTTAGTAAAGTCATAGACTCGGCTTAACGGATAGATACTCACATCTAACGAGTTAGCAAATGAATACGTGTTGGATATATAAGCAGCCTTGCTCGGAAGCATATCGCTCCAGAAGAAGGACTGATCCTGTGTTCTCGGCGCAGTCATTTGGTCCAACGCATCATCTAACAATACTGATGGATTGTAGCGTTGTATATAATCGGTATTGTTTACTGTATCAACCAACAACGTTTTGAATTTAATGTATTCTCTATTATTGTATAGTAACGCATTGAATAAACTATGATTTTGCTTACGTAGGAATGCTCCAGGTAGTGCGAGTGAGGCACTGTTCTGAATGATCTTGTTGCCCCAGGGAACTAAATTACCTAGATCACGATAGTTATTGGAGCCAAATATAATACCAGTAGTGTTAGGGTTATTATAGAATATACTTTGATACTGTCCTCTAATATCACCGACGTTAACCGTTGTTATATCAGCGTTCAACGGATTATTGTTTAGATTTGTTGGAATGGTGTAGTAAGCGTTTTCACTTACTGTATCACTCAATGCCGTAATTTGTATTATAGTATCAATAGTAGGCGCGGTATTTAAAATAACAATGGTGCTAGTTGTAGTTTCTAGCACAGTGTACTCAGATGCCGATACAATATTATTATTGATAAAGACTTGTACTCTCGGCCAATTTGTCGAAGTAGACGATACTAATGGTACATCAAGTGTGAAGGATGTAGCAGGATTACTTAGGTAATAATTAAATGAGAATAGCTGATACTGTACGCTAGGCGAGACTGCGGTCTGCCATCCTAATCCTCTAGTGAAATCCGTACGTGTTGTATAATTATAAACGTAACCAATATTTATATTTTCAGTTATAGGATCGGTTCCGCTAACATAACTAAACGTGTCTGAATTAAGAGAAACGTCAAAGCTAATATCGCCTACGTTGTCAACGGATGAGTAACGTATAGGGAATCCCAAAACTATGTCATTTGTACCTGATCCTAATCCATATGAGAACAATTTTGTTCCAACGAATGAAGTTCCAATATAGACATCAGTATCTCCTAAACTTATGCCGTTGGAATCAAAGATATCAAACAGCGGAGGTTGATTTACATTGGTCTTTTGTTGTCCCGAAAGCCAAGATAAACCATCATAGTAAAACGTTTTACCGATGTTAAAGTATCCTCTTAATGCTACTGTTTGTTGGTTTGTTAGTACCTCACCATCTTCAGCTTCAGTTAATGTTATGACTGGTGTTGTATTAACAGTAGAGAATCTAGAAACATAAATCTTATTTCTGACGTTATCATTAGTATCCGCTGTAAAAATAACACGTGATCCGTCAAATAGTGAATAATTGTCGTTAGCAGTATCGGTCGCTACTAATGACGCTACAACAGTAGATAAGAAAGAGGTTGAGAATTCCCATTCTACAGTTAAACTAATAACGGATGCTACTTCAGACACCGCTGTAATTCTAGTATTTCTAGGTAATCTATTTGTCGAATCAGTTATATATTGTCCTACAGAAAATGTCCCTGTTACGTCACTTGATGCTACAGTAAGTGTGGCTGTTGTTGTTGAGATAACAGTTGGTATTGTTCCTGTATATGCTGTATATACAGTAACATCAGGATAATAATTTTGTTGGCCGGCTACTAACGAGAGAGCATCAGTAGTTCTAGTATCAATAAAGTCTACAGGTGCTTTACCTTCTGAACCATCATTAAACAGTTTTAAGTTAGGATAGAATTCAATAATAGGTCGTTTAGCTTTATTGTCCACTGTGGCGTATAAAGATATAATTGAAGGATCATTATTATATGTCGCAGTGGCATTAATTACATCAATGTGAAACCATCTATTGCTTCTAGCCCAAGCATTTTTGTTTATAGAATTTCTAGCAATAGTAATATAATCTGCGGTTATCGGTACGTATGAATTACCTTCATAATTTATAATATCCCATGCGGTAGTATCCCACGGTATAAACGTGTCGGCCGTAAAAGATTCAGGAACGACTAAATCTGACACTGGAATTAATTCTATAGCACGTCCTACCCCTTCAACATAATACTGGCCGCTCTTGTATTTTGTAGGGATTATATCACCTTCAAATACAATTTTCAATCCATTTGTAAACACAATTCCAGTTGAGGATGTATATTGTTGTTTTCCTAGAATTGAAGTCTCAACGTCAAGCGTGTTGGTAACATTACTTTCGATTAAACGAATAACCCCTACTTTATTTGATGAGGTGCCGTCCTGATAATACAATGTGTCGAGGACAGAACTAAGATATGGTATCGCTTCAATATATCCATTGATATTTCTAAAGAAATTTTTACCAATCCATTCAGTGCCATATTGTACAGTGATCTTTTGGTTGATAGGAATAGAACCAGCTGGTATCAATTGAATGACCGGACTTGAAGGGTCACCTACGTAGTTTATAGTGAAGAAACTAGCATTAACTTCTGTATAATATCCTTCTTCCATTAATCCTTGATTGGTATTTCCGACAAGTGTACCGGATGCTGTTGATAGTTCAACTTCATCACCACCTATTGTTGTGGATACAGTAAAATGAATTGAGGATGGTTTTGATTTAACAAAATATACTTGTCCGCTATTTAAATTACCGAACGGGACACCGGTAAAAGTAATGGAATCATTGACATTTAGATTAGCGGATGAATCGCATATAATCAAATTGCCAATTAACTCCGTACCAGTGACACTAATTGTTTGTGGAGTTACTAGATTATCATTCGTATCATAATCTGTGTAATCATAAAAATTAGAAACATATCCAATTTCATCTACTACGCCGGTGTTATAAAACATTACGGTGAGACCGTTTAATGCTGTAATTCCGTCGATGCCTGCGAATGAATTAACTGTGGCCCCGTTAACTTGGTCGAAAGGTAATGTGCTTACTACACCGACTTGGTTGTTGCCCGGGAAATTATACTCGTCTTGTGCGTTTTTATAAGGGACCGTAAAAGTAACTATACCGACATTAGCACCGTTATTAGATACGCCCAATACATCACGTGTTTGAACATTTGGGTGTAGTGGGTCGTATCCAGTTACACCCGGAACGCCCTGAATCCAAAATTGACTAGCCTGATTTACAGAAAATGTATATGTGCCGCCGCGTAGTAGAGTTAGTGTAGGATTAATACTACCAGTGTCTGCTACTCCCGCTGTTATTAAATAACCGTTTACAACGTCTGTAATAAGATAATCATTTATATTGAATACTGTTTCAGTGGATACAACAACTTGCTCCGGACCATCTGGTAACCAATAGTACTGATTGAAGTTGATGATCTTATCTAAATCACTGAACGAATCCCACGAATAAAACTGACTATTGAACAATCTATTGTTGTTATCTGTCAATCCACCTTCTAGTTTTAGAGCGTCAATAATACCAGGGTAGCTAATAAAATCCTGTGCTGTAGTGTCATTCTCTTTAGTGAATACCACCCCCGGATCTAATTGATAGTCAGTTCGAACTTTTGTGGGTTCTGTTACGTAATGGTCTTTGGCATTTATTCCGTACCCGAATTTAGTTCCAACATACCCTTCGATCTTTTTAGTAAGTGGTTGACTCACTAGCTGATCTAAAGTCGCCCCTAAAAATTGAGAGTTGGTTGGTGTTTGGAATATCTCTGGAAGAAAATTTAAAGTTCTTATTCTAGTAGCCATAATATATTACTTATCTAATTTGTAATTCAGCTGGAGTGAGTGCTGCTATTACTAAAACGTCATCGGCAGTAGCAGCATTCACGAATATTTCATACGGTAAAGATTTGATTTCATACAAGTCACCAAACGACATTGTAGGATCATTAGGAACCAAGACCGCAGAACTTATAAGGTCTCCTATTTGATTATGTAGATACGCACCTAACTCTGAAAAATAGAAAGTATCCCCGAAGTTCCAATTGTTTATTTCAAAGTAACTATTCATAGTTGTTAGGACAGAACTACGTATTTCACTATCACTAGCATTAGTGTTACTATCTTTAATGACTTTGATAGTTGCTCGTAATGCAGGCACAGCCTTCGCACCAAATAATGGTTTGAACACTACACTATTGAGTACAACGCTATCACTTAACATTTTATAATTGTTTACTTGGCTATATTCTTGACCTAGTTGATTAATAGTTGGTCGTGCTGGTTCAGGGATTGTATTAGTAGAATCTTGAATATAATTTTGATAAGCTGTATAATATGCTTGAGTAACCACATATAAATCTATTATGTTCGTTGTGGCGGGGTCAATTCTTGTTGTGTTGTTTGAATTATGTCTGTATTGAAATTGTAATCCCTGACGACCAGGTAACATTGAATATTGAGTTTGTTCCGTTAATATATAATACGGGGTTTGAACCGTGCTATCTTGAACAGTAATATAAAATTTGTTATCATTATATGCGTAAAATAGTTGACCCAACGTATAATCATATTTTACTACTTCTATTTGTGTTTTTGTTGCGTATTGGTATACTACATCAGAGGATGCGACAAGTTGATATCTGCTTAAATTAATAGCATCCTGTACCAATTCAAAAAACACATACACACCAAAATTAGTTGAGTTTACTGCGTATCCTGTAATCGTAGTAAAGAAATCTGGGTTAACAATAAGAGTTCTATTATTCACATCAATGGTTGATATTTCAACTTCAAAATCATTTATGTAACCATCCGACTCTACTGTTTGACCTATGATATTAGTCGTTATATCTTTAGCTAACGCATAGTTTGTGCTAGGTTGAGTGTTCGTAGCAAGTACTTTAATGAAATCCTGTAAAATCTTTCCTGAATACGGATCGTATACTAGTTTGTTTGTCTCATAAGAGAATCTAGTATCGGCTACACTACCAAAATAGTATCGTAGTGATCTATATTCAATATCATATACGTTTCCGCCCTTACTAAGAAAATTAACAAAATATGTAGGTGTGTTGTATGCTTCAATAGACCATCTATCCTGTGATACTGTTAATGCGTTATTGAACACTAATGAAAAACTTTGTTGTAATTCCATTCTAATGATACATTCTTGTACAATAGCATTGGACAATGAACTATCGAACGCCGGTAACACTGTTGATAAAATCGCGCCTGCCGGAACATACCCATTAAGTGTAACTGGTCCGGTTCCATTACTAAATGAACCTTCACCATTGTTGTACCCATCACCAATAACATTTAAAACAGTAGTCCAAATATTAGTAACATCAGATGGACCAGCGATGCCTGATACTAATCGATTATTAGCATCAAAATAAAATCCGGCCGGTGCTGTGAAATTTAATAGGGCTCCAGTCGTAATATACTTTACAGTATTGGTAGAATAAGTTCCAATTGGGATAGGTGTATTAACGCTACTCTCAATGTCGAAGAAATAACCAGTTAACGAATTTGCGTTAACGGTCTTGGTCTGCCAATATACTGTACCGTAGGTGGTGCTTACACTATAACGTGTATAATTTTGTATGTAATACTGAGTGGCGCGATTAGATGACAACGCTGATCCTAATGAATCGGTCAAGAACGTGATGATATTACCAATAGTATTAATCGTTAAATTTAAATATCCATTGGTATTATCTTGCCACATTCCACCGTCAGCAGCAAAACTATTCAAACTAGAATATTTTCCAGTAGGATCAAGTAAATCTAAGTTTTTAGATACACCAACCGAACTTCTATTAATAGCTTTAGACTTGATAATTGAACTATATAATGTATACGGGAAGTTGTTGTAATCTTCCCCGTTAACCATTCTGTTTTGTGTGTAGTAACGAGAAGGGGCGCGTTGCTTTATTTGAGCTAACGGTTCACGTATTAAGGCGTTACTTACTGGAGTTTGTAATTCTAATCCTAGTGTCAAATTTTCAACTCGTCCTAATCTACTAACATAACTAAATGTTATAGATATTCCCTGCATTTCAGTAGGATCGATTGTATATGTCAATGCGTTACCGGATCGGACATATGCTCTAAATGTTCCGACGGGAATCTTACTGAATACCCCATCACCAAACACGTAGCTAACTTGATCGTTAAAGCGTGATGCTACTGAGAAGATTTCTCTATTACTAGATTCTGTTTGTAGATGTGCGTCAGCATAGACATTATCAACCTTAGTCCACAATACATTAGTACCATTGTTCGTATTAAGTTGATATAACCAAGTATCCGTATTATTAATACCCTGTATATTAACATCTACTACTTGATTTGATATTTGTTGCTGGAGCGAGAAGTCAAAATTTTGTAATGATCCTTGCTTGAAATAAAAGAAGAATCCTGAATTTGGACTACCATAACCTAATCTATCGTTACGATATAGCATATTAAAGCGTCCGCTGGGCGCTGGTGGAATTTCATATAGAGCATCCGTACCGACGCAGGATACACTAACAAGTTCAAATCCCATATTAATACCATCTACAGTGGTTGAGAACGGTACAATAGGGAGACTATTTTGAGGGATATTTAGGGTGTACTCACTTGTAGTAACACCAAGTAAATCCGCTGTGTTTCCTGGGCGCCCGACACGTTGAGTATTGATTAGCGCCGCATTAATGATTGTGTTGTATTGCTCTAACCAATTTGGGTTAGCAGGATCATTCCAAAGTACAGGCAGATTACTTAAATTTACACCGTTGAGGTCAGTGATGTTTTGTGAGGTCTGAATACTAGTGACCTTGATATATCCCTGACCAGCTAGATTACGTTTAGGAGTGTAGCTTACTAAGTTTGCTAATTTTACAACTGAATCTCTACGCTCTGCGGTGTCTATGAAGTTTTCGCGGGTGTTTAGGTCGTTTCTGAAGGCGAGGCCTTGACCCATGAACGCAATAACGTCTAACAATGCTACAAATTCTGAACTTTCAATGTAGTCATTGTAAGTTTCTGGATAATACACACGCAGATAATCAATGAAACTCTTACGTAGGGTTTCATAATCATAACTTCTAAAGTCGGCTTCGCGGAAAGTTTGATATATTGCTTTCCAGTCGTTTACCCCGAATAATGCTGATTGTCTTGAACTAGTAGCCATAGTTGTTCTCTTTTAAGTATTTATCATACCTAAAAAGATAGGTTTTTTCGTATTATTGAATTACGGCTCTGTTAGTGTTACTATTAAAGAAAACACTTAACATTTGGGCTTGGTTAAAAGGCTTGACTGACATTTCTATTTCAAGTAAAATGCCGTTTTCCTGAGGGAAAGCCTTTACGTAATTAATATCTATTCTAGGATCAAAACTTGCTACTCGGCGTATCTCATTTTCTAGTTGAATCTGTACATCTTGTGTATTAGGTTCGAACACAAATGACCAAAGAGTAGTTCCATACCCCGGTTGACCTACTTTTTGACCTTGTTGTATATTCAATGCGTTTACAAAATCTTGTATTACTAACTGTTGGTCAACAAGTCTGTACTTTCGTCCAGTATTAATTGGTTTAAACAGACTACCATACCCGTTATCAATACCGCCGGGGGCATTAGTTGTGCGAGGTTTATTAGCACCTATTGTACTGAATCCGATATATGATGGCATATTTTATTTATCAGTTATTTTATATCATATTTGAATTGGGGGGAGGGGGTGCCGTTACTACTGCTCCAGCAGGAATACCAAATGCTTTAGTTAGTCCTTCATTTATTGATGCGTTTGTCGATGCTGCCGCAATAGTTGTACTTGCTCCTAATACTTTAGAAGTTAAGTTGGAAGCAGTCGCTACTTTGTCATTTAGTGCCTGTGTAAGGGCTGCTATTTGTGGATCACCTGCTGGTAAATTATTTTTAGCGGTTTCAAGTGCTGCTTTAGCAGCATCTGCCTCGCTGTTGGCGGTTGCTAATGCTTCAGCCGATGCTATAAGCTCCGCTCGTTTTTTATCTAAAGCAGCCAAAGCAGATTTAATCCCAGATTGTATTGTTCCGGTAAAGTTTGGTTTAGTAATACCACCGCCTAATATGGAATCAGTGGTCGCATCTATTTCACTACGATTTGATGTATTTTCTCCCACCGTCGGTAATTTTATTGATGATGACCCGGATGCGCTACTTAATGAAGCCATAGCAGAATTTACTTGAGATGCGGCGTCAGGAGAGAGCCCGGTAGTAGCAAGGGATGCTAAACTGGATGCTCCAGATTTTAGCTTATCCAATGCTCCTGTTGCCGCGCTTGCTGCGGCGCTGGCGGCACCTGACACTAAATTAGATGCGCCTGCTGCTAGGTTTGTGCCTACGGCGCCGGCAGCCGCAAAACTCTTGTCTAATGAAATTCCGTTTGTAGCTGAGGTGACGGAGTTGTTAATTAGTGATTTAATTCCATCTGTTCCTGGAATATTATTTACTGCGCCGGCGGCATTATTAATTACTGATGATATTGTCTTTGACCCTCCAGGCAGTGCCTCTACGCCGCTAGCTATAGCAGAGGCACTTGAGACTGAGCCTGCGCTACCGAAGGAGGAAACGAGATTGCCAGCTTTCGCTAATAGACCCGAACCTGCGGAAACTACATTACCAACAACACCGCCAACTGCGCTACCTATTGTAGTTAGGGCTCCGGTCAGTCCACCTGTATTTCCCGTTGCGGACGCTACTGCGCTGGCAGCATTTGTAGCCGCGGCACCGGCAGCCTTGGCTGCGGCTATAGCAGTTAGGTCTTGAGGAACACCTGCTTTAAGTGGGGCAAATGCTTTCGTTATGGCCGCAAATGCTGATCCGGCTACACCTTTAGCAGCATCTAGTAAACTGCTTAATCCAGCAGCCTTGCCCATAGACCCCAACGCTGCTGATATTGATCCTAGTCCACCGGTAACGGTCTGCGAAATACCAGCAGCAAAATTCCCAGAATTAATAGCGTTGACTACCGAGCTTGCTGATCCTGCTAATTTACTAGCGCCTGCTAATACTGAGTTTCCTACTGTTTTTACGGCATCTAATGTTTGATTCAATCCTGCGGTCGCTCCAGACATAACCACACCGGCAACTGCACCAGGCGCTTCTTTACCTGTCATTGCGCCGGCTGCTGTCAATGCTGTTTGTGCGGATTGGAAATTTGTTACTTGGGCAGCAACTTGTACTCCTACATTTTGTACAACCGCAGGGAGATTTTCTGCACCGGGTTTGCCGGTGAATAGGTTAGAGGTCAACGCCTGTTCTATTGTTTTGCCTCCTGAAATTAATCCATTTACCAATGCTGCTGATTGTGGTTTGATGATGCCTGCAGTTTCTAATTGTTTTGGTGTCATTGCTAGGGCGCCCACCGATGCCACTGCGCCAGATTCAGTTTGAACTATCCCTGAGCCTGCGGCTACCGCTGCTGCTGCTGGGCCGACTGCTGCATTTTTAGCCACGGCCCCTACCATAGCTGAGGTAGTACCTTTGTCTAGTGCTCCACTTATTGCGGTAACTGGTGGCATAGTCGCCGCCCCGGGAACTGTCACTTGTGAAGTTAAATCCGAAGAGGCTGCTGCGTTGGATACTGCCGCTACTGCCGGGGCTGGTGGGGCAGGCAATTCTGAGCTTGCGTTTGTAGATGTTTTGACATCAACCCCTTGGCCAGCATTTGCCCATGGTGCGTGTGCTGGTGCTCTACTTACAATACTGAGTAGCTTGCCTGGGGCGGCAGCAAACCCCTTTGTTGAATCTGAAAGAGTATCGGTGTGTGCTTGAATTGGTATAGGTGCTACTGTTTCTGGTGTTGTACCAGTAGAGCCTGTATTTAAATTAATCCTGGAGCCATTGATATATGTTGTACTGCTACTAGCATATGAGGCTTCTCCACCTGCTTCCATACTCATTGCCGCGTCAACTTTATGAGTATACTTACCCATAGTATATGAACTATGATTTGTTCCTACTTTTTGATTAAAGTCTTTTTCAGAATTAACATTAATTATTTCAGCCTGAATGTTTAATTTCTTCATAGCATGAATGTTAATATCGTTGTCGGCATGTAGGTTCAAATCACCCTGAGTTCTAATGTTTACTGAATTAGTAGAGTACATATCAATCGTACCCTCTTTACCTAATTCGATATAAGATTGTCCATTTGAGTGTAATATCATTAGCGTCTGCCCGCTGTCACTCATCATTATCTGATGTCCCAGCGCAGTACGAATTCTAACTAACTGATCCTGACCAATTAGATCACCATCATCCATTACGATTGAGTGACCGCCTCGACGAGATGTAACTTTCAATCCGGTTTGTTGTGATGAATTGCCGGCTGCGTCGGTAACCGTTTCATCTGTGTACCCGCCTTCATATATAGGTCTACCTGGGGTGCTTACACCCCATCCAACCCTACTAGGAGATTCACGATTTGCGCTACTTGAAATGGGACCTCTAACTGGATCTCTAATGATACCTTGTTGAGTCATGATAGCAGCCTGAAAACTATGAATCGGTTTTGATACATTTAGAAAGTTTGAACCATTTGCTAACACTGCGTTATTTGTGTTCATATTACTAACAGGTAGACGGATGGCACCACCTAAGCTTTGGGCTTCACCTTCATTAGGAACAATATTAGTACTTGCTGCTATAGCAGGAACCATATGTAGTGCTTCTTGCTTGGGTATACATCCTATATAATACCCATATGTAGGATCTCCGTTAATGAATATACAGATAACCTTACTACCTAAGTCAGGTGGACTATTCCATAGACCATATGAACTAGAATTAGTTTTATATGTACCGAAGTCATCATCCGCAGAAGTGGCTTCGACTACACCATAGAACGGAGTCATATATGATACTGTCACCCAGCTTTTCGAATTATCAGGATCTTCGCTACTAAAGTCACTAATATATACTCTAAGTCTCCCGGAACGTGTAGGATCGATGTTATCTTTTACAATTCCTATAACAGGTACATTTCTTAAATTTGCTCCACCTGCGTCTGGTCTACTTGATTTTATTGGCTTATTACCTGTAAAAGTATCTCTCATCTTGCTCTACCTTCATTTGAATAGTCTGTTGAGTTTGGTGTGCTGCTGCCGGAAGCATCATCGGACGCTACAATAGCTCCTGAGTTTGGCGATCCGCCTGTATTGGTGGTGATTTGCGATCCTAATCCTAATCGTGCTGTTTCTGCTGTGCTTTGGTCCGCTCCTGCTATGGTACTACCTGTTAATCTAGCGGTTTCTGCTGTTGTTTGATCAGTTGGGGCTGGAATAAGTCCTTTGCTCTGTGAAGTATTATCTGCTGTGTTTGATGCTGTACCTAATCCTAATCGTGCTGTTTCTGCTGCGCTTTGATTAGATGTGGTGGCTTCTCTCGCTTTAGAAGCATCGTTTGTACCATCTCCGAAAGTATTAATGGCACAACTTAATTCTTGTGTGAACTTTCCGGCTCTAAACATACTCGTTACCGTGATTAGTCTATAACTTATACCTCCACCACGGCTATCTAATTCCTTTAACACGTCCTCAGGCAATTTCCAAAATAATATTTTTTCATTTATCTTTAATACCCCAGTCTGATTATCATAATCCTGAGCCTCATAAAAATTAATTTCAATAAACACTTGACCACCATTAGCATTGATTGTAAATCCATCCTGTCCATAAAATTGACTATACAGACTGGTCTCGTCGCCGGGGCTATCCTGCATTAAAAAGTCCGGATCGCCTAAAATAGTTATCTTGGCATGCGCCTGATTATTAGGATCAATTAAAAAGGTTCTATATGAATTTTGTGCTTCCATACCTACGCCTTGCCTGCCCAATCGATTAGTAGGTTGGCGCATGTTGGGTACTACTGGTACATCAGTGGCACCTCCTTGAGATGCGCTATCTCCTAAGTTAGGAGCGATAGCAACATTGAATACAGTGTTGTCCAATGTCTGTTCGTAATTTATAATCTCACTATTTTTTCCAGTATACCAATATTCATATCTTTTATAAGGACCATAGTATCGAATTGCTTTATTTGCGTAGGCACTCATTACTACTGGAGTTTCATATGGTTGTATAACATAGGTAATATCATACGCAAAATCCCCTGTCTTAGTGTCCCATCTAGCATTTTTAACTACGGCCCCTATATTAAACCATCGTATAGAGTTATCTTTACCTTTTTCTTCATCGTCACTGTTGGTCTTGGGATTAGGTTCTGTTGCTGTAGTATAGAGAACTTTCAACGCATTTTCTAAATAACTACTTTGCGAGATTATTTGACTTACTGCCTGTAGCACAGGAGTTCCGTCTTTGAATACAATTTGTCTTTTATTAGGATCTGGTGCAGCCTTAACTTCTAGAGCAGGATTAATGTCTTGCTTTCTAATACCATCACTCATTGGCCATCGATGTTTATCTAAATCCGCTTTACTTACAATCGAGGCATTCTTTATGCTATCTGAATCTCCTATGAATCTTACATTATAATTAGTTTTTTCTGAGATGGCACCCTCATTCAAAGAAGCCTGTTGATCTGCGTTTAATCGTGTTATCAACCCGTCTGGTCCAGTTAACGTGTCGAGAACTGACTTGCCAATAACAGTGGCGCCACGGGTTATTAACCCCTTTTTTATATTAAACGCTGTTTGTGGAGCTTTCGACGCTGCTGATACATGGTAAGTAGATGCTTTACCATCAAGTTTAAATTTAATATCTTTTATTACTATATCAAAAAATCTTTCAAAGATGCCATTTGAAGAACCGCCTGGATCAAAGGTGCTGTTGTCAAATTGACTAGCACTTGTTAATATTTTACCATCTTTATCATACCCTGTAAAAGATAACCCCAATATAAAAAACTGTCTAGTAGGATTCGATAAATCCGTATATCCTTTAGCCTTTGAATATGCTTGAAGGGCATCAGCAGTTTGTTTAAGCTTTGATAGGAAACTAAAACCATATGGTTCAGTAATCGTAAATTTAAATTCCGTAATATTTGTTTCGGAGCCAGATGACTGTCCACTTGTGGACGATACAATCTTTAAATCATCTATATAATAATCCAAGTCAAATCCGGGTGCTCTAGCAGACGATTGATTATTAATACCACCACTTTGAGCAACGATGTATGCTCCGGCGCCGCCGCTACCTTGATCTGCTAACGCATTTATGTTTCTGCGCCCAGATGATAGAAATGCGTCATACGCATCAGGTGTAATCATGTATAGTGATATATTATATGTGTAACTACTGAAATTAGATAATGGGTTTTGTAATCGTTTACCCGGTGCTTCTTTTGACGGTGGGCTATCTCCGGCTTTGCCGGCTACGGTCGTACCCGAACTATTTGTACCTGATTGAGATTGAATGGTATTCGGTGTTGTTCCTGAACCCGAACTTTGGGTGCCTTGATCGTCTTGCGCGGTAGTTGCCATTTAAACTCCCAACACTTGTTTCAGCGTGTCTAGTTTTGGAATGAAGATACCAACGCCAGCCTTAAAATCAAAGTAGGGGTCTGGTAGTGTATTGGGGTTTCGCTGGGCAAAGACCCACCAAAGTCTAGGATCGTTATATAGATCATAAGCAAGCATATCAGGTCGATATTCAAACACCGGTGTTATAATCCAATATATGTCAGACGGCTGCATTGGTATCGGTCTATTCATCATTATGTCTAAGAACTTAAAATTTACAACATCTGTAAAATTGTAAGGACTCGTAGCTGGATATAAATTATTCATTGCCATTACCAGATACCTCCACCTTTTCGTTTAGAACCCTGTAACAGGGCGCCTGTAGCATAATCTCTAAGACTAAAGTTATTACTAATATCATTTCTAGTTACTATCGGTATAGCCGTTATTTGAATTTGCATTTTTGTTGGAACATATGTTGGTTCTACCGTTCCAGATGGACTAGAACTGTTCGTGTATACTGTAGGGGGCGCAGTCCCACCTGGGCCTACAGCACCGTTTAATCTATCCGCAGTAGGAGTACTGGTATTTACCGGATTATTTTGTGGGGATTTATTTACTCCGCCTTGTGTTGTTGTTGCTGCCGCTCTAATATAGTCAACATCATGTGGAAGTGAATACGTGAATCCTGTTACTGCTATTGGGTGGCCATCAAATTGAAATGACCCCAATCCAGTAAGATAGCATAGAGGGGGAGGGGTACCACGTTTGGGATTCTGATCTTGTCCATAAAACATCTTAGTGGCTGATCGTAGGAAATGTATTACTGCCACTAAGTAATTAGCCTCATATGTGTCTTGGGCAGTAAAGTCACAAGTAATTGTTATCTGATCTACACTACTATTTTTATACTGAAATATTTTATAATTACTGTGTGTTATGTCGGACTGGTCATAGTGGGCAGCATATTGTACGGAGATAGCCGGTGTATAGGGGAATATAATTCCTTTAGTTGTCGCTAGTGGACCTAGTATACCAGCACCATCTGGATTTTTGTATAAACATTTAGCATCAGGTGCCAAAGATAATTTTACACGCCAATCTTTTTGTGTTGATAAGTTAGACACATCTTGTGCTGTTGCTTGTGCTTGTGTTGTTGCTTTAGCACCAGTTAAGCCCAGACGATTCGATTCGGCTGTACTTTGATCAGGACCTTGAATAACGCTGCTATTGAGTCTTGCCGTCTCTGCTGCTGATTCATTAGGGCCGGCAATTGGTTGGGCGCCCGACAACCTTGCTGCCTCTGCTGCTGATTCATCGGGTATAACAGCAGGCTCCATGTTTTGTATTGATTGATCTA
>SESF01002744.1_pt1 | contig 15896 bp, 13 predicted proteins | sample 3171521 | NCBI WGS metagenome assembly SESF01 (sample SAMN10866945, study PRJNA518727) | freshwater metagenome | biome: subpolar coniferous forest; feature: holomictic lake; material: water; isolation source: holomictic Lake 227, 6 m and 8 m depth | place: Canada: near Kenora, Ontario | collected...
GGTCCAAGAACTCTGAATCAAACGATGGCGGATTTAGCAAAGTTGAAGGGCATCCTATTCCTGAAAATACAGCCCAAAAAAATATAACGGAGACAACTAGTGGTAAAAAGCTGTTTCTGGATGGTTTTGAGTGGACCGTGGTAGATGATCCATCTCCTTCAGAGCCGTCTCAATGGGTTGTGCAAAATGGCACGCTGCAGCAGTTGAGCAACATCTTCCGGACAGAGAGAGAGTACGAGTTCTGGCAGGGAACTCATGTCGTTGCAGGTTCCCTCGATTGGACCGATTACATACTTTCTTTCAATATGACTCCAGCAGATGATGATGGCGTAGGTGCTCTCGTTCGCTACCAGGACAAGGATAACTATTACCGGTTCATCATGGTCCAAGATAGCGCTAACAGGGGACCATTCCGCCGTCTGGAGAAGTTCGCGGACGGCCAAAGAATTGTCCTGGCCAATGATTCCCAAGGCTATATTCCGGGTCAGAACTACTCCATTCAATTCAAGGCATTGGGGAGCAGCCTTGAGGTCTGGATGAATGGTGAGAAGATTCTCGCAGCCGATGACGATGCTTTCCGATCTGGAAAAGTAGGCTTTATGGATTATGCCAGTCCATCTCTGACTATATCGAACATAATGGTCCCCTCGATCGCCAGCACACAATCCGGTGCTGTGAAATCGGCAGACGGAGTTCGCATCAAAGTGCCGGCAGGAGCGGTTCCACTAGGTGAAGACGCAGTACCTGAGGTTGCTGATGATGTGGACAGGTGGATTCAGGATCTTAATGATACAAGTCCATCTGTACGAGAAGCGGCTGCAAAGGCTCTCGGCGAACTCAATGACACCAGAGCTGTAGAGCCGTTGATCCTGGCGCTCAAGGATGAGGACTCGGATGTCCGAGGGGATGCTGCAATGGCTCTCGGTATGCTGAAAGATAATGGGGCTATAGAGCCACTCATCCTGGCTTTGAGTGACGAGGATTCGAGTGTCCGAGCGATTGCTGCAGAGTCTCTCGGTTGGGCTTTAGAGCTATATATCCAGGCGCTAAAGAATGAGGATGACGTTGTTCGAATGTATGCTGCAGAGTCTATCGGCAAGCTAAACGACACCCGAGCCGTAGAGCCATTAATCCAGGCACTACGGGATACGAATTATGGGGTCCGATTGAGAGCTGCATGGAGTCTCGGCATGCTTAATGATACACGAGCGATAGAGCCACTGATCCAGGCGCTCAAAGACGAGGATAGCATTGTCCAATGGCGTGCTGCAGAGGCTCTCGGCAAGCTTAATGACAATCGAGCGATAGAGCCTTTAAAATCAGCATTAAATGACGAAGACGTAGAGGTCCAAGACGCGGCCAGAGAGGCTCTCACAAAGCTGGGATGGCAGGCCAGCGACTCTTCAAGTGGCTCCTCCTCGATCGCCAGCACACAATCCGGTACTGTGAAATCGGCAGACGGAGTTCGCATCAAATTGCCGACAGGAGCGGTTCCATTAGGTGAAGACGCAATTCCTGCAGTTGTGAACGATGTGGACAAGATGATTCAGGATCTTAATGATACGAGTCCGTCTTTACGAGGAGCGGCTACAGAAACCCTTGGCGATATTGGCGACACCAGTGAGGTAGAGCCACTCATCCGGTCTCTAAAGGATGAGGATAGCGAGGTCCGACGGAGGAGTGCAGAGTCTCTCGGTTATCTTGGTGACTCCAGAGCTGTAGAGCCGCTCATCCAGGCGCTCGATGATGAGGCTAGCGTGGTCCGATCGAGTGCTGCAAGGGCTCTCGGCTATCTTGCAGAGTCTCTCGGCTATCTCAATGTCACCAGTGCTGTAGAGCCACTCATCCAGGCACTCAAGGATGAGGATTTGTTTGTCCGACGGGAGGCTGCAATCGCTCTCGGCGATCTCAAAGACAGCAGAGCGGTAGAGCCCTTAAAGTCAGCATTAAATGACGAGTACAAAGAAGTCCAAGATGCGGCTGCAGCGGCTCTCACAAAGCTGGGATGGCAGGGACCGTAGGCGCGAGAACCGAGGGTATAGTGGATGGGGTTTCAGTCCTATCCACATTTTCCGGGATTGCTTCTGGGCAGTGCTTCCTGGTCATCTCCGCCTGCTTTTGCCCGTAAATCTGGTCTTCCATCTTTAGGGCCCTGCTGGCCTTCAGCCACTTTTTGCTGAGATCTCCTTCAAGCTCCTGAATCTCCGCCGCGCGCCGGCGCGTAGAGCAGGATGGTGGCCTCCCTGGAGGTCTTGCCTGAGGGCCGAGGGCCCTGGTACTCCACCATTCTCCTCTCGGCATCCTCGTAGAGCAACGGGTCGTGCTCTACGATCAGGAAGCTGTAGTGGTTCTCCTGTAGGAATGGTCATGAGCTGGAAGACGGTGAAGGCGCGGCGCACATCCAGCTGCGTGATGTTGCGGTTCAGCCGATTGAGGATGCGAGAGTAGTTGCCGCTGATGAAGTGGATCTTGTAACGCTGCAATTCCAGGTGGCTATTGAGGGCGCCGGCCAGCAGCTCCACGGGGGCGATGAAGAGGCTGTTGGTCTCGGGGAGCAGGGAGACGGTGGGGAGGAGTTCGATTTCCATGATAAAAGATATGAGAGCGAGGCAAGGGGGCGGGGCGAAATTGAAAAGTGGTCTATGTCATAGTCAGCTCGACCTGCCATCAGCTGTTTAGAAGGCAGCGAGGTCCCTACAATATCCTTTCACTCTGTCCGCGAAAGGCTCATCGATCTGCCCCTCGTTCCATGATCGAAGCTTTAAAAATAGATTAGGCAGGGAGCTTATCGTACCAAAACGCCTCGAAAAATCCATTGGGGCTAGGGCCCTCTCTCGTGACTCTCATTTTTACATCAATTCGGTCTACGGCTTCGTCTCGAAGCTTCATAAACCTGTTGAAGGATGCGATTCCTTTTAACCCCAAACCAGGAAAGAATACCAAGCGAGTCTGTTCTGCATTCTCTGGGTGGGGCAAGAGGACAACGAAGGATCTGATATCTTTTGGCTCTCTGATCACTCCAGCGGCCGGTATCGGGAAGGGTGGCGTCCCATTAATAACTGATAACATCTTTTCTTTTTTCCAAGGGGATCTCTCGTAATTGATTATCGTTCGTATAAAGTTGGCCTCGGGGGATAAGATATATTCATATCCGAAACAATAGAACATCATCAAGTATGCGGAGTGGATAGTGGATATCGTCACTCTCTCGGGGATAGACTTCGAATTCACATTTATGGTGAAGGATGGATTAATTTGCTGCGTAAACATCTGTTGGATTTGTTTTTTGTAGTTGGTATCTTTCCAATTAGTTGGTTTTATCACTAACTCTCTCTTCGGACCCCATGATGCCATGGCTGAGGCTACAGAATTACCTGCATTGATTCGCACGAACTTATTTGCATCTTCTTTCATGTTTAGCCAATCTTTGAAATTTTTCATGTTGGAGGCATGTGAATCATAAACAGACCCGATCATGGAATTGCACGTGCCGCATTCAAGAGTGCAGAGCGAACCACCTAGAGCGTCTGGAATGATATGCCCAAGGGTCAACATTTGATCAACTTTCAGCGCAGAGCGATTAAAATCCTTGAGACAAATCGGGCAGCGAAATGTATCTTTCATTCCAGGAATTGTTTCCGACAAGTTTCTAGCATATACATCAAACAGTTTTTCACGCTGCATTTGACCCGCCATTATGTGATAGTACAACCGATTTGTAATTTAAATGTTATTGCGTATGTTCGATAAAACATGTTCACATTGAGAATCTCCTTTTCCTTGCTACCAAGGCAATTATCCTCAGCATTTGAGGGCTGTTTCCAAAAGGTGCTGGAGATGGAGGCACCCGAGGAGCTGCACGGCCTGGCCAGAGATGGGCTGCGAAAGATTGCGGCCCGAGAGCTCAATGCCCGTGGGCCACGCATGGATGCGGTCTTCTATCTAAGAGATCCCCTTCGAGATCGGCATGCAGGGAAAGGGCAGCCTCTTTCCTTGCCAGTAGGAGATGAGCTGAGATGCATAAGCCTAAATGTTTCGCCAACTATGGAGCTATCGATAGGTGAGCAGGAATGTTAAAGATTCGTGGATGGAACGATTTCTATGAGGGCTGGATCTCCCAAATATTTCAGCAACCATTCGATACAACCCAATCAGAAGATTGGCAACTTGGCTGGAAGACGGCAAAGGAAACAGGGCCTATAGCAGCTACGGTAATTCCTAAAGAAATAAAGCTGGGCCATCTGATTGTAGATTATGAGCAATAGCTGTTAGGACAACGATTTTAACAACACCTCGCTATTACTTCCCCAATGACCGACCACCTCTCCCGCGCCCACCAGCTCCTCGCCGCAGGCCGCCTTGACGAGGCCCGCATCTACCTCGAAGAGCTCCTCCGCCAGGATCCCGAAAATACCGATCTCCTCTACAACCTGGGCCTCTGCTACGTGGACCTCGGCCAGCTCGATCAGGGGCGAGAGCTGCTAAACCGCTGCCTAGAGCTCGTGCCCGGCCACTCGCACGCCTGCGTAGCCCTGGCGCTCGGCTACCAGCGGGCGGGCGACCTGCTGCGGGCCAAGGAGTACACCATGCAGGCTCTTGCCGCCGATCCCAGGAATCCCGTGGCCCTCAAGAACCTGGGCGCCATCCTCGGCAAGGAGGGCGACAGCCTGCGGGCTCTCTACTACCTGCGCCAGTCCTACGAGATCGATCCCCTGGACCCGCAGACAGTGTACGGCCTCGCCTTCGCCTATATGGAGCTGGGAGATATCGAGCCGGCCCAGAAGCATTTCCAGGCGGTGCTGGGGATGGAGGCACCCGAGGAGCTGCGCGGTCTGGCCAGAGATGGACTGCGAAAGATTGCGGCCCGAGAGCTCAAGGCCCGTGGGCCACGCATGGATGCGGTCTTCTATCTGCTGGATGCCATGCGGCTCTTTCGCGGGAAGTCGCTGCAGGAGATTCAGGAGATCACCTTCGAGATCGGCATATTGGGCAAGTACGGGCTGGACATCAACGATCCTCAGGAGACGCATGTTCTGCGAGCGCTGCCGGGGAGGGTTTTCTCGGCGCTGCAGCTCATCTGCATCATGTATGCGGGATTCAAGAGAATCGAGCCGGGGATGGATATCGGGGTGGAGCTGGACGAGGAGTGGGGGATGGCGGAGAGGGTGGGGAGGGAGGGGGAGAAAGGCCCCTAAGGTGGACTCCCGGGAACTGCCCAGGGATGTCTAGACTTTGCAGAAGGACTGCCAATGGACCCCTTGGCACGAGGGCGACAAGACGCGCAATGTGCACCTGGGAAGCAGCAGGAAGATGGATGGCGAGGCGGCCAGGCAGAAGGCCGGGGAGATGAAGGCGGAGGTGCTGGGGATTTTGGGCCCATAATCGGGATTGAGCCCACGTAGTTGCGTGCGTGGTATGAACATGAGCTTGAGAATCATTCAACAGATACAAACAAATAGTCGCGTAGATCTTATTGAGGCGGCTGAGGGACTTGGCCAGGACACTGTAATGCATCGATTTATTTTTGCCTGTTTAGTGCTCGCCTTTATGACGTTAAGTTGTTGGGCTGATGGACAAACTGGACCGAAAGATTCTCAGAGCCTAGACGGCACTACCTTAACCATTCTACAAAGCGAACCTAAGCCAACTGATGCTATCATACAGGCTTCTGCATCAGAGACGGATTTTCCCGTAACGCCTAATAAAGTGCAGAACAATAAGGTATTTAATATTGTCGTGATTGGAGACTCAATCGCCTGGGGTGCAGGTCTAACAAAATATGAAAAATATTCTTATTTAGTGGCTAAATGTATTGCAGAACAGTCTAGCAGACCAGTAAATGTAAAAGTCCTTGCGCATACTGGGGCGACTCTTAAGAAGAAAACTAATGACCCAGAAATACAGTATCCAGATATACCAAGCAGTAATCCGACTTTGTTTGGACAAGTGGAGAAAATCTCTAATCCTGACGATATAGATCTTATTCTGGTGTCCGGTGGAGCAAATGATGTAGATTTGGAGAAAATCGGTTCATTGGATTCTGGGTGGTTAATTAATAAATTTTTAGGTGGATCTACTTTAAATGAAATACATGACAAATCTTGGGAAAAAATTGAAACGCCTATGTATGAATTATTAAAAAAATTGCTTGATCAATGCCCTAATGCTAAAATTATCGTTACAGGCTATTATTCAGCAATTTCCAAGGACTCTAAGGGATTAACGGAATTTTATAAGGCATATAAACCTATATCTCAATTTTTGGATAAGTATCAGAATGCAGAAGATCCAGCACCACTAAATGAGCTTGCTACCAAAGCCGATACCTTTTATACGATGTCTAATCTAGCCTTGAATAGCGCAAAGTCACGTGCTAATAGGGAGTCCGGACAGAATCGCGTCGAGTTTGCACGAATTGTATTTCCGTCAGATAAGTCCTATGGCACTGATAACTCCTGGTTGTGGAAGATCGAAGGAACTGAAGGAAATTACAGAACCAATGACCACAAGTATGAGATTCGAGCTGAGTTATCTGGCAAAGCAGAAACATGTAAACTATTAACATCCGTTGTTTTGGTAGAAAATTGTGAAAAAGAAATAAGGGAGAAAAGACTAGCCGCTGTAGGTCATCCCGACGTGGGGGGTGCTGGTGAATACAATCGGACCATTGTGCAGAAGATAAATGAGACTTGGCCAGACTGGCTGCATCCCATATTCTTGACATTCGAGGTTTCACCTCTCACCTTGACCTCTGGGGAGTCCTTTAAAATCGACTATAAGGTGTCTTCTAACTGCAGTGAAGGCCTAAAACAGGTTGAACTATGGCGAACACAAGAAAAGAGTAAATGGCCCCAAGACCCAATACAAACAAAAGGATTAGATGGCGGCAATGGCCCCATATCTGATTCATTCACGGATTCTCCTATTACCCCAGGTAAGTATTGGTATGGCCTACATGTAGTCGATAATGATGGTAACTGGAACGATGAAAAGAACTCTAATACCAATAATCCCTCAGTCAGTTTTGAGCCAAAAGAAGTAGAAGTAAATGAGAATGCAGCCGCAGATGTCTCCGAAGCTGATTTCACTGTTTCAGAAGCTGAGACAAAATCGCAAACATCTAAACTTAGTTCGAATGGAGATAATACCCTCCCCACGGTCAATCTATTCCTTGTCGAACCATCTAGCTTAATCTATGGGGTGCTCTGCAAAATCGATAATTTCACAATTGACTATACTGTTTCAGATTCAGGTGGTTCTGGTCTAAAGCAAGTTGAGCTTTGGCGGAAAGATGGTACTGGATCGTGGAAGGAAATTGCTAGAAATAACTTGGCAGGTGGTAGCCCGATATCTGGTTCATTCAAGGATCATCCACTTACTTCAGGCAGTTATCAATATGGAATCCATGTCATTGATAACGCTGGCAACTTGAACGATGAACAAAACAACAATACAAGAAACCAGCCAGATGATTTTGGGCCTATTGAGGTAAATATAGAAGGGGCCCGATATGAGCTAATTCCAGAGGGATTACGATATGGTATGTCTTATGAGAAACCTATTGAAGGAGACTTAATACAAGAAAAATTTGATTTTGAGGACTGGGGTTGCTATGGAGCAATGATTCTTCATGGTAAGAAATATTTTACAGGTTACAGCAATATAGATGACTATAGTTCACCCCCACACCTGTATGAGATATCCAAGAATGCAGATATGATACCAGGGGAACAGCTTTTTGAGGTTTTCCTCGATGACGATACTGAGGTATATATCACATACAGTTCACCTCTTAAACTCAATGATGGATATGAGCTAGCGATTAAATCTTTTGATATCGAAAGTGAAAAGTTATCAATTGAATTGACAAAATATAAACAGATTGTTGATAGCAAGGTCATATCCCCCTCTATTGATGGGGCGACCATGGGTGACAAAACATACTACTATATAGGAAATAAGAAAGGTATAGTGACCATAGCGGTTCATTTTAAGAACATCTTCAGAAGTCCCTACAAAACCATAGCAACTATTGATGGCATCTGGCAGATTTCCCAAAGCCCTGCAAATGTCGATACAGAAATTAAGGGTATGCAGTTGAGCGACCTAACAGCACTTCCTAGATATTATGAAGAAACTATATATTCAGATGAATCCGATAAAGTCTCTTTGGATACGTCTAAGTTCGCTGACTTTGAGAGTAATTTAGTGAGAGAGCATTTTGATTTTGATAAATGGGGCTCTTATGAAGCGGCTAACTTCGAGGGCCAAAAGTACTTTGCTGGCTATGTTGAAGAAGAGAATAGCGATTCTGCGTCTCAGGTTCTTTTTATAAGGTCATCGGATGAGAGTTCATGGCACGAAGGGCAGCTTGAAGAGCTATTGTTGGATGATAGTACGGAGAAATCTGTAACATCTAGCTCATCTCTTAAGCTTAAAGAGGGATATGAACTAAAAATTGCATCAATAGATATGAACATTGACAACGAATGGGAGATTTATCTCTTGTTGAGCAAAGACGGTGTCGTCGTCGATAGCAAAATGATAAGTCCATCTAAGTCTCACGCAACAATGATCGATAAAACGTACTACTTTAGAAAAAATATAGGTAATCAACGTGGATTAGTCATCATTGCAGTGCATTTCAAGGACGCTATTAGAGAACCTTCTGGAGTCAAAGCTACCATAGATGGTGTTTGGCAGATATCTGAGAATCCCAAGACTATCAAGTAGGAGCTTTATATATCACTCATGGATGCATAAGCCAGGTTTAAGAAAATATAGAAGCACGTGAAGTCCAAAAATCAAAAGTGACGTAGAGATTGTAGCCCGCCATAACCACGCATGCACAGCCCTCAAGAACCTGGGCGCCATCCTCGGCAAGGAAGGCGACAGCCTGCGAGCTCTCTACTACCTGCGCCACTCCTACGAGATCGATCCCCAGGATCCGCAGACCGTGTACGGCCTCGCCTTCGCCTATATGGAGCTGGGAGACGTGGAGCAGGCCCAGAAGCATTTCCAGGCGGTGCTAGATATGGAGGCACCCGAGGAGCTGCGCGGTCTGACCAGAGATGGGCTGCGCAAGATTGCCGCCCGAGAGCTCAAGGCCCGCGGACCACGCATGGATGCGGTCTTCTATCTGCTGGATGCCATGCGGCTGTTTCGCGGGAAGTCGCTGCAGGAGATTCAAGAGATCACCTTCGAGATCGGCATGCTGGGCAAGTACGGCTGGATATCAATGATCCCCAGGAGAGCCACGTCCTGCGGGCACTGCCGGAGAGGGTCTTCTCGGCGCTACAGCTCATCTGCATCATGTACACCGGCTTCAAGAGGATCGAGCCGGGGATGGATATTGGGGTGGATCTGGGCGAGGAGTGGGGGATGGCGGAGAGGCTTGAGAGAGAGGAGAGCGGGTTCGATTAAGCTTTCTGTTTCCTGGGTGATTTTTTAATGGTAGTTATTATATCTAAGAACTATTAGAGAGAGCTTGTCGCTGACTCGCGTATCTATTTGATTTGATGGAGATGCAAAAGAATGGTAATGGGCGAATCTGATACCCGCGCTAAATTGATTGATCCTGCGATTCATATTCGTGGATGGACAGAAGATTTGATCCGACGCGAGGAGACAGCAGGGGCAATCGAGATTATCAAAGGCAAGGCCCGCAAGCGTTCTCGGGGACGTGTGGATTACATCTTGCGCATCAAAGTCAACCTCGACAGCCAACCAGTGGCAGTTGCACTCATTGAAGCAAAAGCTCAGGATCTGCCGCCAACTCACGGGCTTGAGCAAGCAAAGGCTTATGCAGACTGTAAACGGCTCAATGTGCCCTTCGTCTTTTCTTGCAATGGACATCAATTTGTTGAATATGACAGCGTTATCAAGATGACTAGCAGGCCGAAGCTAATGAATGAGTTTCCCACGCCTGAGGAGCTGCGTACCCGGTACGAAGAGCACATGGGCTTCAAACTGAGTGACACAGAGGCTCGACCACTTCTGGTTCCATACTCAGGTGGTGAGGCTACAAGACGCTACTACCAAGATGCAGCCATCCGAGCAACATTGGAGAAGATCGCCAGATGCGAGAGGACTGGTCAGCCCAAGAGGGCTTTGCTCTCTCTGGCCACTGGCGCAGGTAAGACATTCATTGCCGTTCACCTGCTTAAGCGCACAGCCGAAGCCGGGCTGCTGAAAAGAGCCCTCTTCCTCTGCGACCGTGATGAACTAAGGATACAAGGGCTCGGTGCATTCCAGGCCGTTTTCGGAACGGACGTGGCAGAGGTATTCCGGAGATCGGACGGCACGAACAATGCTCGCAACGCCAGGATTCACGTGGCGACTTACCAAACGCTGGACATCGATAACGAGGATGCCACTGCAAACTTCTTGACAACTTATTATCCAGAGAATTACTTCAGCCACATAATAATCGACGAGTGCCACCGCTCGGCTTGGGGCAAGTGGTCCCAAGTGCTAAAGCGCAATCCCAAAGCAGTCCAGATTGGCCTGACTGCCACCCCACGCAAGCTCGATGTGAGCGAGAGAACGAAGTCTGCACTTGAGGATATTCAGATTAACGCCGATAACCTGCAATACTTCGGGGAGCCGGTTTACGAATACGACATGAGCCAGGGAATTGAAGATGGCTATCTTGCGGCTTGTGAGATTGTAAAAGGGCACGTAAACCTGGATGAAAAAGGACTTGATATAGACGAAATTATGGCACACGGTCCTAAAGATGCCATCACTGGCAAGCCCTTAACCCGTGAAGATATCCGGAAGATGTACGACAAAAAACAGTTCGAAGACCTTATTCAACTGCCGGACAGGGTTTTTGCCATGTGCCAGGACCTTTTCAGATATCTTCTGGAAACGGGGAGGCCAGAGCAGAAAACGATAATTTTCTGCGTCAGGGATCGCCATGCAGATGCAGTGGCTATTGAACTGAACAACCTCTATGCAAAGTGTTGTGCGGAAAACGGCCGAGTGCCTTTGGAGCATTATGCCTTCAAGTGCACCGCCAGTGTTGGAGGCGGAAGCTACGTAGCAGATCTAAAGGGTTCGTCTCGGTCATATTTCATTGCTGCCACTGTGGACCTGCTGAGCACGGGGGTTGATGTGCCTGCGGTCAAGAACATCGTCTTTTTCAAGTATGTCCGGTCTCCCATTGCATTTTACCAAATGGTAGGAAGAGGAACGAGACTTGATTATCCGACAGGAAAGCTGATGTTCCGAGTTTACGACTACACCAACGCAACAAGGCTCTTCGGGGAGGAATTTAGATCAAAAGTGACTGCACCTGCAGAAGAAAAGGAACCTAGACCTGAAGAAGAGCCGGAACCGATAGTAGTAGTTGAAGGCTTAGAAGTTCATGTTAACGAAACCGGCCGTTATATCGTAACACAGGTGAACGGGAAAGCCATGCCAGTTACCGTAGAAGAGTACAAAGAGCAACTTGCTGCCAAGCTGGTCGAGGAAGCTCCGACTCTGGAGGCTTTCAGGAAACTTTGGGTAGTGCCATCAGAACGCAGGGAGCTTCTGGGAGAACTGCCAGATGGCGGCCGGTCTGCCCTCCTGGTGCAGCAACTTGAAGCGATGAACAATTACGATCTGTATGACGTCCTGGCAGAGTTGGGATATGGACTGAGTCCAAAGACACGAGAAGAGAGGGCAAATGCCTTCGGCTACAAGCATAGAGACTGGCTGGATAGAATGCCCGTAAAGGCAAAAGCAACGATAGAGGCCCTGACTGCCCAGTTTGCAACGTCGGGAACCGAAGGGCTGGAAAATCCGCAGATCTTCAGCGTTCCTGAGGTGGCGAGAGCTGGAGGGATAAAAGCCCTTAAGGATCTGGGTGAACCTAGAGATGTGTTGCGAGAGACGAAAGAAAGGATGTTTGCGACTGCATGAACGATTCCAATGATTCTAATATGAGGCGATGGCCCGAAGGATGGCAATTAATTAGACTAGAGAATTTGATAAAAGAGGCGCAACCTGGATTTGCCTGCGGCGAGAGGACTGAAAATGGCGTGATTCAGTTAAGAATGAATAATGTTGATACGAATGGCAATATGATATGGAAAAATTTTATTCGTGTGCCGGCAAACGAGGGGAAAATCTCACGCTATCGCTTAAAGACTGATGATGTTTTATTTAATAATACAAATAGTACGGAGTTGGTTGGGAAAACTGCCTTATTTTCTGGTCATACTGAGGATGTAGTTTATAGTAACCATTTTACCAGGCTGAGAGTAGATATGGATAAGTTAGATCCTGAATATCTTGCATCATGGCTTAATCATCTATGGGCTTCCAAAATATTCGAAGGTATTTGCAATAGATGGATCGGCCAAAGTGCAGTTAAAATTGATAAATTGCTAAACCTTGAAATTCCATTACCTCTGCTCTCAGAACAAAAGAGGATAGTAGCGATCTTAAACTCGCATAAATCGGCAATCAAGCAGGCGAGGCCAGCTGCCGAGGCCCAGTTGAAGGCTGCAAAGGATCTGCACGAGGCTTACTTGCGCATGGTTTTTGCGAGCCAGGAAGCGACGGAATGGCCGAAAAAGCGACTGGGACAAATATCTCGTTTGATCAGTGGCGGAACTCCTTCGAGGAGCAAACCCGAATATTTTGTAGGAAATTTACCTTGGGTGAAAACTTTGGATCTCAACTGCGCTGTCGTTGAAAAGACTGAAGAATGTATTTCGGATGATGCTTTTGCCGCGATCCGCGGCGAAATGCTTCCTGTTGGCACAGTCATGGTTGCCATGTATGGAGGAGAGGGCACAATTGGTAAATCGGGTATTTTAGGCCTCGAAGCTATTACTAACCAGGCGATATGTTCAATCCTGCCTAATCCTGAAGTCTTTGTTCCTGAATTCTTACATTACTGGTTGATTTTAATACGTGCTGAATGGATGAAACACAGTAGCGGAAATCGTAGAGACCCAAACATAAATAAAAACATTGTTGCTCAAATGGATTGCCCAATGCCTCCAATCTCCAAGCAAAAGCAAATAGCAGCCTACTTGTCTGAAAAGATGACCCAAGCTGATAAATTGCAGGGAACCTTAGAGGTTCAACTCAGATCGATCAACGAAATGCCAGCATCAATGCTACGCCAGGCCTTTAGCGGGGATTTGTAATATGGCTCGCGTTCGTAATAATAATGGTAATCGTAAGTTCTCTGGCCAGCAAAGCGTGGATTCCTACATCAAGAGCGTCTGCGATATCATGCGACGTTCGAACTGCGCAGGAGCCCTGCAATATGTCCCGGAGATAACCTGGATTCTCTTCCTTCGCATCTTGGATGAGCTGGAGATGAGAGAAGCAGAAGAGGCCGAGGCAGTGAGTCGGGAGTACAAATCTTCACTCGAATCGCCATATCGCTGGCAGGACTGGGCTGCGCCAGATGGCGAAAAGAGACGAGAGCTTCAATTCGGCACTCTTGGAGCCTTCAGAACTTTCGTAAACGGTGAGCTGATTCCGCATCTCAAAAATCTCAGAGACAGGCCAAACGCTACTCCTCGACAGAAGGTAGTAAGCCAGATCTTCTCCAACATCGAAAGCACCCGCATCGATACTGAGCGCAACCTGGCAGATGTGCTGGACATGGTACACGAGATCCATCTCGACTCAGTGGACCAGACGCACGTTTTCACTCTTTCCCAGGTTTACGAAGGCTTGCTTCTCAAGATGGGCGAGAAGGGGAACGATGGCGGCCAATTTTTCACTCCCCGTGAAATTATCCGCATCATGGTCCGAGTTATAAATCCGAGAATCGGCGAGACTATATATGATCCAGGCTGCGGCACAGGCGGCTTTCTTGCTCAGTCTTACGAACACATGGCGGGTGAAAATAATAATAACATTGAATCGCCGGATCAACTAGAAACCCTCAAGCTAAGCACGTTCTTTGGAAGGGAGAAGGACAACGCCATATTTCCTATCGCCCTGGCTAATCTGGTACTGCACGGCATTGACGAGCCCCACCTTTGGCACGGTAACACATTGACCGGAGCGGAGACCTACGGAGGCCTATTCACAGATGCACCGTCGCTCTACGATGTGATCCTCATGAATCCGCCATTCGGCGGCAAGGAGGGAAAAGAGGCTCAGACAAAATTTGCCTACAAGACAGGCTCCACCCAGGCCCTCTTTCTACAGCATGTCATCAGCAGCCTCAAGAAAGGAGGACGTTGTGGCATAGTTCTCGACGAGGGCGTTCTTTTCCGCAACACAGAGACAGCCTTCGTTCAGACCAAGCGCAAGCTTCTGGACGACTGCGACCTTTGGTGCATTCTAAGCCTGCCACCAGGAACTTTCATCAACGCTGGCGCGGGCGTTAAGGCCAACCTACTCTTCTTCACCAAGGGCAACCCCACGGAGAAAATTTGGTATTACAACCTCTCGGATATCAAGGTGGGAAAGAAAAGTCCACTTACTCAGGCCCATTTTGAAGAGTTTCTCCGCTTGCTGCCCGAGCGAGCTGACAGCGAACATAGCTGGACTGTGCCTCGTGAAGTGATCGAGGCCAGAAACTACGATCTCAAAGCTGTAAACCCGCACTCTAAGAAAGAGGAAGACACTCGCACCCCCGAAGAGCTGCTGGATTTGATTGAGGCCAAGGGGCACGAAGTAGCTGAGGCGTTAGCAGAGTTGCGCAAGAAGGGACCAGGAATTGCATAGTTCTGGCCAGGCACGCTTTCATATTAGCCCCGCCAGGCAGTCCTGAAGGCGGCCAACAGAAGCTACACGGACATCAGCCTCGCCCCGCGCAGCCTGTCACCGCCCCGTAGCCGGGCCCGGATGTCCGCCTGCTCCCCCCAGGCCCTCCAGCTCGGCGACAGCTGCCAGAGCAGCGCCAAGCCTCCTGGCCTCGGCTCGAAGCGTATGAACTGGCCCTCTATAAATTGTCCATAACTCTGGCCATATCTCTAAAAATCAATATCAATATACCCTATTAGCTTTTCCATATCGTGTCCATAACTACATCTAACGGCCTGGCCGCGCCAGAACGTAATGGGCACCTCTCCTGGTTCCTTCTTGCCGCAGAAGCCCTGCATCCTTCATCTTGCGCAGCACATATTTTGCCTTGATCTCGTCAACACCAAGAAGCTGCTGGCAGTCTGCCCTCTTTATGGAGCCGTGCTCTCTGATATATGCCAGGATACGCTCCTCATCGCTCATCGCCGGGGCGTTATAAAGTACAACCAAAAAGGAGGTTCTCTTGTCTTCAAATCTGGGCGGCTGCAAATTGGGCTTGCGCATAGCATCCAGCATGGCATCTATGCCGCTGCCCCTGTTCTCCACCAGGTGCACGTCTTCCATGAGCTGCACCAGCAGCAGGTTCCTGGTGGACTGGCCTTCTTTCAGCTCGTCAACGGTGACACCGCCATAGAGCCCTCCAGGATTCTGGACCTCCAGGCGGTCGGCAAACATCCGCACCTGGATGTGGCTGCCGCGCACGAAGTGGCTGTAGTCCCGATGGGCTACGGCATTGACTATGGCCTCCCGCAAGGCGACCTCCGGGACTTCTACGGCTACAATAGTTCCTCCCTCGATCTCCTCCACAGAGAAGCTGGGGCGAAGCGGCGGCTCCATCTGGGCGGCCAGGCCGCTGAGGTCCTCCTGAAGCTTGCGAGGGGTGCCCACGCCCACGGCCTTGAAACCGGCGTCCTCGTCCAGGCCGAAGAGCAGGACTCCTCCGCTCGGCCGGTTGGCGAAGGCGGAAAGGGAGCCGAATCCTTTATAAATAATCATTGTCAAATGCCTAACCGAGTTGGGAGAGGTATGTTGCCAGATATCAGAAATCCGGCTAGGATCGTGTATCAATTGATTATCATTATGATCATCTTAGTTTCGTTCACATGCTTGCCAGCGGCAGGAGGATC